>Ga0193716_1001312_pt1 | contig 14530 bp, 7 predicted proteins | sample U2c1metaG_FD_145901 | JGI IMG/M metagenome (GOLD analysis project Ga0193716, IMG submission 145901) | Soil microbial communities from a riparian zone of the East river system, Colorado, United States - U2c1 | ecosystem: Environmental > Terrestrial > Soil > Riparian zone | place: USA: East River...
GATCCCAGCCGCCTGTATGCAACGGTCGACGCGGGCACCTATGGCGGCATCTATCGCAGTGATGATGCGGGAGAGTCCTGGAAGAAGCTCAACAGCGACCAGCGTTTCTGGGGCCGTGGGGATGACTTTGCAGAGATAAAGGCCGATCCGAAGAATAAAGATATCGTTTACACGGCCGATGTTGTCGTCTGGAAGTCAATGGATGGAGGGATGTCCTGGAATGCTTACCGCGGCGCTCCCGGTGGCGACGACTATCACCGCCTCTGGATCAATTCCGACAATCCGCAGATCCTGCTCATCGCCTGTGACCAGGGAGCCATCGTCACCGTCAATGGCGGACAAACTTTTTCTTCGTGGTACAATCAGCCCACCGCACAGTTCTATCATGTCAATACTGACAACGCCTTCCCGTACAACGTCTATGGCGGTCAGCAGGAAAGCGGGTCGGTCGGCATCGCCTCCCGCGGCAATGACGGCGCCATCACCTTTCACGAATGGCATCCCGTCGGCGTCGAAGAATATGGCTACGTCGCCCCGGACCCACTCGACCCCAATATCATTTATGGCGGGAAGGTCACCCGTTATGACAAACGCACGGGACAGATCCAGAATATCGCTCCCGAAGCGCTCCGCAGCGGTAAATATCGCGCCCTGCGCACCGCCCCCGTCTTATTTTCTCCCACCGACCCTCATACGCTGTATTATGCCGGTAATGTACTGTTCAAGACCTCCAACGGGGGCCACTCCTGGCAGGTGATAAGCCCTGACCTCAGCCGTGAGACCTGGAATATCCCCGCCAGCGTCGGTATCTATGCTACAGAGTCGCTAATGAAAATGCCCCGGCGCGGAGTCATCTATACGGTCGCTCCTTCACCGGTAGATCCCCTGACCATCTGGGCGGGTACCGATGACGGTCTCATCCATATCACCCGCGATGCAGGGAAGACCTGGAAGAATGTTACACCTCCGGGCGTGGCAGACTGGACAAAGATCTCCCTTATCGATGCCGGTCATACCGATGGCCTCACCGCCTATGCTGCCGTCAATGGTATCCGCCTCGACGACATGCACCCGCATATCTATAAAACACATGACGGCGGCAAGACCTGGACCGCCATTGTCGAGGGACTGCCGGACGAACCGATCAACGTAGTCCGTGAAGATCCACGCCGGAAGGGACTTCTGCTCGCAGGCTCCGAAACGGCCGTGTATGTTTCCTTTGACGACGGGGCTCACTGGTCATCACTTCGGTTAAACATGCCCGCTACATCCATCCGGGATCTCGTCTTCAAGGATGCCGATGTCGTCGTGGGTACGCATGGCCGCTCCTTCTGGATACTCGACGATATCGCCCCGTTGCGTCAGCTGCCGGCCGCGAGTCCTATGATTTTTGCGACTTTGTATAAACCCGAACCGGCGATCCGCGTACGCTGGGACATGAACCCCGATACGCCCTTGCCCCAGGAAGAACCGGCGGGCGAGAATCCGCCGGATGGAGCGATCATCGACTACCATTTGAACCAGGACGCCACCACGCCGGTGACACTCGACATCACCGATGCAACAGGCAAGCCCGTGCGTCATTTTTCCAGTAGCGACACCCTCTATACCATTCCCGATGTCAATATTCCCCAGTATTGGATCCGGCCCCGGCAGCTGCTTTCCGCCCATGCCGGCCCGCATCGTTTTATCTGGGACCTGCATTATCAGCCGCTGAACGCACCGGCATCTTATCCCATCAGCGCCGTATACGCCAATACTGCTCCCGTCGCCACTTCACCCTGGGTGATGCCGGGAACTTATACTTTGAAACTGACTGTTAACGATAAAGTATATACGCAGAAAATAGCAGTTAGGATGGACCCCCGTGTTAAGACTCCATTGCCCGCCCTGCAACAACAGCATGACCTGGCAGTACAGGCCTATAAAGGGCGGGAGTCGGCGATGGCTGCTTTTGATCAGATCCATGCCCTGCGGGCAAAACTGGCTAGGACCTTGTCCGCTGGTTCGACGGCTACGGGTCTGCAGGAGCTGGACACAAAACTCGCAGCCCTCGAAGGCGCCGGTCGCCGTGGAGGCAGAGGTGCCGCTGCGCCGGCTGCCAATGGGCCGAAATCCTATTCACAGCTCCTCAACGACTTTACCGGACTTTTCACCGTTTTGGAAGAAGCCGACCTGGCGCCGACCACACAGGCAATCGAAGGCCTGCGGAGTACTGCGCAAGCCATGCAACAGACTAATGCCCTCTGGCAGCAGCTTCAAAAACAAATGCCAACCATCCAATAATCGCACACATGAAATATTTTCTTTTCCTGATCATTCTTTTGCCGGCGAGTCTTATGGCACAAAAGAAAACGACGCAAAGATCAACGGCCATCGACCCTACGGACTCTACGTATTTTGCGGCCCTGAAATACCGGCTTATCGGTCCTTTCCGTGGCGGCCGCGCCGATGCCGTATCGGGCAGCCTTAAAAATAAGAACACCTTTTATTTTGGCGCAACGGGCGGCGGTCTCTGGAAGACCACCGATGGCGGCAGCAACTGGAAGAATGTTTCCGATGGATATTTCGGTGGCGGTGTCGGCGCAGTATCCGTTGCGGCTTCTGACGAATCTGTCGTATACGCCGGGGAAGGCGAAAGCACGCTCCGCAACAATGTCTCTGAAAACCTCGGCGGCCTCTGGCGAAGCGACAACGGCGGCCGAAGCTGGCGCAACCTCGGCCTGAAAGATAGCCGCCATATCGCACGCATCGTCATACATCCGGGTAACCCGGACATCGCCTGGGTAGCCGTGATGGGTCATCTCTTTGGCTCAAACAGCGAAAGGGGAGTGTATAAGACTACCGACGGGGGCAAGACCTGGCGGCGGGTACTGTTTGTCAACGAACAAACGGCCTGCGCTGATGTCGTCATGGAGCCGGGTAATCCCTCGGTTCTTTACGCCGGGATGTGGCGGGTGAAACGCACGCCCTACAGCATGGAGAGCGGCGGCGAAGGCAGCGGCCTTTATAAAAGCACCGATGGCGGCGAGACCTGGACCAATCTTTCCACCCGGAAAGGTTTGCCAAAAGGTGTCTGGGGTGTCGTCAACATTGCTGTTCCCGCCTCCAACCCTGATAAGGTCTACGCCATGATCGAGAACGCCGAAGGAGGACTCTTCCTCAGCACCGACCGCGGTGATACCTGGACAAAGGTCAACGGGGTCAACGACATCCGTCAGCGCGCCTGGTATTACAATCGCGTATATGCCGATCCCACCAACGAAAATATCGTCTATGTGCTGAATGTACAATTTCAGCGTAGCCTCGATGGCGGCAAGACCTTCAACGTCGTATCGAGTCCGCATAGCGACCACCACGATCTCTGGATCGATCCCCAGGATGGCCACCGGCTGATCCTCGCGGACGACGGCGGCGCCCAGGTCAGCTTCAATGCCGGGGAAGACTGGAGCTCCGTGGACAACCAGCCCACAGCGCAGATCTATCGCGTCACTACCGACAACGCCTTTCCTTATCATATCCTCGGTGCACAGCAGGACAATTCCAGCGTTCGGATCAAAAGCCGCTCGGCCAGCGCCGCCATTACGGCAAAGGACTGGGAACCGACAGCGGGTTTCGAAAGCGGATATATCGTGGCCGACCCGCTGAATCCCGACATCGTCTATGGCGGCAACTATGACGGTTATCTCGGCCGTCTCAACCACAGAACCGGCGAGAACCCCGCCATCGACGTATGGCCCGACAATCCGACCGGATCGGGTGCCGACTCGCTGAAATATCGCTTTCAGTGGAACTATCCCATTTTCTTCTCCCCTCACAACCCGCACCGGCTTTATGCCGCCGGCAACCAGCTCTTCATGACGGAAAATGAAGGCCAGACCTGGACGACCATCAGCCCCGACCTTACCACCAACGAAAAATCCCGGCAGGGCCCCAGCGGCGGCCCTATAACCAAGGATAATACCTCGGCAGAATATTACTGCACCATCTTCACCGCAACCGAATCGCCGCTCGAAAAAGACCTGCTTTATACCGGCAGCGATGACGGGCTCATCCATGTCTCCAAAGACGCCGGGGCCCACTGGGAGAATATTACGCCGCCCCAGGCAGGGAAATGGACTTTGTGGAACTGCGTCGAGACCGATCCCTTTAAGAAGGGAACGGCCTATTTTGCGGGTACCCGGTTCCGTGAGGATGATTATACGCCCTACCTCTTCAAAACGGAGGACTATGGCAAGACCTGGAAGCTCATCACAAAAGGCATCGATCCATCGCATTTCACGCGTGTCATCCGCGCCGATCACCAGCGGCCCGGCCTGCTCTACGCCGGCACGGAATACGGTATGTATATCAGCTTTGACGGCGGGGATAACTGGACCTCCTTCCAGCTGAATCTCCCCATCGTTCCCGTTACGGATCTTACTATCAAGAATAACGATCTCATCATTGCCACCCAGGGCCGCGCCTTCTGGGCCCTCGACGACCTTAGCCTCCTGCAGCAGATGTCACCGGCCGCGATACAGCAAAAGCTTCATGTATTCGATGTCAACGAAGCCTGGCGCACAGAAGGTGGAGGCGGACGCCGTCGCAGGGATAATATCATACACAATGCCGGACAGAACCCGCCTAACGGAGTCGTATTCCATTACTGGCTAAAGTCTCCTGCCGATACGCCCAAGGTATCCATTACGATCTTTGACAAGCAGCAAAAGCCTATCCGCACCTTTACCACCCGCTCGAAAGACGCTGACACAAAGCTGGAATGCGAGCCGGGGATCAATACCTTTGTCTGGGATATGCTGTATGCGCCCGCTGATAAAATTCCGGGCATGCTGCTTTGGACCGGTGGTGCAGGCACACCGAAGGCGACTCCGGGCAAATACACGGCCCGCTTCCGCTATGACAACGACTCTACGGATGTCTCCTTTACGGTCAAAGCCGACCCCAATTACAACCTGACGGAAGCCGACTACGAATCACAGGTAGGTTTCCTGCTACAGATCCGGGATAAATACAATGAGGTCCAGAAGGCGATACTCAGGATCAGAACCATCCGGACCCAGCTGCAGGACCTGAATAGCCGGCTCGACAGTACGGCAAGACCCATCAAAAAATTATCCGACAGCCTTATACGCGGGCTGACGGCTATCGAAGAGGCGTTGTACCAGACAAAGTCGAAAAGCGGTCAGGACATGCTCAACTATCCTATCCGCCTGAATGATAAGCTGTCTGGCGTTTATGGTATTGCGGCCGACGGATATGCCGCGCCCAGCCGTCAGGCACACGAGGTCTTTGCCTTGCTCAGCGCCCAGGCGGATGTGCAGCTCGAAAAACTGAAGACCATCATCGACAGTGGGATCCCGGCGCTGAACAAGCTGGCCTATCAACAACAGATACCCGTCATCAGTGTAAAAGAGAACGGCACGAACTGACGTGAAAGCGTCGCCGACTAACATGAATAACACAACCAACAGAAATGGAAACTAATTCGAACTGGCTCGATATATCTTCTACCCTTGGTCTTGTCGCCACCTGCGTGCTGACCTTCAACCTGCTGCTGGGCATCCTGCTTAGCACGGCTTACCGTCGATCGCCCCTGTGGAAGAAGCTCCCTCCTCTGGTAAAAAAGATCAGCCTCGACGATCTCCACAACTGGACTACCTATGTGGCGCTGGGACTTGTTCTTGGTCACGTTGTATTGCTGCTGCCCGACGCGGCGCTGAAATACCGGCTTGTCGACATTCTCTTTCCTTTATACGCTCCCCATCAGGTCCTCTGGACCTTGCTTGGCGCCCTGGCTCTGTATGCGCTGATCGTGGTCATCGTCATCACGCAAAAAAAGATAAAGAACAGGATGGGGTTTCGGCTGTGGAAGAATATTCACCTTATCTCCTATGGAACGGCGCTGCTCTTCGTTATCCATGGCATAGTGATGGACCCCTTATTAAAAGACAGGCCCGTCGACTGGTTCGACGCGGAAAAAATGGTATCGGAATTATGTGGGTTGGCGCTGGTTGCCGCCACCTTCATCCGCTACCGGTACTATCGTCGTATGCAACGGTTACGCGGCGTTTGAGCCCGGCTCCGGCCGTCATTCACCCGATTTTAACCAATGATATACCGATTTTCACGGTATCGGTTTTTGTTGAATTTCATAAGGTAATTTCCATAAAAAATAATCTTCTATGTTTAGAAGAATGGCTGTACTGCTGTTTTTGTTCAGCGGGCTCTGCGCTTCCTCTCAATCTGTTGACAGCAGTCTGTTGAGCCAGCTGCATTTTCGGTTCATCGGCCCCGATGGCAACCGTACCATTGCCGTAACCGGTGTTCCGGGTGATCGCAACATCGCTTATGTCGGTGCTGCTTCCGGCGGCATCTTCAAAACGGAAGATGCGGGCATTACCTGGCGACCCATCTTCGACAGCACGGATAATTCTACTATCGGTGCCCTGGCTATCGCTGCTTCCGATCCGAAGCAGGTATGGGCCGGCACCGGCGAAACTTTCTTGATCCGGCCGGCAGAAGCCATGGGTAACGGTGTATACAAGTCCACCAATGCAGGCCGCACCTGGACGAATATGGGCCTGCGCGCTACCGGCCGTATCAGCAGGATCATCGTCGATCCGAATGATGCCAACACGGTTTATGTAGCCTCTCTAGGCCATACGCATGCGCCTCAGCAGGAGCGGGGAGTGTACAAAACGATTGACGGAGGAAAGACCTGGGAACGTATCCTGTTCGTCGATCCCTTCACCGGCTGTTCCGACCTGGCGATAGACCCTCAGCACCCCGGCACCCTGTTTGCCGCTATGTGGCAGATTACGTTCAATACCTGGCAGCTCAATAGCGGTGGTCCCGGCAGCGGCATCTTTAAGACTACAGACGGGGGAAAGACCTGGAACCGCATTGGCAAGGACCTGCCCGGAGGTGCCGCACATCCCGTGGGCAAAACGTCCGTCGACGTCTCCTACAGCAACCCCAACATCGTTTATGCCCTCATCGAGGACAAAGACCCGGCTCTTTACCGGTCGGATGACGGCGGGGGCTCCTGGAAGAAAATGTTCACCAGCCACTCGATGGCCCAGCGGGCCTCTTATTATACGCGGGTCAGGGTATCCACCGGCGACCCGGATAATGTATTCACGATATGCGTCACCGTTATGGAGTCGAAGAATGGCGGAAAGTCTTTCAACGGTAACGGCGAGAACGGCGACTATCGCCCCGGAGGCGATACCCATGACATGTGGTTCGATCCCAAAAACCCTGCCCGGGCTATGGTGGCCCATGACGGCTGTATGAATATGACCTATAATGGCGGCAAGACCTGGCAGAATGTAAATCTGCCCATTGCCCAGATGTATCATGTATCGGTAGATAACCAGATACCGTATTATGTCTATGGGAATAAACAGGATGGCAGCTCCTACCGCGGGCCCAGCAATAGCCTGCAGGGCGGTATTCCTCTGGGTCTTTGGACGACTATAGGTGGCTGTGAGAGCGGTTTTGCACAACCCGACCCGGAAGATAATTCCATCATCTGGTCCGGCTGTTATGACGGAGGCCTCGACCGCACGGACCTTAAGACCGGCCATGTCCGGGATGTCCGCGCGTGGCCGGAGGCCGGTTATGGTTATCCACCCGCGGAGATGAAATACCGCTGGCACTGGAATTACCCGATGACCATCTCCCGCCACAACCATAACAAAGTATACATCGGCAGCCAGTACGTACACGTGACCACCAATGAAGGTCAATCCTGGACGGTGATAAGTCCCGATCTCACTACCAACGATAAGTCGCACCAACAGAGCTCTGGCGGGGTCAGCACCGACAATCTTTTTACGTTTGATGGCTGTACGCTCTATGCGATAGCGGAGTCGCCCGTGAAAGAAGGGGTGCTTTGGGCCGGTTCCAACGACGGCCTTGTACATGTTACCCGCGACGACGGCAAGCACTGGGAAAATGTCAGTCCGAATATGCCTGGTCTGCCCAAATGGTCTACCATCCGGGATATCTGTCCTTCCTCCTTTGACGAAGGCACGGCTTATGTGGCGGTCGACTGTCAGTTCATCGGAGACTTTAATCCCTATATCTACAAGACAATGGATTTTGGCAAGTCCTGGACCCTGGTGAGCCAGAGCTTCCCCCGCAGCTATTCGTCCTTTGTCCACCAGATAAAAGAAGACCCGGGTAAGAAAGGCCTGCTATGGGCCGGCACCGACAATGGGTTGTATTTCTCTCCTGACGACGGAGGCCATTGGGTCCACTTCAAGAACAATCTGCCGCCCGTACCAGTTTATGGAATTACCATCCAGCGGGACTTTAAGGACCTGGTCCTTGCAACCTATGGCCGCGGTTTTTATATCCTCGATGATATTACGCCTATCAGAGAGTTCACTAAGGAGGTACAGGAGTCGGAGGCTTATCTCTTCCCGATGCGAAAGGCGTATCGCTTCCGGCCGCATATCAGCATCCACGGCGAACGGTCTGCATCCGCCGGTCAGAATCCGCCCTATGGCGCCGATATCAACTACTATCTGAAGGACAGCGTCAGGGACACCATTAAGGTTCTGGTACTCGACGGCGCCGGTAATACCATACAGCAGATCGTGGGTTCCAACAAATCCGGTATCAATCGCGTCTGGTGGGACCTGGGCCTGCAACCCTATGTCCTGCCAAACCTGCGTACCCGACCCGAAGACGCGGACTGGGTCAAGCTCGATTCCACCGGCGAAAGGGCCATGGTCATCTATGACCTGGACATCGGACCCGGCCTGCCCACGACAAAGGTCTTACCTGGCGTCTACACTGTTGTGCTGAAGATCGGAAGCAAGGAATATCGCCAGCCGGTTGAGGTCCTGCGTGATCCGCACACCGGCGGATCGGATGAGGACATTCGCCTGCAATATACCTTTGGGACGGAGATCTATCAATCGATCCAGAACGTCCTGCATATGATCGACACCCTCGAAGTGCTGAGAGCCCGGGCGCAAAAGGCCGAGGGTTCTCTCACCAATAAAAAGCAAAAACAAAGATTGGAAGCTTGGGTAAAGCAGCTGATCGGGGTGGAATCGCTTCTTCATGACGTTCACCAGACCGGCGCCCGCGAGGACATTTTCCGGAGTCCGGCGCAGTTGCTTGAACGATTCCTTACTATTTCCAAGGAAAGCATCTCCGGTGGTTCGGACTGGCGGCCCACGGACCAGCATAGAGAAGTGTATAGCCTGCTCAGCGGCCGGCTGGCGGCAACAAAGACAAAATATGAGGCTGTTCTGAAAGATTTTCCGGAACCGAAGTCTGGCGGACCATTACCAAAGGAAAAACTCGACAAACCCAATAAAAAGAGTTAGCACCATATCATTTTTATTACTGCTGTTCTATACCCAAATGGGATATTATGGCCAGTTTCTCATCCTGCAATGGCAGATGAAAGAGGCTGCCCGGGAAGCGTGGATCGCCGCATTGCCCGATGAGGCATTCTTTCGTGTCTCCCTGGCAGATGTGAATGCCCGCGGGAAATGGGAGGAGGTCGGCAGAGAATGCTGGTTTAACGATCATCTTTACGATGTCATCCGGCAGAAGACCGTCGACAGTAAGACCTGGTTATTCTGTCTCGACGATGACAATGAAGAGCGGCTTATCCGCGGTTCGGGGGAATTTGCGCATGCAGGTCATGACCAGTCCGAAAAAAAAACATCTCATGCCTTCTCTGTCCGTTTGGGTGATGCCTTGTGCGATATGACCAGTCTTCGCATCGGCCACCCGGCAGCAACTTACTCCATATGGTATTCTTCCAGTCCTAATCCACTGCCCATAAGATATACAGAGATAACCGTTCCTCCGCCAAAAGGATAAGATGTCCCCCGGTCCTCTTCTATTTCTTTACCAAAAATTATTATGATGCTGACATCAAAAACAACAGGTATTTTCCTGGTGTCGTTTGTCTCTTTATGTGTTATATCATTATCCACCCACGCCCAGGTTATACCTAAAGACACCACACATACACAGACCCTCAATACTGTCCAGGTCACCGGCTGGTCCAATGGTCAGAAAGGCAATCAGCTGGACATCGCCCGTTCGATCGGGATGCTTACGCCTGTCGACTTTCACCGGAACAACGGCCTGTCGCTGGAGAACTCCCTCAACCTGATCCCCGGTGTGGTCATGGGGTCGCGGTCCACCTTTGGCGGTCAGCGGATCAGCATCCGCGGTTATGGCAACAATACCAACTTCAACGGCCAGGGCGTACAGGTCCTGCTCAACAACATTCCTGTTACAGATGCCACCGGCACGACCATCCTCGACGACGTGGATTTTGCCACCCTCGGCAGGGTCGAAGTGATCAAAGGCCCTGCTTCAAGCCTTTATGGCGGCGGCATCGCCGGCGTGGTGAATCTCTATACACTGAAGCCACAGCCCAACCAGACCCGCTTCGTAGAAGAGAACACCTTCGGAAGTTATGGTCTCTGGCGCAACAACACCCGCATTGAAACGGCCGGTGAACACTCCGCCCTGGTCTTTAATTACGGTCACCAGGAGTCGGAAGGTTTCCGTCAGCATAGCGCCAGCAGCAAGGACTATGCGCAGATGAGCGGGGATTTCTATGTCAGCGATAAAAGCACCATCTCCACCTATTTTGCCTATGCCAACTCCCACGAAGAACTGGCCGGGGAAATGGACAGCCTCCAGTTTTATGGCAAGCAGAAATGGAGCGACCCGGCCTACCTGGTCAACAATTCAAAAGTCGACATCGAAAGCTTTCGCGGTGGCGTGACCAGCGACTATAAGATCGACGGACATTTCAGCAACCTGAGTACGGTCTTCTTCAACGGGTATACTCTGAATTCTCCGTTTGCTCATGGGCTTACCGACAACCAGGCCTTTACTTTTGGCGGCCGCACTGGTTTTGTATATACCTCCGGGCCCGGCGAGAAGATCCATGGCATCTTTGGCGCGCAGTTCCAGAAGACCCTGGCATTTAACAAGTCCTACAATCTGACCAATGATACGGTCGGGGGTATACGCGGCGACCTGCAGAACGCTTCCATGGCTTACAATGTCTTTACCGAATGGAAGTTTGCGTTGCCTTCACAGTGGATCCTCACCGCAGGCGGCAGCCTCAACTTCACCGAGTTCGGCATCACCGACATGCTGGCCAACAGCGCCAACCCTGCACACCCGAATGGCTCGGGCACCCGCAGCTTCCCGGCCATTTTCACTCCCCGGCTCTCGCTGCTGAAGATGCTCAGCGACCACGTATCGGTCTATGCCGACATCAGCAGGGGATATACGCCGCCGGCAACTTCCAATGTGGTCATCGCAGCCATTGGCAGGGTCAACCGCGACCTGTCACCCGAATCCGGCTTCCAATATGAGATTGGCACCAAAGGCGATCTTTTTCACCGGAAGCTTTCTTACCAGCTGGCGCTGTTCGACCTGGACGTACACAACAAGATCGTCTCGCAGACCATTCCCGCTGCCGGTGGCCTGCCCCAGTACACGGAGTATGTCAATGCCGGCCGCCAGCAGGACCTGGGAGCCGAACTGACTTTGAGCTATCTGTTGCTGGACGACAAAACCGCTGCTATTACTCAGCTACGGCCTTTTGTGACCTATGCGTATTCCGATTTTAAGTACAAGGATTTTAAGAGTGATCACAACAACAATGCGGCTACCGTCGACTACTCCAACAAAAAAGTGGCTGGTGTAGCACCCAGCGTGCTCAACATAGGTGTCGACCTGGAGACGAAACCGGGTTTCTATGCTTATCTGACTTATCGGTATAGTGGCGCCGTTCCCTACACATTCGATAACTTACATTACGCAAAGTCCTACAATCTGCTGAATGCGAAGATCGGATACCGCAGCATGCTGGGCAGTCATTTCTCTGTAGACCTTTATGCGGGAGCGGACAACCTCACGAGCAGCACTTATTATACCTTCCTGTTCTATTCGGGGAATCTGGCGGGCACTACCGATCCGCATTTCCTGCCGATGCCTTACAAGACAACCGTATATGGCGGAGCGAAGCTGGCCTATATCTTTTAACTTTACTAAGTATGTTATATAAACGAAATCAACTTTGGTACGCCTTGTCTTTTCGCCCCGGCTTACTGCTGGCAGTGAGCCTCTTCTTTACCGCCTGTGGCAACCGCTTCGGGGACAAAGGGAACGACAAACAGGGCCTGCGTATCGTCAGCGTGAGCAAACAGCTCACCGAGATCATCTTCGCCGTTGGCGGCGACACCGCCCTGGTCGGCGTGGACATTTCCAGCACCTGGCCATCCGCAGCAAAAAAGATCACGGCCGTGGGGTATCACCGGGCCCTCAATCCGGAGGGCATCATTTCCCTGAACCCTGGTGCCGTGTGGAATGACGGCAACTGGGGGCCGCAGCCGACCATCGAACAATTGAAAAAAGTGGGTATCCCGCTCCGTCAGTTCGATGGCGGAGCCACCATCGATTCGACCAAACAGCTCATCAGGCAGGTTGCGGCGGAGTTTCACAATCCCAAAGCCGGCGACTCCATCTGCGACCGGCTGGACAGGGACATGGCCCGGGCCGACTCATTGCGCAAAACATATGCGAATCAGCCGCCGCTGAAGGTGCTGATCATCCACTTTGGCCAGGCCGCCAATCAGTATTTTGTCCTCAGCCACCGCGGCACCCAACAGCAGATGCTGGAGTGGGCAGGCGCCATCAATGTCGCCGATACTGCCCAGAAATGGAAGAACCTGAGTGCCGAGGTGATAGCAAAGTCCCAACCCGACGTTATCCTGGCTACCGACTATGGTTTCGATCTGCAGGGCAGCCTGGAGAAGTTCAAACAGCTGCCGGGAGTGGCCTTGTCGCCTGCGGCAAAGAACAACAGGATCTATCGGATAGAGGAGCATGACCTGGTTTACCTGGGGCCGCGTACGGGTCAGAATGTTTACAGTCTGATCCAATTGATTCATCAACATTAAAAAGTCTTGAAAAAGATCTCGTTCCGCGCTTACTACATCGTTTTGGGCCTGCTCCTGCTCCTGTCGCTGATCGTCTCGGCAAGGGTAGGGGCGGTCCCCATTTCGTATGAGCATATCTTTTATTTTCTCCGTCACGCGCTTGGCGGAGCTGCTGCCCCGTCCGGCCTCCCGGGTCTCTCCGGCGCGGGTCTCCCTGGCAGTCCTGGCGCTTCTATCGAGGAACAGCTCTTCCTTCAGATACGCCTGCCCCGCGTCATGCTTTGCGCCTTTACCGGCGCCGCGCTCTCCGTATCGGGCACTCTTATGCAGGCCCTTTTTCGCAACCCCATCGTCGAACCGGGACTTGTGGGTACTTCTTCCGGCGCGGCTTTTGGAGCAGCAGTTGTCTTTGTGATGGGGAAAAGCCTGACCGGCGCCTGGACGGATGCGCTCGGGCCCTTCCTACTGCCTGTCTTCGCCTTTATCGGTGGAGGGGCCGCCACCTGGCTGGTTTATCGCCTGTCAAACGTCTTTGGAAAAGTAAATGTCAATACGCTCCTGCTTGCCGGCATTGCAGTCAATGCTCTTGCCGCAGGCGGCACCGGCTTCTTTTCCTATATCGCCCGCGACCCGCAGGCCCGCAGCATCGTGTTCTGGAACCTGGGCACGCTATCGGGTGCGGACTGGAAGAATACGGGTATTGTCGGGGTTTCTACCTGTCTTGGTATTTTGTTGTCCTTGTATTATTCCCGGTCGCTCAACGCCCTTTTGCTTGGTGAGGCAGAAGCCGGTTATCTCGGTGTCCATACCGAAAGACTAAAGACTCGGATCCTGATCCTGAATACTTTCCTGGTGGCCGTGGCAACTTCTGTTGTAGGCGTGATCGGTTTTGTAGGGCTGATCGTGCCACATATTCTTAGATTGCTGAAGAGTTCGGACAATCGTTTTCTCATCATCGGTTCAGCCTTGTTGGGTGCCATTCTGCTCAATGTGGCCGACATGCTTGCCCGTGTCATCGTGGCGCCGTCCGAATTCCCGATCGGGGTTATTACGGCTTTCGCCGGCGCACCTGTTTTTCTTTTTCTATTGATCCGTGCGAACCGGCAGCAACAGAAAGGAGGGTTTTATGCTTGAGATACACGATCTCGTTTTTAAGATCGGCTCCAAAACCATTGTCGATGACGTATCCCTCAGCTTCCATCCCGGCTGTCTGCATGTCATCGTAGGACCCAATGGCTCCGGCAAATCCACCTTACTCAAAGCCTTTAGCGGGGAATGGGTCCCGGCGGCCGGGTCTATTACATACGAGGGAACCGACCTGAAAAGGATCGACAAATTATGCCTCGCCCGCCGCCGCGCTGTCATGACCCAATTACCCGAGCTGCATTTCCCGCTTAGTGTGGAGGAGATCGTTATGATGGGGCGTTATCCTCATTTTTCATTTTCGCCTACGCCGAATGACCGGGCCATATGCGAACACGTGATGTCGCATCTGTCGATACAGTCGCTGTCCGGCAGAGACTACCTGACCCTCTCAGGCGGCGAACGTCAGCGGGTACAGTTCGCCCGCGCCCTGGCGCAGA
>Ga0193716_1001313_pt1 | contig 14528 bp, 13 predicted proteins | sample U2c1metaG_FD_145901 | JGI IMG/M metagenome (GOLD analysis project Ga0193716, IMG submission 145901) | Soil microbial communities from a riparian zone of the East river system, Colorado, United States - U2c1 | ecosystem: Environmental > Terrestrial > Soil > Riparian zone | place: USA: East River...
CGACGATGGGAAACCCGCCATCGACCTTGCCCAGCACCGCGTCGGCGCCGACCGAAACATTGTCGAAGGTGAGTTCGGAGGCGCGCAACGCATCCTGGGTCGGATAGTCGCGTCGCGTCAGGCCCTTGGCCTTGCCGTCGACGATGAAGAGCGTGAGCCCCTTCTCCTCGCGTGCGCTGCCGGCGGTGCGGGCGAGCACGATGATCTGGTCGGCGGAGGCGGCGTTGTAGACCACGCCCTTGTGACCCGACAGCGTCCAGCCCGCGCCGTCTTTCTTGGCCGCGAGCGATACGTCGGCCAGATTGTAGCGCGACTGGCGCTCCAGCCAGGCGAGCGCGAACTGCTTCTTGCCCTCCATCATCGGCGCCAGCAGCGCCTCTTTCTGGGCGGCGGTGCCGCTGCGCGCGATCATGCCGCCGCCCAGCACCACGGTGGGCAGGAAGGGCTCGAGCACCAGGCCTTTGCCGAACTGCTCCATGACGATCATGGTCTCGATCGGGCCGCCACCGTAACCGCCGTCCTCTTCCTTGAACGACATGCCGAGCCAGCCCAGCTCGGCGAACTGCGCCCAATTCTCCGGCAGCCAGCCGCGCTCACTGGCGGCGATCTTGCGCCGGTTCTCGAAGGTGTACTTGTCGCGAACGAAGCGCTCGGCCTGCTCCTGAAGTTGCTTCTGTTCGTCGGAAAGGGACAGGTCCATTTTTTCACTCCTCCGGGATGTCGCTCGTATCGTTACAGTCCGAGGACCATCTTGGACACGATGTTTTTCTGAATTTCAGTGCTGCCGCCGTAGATGCTGGTCTTGCGCATGTTGAAATAGCGCGGCGCAGCAGGCGGCGCATGATCGGGCCCGACCGGCGTTTCGTTGGTGTCCTGGAACAGCATGCCCGGCTGGTAGGGCGCCGCGTATTCGCCGACCGCCTCCATCGCCAGCTCGGCAATGCGTTGCTGGATTTCCGAGCCGCGGACCTTGAGCGTCGAGACCTCGGGGCCCGGTGCGCCGCCCAGGGCCATCGCCGACAGCGCCCGCAGCTCGCTCATCTCGAGTGCCTGCACCTGCAGGTCGACGTCGGCGATCTTCTCCCTGAGCGCCGGATCGTCCCTCAGCGAATCAATGGCCAGCTCACGCAGGGAACGCACGCCGCGCTTGGAGGCCGGGACCTCGGCGATGCCGAGCCGCTCGTTGGCGAGCAGGAACTTGGCGCAGGTCCAGCCCTCGTTCTCGCGGCCGATGCAGTTGGCGACCGGAACCCTGACATTGTCGAGGAACACGTCGTTCACATGGTGGGCACCATGCAGCATGATGATCGGCCGCACGGTCACGCCCGGAGTCTTCATGTCGATCAGCAGGAAGGAAATGCCTTCCTGCGGCTTGGCGTCGGGGTTGGTCCGCACCAGGCAGAAGATCCAGTCGCCCCAATGGGCGAACGACGTCCAGGTCTTCTGGCCGTTGACGACATAATGATCGCCCTCGCGGACGGCGCGCGTGCGCAAGTTGGCGAGATCGGAGCCTGCGCCCGGCTCGGAATAACCCTGGCACCAGGACACATCGGAGCTGCGGATGCCGGGCAGGAAGCGTTCCTTCTGCTCGTCGGTGCCGAAGGTGTAGATCACCGGACCGACCATCTTCACGCCGAACGGGATGATGCGCGGCGCACCCTCTTCCGCCAGCACGTTCTCGAACAGGAAGCGTTGCGTCACGTCCCAGCCCGGGCCGCCGTATTTCTTCGGCCAGGTGTAGGCGAGCCAGCCCTTCTTGCCGAGCGCCTGCTGCCAGACGACATGGTCGTCGCGCGTATAGTGCTTGCCGGAGAAGGTCTTCTCCCGTGTCGCAGGCGACAGGTTTTCGCGCGCGAAGGCACGCACCTCGTCGGCGAAGGCCTTGTGCTCGGGCTTCAGCGCGAGGTCCATCAGAGCCCCAACACCATTTTGCTGATGATGCCCTTCTGGATCTCGTTGCTGCCGCCGTAGATCGTGGTCTTGCGCGTGTTGAAATAGCGCGGCGCCGCGAGGTGGGCGTATTCCGGTCCGACCGGTGCCTCGTTGGTGCCATGCCACAGCAGGCCGGGCAGATAGGGCGCCGCGTATTCGCCCACCGCCTCCATCGTGAGCTCGGTGAGGCGTTGCTGGATCTCCGAGCCGCGGATCTTCAAGCCCGACACTTCCGGGCCCGGCTGGCCGCCCTGCGCCATCGACGACAGCACGCGCAGCTCGGTGTATTCGAGCGCCGTCACCTGGATCTCCAGATCGGCGATCTTCTCGGCGAAGGTGGCGTTCTCGATCAGCGGGCGGCCGTTGTCCTGCTCGGCGCGGGCGATGTCCTTCAGCGCCTCGACACCGCGCTTGGATTGCGGCACCGCGGCGATGCCGAGACGCTCGTTGGCGAGCAGGAACTTGGCGTAGGTCCAGCCCTCGCCTTCCTTGCCGACCAGGTTGGCCACCGGGACCTTCACATCGTCGAAGAAGACCTCGTTCACCTCATGGCCGCCATCGGCCATGATGATCGGCTTCACCGTGATGCCCGGCGTCTTCATGTCGATCAGCAGGAAGGAGATGCCTTCCTGCGGCTTGCCGGTCGCATCGGTGCGCACCAGGCAGAAGATCCAGTCGGCCCAGTGGCCCATCGTGTTCCAGGTCTTCGACCCGTTGACGATATAATGGTCGCCCTGTTTCTCGGCCTTGGTGCGCAGCGAGGCGAGATCGGAGCCGGAACCGGGCTCGGAATAACCCTGACACCACCACACCTCGCCGGCGCGGATCGCCGGCAGGTACTTCTGCTTCTGCTCGTCGTTGGCGAAGGTGTAGATCACCGGCCCGACCATCTTGGTGCCGAACGGGATGATGCCGGGTGCATTTTCCTCGGCGCAGATATTCTCGAAGATGTAGCGCTGCGACGGGGTGAAGCCCGGACCGCCATGCTTCTTGGGCCAGGTGTAGACCAGCCAACCCTTGCGCCCGAGCGCCTGCTGCCAGCGCAGATGATCGTCGCGCGTCAGGTGCTTGCCGGTGGCGACCTTGTCGCGCACATCGGCCGGCAGGTTGGCCCGCACATAGGCTCGCACCTCGTCGGCGAATTTCTGTTCCTCGGGTGTGAAAGCGAGATCCATGGGTTCCTCCGGGGCCGGCTTTTCAGGTTGGCCGGGAGTTTAGCGACGGCAAAAGATGGAACAAGCGTCAGAATTTCTCATAGCGATATCAAGAGCCGCAAAGCAGAATGACTAAGGAACAAGCAAAACCTTCTCCGCTTTCAGCTTTTCGATTGCAGCATCGCTCAGCCCCGCCTCGCGCAGGACCTCGACACCGTCCTCGCCGATGCGAGGCGCGTGGCGGCGGAACTCGGTCTTGGTCTTCTCGAAGTCGAGCGGACTGGCGAAGGTGGTGATCGGTCCCTCGGTGGGATGCTCGCGTTCGGTGAAGAAGCCGGTGGCCTTGAGGTGCGGGTCGTCGCTCAGCTCCTCGAGGGTGCGCACGGGCATGGCCGGAATGTCGGCTGTGTCGAACATCTCCAACCACTCCTCGGTGGTGCGGTGGATGAGCAGGCTGGCGAGCACCTGGTAGAGCTCGCTGAAATGCTTGGCGCGTTCGAGCGAATCGACGAATCTCTTGTCCAGCGCGAGGTCGGGCCGGTCGCACAGCTTGAAGAAGGTCACCCAGTGCTGGTCGGTATAGGGCAGCGCGCAGACATAGCCGTCCTTGGTCGGAAAGGGATGGCGGAATTTATTGATGATGCGGTCGTAGCCCATGGTGCCGCGCCCGGGTACCCAAGTCTCGCCGAACAGATGCTCGGTCAGCCAGAACGAGGCCAGGGTCTCGAACATCGGCACCTCGATCATCTGGCCCTCGCCAGTGCGCTGGCGGTGGTAGAGCGCACCCAGCACGGCGATGCAGAGATGAAGTCCGGTGGTCTTGTCGGCGATCAGGCTCGGCATGAAGCGCGGCGGCGCGCCGTCGACGCGCGACTGCAGCGATGCGGCGCCGCTCACGCCTTGGACCAGATCGTCGAAGGCCGGCTTGTGGCCGTAGGGACCCTTGCGCGCATAGCCCAGCGAATAGGCATAGACGATCGAGGGATTGACCTTCTTCAGGTCCTCGTAGCCCAGCCCGAGCCGTTCGATCGCCTGCGGACGGCTGTTATGGATGAACAGGTCGGCACCCTTGATCATGTCCTTCAGCACGGCGACGGCGGCCGGCTTCTTGAGATCGAGGCAGAGCGAGCGCTTGTTGCGGTTGGCCGCCATGTAGATCGGGCCCATGCGCTTGTCGGTGCCCATGCTGCCGCCCGAGACACGCAGCAGATCGCCAGCCGGCGGCTCGACCTTGATCACATCGGCGCCCATATCGGCAAGATGCTGCGTGGCGAAAGGCCCCAGCAACACCGCCGTCATATCGATCACGCGCACGCCCTCGAGCGGTCCCGGCATTTCTCTTCCCTACCCTATCTTCAGCACCGTGCCATCGGTGACTTTGTCTTGTTCGGCTGGCGCCATCACGACGAGCGGAATGGTAGCCCATTCCATCTCGCGTGCCACTAGCACGCCCAACGCCACAATGGCGTCGGCGCGGCCAAGAACGATCGCTGCGGGCGCATTGCCCGCGTGCAACAGCTCCAGCAGCACCGCGCTCGACGAGGAGGAGCCCACCGGCTCGCCGACCATCAGGACGCGATCCTTCACGCTCTCCCCGCAATGCGGCAACGCGGGATCGGTCAGTCTTCCGCTGAACGGATCGACGCCGCCCCACAGCGACAGCGACGGCAGTTTCAACACGCGGCCTTCGGCCGTTCCGGGCAGCAACTGAATCATCGCCAGATCGCCTCGTCGCGCACCAGCCGGCCGGCGACCGCCGTCTCGGCACAGTCCGCCAACGAGCCGTAGAGCACGTCGTAGCCGGTGTTGGGCCGCGTATAGTGCGCGAACTTGCCGGAGTTGGTGAGCAGCAGTCCGCCCGTGGCCGGCAGGATCGGCGTCACCACGATGCAGGTGTCGGCGACGACCGTGAGGCCGCTTGTCTTGAGCGTCTCGGAAAGACCGGCCTCGGCCAGCGCCGCGAGCGTGTGGCGCCCGGTGCAGACATAGAACGGAATAGTGAGCTTGCGTCCCTCTAGATGTGCGAACAGCCGGCGGAATTCCCCGTACGAGAAATGCGGGCTGCCGACGGCCACGGCATCGACTCGGTCGCCCGCGCGAGCGCGCGCCGTCGACAGCCGGTCGCGCGCGGCATGCAGCATTGCACCGGTGAGCCGGGTCCTCTCGTGTCCCGGCGCCAGCGTCGGATCCTCCGGCGTGACGCCTGCGATATGAAAGAGACCGACCGCGCCGGTCGAGGCAGCTGCGGCACCCATCGCCTTCAGCCGGTCCTCGTCGATGCGATGCGGCAAGCCGGTGAAGGCCGCGATCCGGCCGCCGGCAGTCTCGCCCAACCAGGCGCCCAGCACCGGCCAGAAGGCATCCTCGCCGACCAGCCGCGGATCGAGCGCGGAGGCATCGACTTCGAGCGTGGCGCGGCGATTGTCATCGAGATGCAGGCCGGTCTCCGGCGCGCGTCCCGACAGTGCCGCGCAGATGTCCAGGAAATCGCCGTAACGTTCGCTGCGCGCACCCAACACGGTGTTGCAGAAGGCGACGGCGTTGCTCTCACCCCATGCCACATGCTGGCCGAGCGCCGGCCGATGCCCGGCCTGATAGGGCGCGCAGGTCCAGGTCGGCCGGCAGCCGAGTTCGAGATAGGCGTCCATCATCCGCCGCGCCGTGGCGGCGCGCCCAGGCTCCAGCCGCACGCGGCCGGCGTGCAAAAGATCGAGCGCGCCGACGTTGAGCGTCGTCGGCACCGCCACCGCGCCGCCGCCTTCGACCAGCCGCTCGGCGAACAGGGTGCCGGAATCACCATGATAGAGGCAGCCGTCGATATGCGCCGAGGCGATCGGCACCAGCCGTGCAGCGCCCAGGAGGCGCGCCGTGTCGGCGACGATGCGCAACGCCATGGCCCGTGCCGGCCCATCGCGCCCGTCGACGATGTCGCGCTCCGTCTGATTCAGTTGCGCCATGCCTTCACTATGCGACCTTGGTTTCCCCTCGTTTCCCACCGGAGCGGGAAGGATCGGATGTCGAGGGCACAGGCTTTTGCCCACTCTTTCCCACGTTCCGCCACACCCCCGCGACGCAAAAATGAATATTTTCTCGTGAGCATTCCGGAAAAAGACCGCCCCTGCTGGTTTTTGCACCATTCCTCGCGAGGCCTCGTGCGCGCTCGCGAGGTGTTCGCGACTCCGGCGTGGATGCGGCGGCACGGTGCAAGGATCGGCAAATCGCTCATGATCGACCCACTATAAGCCCGCCCGGCCCGAACCGACGATTCCGGTCCCTGCTCGGCAGGCTCGTCCACTCGCCGGCGATTTGGAGCCTGTTCCCTTCGCTCGGAAGCAGGGCTGCAGACTCAGATATGACCCCATCCGACCGAAAATACGCTCACACCTAGCGACTATGCGCGTGCCATATCGCGCGCAGGTCCCGTCGCATTCCGCCTCGACTTCATCAGCATTTGCAATATTGCCGGCGATAGCTATATTTAGATGCATGCGGATCGTGATCGACACCGATGTCATGGTCGCGGCGATTCGCAGCAATGCGGGCGCGTCGCAACGCATCGTGCGGGCTGCCTTGGCAAAGCGCTTCACGATGCTCGTGTCAGTGCCTTTGGTAATTGAGTACGAAGCCGTCATGAGTAGAACGGAACATCTCGCCGCGTCCCGACTGTCGAAGGAAGATGTCAGCACGTTGCTCGATGCCATTGTCGCCGTCTCGGAACCGGTGCGCCTTGCCTTCCTGTGGCGTCCGCTGCTTCGAGATCCAGGCGATGACATGGTACTCGAGACGGCGGTCAATGGTCAGGCGGACCTGTTAACGACTTTCAACAGACGCGACTTTGGAAGTCAGGCTATGAAGTTCGGCATCGAAATCTGCGCGCCGGGTGATGCTCTCGCCATGATGGAGAAGGCTCGATGAGGAAGAGTAATTTCGCACTCCGGCTTCAGCCATCGCTGCTGGAAGAGGCGCGCAAACTCGCGGAGACGGAGGGCGTCGCTTTGAACCAGTTGATCAATGTCGCTGTGGCGGAAAAGCTGTCGGCATTGCGGACGGAAACCTACCTTGCCGAACGAGCTTCACGTGGCAGCACGAAGAAGGCGTTGCGTATTCTCGACCGAGCCGGTGTCGGTAATCCGCCGATGCGCGGCGACCGCCTCAAGTCGAAGTGACACGCATGCCGGGAGCGCTGGATGGCCTGCTGGTGGTCAGTGTCGAGCAGGCGGTGGCCGCCCCCTATTGCACGGCGCGGCTGGCCGACGCCGGCGCGCGGGTCATCAAGATTGAGCGGCCGGAGGGCGATTTCGCGCGTGGCTACGATGGCTACGTGCATGGGCTCGCCAGCTATTTCGTCTGGCTGAACCGCGGCAAGCAATCGGTCGCGCTCGACTTCAAGGAGAAGGAGGATTCCGCGCTGCTGCACCGCCTGATCGGCAAGGCCGATGTGCTGGTCCAGAACTTGGCGCCGGGTGCAGCCGAGCGGGCGGGCTTCGGCTCGGCCGCGATGCGGGCCAAGGACAAGCGCCTGATCACCGTCGACATCTCGGGCTATGGCGATCATGGCCCCTACAAGGACCGCCGGGCCTACGATCTCCTGGTCCAGGCCGAGAGCGGCATGGCCTCGATCACGGGAACGTCGCATGCGCCGGGCCGCATCGGCGTTTCGGCCACCGATATCGGCACCGGCATGTATGCCCATGCGGCCATTCTCGAGGCCCTGATCGCCCGCCAGAAAACCGGCGAGGGCCGCACCATTTCAGTCTCGCTGTTCTCGGCAATGGCCGAGTGGATGAGCGTGCCGCTGCTCGCCAAGGACTATGCCGACTACGACTGGCCGCGGCTCGGCCTCACCCATCCCACCATCGCGCCCTACGGCGTCTACTCGACGCAGGACAGAGTGCCGGTGCTGATCTCGATCCAGAACGACCGCGAGTTCGCGCGGCTCTGCGAGGGCGTGCTCGACAAGCCGGGCCTGGAGCGCGACCCGCTCTACGCCACCAACAAGGCGCGCAATGCGCGGCGTGACGACACCAACGCCATCGTGCAGGCAAGCTTCGGGGCGCAGAGCTTCGACACCCTGGCCGCCCGTCTCGACGCGGCGCAGATCGCCTGGGCGCGCGTCAGCTCGGTGGCCGACCTGTCGACACATCCGCAGCTCAAGCGCATCGGCTTCGGCTCGGCCAATGGCGAGGTCAGCGTGCCGGCGCTTGCGGCCTCCTACACCGGCGAGCCGGAGCGGCTGGGCGACGTGCCGGAACTGGGTCAGCACACCGACGAGGTCCGGCGCGAGTTCGCTGCCTGATGCCACGCTGGCTGACCGGCCTTCGGCTGGCCGGCTACGGCATGGCCTACTTCTTCGCCTCCGGCGCCTTCATGAGCTACTGGCCGGTGTGGCTGCGCGATCGCGGCATCAGCGACACCGAGATCGGCACGCTGTTCATGTTCCGCCAGATCGTCGGCGTCGTGGCCACCCTGTCGGTCGGCTGGGTGGCACATCGCCTCGGCGGACCGCGGGGCGTAATCGTGACGCTGGGCTGCGGTGCCCTGGTGGCGATCGGCGCCTACCAGCTCTCTTACGGTTTCCTCGCCATCTTTGTCGTCAGCATGATCTGGGGCGTCATCTGGTCGCCGCCGATGCCGCTCTATGACGGCGTGCTGATAACCGAGACCAGGCGTCACGGCTTCGACTATGCTCGCATCCGCATGTGGAGTTCGGTCGCCTTCATCTTCGGAACCTTCGTGTGCGGCGTGGCGGTCGATCGCAACGGGCCGTCCTGGGTCCTCTATGTCGCGCTCGTCGGTCTCACCCTGCTGGCGCCGCTCGCGCTGTTGCTGCCGTCGGCCGAGGCCCGGCCCATCGGGGGCGCTGGCCGCAGGGCACCGTTCGCCATTTCCGCTCTCCTGCGCTCGCCGCCATTTCTATTATTCCTGATGGCCGCGGGATTCTGTCAGGCCAGTCATTCCGTGCTCTACAGTTTCGGCACCCTGACCTGGCGGGGGGCCGGCATCGACGACGTGACGATCAGCTTGCTCTGGGCCGAAAGCGTGGTCTTCGAGATCCTGCTGATGGCGTTCGGCGGCTGGCTCCTGCAACGACTGGGCGTGTGCGGCCTGATCGGCCTGGGTCTTGGCGCCGGCCTTGTGCGCTGGACGGGCATGGCCTTTACCACCGAGTTGCCGGCCCTGGTCTTCCTGCAGGCGCTGCACGCCTGCACCTTCGCCGCCTGCCATCTCGGCGCCATGGCCTTCATCCAGCGCGCGTTGCCGGCGGCCGGCGCCGCGATCGGCCAGAGCCTCTATTACGCACTCGGCACGGGCGCCACGCAGGCGCTGGTCTTCCAGTTCTCCGGCCTGCTGTACTCGCAATACGGCCAGCGCGCGTTCCTCGGCATGGTCGTGGTCAGCGCCATCGGCATGACGGCGCTGATCGCGCTCGCGCGCCGCTGGCACGGCGGCTTGTTGGTCGAGGCGCGATAGCATTCATGGCTGGGAGCGCGCCACTCCAGTGGCGCATCATGAATCTGAGCGCCACTGGAGTGGCGCGCTCCCAGCGAAGAATTCAGCGCGAGCGGCCGCGTGCCGTCACGGGCCAGATCTCGACCAAGGTGTCGCCCTTCACGATGTGATAGGCCTCGTAGAGATTGACCGTCGGGTCGCAATGCGGCGGCACCAGGATCACCTGCTCGCCATGCGCGGGCGGATCCTTGCCCTCGGGCGCGATCACCGCGAGATGCTCGTCGCCCATGAAGCGGGTGGTCGAGCCTTCGACGGCGCCCTTGAGAACCTGCGGCGGGCCCGCCTCCGTCGCCATCGCCTTCAGGCCGGCATCGACCGTGACCATGCCTGGCGTGTTGGAACTCACCACCCGCGCGTCGATCTGCAGCGCCTGCTCGAAGGTCGGCCGGCTCTCGCCGCGCAAGTCGCAGATATTGTATTGATGGTCCATGAAGACGTAGGAACCGACCTGCAGCTCGGTGAAGACGCCGAGCCTGGCATCGATGAAATGCGTGCCTGTGCCCGAGCCGGTGACGATGCCGGGCTTCAGCCCCGCGGCTTCGAGCTTCGCCACGATGCCCTTGAGATACTCGGTGCGCTCCTCGATCGAGGCCTTGCGCTCGGCGAAGTCCTCGATGTGCTGATGGCGGCCGCAATAGAACTGCACGCCGGCGTATTTCAGCGACTTCAGCTTGGAGATTTTCTGCGCCAGCTCGACCACGGCTTCCGGCGAGGCAACGCCGGTGCGATGCATGCCGGGATCGATGTCGATGACCACCGCGAGTGGCTTGCCGGCCTTGGCGGCCGCTCCCGCCAGCGCATCGGCATTGGCCGGATGATCGACCACGACCATCAAATCCTTCATCCTGCCGTTCAGCTTGATCAGCCGCGCGATGGCCTGCGGCGTCACCACGGGCGAGGTGATGTGCAGGCCCTCGATGCCGGCCTCGGCCAGCGCTTCGGCTTCGCCGAGCTTGGCGCAGCAGTTGCCGAGCGCGCCGGCGGCGATCTGGCGGCGCGCGATGTCGGCCGATTTATGCGTCTTGGAATGCGGCCGCAGATTCACCTTGTGCGCCTTGGCGAAGGCCGCCATCTCCGCGATGTTGCGGTCGAGCGCCTCGACGTCGAGCACGAGGACGGGCGTGTTGAGCGAGCGGCGCGAGCCTTGCTGGCCGATTAGATGACGGTGGAGACGTTCGGCTTCGCTCATGATTTCTTCTGTCCTTGTTCGGGTTCGAGAGTACGTACGACCATGGCCTCGCCGGTCGAGCCGCGATTGACGCCGGCGCTGCGCATGAAGGTATTGTCCTTGCCGGTGCCCCACAGCGCCACGCCCTGCGCCAGCAGGCCGCCATCGACCTTGACGGTCTCGCCGGTGATGAAGCGCGCCTCGTCGGAGCACAGGAACAGCGCCACGTCGGCGATATGCTCGGGCTCGCCGCGGTCGGGCCAGGGCTGGCGCTTGAACTGCGCCTCGTATTTCTCCGGCCGGCCGCGATGCACCAGAGGCGTCGAGATCACGCCGGGCGCGATGCCGAGCACACGGATGCGGTCAGGACCGAGCTCGGCCGCGACATTCTCGATCAGGCTGATCACCGAGGCCTTGGCCGCCGAGTAGGCATGGCTGCCGCCCCCGCCCACCATGCCGGCGATCGAGGCGGTCACCAGGATCACGCCGCCGCCATGGCGCTTCATCGCCACCGAGGCATGCTTCATGCCGAGGAAGACCGAGCGCGACAGCACCGCGAAGGTATAGTCCCAGTCCTCGACCGAGGTCTCGGCGATCGGCCCGAAGGCGCCGCCGACACCGGCATTGAGATAGGCGATGTCGAGATGGCCGAAGCGCAGCTCCGCCGCCGCCACGAGGGCCGCCGTGTCGGCCTCGTTGGAGACATCGCAGCGCAGAAACATGCAATGGTCGCCCTGCCCGGCCGCGCGCGCGATCGCCATCGTCTCCGCGCCATTCTGCTCGTTGAGATCGGCCACCACCACGCGCGCGCCCTCGTCGAGAAAGCGCAACACCGTGGCGCGGCCCATGCCGCTGGCGCCGCCGGTGACGATCGCAACCTTGCCCTCGAGTCGGTTCATCGTTTCCTCCTGCCCCCATCGTGGTGTTGCATCCGACTTTCGGCAAGCCTAGCGTGACCGAAAGCGCGGGAGGACGCGATGAAGTTCGGCCTGTTCTATGAAATCTCGGTGCCGCGGCCCTGGACGGCCGAGAAGGAGCGCACCGTCTACAACAACTGCCTCGAGCAGGTGAAGCTCGCCGACGAGCTGGGCTTCGAGCATGTCTGGGCGGTCGAGCATCATTTCCTCGAGGAATATTCCCATTGCTCGGCGCCCGAGCTGTTCCTGACCGCCTGCGCCGTGCTCACCAAGCGCATCCAGGTCGGCCACGGCATCGTGGTCTGTGTGCCGGAATTCAATCACCCCATCAAGATCGCAGAGCGTACCGCCACCCTCGACATCCTGTCGGGCGGCCGCCTGCATGTCGGCACGGGCCGCTCCGCCACCTGGACCGAGCTCGGCGGCTTCGGTGCCAATCCCGACGCGACCAAGAAGAGCTGGGACGAGTTCGTGCGCTGCCTGCCCAAGATGTGGATGCAGGATACCTTCTCCTATCAGGGCGAGTTCTGGTCGATGCCGGAGCGCACCATCCTGCCCAAGCCCTATCAGAAGCCGCATCCGCCGATGTGGGTCGCGGTCACGAGCCCGGGCACGGAGATCGATGCCGCCGATCGCGGGCTCGGCAGCCTCGGCCTCTCTTTCGCGGGTTTCGGCGAACAGGAAAAGAAGATCACCGAATACCGCCGGCGCATCCAGATGTGCGAGCCGGTCGGCGCTTTCGTCAACGAGCAGGTCGCCACCACCAACTTCCTGTTCTGTCACGAGGACGAGAAGACCGGCGTCGAAATGGGTCAGAAGCTCGGCAATACCTTCAACTATCTTGCGACGCAGCTCATCTCCACGCGCGAGGTCTTTGCTTCACCCTCCTACCAGTCGCTCGGCCTGCTGCCGGCGCTGCGCCGCGCCGCCACTGGTCCCGACGCGTCGGAGCAGCAGACCGAGGGCATGGCCTATGGCGATCCCGCGCGCATCATCCGCGCCATCAAGAAATGGGAGGCGCTGGGCGTCGACTGCATCAACTTCATCCTCAACGCCAACGAAGTGGTGCCGCAGGAACAGGTCATGGCGAGCCTGCGTCTGTTCGCCAGGGAAGTGATGCCGGCTTTCGCGAAAGAACCCCTGCAGGCCGCCGCGGCGGCGGGAGCCTGATCATGCCACTGTACGGAACCCTCGACCTCACCACCGTCGCCGGCAAGCTGCCGACGCTGCCCAACCTCGACACCGAGGCCTGGGCGTTGCCACGGGCGGAGATGATGCAGCTCCTCATCGAGGCGCCGCGAACCTCGACCGACGGCCTGCTGCCCCGGGCCATGCATCCGGCGCTGCCGTCCTATGTGATCCTCGCGGTCACCAAATATCCCGAGAGCCCCGTCGGGCCGTTCACGCTCGCCGCGCTGCGTCTCGGCAGCCGCGCCGGCGCCCATCCGCGCGGTTTTCTGCTGGGCGCCGTGGCCAGCACCGAGGCCGCGGCAAAGGAATTGCGCGCCCGCTGGGGCTTTCCGGTCGAAGCCGGCGAGGTAAAATTTCTGCGCCGCCACGACCGCGTCATGGGCACCGTCAAAAAGAACGGCAAGACCATCCTCGACTGCGCCCTGGTCGATCCGCAGCCGGTATCGGGCGGCGACGTCCAGTATATCAACTGGGTGACGGCGGCGAATGCGCCGCTCGACGGCGCGACCGCGCCGATGCTGATCCAGGTCGACCCCAAATACACCTTCCACAAGGCCGAGCGCGGCAAGCCGCAAGTCAGCGTCTTCGACGCCGCGTCGTGGAACGCCGGCGCGCTCACCCTCTCCGATCCCATCGTCGGCACCTGCTGCACCGTCGACACCGACCTGCCCCGCATCCGCTTCGTGATGGATCCGATCAAGCCGGTGTTCCAGGGCACGAGGCGCATCCGCGAATCGCGGGTGGAGGAATAGCTCGGTCCCCTGTCGTCTCGCGCGGAGTAACCTCCGCGCTGGAGCGCAGCGAAGGACCTCGCAGAACGACCGGACACGGACCTTCGACACCGAGTGTGTAGTTGGCGTGAGGTCCTTCGCTGCGCTCAGGACGACATGGCTACGGAATGACGATTACGCCTTCGCCCGGCGGATCGGCGTAGAGCTTCGTCACCAGCGCCTTGCGGCGGTCCAGCGTGGCGCGCTGGTTGATATAGCCCTTGTCGGTGATCTCGTTGCCGTCGATCGAGGGCGGGTCGGCCATCAGCAGCACGCGGGCGACACGCATCGACGAGCCTTTGGCGGCGTGGTTCATGGCTGCCAGGCCCTTGCGCAGCGTGTCGACCACGGCGGGATGGGCGAGCAGCTCGGCTTGCGTCAGCTTTACCTCCGCGTCGCCCGCCAGGCCGCGGCAGGCCGCGAGATTGGGGAAGCCCAGCAGTCCCACATAGGCGCGATCCTGGCCGCAGATCACCGCGTCCTGCAGCACCGGTGAGGCGGCGGCGATCGCGTCGGTGCGCAGCGTGCCGACCAGCACGAACGTCCCGCTCGAAAGCTTGAAATCCTCGACCACGCGGCCATCGAACATCAGGCCCTCGTTGGGATCGGCCGGGTCGACGAAGCGGCCGGCGTCGCCGATCCTGTAGAAGCCCTCATCGTCGAACATCTGCTCGGTGAGGTCGGGCCGGCGGTAATAACCCGGTGTCACGATCACGCTCTTCAGCCGCAATTCGTAGCGGCCGGCTTCGCTGGTCGGCACCATCTTGAGCTTCACGCCGGGATACGGCAGGCCGACCAGGCCCACGCGCTCGGAGACCCAATGCACCGTCGTCGCCGTGGGCGCGGTCTCGGTCGAGCCCCAGCCGGTAACGAAGGGAATGCGGTA
>Ga0193716_1001314_pt1 | contig 14527 bp, 12 predicted proteins | sample U2c1metaG_FD_145901 | JGI IMG/M metagenome (GOLD analysis project Ga0193716, IMG submission 145901) | Soil microbial communities from a riparian zone of the East river system, Colorado, United States - U2c1 | ecosystem: Environmental > Terrestrial > Soil > Riparian zone | place: USA: East River...
GTGCTGGTACCAGGAGTTGAGCGGCAGAGCGAACAAACTTCCCTCTTGCCATTCAAAAGTCTGCTTGGCGCCCTTGTCCGTCCATATCGTCGTTGCGCCGCGGCCTTTAAGAACAAAAATCAAATCCTCGTAAAGATGTCTTTGCGGATTGGTATGTTTGCCCGGTGCGATCTCTAGAACATAGGCGCCCGTGGCTCCTTCAGCGCCTTCCATATTGATGAACGCGCCGCTGCCACCGGTTCTGTCCCAAGGTTTAACCTCGATTTTTTTGAGATCCTGAACGAAAAAGGTCTTAACGATGGGAATCCCCTCATCCAGTTGCCATTTATCGTAGTAGGGAATGTTATCCATTACATTTTCTAATTGCGTCGCTGGTTTAGACATGTTTTCCTCCGGGTATCTATGCTCGGTATCTATAATATACCCCAGCCGAAATCAAGGTGCAGATTTACTACTAAAGCGCGCAACAACCCTTTCCTACCTTGCAAAAAATTGCCTCGAAGCGCGTTCCGAAGCATTGACAACCCTCGGTAAACTCTACTAAATGGCCGAGAAAAGATTTGCTGCCGATTCCGATGCTGGCGCACGCCAACAAACCCAAAAGAAGGAGACAGACCTTGGCCACATCCGTCGAAGCCCCCATGGTTGGTAAAATATTAAAGATCGAAAAGCAGGCTGGCGACCATGTTGATGAAGACGACGTGGTGATCGTTATGGAAGCGATGAAGATGGAAATTCCGGTGGTTGCGCCCGTAAGCGGAACCGTCAAAGAAATCACCGTCACTCCTGGTCAAGCGGTCGAAGCCGAGCAAGTCCTCGCAGTTATCGAATAATCCAGCCGTTCTGTTCGCGATAAATTTCGTAGGAGCGCTAAAATGGACACGTGGACATTCGGGTGGACCTTAGCTTTGATCGGTATGGGCGGCACCATGCTCGTATTATGGTTATTGAGCCTCCTGATCTTGCTCATCAAAAAAGTCTTCCCGTATCAACCTGACGAATCGACAGCCAAGAAAGGCTAACACACCTCATGGAATCGGCGCTCCTTTCCGGCGTGCAGGGTCTTTTTGCCGGGGTTTTGAATCTCGCTCCAGGCCAAGGGATCATGATCTTGGTCGCTTTGGGACTGCTCTACCTCGGCATCAAGAAGGGCTACGAACCGCTGTTGCTTGTGCCCATCGGCTTCGGTGCGATACTGGTTAATATTCCCCTGGCGGATATGATGGGCAAAGAAGGGTTTCTCCGTTTCTTTTACGACGCCGGAGTGCTCACGGAAGTTTTTCCGTTGTTGATCTTCATCGGTATCGGCGCCATGACCGACTTCCAACCGCTGCTGGAAAATCCCAAAATCATTTTGCTCGGCGCTGCCGGCCAGTTCGGAATTTTCATCACTTTACTGCTCGCCTTGGCGCTCGGCTTCGACCGGCTTGACGCCGTGGCGGTGGCGGTCATCGGCGCTTGTGACGGACCGACCGCGATTTACGTTAGCTCAAAATTTGCGCCGCACATGCTCGGCGCGGTTTCTGTGGCGGCCTACTCGTACATGTCCTTGGTGCCGTTGATTCAGCCGCCGATTATGCGCGCGCTCACGACCCAAAAGGAACGACAAATTGTTATGGGCGCGACCAAACGCGAACCGATCTCGAAAACCACCAAGATCGTGTTTCCCATCGCGGTGACGATCTTTGCTTCGATTCTGGCGCCTAAAGGCGCGCCGTTGATTGGCACCGTCATGCTCGGCAACTTGCTGCGCGAAAGCGGCGTCGTCGACCGATTGAAAAGCGCCGCGGAAAACGAAATCGCCAATATCGTCACCCTACTGCTCGGCCTGTGCATCGGCGCCACCATGGAAGCGGACAAGTTCCTTAAAGCGCAGACCCTGCTGGTGCTCGCGCTGGGTTTTATCGCCATCAGTCTCGACACCGCGGTTGGAGTGCTTTTCGGAAAACTCATGTGCGTACTGACCGGCGGAAAAATCAATCCGTTGATCGGCGCCGCCGGAATCTCGGCCTTTCCCATGTCGGCGCGCGTCGTGCAAGCGGAAGGACAAAAATACAATAAGAAAAATTATCTGCTGATGCATGCCATGAGTGCCAATGCGGGCGGCCAAATTGGTTCCGTTATTGCCGCGGCGGTCATGCTTTCGGTGCTTCAGGGCATGGGCATCATCGGCAGTTAATTCGAGCAAAACTATGGCACAAACTCGAGAAGATCTTGAAAAGCGGCTCGTGAAACTGGAGCAGGTCGCGCTGGACGCCGACCCCAAGTCGGCCGCTAAGCAGCGCGCCGAAGGGAAATTCACCGCTCGCGAGCGCATCGACAAACTGCTCGATGCCGGCACCTTCGTCGAAGAGTTCATGCTCGCGGAAACCCAATGCGTCGACTTCGGCATGGCGGAAAAGAAACTGCCTTCCGACGGCGTCGTTACCGGCTTCGGCAAGATCGACGGCCGGCCGGTTTACGTTTACTCCCAGGACCGCTCGGTCCTCGCCGGCAGCGTCGGCAGCGCCCACGCGGAGAAGATCGCTTATGTAATTCAGACGGCGCGTAAACTTGGCGTGCCTGTGATCGGCTTGAATGACTCTGCCGGCGCGCGCATTCAAGAGGGCTTGTCGGTAACGTCGGCGATCGGAAAGATTTTTTTCGAGAACAGCATCGCCTCCGGTTGCATCCCGCAGATCTCGGCAATCATGGGACCATGCATCGGTGTTGGCTCCTATTCGCCCGCATTGACGGATTTCATCATTCAGGTGCAAAACACCAGCCAGATGTTCATTACCGGCCCGGCGGTGATCAAGGAAGTACTCGGCGAAACCGTGACCATGGAAGAATTGGGCGGCGCGAAGATTCACTCCGAAGTTTCCGGCGTCACCGATCTGGTCGCCAAGAACGACGAGGAATGTTTGCAAATGATACGCCGGCTGGTCGGATTTTTACCGGGTAGTTTCGAGTCCCTGCCGCCGAGGAAATCGACCAACGACGATCCCGCACGGTCGCTCGACAACCTAGAAAAGGTCGTGCCCGAGGACATGAAGCGGGCCTACAACATTAATCAAGTGATCAAAGCCATCGTCGACGACGGCGATTTCTTCGAGCTGAAGGCCAAGTTTGCGCGCAACCTGGTCATCGGCTTCGGCCGGCTCGACGGCTATCCGGTCGGCTTCGTCGCTAATCAGCCGATGTTTCTCGCCGGCAGCCTGGACGTCGACGCTTCGGACAAGGCGGCGCGCTTCATTCGTTTTTGTGACGCCTTTAATATCCCGGTGATTACTTTAATGGACGTGCCGGGCTTTTTCCCTGGCAAACAACAGGAAGAGAAAGGCATTATCCGTCATGGCGCTAAGATGCTCTACGCCTACGCCGAAGCGACAGTACCGAAAATCACGATCGTATTGCGCAAAGGCTATGGCGGCGCCAAGCAGGCCCTCTGCACGCGCGAGATGGGCGCGGATCAACTTTTCGTTTGGCCCGGTATAGAACTCGCCGTGATGGGCGGTGGTGGCGCGGTCAACGTGCTTTACCGGCGCGAAATCGAACAATCGCCGGATCCCGCCAAAACCCGCGCCGAAAAGATCGCCGAGTTTCAGGATCGCTTCAACGGTCCGTTCGAAGCACTGTCGAAGCAGTTTGCCCACGCGGCGATCCGGCCGCACGAAACGCGCAAGCGCTTGATCCAATCACTCGAGATATTGCGCTTTAAAAAGGAAGAGCGGCCGCGCAAGAAACACGGTCTCATGCCGGTGTGAGCTTGTCGCGAGATTCCCTTAACCTCTGCAACGTCGATTTAATCCCACTCATTGCCGGTAGAGCACCGCGCCTGCGCGCGTGGTATCGTAACCGCCAAAAGCGGTAACCGCGCGCTTGAATCCCTCCGAGCCGATAACCTGAAGCAACTGTTCGCCGCGGGCCGATTCGAAAAATGCCCGCGCGATCAATAAATCGTATTGCTCGCTTACAAGCGAAATAAAATCGAGATTAAGCGCACCGGCCGCGGCGCGCACGCCCAGCCCTGCGTCGGCCAGGCCGCTCGCGATCGCGACGCCGACCGCCATGTGGGTAAACTCTTCGCGCTCGTAACCGGCAATCGATTTGGGATCGATGGCGAGTTTATTCAATTCATAATCGAGCAACACTCGCGTGCCGGACCCGGGCTGGCGGTTGACGTAGCGAACGTTGCTGCGCGTGAGATCTGCAAGGCTGGTGATCGATTTAGGATTGCCTTTGTTAACGAGAATGCCCTGCTCACGCTGTGCCAAATGAATCAGCACGACGGGCACTTTTGGAATCGTCCGCTCGATGTCCGGAATGTTGTAAATGCCGGTTTCAGGATCGAGCAAATGAGTTCCGGCAATGTGGGTCTCGCCGCGCTGGAGCGCCAGCAATCCGCCCAGGCTGCCGACGTTGGTGGCGGCGATCTTGAGCTCCGGCTGGCGCTGCTTCAATTGATCTTCCAATACGCCAATCGCCAAGTCGTGACTGCCCGTGCAGAGAATCGTGTTTTCGATATCTGCGATCGGCCGTAGCAGCTCGACAGCGACCTCTTCGCCCGCGTTGAATCCTTCGACAAGACTGGGGATACGCATCAACCCGTCGGCGTGCACCATCGTCGTGATCACCCCTGCGCCGCGCGCCAGCGGCACCGCGACCAGTTTTTCGTTCACGCGTCCTAACGTAACCCGAATGAACTCCTCCAAGCCGAGATGAGAGGCGATTTTTTTCGGTAAAATCGCGCGCACGATCGGATAAGCCGGCGCCGCGGAACCGAGAAATTTTTCCAGCGCCGGGCGCAGAATCTCCCGCGCGATGACGATCGCCGAAACCGGATAACCGGGCACGCCAAGCAGCGGCTTGTTGCCAATGCTGCCTAACACCGCGGGCTTTCCTGGCATCACGTCGATGCCGTGGGCCAACAGTTCTCCGCATTCGGCGACGACATCCGCGGTCAGATCATGTTCCCCGGCCGACGACCCGGCGATGATAGTTACGATATCGCACTCTTCGGCCGCGCGCCGTACCGCCTGCACAAGCGCGTTCATGTCGTCGCGCGCGCGTGGATATTTGATTGGCGTCCCGCCCCATTCGCGGACAAAGCTCGCTAGCACTGTAGAGTTAAAATCGATCACGGCGCCCGGCGTGGTCTCTTCGCCGGGCTGAATCAACTCGTCGCCGGTAGGAATAATGCCGACTTTGGGCCGGCTTTTCACGCGCACGGTGGTATGCCCGGCGGCAAGCAACGCGCCCAAATCGTAGGGACGCAAACGATGCGCGCGCGGCAAAAGCAATTCTGTGGCGACCACATCCTCGCCGACCAATCGAACGTGATTCCACGGCGCTACCGATTCGAAGATCTCGACCGCGCTGCCGTCCACCTGATGCACTTTTTCGATCATGATCACCGCGTTCGCCCAAGCCGGAAGCGCGTTGCCGGTGTCGACATATTTGAATGATCCCGCCGCCGGTGAATCACTACTCGCTAACGCAAGCGTTTTGCCGACGAACTCGGTTGCGCCAAAGGTGTCCTCGGCGCGCACGCAAATGCCGTCCATGGCCGAGGCGTGATAATGGGGCGATGAAATTTTCGCGAACACAGGCGCCGCAGTGATACGATCGAGCCCGTCGTCGACACCAATTTCCTCGATCGCTAACCCGCTCGGATCCACCGTCGCAAGAAACAATTCGCGCGCTTCGGTCAGCGGAGTCTTTTTAAGATAACGTTTGCGGGCCATGTGTTTCGGCTGTTCCAGTTTCCGGTCTTTAGTTGGTGCGGAATAAAGATGAGGAATGCTTCGACGAACTCAGCATGAACGGAAATTCTCTAGCGCTCCCCCGTTCGTCCTGAGCAGCCAGTCGAAGGACTCTGATAGAGTTTTCTGCACTCTGCCGATTTTCTCATCGGTTTAGTTTTAAACTCGAAACTAAAATAGAATCACCTCGACCTCTTCCCCTTGCTCCAAACCATCCAGATTCATATCGATGCGCACCATGCCGTCGGCTTTGACCAGCGTAAAGATCGCGCCGGATTTGCTCGGCAAGGGTGTCGCCACCAGTTTTTCCGACTGGCGCTCTAAAGTGACGCGCACGTAATCCTCGCGGCCGATCTGCGACGCGACATTGGTTTTCAACACCGCCCGTGCGCTGCGCAAGAAGCGCTGCAGCGTATCGATGTTTTCACCGCCGAGGCGGCGAATCAGCGGCGCCGCGAACAAATCGAAAATCACCAGCGCCGACACCGGATAGCCCGGCAAGCCGAGGATCGGTTTGCCGCAAGCCTTGGCGAAAATCGTCGGCTTGCCGGGCGCGATCGAGATGCCGTGAAAAATAAACTCGGAATCGGGAAACGACAGGATCGTCTCCAAAGCGATATCCTTCGCCCCCATAGAACTGCCCCCGGAGAGCAGCACGACGTCGCCCCATTCGAGGGCAGCGCCGATCGCTTCGGTGAGCGCGCCGCGATCGTCCCGCACGACGCCCCAGTCTCTCAACTCGCCGCCGCATTCTTCGATCAATCCGGCGAGCGAATGCTGATTGATGTTACGCACCTGCCCGGGCCGCGGATCAGTGTCGGCATCGACGATCTCGTCTCCGGTAGAGATCAGCGCGACCCGCGGCTTTTGGTAAACCGTAATCGATGAAATGCCGACACCCGTCAAAGCGCCGAGATCGTGCGCGCGCAGGCGCCGTCCGCGCGGAAAGACTGCTTCGCCCTTTTTGATATCGTCGCCGATCTGAATAACGTTTTGCCATGGCGAGACGCTGCGATAGATCTCGACTAAACCGCCGTCGGTCTCATCGGTGTACTCGACCATCACCACGGCGTCAGCCTCGGGCGGCATCATGCCGCCGGTGGAAATCCGCATCGCCGCGCCCTGTGTCAACGTTTGCGCCGCCTCTTTGCCCATTTCCACGACGCCGGCGAGTTTCAGATAAGCCGGCAAGCTTTGACTGGCGCCGAAAGTATCTTTGGCTCGGACCGCATAACCGTCCATCGCCGCGCGATGAAAATGCGGCAAGTCGACTGCGGACTTGAGATCTTCCGCCAGCACGCGCCCGCGCGCCTTGACGGAAGCCATCTGCTCTTCGCCCACCGGCGTAACGCCGAGCAAAATTTTCAGCGCTTCTTGCGGCGCGAGCACTTTGAAAAAAGTCTGGGCCATCGATGGAGAATCATAGCCGGAAGAAAGGTGTGGAATCAAACGGCGAAACGGCAGCGAACACCGGAGTGCTCGATTTAGTGTCGTCCGGGGATTGCTCGGCGTCAACGTAATGCAAACTTAACTTGACGAGATTTTTGCCTTCAACTACAGAGCGTTATCTGGAGCAGTGTCATGTGCGAGCAATCGCAGGTGCAAAACTGTGCCATCGGCAGAGTGGGGGAAGTACAAATTCCGCGGACACCGTGTCCCACGGTAGATACCCAATTGAATATTAAAGATGCGACCAAAAGTTACGAAGCGTGGCTGATCTCCAGCACGGTCATTCACCAGAAGCATCTTCTCCGCAAGCATGAGAAGATGGAGAAAGACGCCTTCGCCTTCCTGTGCGCCACCTTCTATCGTTGGATTCAAGTCTGGCCGGAAGTCTGCCCGGATCTTCTGTCGGCTCCGACGGTGCTCGCCGTCGCCGACCTGCACCCCGAAAATTTTGGAACATGGCGGGATCAGGAAGGCCGCCTGGTGTGGGGGATTAATGACTTCGATGAAGCGTTTCCGCTGCCCTACACCAACGATCTGGTCCGGCTCGCGGCCGGAGCGATGCTGGCGATTGCCGAGAACCAGCTCGCCCTCAAGCCCAAAGAAGTGTGCGAGACGATTCTTGATGGCTACATGAAAGGAATCGAATCAGGCGGACGGCCATTCGTTTTGGAAGAAGATCACAAGAGTCTCCGCGCCATGGCGTTCGGCAGCGCGCGCAATCCGCGCCGGTTCTGGAAGAAGCTCCTATCCGAAGACAGAGTGAAGGGCGGCATTCCCAAGGCGGTCAGTGAAATTTTCGGCGAAGTGATGCCGGAATCAAAATCACCCTATCAGTTCTTTTTGCGCGCTTCCGGTCTTGGAAGTGTGGGACGGCTTGGAGTCGTGGCGGTGACAGATTGTTCCGGCGGCAAGATCGCGAGAGAGGTCAAAGCGCTCGCGCCGTCAGCTTGTGCATGGGCGGCCGTGGGTGGAACGTGGAAGATTTTGTATTCAACGCTCCTAAAGAATGCGATCCGCTCGCGCGATCCATTCGTTCAGGTCAAGGAATCCTGGTTAGCGCGCCGTCTTTCACCGCACTGCTGCCGCATCGACTTGGAAGACCTCCCAAAATCGCGCGACGAATACCGGCTCTTACACGCCATGGGCTGGGAAACCGCCAACATCCATCTTGGTAGTCCTGAATACCTCACCGCCATCAAGCGCGATCTCGCCAAGCGCGAAGCAAACTGGCTCCGCGACGCCGCCGATGAGATGGTGAAAGCGACGGAGCACGACTGGAAGGACTGGAAGAATTCCTGATGAAGTGTATCACTTCGCGGGCAACTTAACCTAAATCACCCGCTCCTCGCCCACCGGCGTCACCGCGAGCTCAATTTTCTCCCGGAAATTTCGGAAGGACGGACTGACCTGAGTATGTCGCCGGGCCGTTTCTGCTCGGCACGTATCGCGGGATTTGTCCTCGTATGTGGCGCATCAGCCGCCCGAAGTGTCAGCAGTCGTTGCGGATTCATGTCCTGCGACGAGGGTCGCGACTAAAACCTGTCAGTGTCGGGCATCCGTCACAAATCCGTCAGTTGGGGCTTGAGATTTTCTGCTGTTCTTACGAAGAAATCTTGCAAAGCTACAACAACTTATCTCGACAACCTGCCCTCTGATTGAGATCGCTCTTTTTGGCATATCAGTTGCGCTACGGACAATGCATTCTGCCGAATTAAACGTCACGACAGTGAGGCGAATTCTAATGAGTAGAAATCTTCCAGGGCAAAACCGACAGGGCCGACTCATTGCCGAGACGATCGTCCGATATCGCACGGCAGATGTCGGTGGAAACAAGATTTTCTATCGAGAAGCGGGCAGGAGTGATGCGCCTGCACTGCTCCTGTTGCACGGCTTTCCAAGCGCAAGTCACATGTTCAGAGATTTGATACCGCTTCTCGCTGATCGATTTCGCCTCTTAGCGCCCGATCTGCCTGGCTTCGGGCAATCCGACATGCCATCTCGGACGAGCTTCACCTATACGTTCGACAATTTAACTCAAGTCATCGACCAGTTTGTCGACATTATCGGCTTGTCACGATTTGCGCTTTATATTTTCGACTACGGCGCACCTGTGGGATTGCGGATCGCCCTCAATCACCCCGAGCGAATCACGGCGATCATCTCTCAGAACGGGAACGCCTACGAAGAAGGACTGAGCGCAGGCTGGAACTCTCTCCGGGAATATTGGCAGAAACCTACAAGCGAGGGGCGAGAAGCGCTTCGCAGCGCCTTTACACCGAAGACGACTCTATACCAATACCTGCAGGGTGTGGTCGATGCCTCGCTGGTTTCGCCGGATGGACTATCCCTCGACAACTATTACCTTGCGCGTCCGGGTGCCCACGAAGTGCAACTAGATCTCTTCCTCGATTACGCAAGCAACGTAGCCTTATATCCAAAATTCCAAAGCTATTTTCGAAAGAGCAAGCCGCCTCTCCTCGCGGTGTGGGGCCGTAATGATCCCTATTTCGTGCCAGCGGGAGCGGAAGCGTTCAAGCGGGATATCCCAGACGCTCAAGTCGAACTTCCCGATACCGGTCACTTTGCTTTAGAAACTCACAGCGCAGAAATCGCAGCCATCATCAGTGACTTTCTCGAGCGAAGGCTGGATGCGACGTGGGACGAGTCCGCGAGAACAGTGCCAACGACATCGTTGAAGAGGGATAACGAGGAAATCGCAATAGGAGCAATCCATGCTGTCGCAGAAGCCCAGTTTCTCGGTCCTCAACAGGTCAATCAACTTCCGTCAACCCTCGCCGGTTATCGAATCCAATACGGTAGTGACCCTCTTCAATTTGGCGATCTCCGACTGCCAAAGACCTCGGAACGGCCTCCAGTTGCCGTTGTCATTCATGGGGGTTGCTGGAAGGCCAGAGTTGGTAATCTCATTGCTGACCTCCAAAACACAGCGGCCCTTTCCTCGGCTCTGACGAGCGTCGGGATAGCAACGTGGAATATAGAATATCGCCGAATCGATAACCCAGGTGGTGGATGGACAGGTACATTTGAGGATGTCGCCAATGCCGTTGATTATTTACGTGTGCTGGCCAAATCATACTCGCTCGATTTAAAGCGTGTGGTGATCGTCGGTCATTCTTCTGGCGGGCATCTCGGGACTTGGGCCGCCGCTCGGCATCGGCTTCCCGAACAAAGTCCTCTTTTCTCAAAGAAGCCATTGAGCGTCGTGGGCGTTGTCAATCTTGCAGGGCCGGCAGACCTAGAAAGTTTTCTGCCGATTCAGAACCAGGTTTGTGGTGGTCCGGTGGTTACAAACCTCATCGGAGGCTCACCCTCTGAGGTGCCGGATAGATACAGACAGGCTTCACCGTCAAATCTTTTACCCATAGGAGTGAAGCAGGTATTGATTAGCGGGGTGCAGGACAAAGTTGTCCCTCCGGAGTTGGGAAAGAAGTATGAAGAGAAAGCGAAAGGCGATGACGTCAGGTTTATAGCTGTAGAAAACGCAGCACATTTCGAAGTAATCGCACCAGGGTCTATAGCCTGGCCTAAGGTTGAGGAGGCTGTCCTTTCAATGCTGAAGTTGAGAAAGGAAACATCCCCAAAGAGTGAGGAGGAGTCTTATGAGTAAAACAATCTCGTCAAAAGCGACCAAGCGGCCCACGTTGGAAGTCAAGCCACCCGACGTGCTGTCCTGTGCAGCCGAGGCTCAGTTCAGCATGCCTGCTACGTCCATCGAGAGGGTCGAAGCCGATGGTGTCCGAGTGTTTTATCGCGCTGCCGGTGAGACGACCGCGCCGGTTGTTCTTTTGCTACATGGATTCCCGGCCTCATCGTTCATGTTCCGCGAACTCATTCCGCGCCTCGCCAATGACTACCGCGTGATCGCTCCGGATCTCCCTGGTTTCGGATTTACAGAAGTTCCGGCCGAACGAAAATATGTTTACTCGTTCGATGGATTGGCCTTGACCATAGAGGCGTTCACGCAAGCACTCAAAATCAACCGCTATGCAATCTATGTGTTCGATTATGGCGCGCCAACAGGTTTCCGCTTGGCCATGGCACACCCTGAGAGAGTCACAGCTATCGTTTCGCAGAACGGAAATGCGTATGAAGAGGGTCTTGGCGATGCTTGGGGGCCGATCCGGAAATACTGGGCGGCGTCCACAGCAGAGAACCGAGAGGTCATCCGCAAGAATATTTTGACACTCGAAGGAACGCGTTGGCAGTACACGCAGGGTGTAGCAAATCCAGACGGCGTTGCGCCTGAGTCGTACACGTTGGATACGGCTCTGCTAGAACGTCCGGGAAACAAAGAGATTCAGCTAGATTTGTTTCTCGATTACGCATCGAATGTGAAGCTCTATCCGAAATTTCAGGAATATTTCCGCAAATCAAAGCCGCCCTTGCTCGCGATCTGGGGCAAGAAGGATCCCTTCTTCATTCCGGCGGGAGCCGAGGCGTTTCGCAAAGACCTGCCGAACGCAACGGTCCAATTCCTCGATACCGGACATTTTGCGACAGAGACACACGTCATAGAAATTGCTTCCGCTATGAAAGAGTTCCTCGACGCGAATGGCATCGGGCTCAGGAGCAGAGAAGGCAGCGTGGCAAGATGAAGGCCTTTGCTGAGAACTCGACAATCGTTCTGGTACATGGCGCATGGGCCGACGGATCTTGTTGGAACAACGTCATTCTCCCGTTAGAGCGACACGGTCTCAAGGTCATCTGCGCCCCGATCCCACTTACGTCGTTAACCGACGACGTTGCCGCTTTGCGGCGTGCGCTCGAACGAACGAGCGGGCCAGTGGTCCTCGCTGGCCACGCTTACGGAGGCGCTGTGATTGGAGCTACGAGTGAAGACCAAGTCAAATCGCTCGTTTATGTCGCTGCGCTCGCGCCCGATGAAGGCGAGGCAGTCGGAAAGGTGTTTTATCGCGACAAGCCGCATCCGGACGCCCCGAAGTTGACGCCTGATAAGCATGGCTTTCTGTGGATGCCAGAAGAAGGATTTTGCCGCGCGGTAGCCCACAACGCTTCGCCGGACCAAATAAGCATCATGGCTGCGGTGCAACGACCAATTTCGATTCATTGCATTCAAGAGCCGGCCCCGGCACCAGCATGGAAAGTGAAACCGTCTTGGTTTCTGATCGCAGAAGAAGATCGCATGATTAACCCGAAGACGCAGCGCTTCATGGCTGATCGCATGGACGCGAACGTCCGATCAATGCGCATAGACCATACCCCGATGCTAACTGTGCCGGATCTCGTGATTGACCTGATTTTGGAGGCTGCGGGTGAAACCCTCTTGCAACGGGAGTCGGGGGTAGCACTCTCATGACCATCAAATCTGTTGCTATCGTCACTGGCGCAAGTCAAGGCATTGGACGAGCCACGGCACTGCGACTCGCGCGCGATTTCTCAGTGCTTGTGCTTGCGGCGAGAAATAAGGACAAGCTGGAGAAGACCGCGACCGAGGTCCGATCCGCCGGTGCTCAGGCGATGGTCTACGCGGTCGACCTGCGCGAACCACAATCGGCAGAGATCATCATCAATGGAACGCTCGAACACTTTGGCAGAATCGATGCGCTACTCAACATTGCGGGCGCAGTGCCACAGATTGATTTGTTCGAGATGACCGACGCGCAATGGGACGACGGTATGGCGCTTAAGCTGCACGGGGCGCGTCGCCTCACGATGCGTGCTTGGGATGCTTTGAAGGCTTCGAATGGCTCGGTTGTGTTGATCTCCGGAAGCGCTGCTCTTGATCCGAAGCCCGGATTCGCAGCCGTAGCGGCGACAAACGCAGCCATCAACGCACTCGCTAAGGCATTCGCAGAGCAAGGAATCAAAGACGGGGTACAAGTCAACAGCGTTGTGCCAGGGGCCGTCATGACTGGACGCCGGCGCTCCTTCTTTGAAAAGTGGGCGCCTGCGCACAATCTTACGGTGGAAGAAGCAATTAAGAAGTTCCCCGAAGAAGCTGGCATCAGGCGCTTTGGAACGCCCGAGGAGATTGCCGATCTGCTGAGTTACCTGGTATCCCCCGCGGCGAAGTGGATGACAGGCACTTCTGTGCGTATGGACGGCGGCGAGATCAAAGGCGTTTAGGCAGGGCTTTCCCATCATCGCCATTTGAAGAGCTGAGCGGAGATCTCATAAGTGGCCTGAAGTGAGGATGTATGGCTCAGCGAGGAGCGACCACGGAGCGATTAGGTTCGTTTTCAGACGCGGTGTTTGCAGTAATTATCACCATCATGGTACTCGAGTTGAAGCCGCCGCCAGGACATCCTACGTTTGCGGCGCTCCTGTCGCTTTGGCCAACTGCGTTGAGCTATGTAGTGAGCTACTACTTCATTGCGATTGTCTGGCTGAATCACCACCACCTGCTGAGGTTCTTTCCGCACGCGACCCCACGCGTCATTTGGATAAACTTCGTACACCTCTTTATGGTGTCATTGGTACCGTTCTCGACGGCATGGGTCGCGGATACGCAATTGGCAGCGGTTCCCGTGTTTGTATATGCGGCTGTGTTTGTACTGGTAAACCTGGCGTATATTCCATTTGAATGGCACGCGCTGGCTGCGGCACCAATTGACGAGATTTCAGCTCGGACGCGAAGGTTCGTAAAAGCGCGATCGTCAGTCACATTAGGAACGTTCGTCATTGCGATGCTAGTGTCGCTCAAGTCGCCGTCGTGCGGCTTTGGGTTGATCTGCTGCGCTTTGCTCGTCTATCTGCGGCCCGAACCTCCAGGCACTGGTCGTGCGGGCCTGAACAAGGTTGCTTTGAGTGATGCGCTACCGTCGCAAGGTGAACCAGATGCGAGAGCCGGCTCGCGATCAGAGATCTAGGTCGCTTTTCGATCCGGCATCGAGCATCAGATCAAAGCATTCCCTACAGCGGGCTGATTGTATGAGGATCAATCCTGTTCTTCGCGACTCTTGCGTTGGATAGCAGACGAACGACTTACACCAAGCTTCTGCATCCTGTAGACCAGTGATGTCCGCTTCATCCCCAAACGCTCGGCTGCACCATTTCGACCACCGACTGCCCAGCTGCTCGCTTCAAGCGCACGGACAATATGATCTCGTTCGACCTCCGCAAGACCACTCATCGCCATGTCAGATTCCCGGTGAGAGTTGAACGGCTCCAATTCGGCAATCGGAGCGCGAAGAACAGAGTGAGGAGAGAGAATCACTGCTCGCTCAACGAAGTTCTGCAGTTCACGAACGTTTCCCGGCCAGCGGTAACGCACCAGCGCAGCCATCGTCTCTGGTGGAATTTGGTCGATGGTCTTATTCAATCGACGCGCGTAAAAAGTCGTAAAGTGCCGC
>Ga0193716_1001316_pt1 | contig 14522 bp, 11 predicted proteins | sample U2c1metaG_FD_145901 | JGI IMG/M metagenome (GOLD analysis project Ga0193716, IMG submission 145901) | Soil microbial communities from a riparian zone of the East river system, Colorado, United States - U2c1 | ecosystem: Environmental > Terrestrial > Soil > Riparian zone | place: USA: East River...
CACGAGGGCGGCCCCTTGCTGGTCCTGGCCGGTGCCGGCACCGGCAAAACCCGCGTCCTGACCTCGCGAATCGCCCATTTATTGATAAATGGCCGCGCCCGGCCATCGCAGATCCTGGCTGTCACCTTCACCAACAAGGCCGCCCGCGAGATGCTCGACCGGGTGGCGACGCTGATCGGCGGCGCGGCCGACGGCATGTGGCTCGGCACCTTCCACGCCATCGGCGTGCGCATCCTGCGCCGCCATGCCGAATTGCTGGGGCTGAAGAGCAATTTCACCATCCTCGACACCGACGACCAGACTCGGCTGATCAAGCAGCTGCTGCAAGCCGAGGAGATCGACGACAAGAAATGGCCGCCGCGGGTGCTGTCGGGGATCATCCAGCGCTGGAAGGACCGCGCGCTCACGCCCGACAAGGTGAGCGGCGAGGATGCCGGCGAGTTCGCCAACGGCCGGGCAGCGGAAATCTACCGCCAGTACCAGGAGCGGCTGCTCGAGGTGAACGCCGTCGATTTCGGCGACCTCATCATGCATTGCGTGATCCTGTGGCAGAAGCATCCCGACGTGCTGGCGCAATATCACCGCCGCTTCCGCCACCTGCTGGTCGACGAGTACCAGGACACCAACGTGGCGCAGTATCTGTGGCTGCGCCTGCTTGCTCAGGGCACGCAGGACGTCTGCTGTGTCGGCGATGACGACCAGTCGATCTATGGCTGGCGCGGCGCCGAAGTCGGCAACATCCTGCGCTTCGAGAAGGACTTTCCCGGCGCCACCATCGTGCGGCTGGAGCGCAACTATCGCTCGACGCCGCATATCCTGGCCGCCGCCTCGCATCTGATCACGCACAACGACGGCCGGCTGGGCAAGACCCTGTGGACTGAAGTCAAGGAAGGCGAACGCGTGCGCATGCGCGGCGTCTGGGACGGCGACGAGGAAGCGCGCAGCATCGGCGAGGAGATCGAGGCGCTGCAGCGCGACAAGCACGCCCTCTCGCAGATCGCCATCCTGGTGCGCGCCGGCTTCCAGACCCGCGAGTTCGAGGAGCGGTTCATCACGCTTGGCCTGCCCTACCGTGTGATCGGCGGCCCGCGCTTCTACGAACGCGCGGAGATCCGCGATGCCATGGCTTATTGCCGGGTGGTCGTGCAGCCCGACGACGATCTCGCTTTCGAGCGCATCTACAACACGCCGCGCCGCGGTCTTGGCGAATCGGCCTTGCGCACCCTGCGCTCGATCTCGCGCAGCCAGAAAGTCTCGCTGTTCGAGGCGACGCGACGCGCGCTCGAAACCGACGAGTTGAAGGCGCGGCCGCGCAAGACACTGGGCGATCTGATCAAAAGCTTCGACCGCTGGCGCGCCATGCTCGACGGCATGAACCATGTCGAGGTGGTGGAGACCCTCCTCGACGAGTCTGGTTACACCGACATGCTGAAGGCCGACCGCTCGCCCGAAGCTCAGGGGCGGTTGGAGAATCTCAAGGAGCTCACCAACGCGCTGCAGGAGTTCGAGAGCCTGCCGTCGTTTCTGGAGCATGTGGCGCTGGTCACCGACAATGCCGAGCGCGCCGGCACCGACATGGTCAGCATCATGACCCTGCACGCTGCGAAGGGGCTGGAATTCGACACCGTGTTCCTGCCGGGTTGGGAGGAAGGCCTGTTTCCCAACCAGCGCGCGCTCGACGACAAGGGCCTGTCCGGCCTCGAGGAGGAGCGCCGCCTCGCCTATGTCGGCCTGACCCGTGCCCGCAAGCGCGCCTATGTCTCCTTCGCCGCCAACCGGCGCATCTTCAATCAATGGCAGTCGGCGATCCCGTCGCGCTTCCTGCGCGAGCTGCCGGCCGACCATCTAGCCGAGAGCAGCGACGCCGGCCTCTACGCCACCTATTCGGCCGGTCATCATGGAGGCTTGCGCGAGCAGGCCAGCCGCTTCGAGGTCGAGAGCCTCGGTGTCGGCGGAGGGCCGCGCCGCACGCGCTGGCGCGACGAAACCTTCGACGATCGCCGCGCCGTCGAGGGCGACAAGCTCGACCTCAGCGTCGGACAGCGCGTATTCCACCAGAAGTTCGGCTACGGCCGCATCCTCGCCGTCGATGGCAACAAGCTCGACATCGATTTCGAGAAAGCCGGTCCCAAGAAGGTTTTGGACAGCTTCATCGAGGCCGCGTGACCGTCCACAAGGCGTCCTTCGTCGTCTCCGCGGGCGAACGGCTGCCCTGGGAGACAGCGCTCGAGGAGCGCCTGACCGAGGCTGGCTTCGTCGTGACGAGCTGCGAGATTTCGCGCGACGGTCCGTGGCGCATCGATGTGTTCGGTGAGGGCGATCCCGCCCAGGTCGAAGCCGCGATCGCCGGCAGTGCCGGCGAATTGGGCCTTGCCCCGCCTGCATGCGAAGTCGAGGCTCTGCCCGAGATCGACTGGGTGGCGGAGAACCAACGCTCGTTTCGCCCCTTCACTGTCGGGCCTTTCTGGGTGCATCCCTCGCACGCCGGCGAAGGCACGCCGCCCGGCGCCCTGCCGTTGCGCATCGATGCCGGCATGGCCTTCGGCACCGGCACCCATGCCACGACGCGCGGCTGCCTCGAATTGCTGGCGACGCTCGATGCCGGCGAAGCCGCCAATGCCATCGATGTCGGCTGCGGCAGCGGCATCCTTGCGATCGCCATGGCCAAGCTATGGCAGCGACAAATTCTGGGCAGCGACAACGACCCCGAAGCGGTCGTCGTGGCGCGCGAGAACGCCGCGCTGAACGGCGTCGGCGATCTCTGCATCTTCGTCGAAGCGGCGGGTCTCGATACGCCGGAGATCGCGGCACGCGCGCCCTTCGACCTGATCGTCGCCAACATTCTCGCCGGGCCCCTGGTCGAACTCGCGCCTTCCTTCGCCGGTGCCATTCGGCGGGAAGGCCGCGTCCTGCTCAGTGGGCTGCTGGTCGAACAGGCGGCAGAAGTGCTGCAGGCCTATGGTCGTCACGGCCTCAGCGTCGAGCGGCGCCTCGATCTGGAAACCGGCGGCGCCTGGTGGCGCTCGCTGCTACTGCGCCGGACGTGAACCACGCATAGAAAGGGGCCGGCTTGCGCCGGCCCCTGTACGCTTACGCTACGCAACTTTTACGCTACGCAACCTTGCGTTTACGCGGCGTGACGAAGGTTCTGGTTCGCCGGCGCCGTGTAGCCCGTCACTTCGTCGAATTGCGGGGCGTTGCCCTCGGCTGCCCGGCGGACAGCAAAGGGCACGTCGCCGCGGGTGAGGCCGAGATCGGCCAAGCCGCGATCGTCCATCGACATGAGCTGACGCTCGGCATAGCGCAGCCGCTGATCGGCCTTGAAACGGGCGGTGAGCCGACGGAACTGGTCGCGAACCCACAGGATGCCGTCGACGATATGGCCGGCCAGCATCTCGGCGCGCGCGGTGCGGGCGCGCATCTCAAGTCTCTGGCGGTCCTCGAAGGTCAGGCCCAGTTTGAAGGCTTTGGCTTGCTCCATCGCCCCAATTTCGCTGGTCAGATTTTCGAAGGCCTGAATGGCGTCGCTTTTCATCGTAAACTCCTCTCTCAGTGCGCTGCGGCATCTCATGCTGCAGCTGCACAAAGCAAATATAGCGCCTTGAGTTACAACGATAAGTCCACCTCTGCGGGCTCTGGCATGCAATTTTTGCATGCGAAATAAAATCTGCGCATTTCGCACCTGCGAACGAAATAAAATTGCTCAGATTGCTTGGCGACGGGCAGACGCGTAGTTTCCCTGCCTGCCATGACCACTTCACCCTCCGATATTCTTCAGCTACTGCGGCAATACGGACACACCGTCGAGCCCGTCGCGCTCGATTCCCTGATGCGCGGGGTGGCCGCAGCCCCCGAAGGACTGGCCGGTCCGGAGTGGATCGAGCTGGTGACGCCCGGCGCTGACACGATTTTGACCAAAGCGCTGAGCGATTGGCGCGCAGATCTCGCCAGGGCCGATGATGGACTGGCGGTCAGTCCGGCCCCGGCGTCACGCCTCGCAGCACTCAGGGATGAGCTCAAACGGCGGGGAATCGACGGCTTCGTCGTGCCGCGCGCCGATGAACACCAGGGCGAATATGTCGCCCGCCAATCGCAGCGGCTGGCCTGGCTGACAGGCTTCACCGGCTCGGCCGGGCTTGCCATCGTGCTCGCCGACCGCGCCGCCATTTTCATCGATGGCCGCTATACGCTTCAGGTCCGCCATCAGGTCGACACCACGGCCTTCGCCCCGCATCAGATTCCGGAGGAATCGCCGGAATCCTGGATCGCCGAGAACCTGCCGCGGGATGCCAAGCTCGGCTTCGACCCCTGGCTGCAGACGGTCGACGGCCAGGAACGCTATGCCCGCGCGTGCGCCCGTGCCGGCGGCAGCCTGGTGCCGCTCGACACCAATCCGCTCGACGCGGTGTGGCGCGATCGACCGGCGGCCCCCCTGGCGCCCGTGCTGCCCCAACCCGTGGAATATGCCGGCGAAACCAGTGAGGCGCGCCGCAACCGCATCGGTGCCATCGTCGCCGCCAAGGGTGCCGATGTGGCCCTGCTCTCCGCCCCCGATTCGATCGCTTGGCTGCTCAATGTGCGCGGCGGTGATATTCCGAGAACGCCTTTCGCCCTGGGCTTCGCACTGCTGCATGCCGACGGCCATGTCGATCTCTACATGGACCAGCGCAAGATTCCCGCGCGCACGCAGGCCTGGCTCGGCAATGCCGTCACCTTGGCCGCGCCCGACGCGCTGGGCGGCGCGCTCGATGTTCTGGGCAAGAAATCACAGCGTGTGCTGATCGAACCGGCCACGGCGCCTTATTGGGCGGCGAGACGCCTCGAGGCGGCCGGCGCGACATTGGTGCAGAGTGCCGATCCCGTCGCCCTGCCCAAGGCCTGCAAGAATCCGGTCGAGCTGGAAGGCATCCGTGCCGCCCATCGCCGCGACGGCGCCGCGGTCAGCCGGTTTCTCGCCTGGCTGGCGCGCGAATCGCGGTCCGGCACGTTGCGCGAGATCGCCGTCTCCGACCGCCTGCAGGCGCTGCGCCAGGAAACCGGGGCGCTGCGCGATCTCAGCTTCGACACCATCTCCGGCGCCGGCCCGAACGGCGCCATCGTCCATTATCACGCCATGCCCTCGACCGAGCGCACGCTGGCGCCGGGCAATCTCTATCTCGTCGATTCCGGCGGCCAGTACCGCGACGGCACCACCGACATCACCCGCACCGTGGCCATCGGCACGCCATCGGCAGAAATGCGCGACCGCTTCACCCGCGTGCTCAAGGGCCACATCGCCCTGGGCTCGGCGCGCTTTCCCGCCGGCACGACCGGCTCCCAGCTCGACGCCCTGGCGCGCTACCCGTTGTGGCAGGCCGGTCTCGACTACGATCACGGCACCGGCCACGGCGTCGGCGCCTATCTCTCGGTCCACGAAGGGCCGCACCGCATCTCCAAGATGGCCAATGCGGTTGCCCTGCAGCCCGGCATGATCGTCAGCAACGAGCCCGGTTACTACAAGACTGGCGCCTACGGCATCCGCATCGAAAATCTGGTCGCCGTGAAGGAAGCCTCGATCGAAGGCGCCGACCGCCGCTATCTGGAGTTCGAGACCCTGACCCTGGCGCCGATCGATCTTGCCTGCGTCGAGCCCACTTTGCTCACCGACGCCGAGCGGGCTTGGCTCAATGCCTATCACGCGCGGGTACGTGAGGTCGTCGGCCCGCAGGTCGGTGACGAGACGCGCGCTTGGCTGGCGGAGGCCACGCGGGCGATCTGAGGCGGATGCCCGCCGGTTTCGACACGCCGATGGGAAAGCAGCAAGACGTCACGACGGTCGCATCAGCAGCTGCACATACTCATGTCGCGCGGTATTGATCGTCGAGACGCGGTGCTCCACCCGCTTGTCGCCGAAGGTGAGCGCCGTGCGACGCACCTGCATCACCGGCACACCGGGCGCCACGCCGAGGATTCGCGCGCTCAGCCGATCGGCTCCGATCGCACGCGCCCGCTCGCGCGCCTGCAGCACGATGATACCAAACTCCGTCTGGTAGAGATGGTAGATCGTGCTCGTTCGCTCACTGAAGCGTTTCTCGGTCAGCCCCTTGAACAGCTGCGCCGGCAAGGTCAGGCGATCGTGGATGACCACCCGCCCCTGCAGCAGCAGGCGATTGTCGATCTGGAACGCCGGCTCGCCAGGCGCGACGCCGAGCGCCTGCGCCGCACGTTCATCCATCGCCACGCGTTCGAAGCCGATCAGCTCGACCTCGGGGCTCTCGCAGGCCCCGTCGCTGCGCTCGATATGGAAGAACTGGAAGAGGAAGCGGGTCTCGTTGTGCAGAGCGACGAAGGTGCCCCGCCCCTGCCGCCGCACCAGGATATGCTCGGCGACGAGCTCATCCACCGCGCGGCGCAGCGTGCCGACGGAGACGCCGAACGCCTGCGAGAGCGCGCTTTCGCTCGGCAGCGCCCTGCCGGCCGGGCAGTCGCCGGTCTCGATAGCATGCAGCAACGCTCGCTTGACTTCGCGATATAGCGGCGTGCCGCCGGTGTCGGGAATCGGCCTGAAGATCGGGGAGCTGCACACAACAAGTCATATAGATGACCTGTTTGACGTCCGCCATGTGGATCGCCCAACATGATGCCCTTAAATTGCTGACGGGGCAGGAAACAAGATGATTCACTTCGTGGTGCACGACGAGGGCGATGCCGTGGGCGTCGTCGTGGTCGAGGGCGTTAAGAAGGGCCAGGACGTGGTCGGCTGGATCATGGACCAGGACAAGGAGATCAAGATCAAGACGGTCTCCGACATTCCGATCGGCCACAAGCTCGCCATCAAAGCGCTGAAGAAGGACGACACGGTGATCAAGTACGGCGTCGATATCGGCCGCACGATCGCGCCAATCGATGTCGGTGAGCATGCCCACGTACACAACATCAAGACCAAGCGCTGGTAGGCCCAACATGACCAGAGACCTGAGCAAATCGACCTTCCACGGCTTCAAGCGCGAGAACGGCCGCATCGGCGTGCGCAACCACGTCCTCATCCTGCCCGTCGACGATCTGTCGAACGCCGCCTGCGAGGCGGTCGCCCACAACATCAAGGGCACCCTGGCGGTCCCTCATCCCTATGGCCGGCTGCAATTCGGCGCCGACCTGGAACTGCATTTCCGCACCCTGATCGGCACCGGCTCGAACCCCAATGTCGCCGCCGTGGTGGTGATCGGCATCGAGGACGGCTGGACCAAGCTGATCGCCGATGCCATCGCCAAGACCGGCAAGCCGGTGACCGGCTTCGGCATCGAGCTGCACGGCGACCACGACACCATCCTGCGCGCCTCCAAGGTCGCCAAGGAATATGTCCAGTGGGCCTCGGAGATTCAGCGCGAGGAACGGCCACTGAAAGACCTCTGGGTCTCCACCAAATGCGGCGAGTCCGACACGACCTCGGGCTGCGGCTCCAACCCGACCGTCGGCAACGCCTTCGACAAGCTCTATCCGCATGGCACGACTTTGGTATTCGGCGAGACGACCGAACTGACCGGCGGCGAGCATCTGGTGGCGGCGCGCTGCCGCACGCCCGAGGTCCGCGAGAAGTTCATGTTCATGTTCGACCGCTACCAGGAGATCATCAATCGCCACAAGACGAGCGATCTCAGCGACTCGCAGCCGACCAAGGGCAATATCGCCGGCGGCCTCACCACCATCGAGGAAAAGGCGCTGGGCAACATCCAGAAGATCGGCCGCAAGTGCATGGTCGACGGCGTGATCGACAAGGCCGAGGAGCCGACCGGTCCCGGACTGTGGTTCATGGACTCCTCGTCGGCCGCCGCCGAGATGGTCACGCTGTGCGCCGCCAGCGGTTACGTCGTACACTTCTTCCCGACCGGCCAGGGCAACGTCATCGGCAACCCGGTGCTGCCGGTGATCAAGCTGTGCGCCAATCCGCGCACCGTGCGCACCATGGGTGAGCATATCGACGTCGATGTCTCGGGCCTGTTGCGCCGGGAGATGTCGCCCGACCAGGCCGGCGACGCTTTGCTCGACTGCATGTTCCGCACCGCCAACGGCCGCCTCACCGCCGCCGAGGTGCTCGGCCACCGCGAGTTCGTTCTGACCCGCCTCTACGAGAGCGCCTAAAGCGATCTCATGTTTTCGCTGGGAGCGCGCCACTCCAGTGGCGCATCTTTCATGAGCGCCACTCCAGGCGCATGTGAATGCGCCGCAGTGGCGCGCTGTCAGCCATGAGCCGGATCACTCTTCATGAAGCGACCGACCGTGTGCGCGCCGCCTTGGCGCGCGCGGGCGCCAGCGAGGCCATGGCCAACGCCACAGCGCGCGCCCTCGTTTGGGCCGAGGCGCGCGGGCTCGGCTCGCACGGGCTGTCGCGCGTGCCGCAATATGCGGCGCATCTGAGGAACGGCCGGGCCGACGGAACTGCCGTGCCGAAGGTCGTAGGCGAGCGCGGCGGCGCGGCGCTGGTCGATGCCGGCAGCGGTCTCGCCTTCGCCGCCTGCGCGCTCGCGGTGCAGGAGGCGATCGCCCGCGCGCGCACCAACGGTGTGGCCTTCGTCGCCGTCACCAACAGCCACCACTTCGGCGCGGCGGCATGGCATCTGGAGGCGATCGGTGACGCTGGCCTGGTCGGGCTTGCCCTGACCAACTCGCCTGCCGCCATGCCCGCCTGGGGCGGCAAGCGGGCGCTGTTCGGCACCAATCCCATCGCCGCGGTCTTCCCGCGCCGCGGACGCCCGCCGATCTCGATCGATCTCGCTTTGTCGGAAGTCGCGCGCGGCAAGCTGATGATCGCGGCACGTGACGGCAAAGCCATTCCGGACAACTGGGCGCTCGACAAGGATGGCAATCCCACCACCGACCCCAAGGCCGGGCTCGACGGCAGCATGCTGCCGGCCGGCGGCGTCAAGGGCGCGATGCTGGCGCTGACGTTCGAACTGCTGGTGACGGCGCTGACCGGCGCGCGGATCGGCTTCGAGGCCGATTCGTTTTTCGTCGACGAGGGCAACCGGCCCAGGATGGGCCAGGCCTTCCTCGCCATCGATCCGGGCGCCCTGGCGGGAACCGATGTCTACGACGAGCGCGTCGAGACCTTGCTGACGGCGATGCTCCTGGATGAAGGCGTTCGCCTGCCGGGAGAACGACGGGCAGCCTTGGCCGAAGTCGCCGCACGCGACGGCATCGAAGTGTCGGACGCGTTGCTGGCGCTGCTGTCGACCGGCGGTCAGCCGACCCGTTCGATATAGGTATCGCCCAGGACCAGCACGTCCATCTTGGTGCGCAGGAAGCAGTCGATCGCTTCCGCGGGCAGGCAGACCACCGGTTCGTTCTCGTTGAAACTGGTGTTCAGCAGCATCGGCACGCCGGTGAGATCGTTGAAGGCCGATATGACCCGCGCGTAGCGCGGATTGCCGGCCCAGGTGACGGTCTGCAGACGGCCGGTGCCGTCGACATGCGCCACCGCAGGGATCTCCTTGCGCTTTTCTTCCTTGATCTTGAAGACCTGCATCATGAACGGCACATCGTCGTCCGTTTCGAACCAGTCCTTCACCGCGGTGCGCAGGATCGAGGGCGCGAAGGGGCGGAAGGATTCACGGCGCTTGATCTTGAGATTGAGGATGTCCTTCATGTCGCCACGCCGCGGATCGCCCAGGATCGAACGGTTACCAAGCGCGCGCGGGCCCCATTCGAGCCGCCCCTGGAACCAGCCGATGACCTTGCCCTCGGTGATCGCCTGCGCCGTGCGGCGGCAAAGCGTTGCCTCGTCGCCGATGCGCTCGATGCTGCAGCCTGCCGAATCGAAATCGGTCTTGCGCGCCGCGATGGCGCCCGCAAACTCGTCCGGCGTGGCCGAGGGGCCCCAGTAGGAGTGATCCATCACGAAGCGGCGTGGTGCCGACGGACTGACCTTGTGCCAGGTGGTGAAGGCCGCGCCGATCGCGCCGCCCGAATCGCCGCCCGCCGACTGGACATAAACCTTCCGGAACGGCGTACGATCGAAAACCTTGCCGTTGGCGACCGAGTTGTAGGCGCAGCCGCCGGCGACGGCGATAGCATCGCTGCCGTAGCGCGCATGCAGCGTGTTGAGCATATGGAAGAAGGCGTTCTCGTAGGTGACCTGGGCCGAGCGCGCAATGTCGCGGTGGACATCCTCCAGGGGCGCACCGTCTTCGCGCGCCGGACCAAGCAGTTCGGCGAGGGCATCGGTCCACAACCGGCCGCCCGAAGGAATGCCGTCCTTCACCGAATAGTTGGCGCCCTCGCCCGTGGCGTGGCGGAAATAACGCAGATTGAGCGCGAAGCCACCGTCGCTCTTCAAGCGCACGATCTCTTTCATCTGCTCGACAAAGCGCGGCTCGCCATAAGGTGCGAGGCCCATGACCTTGTATTCGTCGCCATAGTGGGGAAAGCCGATGAACTGCGTCATGCTCTCGTAGAAGACGCCGAGCGAATGCGGGAAATGCACCCGTCCCTCGGCCGCCACATGCGTGCCGGATCCCAGCCCCCAGGCGGCGGAAGAGAAGTCGCCAAAGCCGTCAACCGAGACCGTGACGGCCTTGTCGAAGGGCGACACCAGAAAGGCCGATGCGAGATGGGCGAGATGATGTTCGACCGGATGGACCGTGGCGCGAAAGGTCTGATCCGGCAGATGCTGCTTGAAATTGCTCTCGAGGTTGGCCCAGTCGCGCCTGTTGCGCAGGCGGGTCAGCACGTAGGACGGGCTTATACCCGCCCGGACCACGAAAGCGAGCTTGCGCCAGCGGTTGGCCTGGTTGTCGCGGTTGATCGCGACATGGTCTACCTGGCCGAGGTCGATCCCCGCCTCGCGCAGGCAATAGCGGATCGATTCGCTGGGGAATCCTCCCCAATGCTTGATGCGGCGGAAGCGTTCCTCCTCCACCGCCGCCACCAGTTCGCCGTCCTTGACCAAACAGGCCGCGGCATCCGCATGGAAAGCATTTAGGCCAAGCACATAAGTCATGCAGGGGGGTTCTCGTTCGCGGCGCGCCACCCGAGGTCGCGGCGCAGCAGGTGCATGGAAAGAACAAGATCGGCAGTCACGCGCTCCGCCGTATAGAGCAGACCGGCCCAGCCGTCGAACACCAGGCCTTTGACGAACAGACAATGGAAAGCGACAGCCGGCGGGCCAAGCACACGGGTGCGGCGAAGCCGATCGCCCCAACCCAACTCATGCCACGGGCGCGTCGCCAGCTTTTCGGCCTCCTGCGCCTGATAGCGGAACTGCGAATGGAGCCAGCGGTCGAGCCCCTTGCGGTCATCGTGCAGCAGGCGGCTGGTCAGCTTTTCCACAGGGCCGTCGATGCTGAGCTTCTCGGTGTGGCCGTCCTGCGCGAAGCGTCCCTTGATACGCCGGAACAACACCGGCAGCGCCGGATAGAGCGAGGCGCGCAGCGGCTTTCCATTCATGCAATAAGTGAAGGCGATCTCGTAAGCACTGGGCGCCACGGGATCCGGCTTGAGGGCGGCAATCTCTTCGCGCAGCGCCGGCTCCACCATGAAATCGCAGTCCAACCGCAATACCCATTCGGTGGTGACGCCGGTCTCGTGGATCGCGAAATTCCACTGATGGGCATGGGTATCAAAGCGCCGATGCGCGATATGGACGTTGGGAAAACGACCGGCGATCGCCAGTGTTTCGTCCGTCGAGCCGCTATCGACAATGATAACGCGCCCGGCCCAGGCAAGCCGCTCCAGCGAGCGGCCGATATTGGCCGCTTCGTTGAGGGTCAGGATTACGGGGGTGATATCAGCCAGCACTGTTAAATGACGCTATGTCATTGGTATAAATGAATTATTCCGTCCAGACCATCTATTTTCCGGAGGTGAAATGAAATATACACGGCGGGAAAATAGCAGAACATCAAGACGTTGGAAGGCTTACCTTTTTGTCAGGCACGCGTAATCTGCACGGTCTATTGGCATATACGATCGTCGAGGCGTGTTGATATCCCTGCCTGAGACGCCAAGGAACACCATGAAGGGCCTGAAATCCTATACCGAGGCGAAGCTGCTCTGGATGGCGCGTTTGGCCGACGCGCTTATTCCGGTGCTTTTCGCCTTTGTGGCTCTACTGATTTACGATTCGACGATACCCTCTCTAGAGGATGGGCGGTTTTACGTGGCGATCGTCGCCGCCTCCCTTCTGACCGCCAACATCTTCCATAATCTCGGTCTTTATACGATCGCGGCATTGACCAATCTGCAGCGCCAGCTCAGCCGCATGCTGTTGGGCTGGACCGCGGTGATTGCGCTTCTCCTGTTCGCCGCCTTTGCGGTCAAGGTTTCGTCCTCCTTTTCCCGCATCTGGATCATCTTCTGGTATTTCGGCACGTTATTCGGCTTCTTCATCACGCGCATCGTCATTCACGAGATCCTCCGCCGATGGGCTGAAGCGGGCCGTCTGGTGCGCGACGTCGTCGTGGTCGGCACGGGCGTGCAGGGTCGGCGACTGATCGAATACCTCCAGCGCCCAAGCCTCGGCTTTCGCGTCATCGGAGTCTTCGACGACCGCAAGTCAGCCGAGCAGCCTGCTGACATCGGAGGGATTCCCATCATGGGCACGGTGGACGACCTGCCGGCCTTTTCCATCGCCCAACAGCTCGATCAGATCGTGGTTGCGCTGCCGTGGACGGATGAACGGCGAATTGCCGACGTCATGACCCGGCTTTCGGCACTGCCGCTCGATATCAGGTTGGCGCCGGACTTGGTGGGCTTCGCCTTGGCGCATTGCGACTATGGCGACGTCGGCGGTCTGCCGGTACTCAACATCTTCGAAAAGCCGCTGTCGGAAGAAAAGCTGATGCTGAAGCGCATCGAGGATGTGGCGGTCGCGGCCGCCCTCCTCGTGGTCTTCTCGCCGATCATGCTGGTGGTGGCGGTTCTGATCAAACTGGGCAGCCCCGGCCCGGTGTTCTTCCGCCAGACCCGCTTCGGCTTCAACAACCGGCCGATTTCGGTGTGGAAGTTCCGCACCATGTATATCGAGGACTGCACCGACGTGATCGAGACGCAGACGCTGCGCGACGATCCCCGGGTGACGCCGATCGGCCGCTGGCTGCGCAAAACCTCGGTCGACGAGATGCCGCAACTGATCAACGTATTGCAGGGTACGATGTCGGTGGTGGGGCCGCGCCCGCACGCCGAGGGCACCCGTGCCGGTGCCGTGCTGTTCGAGGAGGCGGTCTCGGAATATGCCGCCCGACACCGCGTAAAGCCCGGCCTGACCGGCTGGGCGCAGGTCAACGGCTGGCGTGGCGAGACCGACACGCTGGAAAAGATTCAGCGTCGCGTCGATCATGATCTCTACTATATCGAACATTGGTCCTTGCTGTTCGACATCAAAATCGTCCTGATGACCATCTTCACGGTCATGCGCGGCCGCAACGCCTGGTGAGCCTCATGATCTCCCGCCCGCCTGCGCGCCGGCTTCGCCCGGCGCGTTTTATTTGAGCCAAGATGCGCATCGTCCTGCACGACTATTCCGGCCACCCCTTCCAGGTCCAACTCTCCCGCGAATTGGCACGTCGCGGCCACCAGGTGCGACACCTCTTCTCGCCTGCCGTGCAGACGCCGCGCGGTGCCCTCGAACGGCGCGCCGACGATCCGGCGGGCTTTTCCGTGGCGCCGGTCGATCCCGGCGAGCCCCTGCCGAAATACAGCTATTACAGGCGTTTCCGCCATGAGCGCCGCTACGGTGCGTTGCTCGCCCAGGCGATCGAGGCCTTCCAGCCGGATCGGGTGCTGTTCAGCAACACGCCACCCGATGCGCTCGCCGCCGCCGCGAACTGGTGCAAAAAGAACGATCGCCCTTATCTGCACTGGCTTCAGGACATCTATGCCGAGGCAATCGCCCGCATCATCGGCGGCAAGCTCGGTCCGGCGGCGTGGCCGGTGATCCGGCACTATCGTCGGATGGAAAGGCAGCAGCTGCGCGAGGCTGCGAAGGTCGTGGCCATCACCGATGACTTCAGGCCGCTGCTCGGAGACTGGGGCGTGCCCGCCGAGCGCGTCGCCGTCGTGGAGAATTGGGCGCCGCTCGACGACCTGCCGCCCCGGCCGCGCGACAATCCTTTTGCGCGCGAACAGGGACTGGTCGGCAAGACCGTCTTTCTCTACTCCGGCACGCTCGGCCTCAAGCACAACCCCGCCCTCCTGTCGTCGCTGGCCGAACGCCTGCGGGCGCGCAGCGATGTCCGCGTCAGCCTTTCTCCCGCCTGCCCGATATGCTGGCCAGTGCCGACGCGGTGATGGCCATTCTCGAGCCGGAAGCCGGGGTCTTTTCCGTCCCCTCGAAAGTCCTCACCTATCACTGTGCCGGCCGGCCGACACTGGGCGCCATGCCGGCGGAAAACCTGGCTGCCCGGCTGATCGAGCGCGAGCGGACCGGGCTGGTGGCCGACCCGCGGGATACGTCGGCGTTCCTCAGTGCGGCACAGCAGCTCCTTGACGACCGGGCCGGGCGCGAGCAGATGGGCGTTCGCGCCCGCGCTTATGCCGAACGGGCCTTC
>Ga0193716_1001317_pt1 | contig 14518 bp, 16 predicted proteins | sample U2c1metaG_FD_145901 | JGI IMG/M metagenome (GOLD analysis project Ga0193716, IMG submission 145901) | Soil microbial communities from a riparian zone of the East river system, Colorado, United States - U2c1 | ecosystem: Environmental > Terrestrial > Soil > Riparian zone | place: USA: East River...
ATGCCGAAACTGCTCCGCCAGCGCATTGTTGTGCAACCCCGTTGCCATTGAAAAGCCAATTACAGCAGAATTTTGCGACGTTAATCTATTGAATTTGGCTCTGTCCCGCGATCCTTTTGTAAACGTTCGTTTGCGCAAAGATTGTTGGGCAGGAAGGAAGGTGCTACTTCCGGTTTGCCCGTAATCCGCCCAGAACTCAGAAATCTGCAAAGTCTTGTGTCCGCACGGTTCGGTGAGTGAGTTGGCGATTTACAACTAATCAAGGCCAAATCATCTGGATGGTTCATCGACACTGGGAGCCAGCACGTGTTTTCTCCGGCTATTCGGTGCGCAAGGCTCGCATCGGGTCGATCTTGGTTGCGCGCCTTGCGGGTAACCACGCGGCGGCGATGGTCATTACAGAAACGGCGGCGATTGCGATGGAGATAGCCGTCGGGTCGAGCGGGCTTAATTCGTAGAGCTGGCTCTTGAGAATGCGTGTTGAACTCAAGGCGACGGGCACACCGATAGCAAGTCCGAGAACCAATAGCAGAATGCATTCTCGAAGGATCATCCAAAGCAGCATGTGAGATTGTGCCCCGAGGGCGAGACGGACGCCAAACTCACTCGTACGGCGGGCTACCGAATACGAAAGCAAACCGTAGATGCCGATGCAGCCGAGAAAAACAGCAATGATTCCAAAGAAACTGGAAAGCCGGGCAATCAGCGACTGCGTCGCAATGGAGCCATCCACCTGCTCCTCCAGACTGCCAACGTTGTTGACCAGAATGTTCGAGTTGACCTCAGCGATGGCATGACGCGTTCGTGAGACGATCTCCTGCCGGTTCGCCCCAGATGCATAACGAACCGCAAAGTTCCCGTAGAAACCGGGATTTTGCGTGCAGGGGAAATAGGCGGCCATCAGCGCGCCTTCGGTGAGTGAGCTGTACTTGGCATCTTTGACCACGCCGATCACCTCCTTCTCGCCAGGATGATCCGGAGTTTCGCCGATTCCAAAGCGGCGTCCGATCGCCGAACCATTTGGAAAGAAGCGACGCGCCATGGTTTCGTTGATGACCGCGACTTTATTTGACATCTGCGCATCCTGAGCGGTGAAGAGACGGCCTTCGATCAGCTGAATGCCCATGGTGGAGAAATATCCCTTGCCGGTAATGTTGAAGAAGACCTCGCCCCCGTTTGACTGCGTCCGCGGGATGCCCTGGAAGAGAACTTCGTCGGTCCATCCGCCTTGATTGAAAGTGAAGAAGGCAAAGCCATCCGCTTTTACGCCGGGGATGTTCTGCACACGGTCTTCGATCTGCTCCTGTAACTGGACGGAGCGTATCTCTTCCGGAGTTCCACGCGGCAGATTGGCCGTGCTTGAGTCGAGAGAAAAGATGAGGACGTTGTGCTTATCGAAACCTGTGTCTACGTCAGACAAGTGAATGAGACTACGCACGAACAACCCGGCGACAACCAACAGTACGACAGAAATCGCAATCTGTCCGACGATAAGTGATCGCGCCAGCGCGCCGCGCGTTGTGGAAGAAGAACTGCCGCGCCCGTCCTTGAGAGCAGGGGTGAACTCAAGCCCCGCGGCCTGGAATGCCGGCAGCATGCCGAACAGAAGCGCCGTTACCACCGCGGCGCCTAGCGTGAAGCCGAGCACGGGCATGTCGGGGGTCAGATTCAACGGAACTGGATTGGGGCCTGGCGTGGCCATGCTCAGCAACACAGCACTCGCCTTCCATGCCAGCGCAACACCGGCCGCCGCTCCCAGAAAAGCAAGCAATAGAGACTCCGTAAGAAGTTGCAATACAATTCGGCGGCGCGATGCGCCCAGTGCCATGCGCATCGCGACTTCACGCGTCCGTGCCACGCCGCGGGCCAAAAGCATGTTAGCGATATTCGCGCAGGCAATCAAAAGCACCAGCGCCACAATGGCCATCAGAATTTCCAGCGGCACCGAGAACGCGTAACGCAGGTAAGAAACTCCACGGCCACCGGGATTCAGTTGGATACTGGCGTGTGCAATATCATCGAGGTGCTTTTGCGGAGGTTGAGACCCGAGGTAGCTGCGCAGAATCTGCTTGAACAGCAGATTGGTTTCGGCGCTCGCCTGGGTTGGGGTCACTCCGGGTTTCAGACGGCCGATGAGATAGAGCGGTTGAAAGAATTTATCTCCGAGTCCGTTCCAGCCGGGACGAGAGAACGCCTTCTCCATCGAAAGCGGAATCCACAGGTCAGTCGATTGACCCACCGTGTATCCGTAGAAGCCCGGCCGGGCAACGCCGACCAGCGTGTAATCGTGTGACTGGATGCGAATGGTTTTACCAAGCGCAGATGGGTCGCCATTGAACTGCCGCTGGAACCAGGAGTAACTGGCTACGGCGATCGGGCCCGCGCCCTCGGCGCCATCGTCGGATTCGCCGATCATACGGCCCAGAAACGACGTTACGCCAAGCACTGAGAAGTAACTGCCGGAGACAAGATCGACGTGGGTGGTTCGATATGCTGCCCCGCCAATCGAAGCTTTGGTCGCAAACTGGCTGCTATCTACCGCGGCGATTCCCGAAAACGAAGTATCTTTCTGGCTAAAATCGCGAAAGAAGGGATAGGAGAACAGCTTCGTGTTCCCGTCGGGAATTGAGCTCATGCTGCCCTGTGACTGGCCGTTCCCGAATAGAAGCAACTCCCCGGGCTTCTGGACCGGCAGCGGGCGCAGCAGAATCGCGTTGAGCAGCGTAAAGATGGCGGTGTTGGCGCCGATGCCCAGCGTCAGGGAGAGGATTGCGATAAAGGTGAAGCCGGGCGATTTTCGAAGTTGTCGCAGACCGTATCGGACATCCTGAACGAGCGATTCGAGCCACATTGTCCCTCGGCTCTGACGACAATCCTCCTTAATCTGTTCGCTGCCGCCGAACTCCAGACGCGTGAGCCGGCGGGCTTCGATTTCGGAAATGCCGGATCGCACCTTGTCGGCGACCTGCGATTCGACGTGAAACTGGATTTCCTTGTCCAGATCGCGCTCCATGCGCTTGCGCGCGAATAGCCTCTGCAGCCAGCTCATGAATTTCCCTCCAGAGTTCCCTTGAAAATGAGCCCGACAACGTCGGTGAGGCGTTTCCAGTTCTCAGTCTCAGCCTTGAGATGCGCTCGACCTTTGGCGGTGAGTTCATAGAACTTGGCTTCACGGCCTGTCTCGGACAGTTCCCAGTTCGAAGCCAGCAGTTTTTTGTATTCGAGGCGGTGGAGAGCGGGATAAAGGGATCCCTGTTGGACCTGCAAGGCCTCGCGAGACATCTGCTGAATCCTTTGCGCGATGGCGTAACCGTGAATGGGGCCAAGCGCAACCACCCTCATGATGAGGAGATCGAGTGTGCCCTGCGGGAGATCGAATTTTTCATCCGTCTTTTTCATGCCTTGACCTTCTACATATACACTCGGATATGTAGAAGGTCAAGGTGTCTGTTTTGGAGTCTATGGGGTCCGGCCACAATCGCGAGTTGACCCGCAAACAGAAACTGCATCCAGCGGCTGTTGCGTCCATGCGATTGCAGAACGCAATTCTCAAACGGAAAAATGCGGAATCAATTGACAACTGTTGCTAACAGGGCGATGCGCTCATTGAGCCCGAATCTTGGGGGTCTCTCTGTCCTGGGTGGTTTGGTCGACAACTCTGCCGTTAGGCACCCGGACAGTCAAGGACGGGCAAGGTGCGGATAGCCCGTCATCCGACCGTGACTGAACTTTTAGAGCGTACGCTTGCTATTGAATCGTTCGCTGTATGACTCGACAATTTTGACGAGTATCTCCAGTGCATGAGTTCCAATTTTGGAACCATCCGCCCGGAACGGTCCTGATCTCGACAGTAACTGTCGGATATCACTATTTGACAGTCAACGAGTGGCCGACAGCGGCGTTACCATGACCTCGCAAATCTCCTGATGACAGTTCAGAACGGCAGAACGAAGTACACGCGCGGCGGAGCCGGGAGGCACCCATGAAGCCGGGATGGCGCGACGAAATCTATCAATATCTCTGCTAAGGTCGGCTTTGCCGTGATCGCCGTCGGAGGATTCAATCGGAACCGCAGACTGAACACCTCCAGCCGCAAGCAGCAAACGATAGGGTGCAACGATCGACTGGCCACGTGACGGACCTGCGTCAAGCTTGAGTTCGTTCTTAAACTTTTCGTTCGGCTCTTTGATAACGGCCTGCGGATGTGCCTTCTTGAGACGATCAAGTCGAGCCGTGAAATCGCGCTGCATTCCTGTTGGTGGCTGATGCACACCACGGAGATCGAAATCGGGAGCAGCTGCTCTTGCCAACTGGTAAATCGCAAGCGCCTCTGCAAAGTGGTGTTGGGCCTCTTCCAACTCGCCGAGGTGAAGGCCGACTTCCGGCCTAAGACTGTTTTGCCAAGCGCTGGCTACGTAGTGTTTGGCTTCTTCGAGACGCCCGGGTGCATGACCGGTAGGGCTCTTGTAGATGGTCCAGCCGAGAGTGTCCCAACTGGCCACAAGGAGGTTCGAGCGGCTCCGCATCTCGCGGACGTCCTGATCGGCGGTGGAGAGAGTCCAGTTTGCAGATTCGGAGGTCAATTGTTCTACGGATTTGCGGCTGGCGTCTTCCACCTCTTGGGTAGCATGATCAGCGTCGGCAAGTTCGTAAGCGATGTCATTACGCAGGCCAGGGTCGTCAGCTTCACGGAGTGCTACAAAAAGGGTGGCGGCTCCAGCTGCTTTCTGTCCATCCTTCATCCGCGCACGACCCAACAGCCAGCGGAGGCGCTGATTAGCGAAGTCGGCCTGGCTAGCGTCTTCGGCTATGCCAACAGCATCTTTCGAATTCCCATCTTCGAGGAGCATTTGGACAAGTCTTATGGTGACGCTGGGATCTGGACCAACGGTCTTAAGGCGACGGCGCAGGGTAGCTTCTGCGGCGGGTCTCTTTCCCTGTGCCATCTGCGCGGTCGCCATTAGCGGATACCCTGCGCCAACATCTGCTTGACTGCAAGTTGGGTAGTGAAGATGAACCCTTCAAGGTTGGTCGAAACGAAGCCTCGAAATTCGTCAATGGTGTACTCCGTGAAAGGCTTGGCCAAGAAGATTCCGGCGTTGTTGATGACATGATCGATCGAACCGAAGATGGTCATCGCGGCGTGCGTAACGTTCTCGGCCGTTGTAGCCAAACCGATGTCTCCGTCGACGATCGTGAGGTCAGGCGATGTCACGAAGCCCGCCTTCGTCGCGTTGCGCGATGTTGCAACAACTTGGTAGCCGCGACTGAGGAGCTCACGAACAATGGCAGCTCCAATCCCCCGAGAGGCGCCCGTCACGATGACCGTTTCTTTTTTCGACATGCCAATCTCCTTTTTTCACTTCATGTGACTCCGGCAGGAATCATCGGCCGGGACGCTTGCGGACATTCTGGCCGACGCCGCCGTCAAGGACCTAGGCTGCTTTCTTTACGGCGAGCAACTTCAAAAGCGCCTGGGCAGCAGTGGTCGACGACGCCGGATTCTGTCCCGTCACGAGGCGTCCATCCACGATGGCAAACGGTTGCCAATTGGGAACTTTCTCAAAAGTTGCACCGAGTCGCTTGAGTTCATCCTCGACGAGAAAGGGAACAACCTTGGTGAGCTGTACCTCTTCTTCTTCGTCGTTAGTGAACCCCGTCACACGCTTTCCCTTCACGAGTGGCGCACCCTTATAGGTGACGTGACGGAGCACGCCGGGAGAGTGGCACACTAACGCAATGGGCTTGCCAGAGTTGTAAAAGGACTCGAGCAGGCTAATTGAAACTGCGCTCTCAGCAAGGTCCCACATGGGTCCGTGCCCACCTACGTAGAAGATGGTGTCGAAGTCTTCCTCTTTCATATCCGCGAGCTTGGAGGTCTGGGAGAGAACCTCTTGTGCAGCTTCATCCTGCTTGAACCGTGTCATCGCGGGTGTCTGGGCTTCGGGCAAATCGCTCTTTGGATCGATCGGTGGTTGACCACCCTTGGGAGAAGCGAGCGTGAGTTCAACACCAGCATCTTTGAAGACAAAGTATGGTGCGGCGAACTCTTCAAGCCAGAAACCGGTTTTGCGGCCCGTGTTTCCGAGTACATCGTGCGACGTCAGTACCATCAGGATTTTCATGGTGCTTCTCCTTTGTTCCTTCCTATGTGCCTTGATCGAGCGGCGGCACAACCCGATCACATCAGAAGCATTGGAGACGAACAATTGGACGAACGTATCGTGCGATACCTTCGTATTGACCGAAGCCTTCACACATCGCGCGTACGACCGGTCTAGAGCTTCGCTACGCTATTCGCAGAGAAACGCACGATAGAAACTTGTTGTTTATGTTCATTTCGATCAACACCGCGGTCGTTGTCGACATCGGCGATCAGAAATATCTCTGCCCGTATCGAGATCGAAGCTCCCAAGGCTAACGGTCAGCTATTCCCATAGACCGGAATCGCAGCGCCGTGAATCGTTTTGGCACTGTCACTGCATAAAAACAGGATCACCGTTGCGATGTCCTCCGGTTTTGGCCAGGTTGCGAAGTCGGCATCTGGCATTGCCATGCGGTTTGCAGGAGTATCGATGATGCTCGGAAGAATCGAATTAACGCGCACGCCTGTTCCTTTGCAATCTCTTGCAAGTGAATCCATGAGCGCGACAGCAGCAGCCTTGGAGGCGGAGTATGCCCCTGCACCTGCGCCGTGATCGAAAGCTGCCTTCGCAGCGACGTTGACGATAGATCCATGGCCTGCTCGCAGCATTGCGGGCAGCGCAGCTCTGGAGAGAACGAACCCGGACCGCAAATTGAGAGCGAGCATATGGTCCAAGACAGTGGAGTCCAAGTCCCACAGCTTGATGCCGCCGGCATAGGCCCCAACTGCATTGATGAGCGCGTCCAGCTTGCCATGGCTAGCCACTATCTGATTCGCGAACTGGTCAGTAGCAGACTGCTTCGTCACGTCAACAGCGTAACCTTCGAGCAAAGTCCGATTTGATCCGGCCGCGTCCTTCAATGCTAGAAATTCTTCCTTATTGCGATAAGTCACGACTGTCTTTGCGCCCTCGCTAAGAAATGCGAGGCTGACTGCTTTGCCCAGTCCGCCGGTACCTCCCGCCACAACGACGGTCTGTCCCGAAAATTCAATTTTCATCTAACCTCCAAGTTGCTCATACTAGCGATCGGTTCGCCCGTCGAAATCGACGGATGGGGTTTCTACTGCTTGGATTTGGCCTCAATTGCACTGGGCAGGCTTTGCCAAGATTCCTTACAAGATTCGGCACCCTGCGTCTGCAAATCAGCCGCCATCTGTTTGAGGTCGATTCCAGCCTTTCGAAAGTGGTCCAGCACGGCCTCGCATTCTCCGCCATCTCGCGGTAGAACTCCGGTGACTCTGCCATGATCTCCGAATGCGAGCAGGGTTTCTCGGGTATCGTGTTGATCGTGCTCGGCGCAGCCAGAGCTTCGACGTAGAGCACGTCGGAGGACTTTGGGTTCTTGGTGCCGGTGCTCGCAAACAAGCCGAATAGCTCCGAGCCACATGCCTTTTGTCTTGTTCGTCCCGTGGTGTAAGCAAGACTGCCCGATATTCGAGAAAACGCGTCATCTTTTGACTAGCTGGCAGTCCATCGCGCCCTCACAGGGCACGCAGCCGCGACATTTTGTCTCGGTCCGTGCCTGCGCGGTCTGCGTGTCTACGTCCCGACAAGCATGACTGTCCTCAACCTCTAAGAGCCAGACGCCATCAGCCATTCTCGCTGATGCAGGATCTCTTTCTCCAAGTCTTCTATTGCAGAGCGGACATTCAATACTCGTGAGGCATCGCGAAACCCATTGTGACGCTCTGAAATAATCGCCTCTTCTTCCTGCTCAAGCTTAGCGAGCTTAGTTTCGTTGTCCTTTAGATAGTCCGACAGGCTGTTTCTGGGGCTCATAGATGTCCTTTCAGTGAGTCGGCGATGCAGCGTCCGCGAAGCTGCGTGATGCCGCCCCCTCACACAAGGGCAGCAGGCAGGTCTTCTGGGAAGACCCGTACCCTATATATTAACGACCCTAACTTCCGATGAACGGTAGTCACTTGTTGGCACTAGTTCGCTCGGATCAGTCGCCCTGGCACAATTAAGCCTCGCCGAGAAAGCGAAGGCAATTGTACGAAGGTATCGGGCCATACCTTGGTATTGTTCCACTCGATTGCCGTGAGAACCACCTTGGAGCGCCCGACACGGCGATGCACACATCCGAATCTAGGTGAGGCGCTTCCCGATGCAGACTGGCAGGCTGGCGGGATCCAATTGGGCTGACGTCTCCGTCTTACGTCGACGATCCACCCTACGGTTAATAGGTCATCCAAACGATCGATGAACCGGTCCGCCGGGTATCCCCAATTTCAGTCCTCCACTACGACGAATAAGCGGTGGCGCTTCTAATGTGTCAAGCCTCTACCTAGGCATTATCGATACGTTTGTCCAATAGATTTATCTTGTGACTGCTGGCGCAATTGAATTGCCGGGAAACGGGACATGAAGACGAAGCGCCAAAAAACTCTGTGCGGTTGTTTGTTTTTAGATCAAACGAATCGGGGGCATTCTAATGACTTTTAGGTTCCATCGAGAAGCAAAAACGTTGAACGGAGGGGTGCCGGAGACAGATGGCGCTGACGAATCAATTGAGCCGACGAACACTGTCCCCTCCTTACGGGATATCCTCGCGCCAGGCTTGCGCGTTGTCTTTTGCGGTATCAATCCCGGTCTTACATCGGCTGTGTTCGGGCACCACTTTGCACGGCGTGGCAATCGCTTCTGGAAGACCATTCACCTTGCCGGTTTTACACCAGAGGAAATTACTCCGAGAGACGACGAGCAAATTTTGACCCATAGGTGCGGGCTTACGACTGCGGTTGCAAGGCCCACATCGCGCGCGGACGAACTCTCGCGTGATGAATTTCTGCACGCGGCCGCAGGTTTGTCTGCAAAAATTGCTTACTACGCCCCGGAATACGTTGCGTTCCTCGGCAAATCGGCCTTTGCGGCAATCTTCGGCAGAAGCTTTGTATCATGGGGCCGGCAAGATGATTTGCTCGGCGGATCGAAGACCTGGGTCCTGCCTAATCCCAGCGGACTCAACCGTTCCTTTCGCTTGGATGAATTGGTCCGCGCTTACACGGAACTTCGGATCGTCCTTGATGAGCATCCAGTGAACGATTCGCATTTCTGAAGCAAATATCTCCTGGATCGCGGGCTACACAATCGCCTACCGCCGATCTGCGTAAACGGTGAGTATCACTGATTCCGCAACGACAACGTTAGTCATGAAAACGTGTACGTGGCGTAAACCCTTTGAAGCGGCGCCTTAGCGAAGCCAATGCGCTCCAATGCATGCCTTGAGTAGTGAACGACGGCGTCAGCTGCTGTCGATCTATCTTTCTATTTCGACGGACAACCAGGCCTAACGCAAGATTTGACTCGGCCTATACCAAGGTGTCGCCAATACCATAGTCCAATTGAATGCACTTCTCTCTTCAGGCCTAATCCAGACTGACAGGAGCCAGCAATGATCAACACGCTTGAGAAGGGATGCATACGTCGGGCCGAGATTTCTAAAGCCTATTGGAGGGTTACTTTCGACCTCCCGCCTCTCAACATCTTTGGGCCCGCACATATCCCGCAACTTGAAGAGATCGTGTCACTGCTCGAATCAGACGAACATGTGAAGGTAGTGGTGTTTGACAGCGCAGTAGATGGATTCTTCTTGACGCACTACGATCTTTTGGCCAGCCCTGAAGAGTCCGCAAACTTACCTGTGGGACGAACCGGCTTGCAGGCGCTCCCGGACATGCTTGCCAGGCTAAGTCGTGCCCCGGTCGTCTCAATCACATCCATACGGGGTCGGGCGACGGGGGTCGGCAGCGAGCTTGCTCTCGCTAGCGATCTGCGCTTCGCCAGTAGGGAGAGAGCTATTCTTTCGCAGTGGGAGGTCGGAGCCGCTCTAGTCCCGGGCGGCGGCCCTATGGCTCGGTTGCCACGTCTGATGGGCCGCGGAAGAGCCTTGGAAGTTCTCTTAGGGGCGAATGATATTGACGGTGAGCTTGCGCAATTGTATGGCTATGTCAATCGGTCGCTGCCTGATGATCAATTGGACTCCTTTGTTCACAGCCTCGCCACGAGGATCGCATCGTTCGATAAGCAAGCGATCGCAGAAACGAAGCGGCTAGTCGACGTGAACAGTCTCCCCCCTGACTCCGAGATTGTGCCTGAGTGGGATGCTTTCCTCGCGTCAATGGGGAGACCCGCTGCAAAGGCGAGACTTAGCGCCCTCTTCGACCAAGGATTTCACCGTCCCGGCGACGTTGAGAACCGGCTCGGATTCTACGTTGGAACTTTGGGACTTCCTGCTGAAGTTGTCTCCAGCTAAGAATAGCCAACCGCGGGATGTAAGTGGGCGATCGATGAACGCGGTCTTCGCTGTCCTATGCGCGATTTCGTTCCTCTGACTGACATGGTGAGGACAGAGCGATGCTTTGTAATCTGCTGACGGATGTGATGCAGGGCGGAAAGGCGTCGATGTGCTGCATCACAATTATTGTCTGCTTGAGCACGAACGCTCGGGGGCAGGACACAGAGCAAAAATTGCAGTTGCTAAGACAGCAGTATGAGGCGACCATCAAAGACTTCGATCAACGGATATCAACGATGGAGGAACAAATCAAAAATGAGAAGGAAATCAGGGAGCGAGGACTCCTTGACCTGAAGCAAGGGAGGGTAGACACAGAGCAAACGACGGCATCTGGCGCGTCGACAGTCCACGAGGCACGGCCGAATACGCTGCCGCCAAATTCGCATGAGGTGGGCGCAAAATTTCAAGGCCAGGTGCCCTCTGAGCCCTCCTATGACTTGCTACACGAGGCCGATCATAAGATAGCGGAGCTGCAGGAGCACGAGGGAGTATTTGAATTTCACGGGTATCTTCGCTCTGGCTTTGGCCTAAACAGTCAGGGGGCCAACAGGTACCGTTTGCGGCGCCTGGGGCTCAAGCCAAGTACCGCCTAGGAAATGAAGCAGAAACCTATGCTGAATTGATCTTCGTTAATAACTGGATAAACATGGATCACACTTCTGATAAGGCCTGGTTTAGAAGCGAGTTCATGATCGAGGCAAACACTTCGAACTCCCTCAACTTCGCAAATTCGCCAAACGGTGTCAGCAATGACCAGTACCGGGTCCGAGAAGCTTTCGTTCAAGGGGGCAACATCTTGGCGGCCCAACCTAACGCGAAGTTTTGGGCTGGCGAACGATATTACCGACGACAACACATCGACAGCGATGATTTCTTTTCGTTGGACATGAGCGGCTATGGAGCGGGTGTCGAAGATATCGATGCGAAATTCGGAAAGATGGCAGTGGCCTTCCTCGGGGTCGCAAATCCTGAGGCCGTCACGCAGAATGGCAATCTTGCAACCCGCAATATAGACGTGCGTCTTTATGACGTAAAGGGGCCCTTCGGCCTTTGGGGTGGATGGTTCGACTACGCCACTTCAAAGGGAGGCGTTCTCAGTTCCGACACGAAGCCCGGTTCGGCTCCGGATATCCGACTTCCGTCGGAGAGCGGTTACGCCTATGGTATTCGGCATCAAAAATTGGAATGGCATGGCGGGTATCACACCTTTATGGTGCAATATGGAACCGGCGCGGCAAGCAATTTCAGCGGTCCCGGAGTTGGAATGACGGATCCGAGTCCCGACCCGAACAGAACAAAATCGAAAAGTTTTTGGTCACCGAGCAAATCGTTTTGCAGCCCAACGACAGGTTTGCCGTGATGCCGATCTTCATTTATCAAAAATCTAGAAGTGGCAGCTCGCACTATGACTGGAACGAGTGGGTCTCGTTCGGCGTCCGGCCCGAGGTATTCTTGACCAGGCACCTATCGCTTACGGGCGATTGCGGAGTTGATCGCACACATCTTTCGGGTTCTTACGATGGCTGGTTGCGGAAATGCACCTTTGCGCCCCAAATTGGAGCGGATAGGAAATTTTTTGGGCGTCCGGTCCTGCGGGTGTTTGTGACCTATGCGAATTGGACGAGCGGATACCGCGGTCTAGTCGGCGGAGTTCCATTTCAGAATCGTACAAGTGGACTGACATATGGGGTGCAGGTGGAACACTGGTGGTAGGGAGAGACCGTTGTCTCAGATTCTTCTGTAGCAACTCCACGAGCACGACATTGATGCCCCTGTACGATTAAACGTGGGCGTCTTGAGGCAGAAAGGCTGGGGCAAAATTGTGTCAGATTATGTGAAGAATGCGGAAATCATATCTCTTCTTTCTCCCGAACAGTTCCGGGTAACCCAACAGGGCGCGACCGAGCCAGCATTCGCCAATCCTTTCTGGGATCACGATGAGCCCGGCATTTACGTTGACATCGTTTCCGGCGAACCCCTATTTTCTTCGCTCGACAAGTTCGACAGCGATTGTGGCTGGCCAAGCTTCACGAAGCCGCTCGACGCCGAGTACGTCGAGAAGCGGCCGGACAACACTTTTGGCATGGAGCGGATTGAAGTGCGATCAACCCATGCTGATAGTCACTTGGGCCACATTTTTGATGACGGTCCGCAAGATGCGGGGGGTCTCCGTTATTGCATCAACTCCGCATCGTTACGTTTCATTCCTGTTGAGGAACTTGAAAGTGAAGGCTACGAAAAGTATCTGAAGTTGTTCGAGTAGAAGGAGGAGTAAGAATTTGGCTTTGTCACAGGAAACCGGAATTCTTGCTGGCGGCTGTTTTTGGGGAATGCAGGACCTGTTGCGCCGTCACCTTGGCGTGATCTCGACCCGAGTGCGCTACACAGGAGGCGATGTTGCAAATGCGACCTGCCGCCCTCACAACTCTCACGCGGAAGCGCTAGAGATTGTCTTCGACCCACAAACTTGAGCTTCCGAGAGCTGCTGGAGTGTTTCTTTCAGATTCACGATCCGACAACACTAAACCGACAGGGAAACGACGTAGGGACCAGCTACCGGTCTGCAGTTTCTATACGACGGAAGCACAAATGGTGACCGCAAAAGACACGACAAGTGATGTAGAGGGGGCAGCACTTTGGTCAGGCAAAGTCGTGACTGAAATTGTGCCGGCTGGTCCCTACTGGGAGGCTGAGAAGGAGCATCAGAATTACATGGAACGCTTCTCGAGCAGCTATACATGTCATTTCATCCGCCCAAATTGGAACTTGCCTCAGCGCGCGCCTGAACGCTGATCTGGACTCTACGATTCATCGTCGATGCGCTCTCTTGATGGCGATTGCGCCGAGACCAAACAGAGTGGGCGTCTCAAACTGTGGGGGATTTTGAGACCTTCGCTGGTCCAGGATGGATGTAAGGACGGGCAACGCGAAACAACCGAGGCCGATTGCGATGTCCAAGGCCCGCATCTCTCAGTTGGGTGTGATGAGATCTGCGATCTCCGCTGGGGCGAGAAATATCATCCGCGCCCGCCTGCTTTTGTGAGATCTACCCCAGAAGGGTTGTTGTGGCTGCGCTCCCTCACCGCAAAGCGTCGTTGCTTCGGCACGGACAACCTAAGTCAAGTTGAGAAACGGAATGATCAGGCGGGGGTCGAGAAGATGACGACGTCACAGAAATGGGCTAGCAAACGACCAGAGTCATCGACATTAATCCTTGAGATCAAGATGTGGGTAGGACAGCTTGATCCAACAAAGCTGCTTTGAATTGGTCAAGGTCGCAACTGCGAACGCTATGTGTTCGAGCCCGTCCGTCATGTAGTGACCGCGGGCGCAGTTGTCCAGCGTGATATAAATTGCCTCATATCCGAATTTTGACGGCATTGGACGTTTCCCACCGGCTGATGCGGCGGAGACGTGTTCAGGCGAGAGTGCTGCACGGTCAAATTCATGAGAACGACGAGGAGATCAATGATGCGTATGCGTTGGCTGGCAATACCGGTGATGGCTGCCTTAACAATTTGGCCCAGCATAGCAAATGCAGCGGACGTCGATGGCAAGTGGGTGGCGGAGATCTCCAGTCCGGTGCTGCTGGAGCCAATGTATGCGCACGTGACGTTGTCGCTCGCGGGAGATTCCGTGAGCGGAATATGGGGCTCCGAGACGGTGAAGGGAACGGTGAAGGGATCGGCGGTAACGTTGTCGCTGGTCAATGGTGAGGGACAAGACGCCGGGAAGGTGATGGGCAAGATCGCGGGAAATGCGGGGGAGGGTGTGGGAACAATGGTGGGGCTGGGACGACGTGGCGCGGCATTTGCCGTCGCGGGACGGCCTCCGGTGCCGCAAGAGATGAATTGGAAGTTGACGCGTGAGCTCGCTCCGCCATCCACACCGCGGGAGATCAACTACGAGCCGACAACATTTCAGGCTTACTACTACGCTGGGAACAAGCCAGGCATACGTATATTCCCTGGCGATATTGTGCATACGTGGTCGGTTGACTCCGCAGGTGTCGACAAGAATGGGAAGCGGTTGGCGTTGGGCGGAAATGCGAATATCGGACCGATTTATGAGGAGG
>Ga0193716_1001318_pt1 | contig 14516 bp, 14 predicted proteins | sample U2c1metaG_FD_145901 | JGI IMG/M metagenome (GOLD analysis project Ga0193716, IMG submission 145901) | Soil microbial communities from a riparian zone of the East river system, Colorado, United States - U2c1 | ecosystem: Environmental > Terrestrial > Soil > Riparian zone | place: USA: East River...
CGAAGAATCCGCCCAGGTTGGAAAAACTGTTGAGCAACGCCAGGCCTGCCGCCGCCGCGGTGCCGCGCAGCAGCGACGAGGGCAAGGTCCAGAACACCGCCAGCGCCGCATAGATGCCGCAGCAGGCAACGCACAGCGACGCAAAGATCGCCGCGTGACTGGTCAGCAGCACGGCGCCCGCCATGCCGGCGGCGCCGGCAAAGGCGCCGAAGGCGACGTGTCCGGCGCGCTCGCCGCTGCGGTCGCTGGACCAGCCCAGCGCCACCATCGCCCCCATCGCCAAGAGATAGGGCAGCGCGACGATGAAGCCGATCTGGATATTGGTATAGCCCATCGCCTTGATCATCTGCGGCTGCCACAGGTTGAGGCCATACAGCGCGATGACGATGGAGAAGTCCGGGATCATCAAAATCCAGATGCGCTTGTCCAGCAGCATCTCCTTGAAGCCGTGCAGCGCGCCGATACTGGAATCCGCCGCCAGCCGCGCCGCGATGATGGTCTTTTCCGCCTGCGACAGCCATTTGGCTTTTGCCGGCCCGTCCGGCAGCATCCACAGGGTCGCCACGCCGCATAGCAGCGACGGGATGCCTTCCAGGATCAGCATCCATTGCCAGCCGTGCAGCCCATGGCCCTCGATGCCCAACAACCAGCCGGAAATCGGCCCGCCGATCACGTTCGACAGCGGCACCCCCGCCAGGAACATGGCGATAAAGCGCGCCCGGGTGGAGGCGGGAAACCAGTAGGTCATATAAAGCACCATGCCGGGGAACAGTCCTGCTTCCGCCGCGCCCAACAAGAATCGCAGCACCGAAAAGCTCACCGGATCCTTCACAAAGGCCGTCACCATGGACAGCAGGCCCCAGGTGATACAGATGCGGCACATCCACAGCCGCGCCCCTACCTTCTGCAGCGCCAGGTTCGACGGCACCTCGAACAGGAAGTAGCCCCAGAAGAAGATGCCGGCGCCAAAGCCAAAGGCTTCCGGCGAAAAACCCAGGTCGCGGTTCATGGTCAAGGCGGCGAAGGAGATGTTCACCCGGTCCAGAAAGCTGACCACATACATCAGCGACATGAAGGGGATCAGCCGCCAGGCGGCGCGCGCCAGAATCTTGTCTGAGGGATCGATCACGATTTGGGCGCCAGGCTCTTGGACAACAGCGCCATCGACAGCGCGGCCAGCAGCGGCACCGCCGTACACATCAACATGCCCATCCGGTAGCTGCCGGTCACCTGCAGCAGATAGCCCATCATTCCGGGGCCGACAAAGCCGCTGAGATTGCCCACGCAATTGATCAGCGCGAAGGCGCCCGCCGCCGCCGTGCCGCCCAGGAACAGCGGCGGCACGGTCCAGAAGGTGGAGAGGCCCGAATAGACCCCGCCCGAGGCCAGGCAGAAACCCGCCACCACGATCACCGGATTGCCGTCGCCCAGCGCCGCGATGGCAAAACCCAGGGCCGCCGTCAGCGCCGAGATGCAGAAATGCAGCACGCGCCGGCCGCTGCGGTCGCTGCTGACGCCGATGACCCACAGGATGACCAGCGACACGACATAGGGAATCATCACGATCAGGCTGGTCTGCATGTTGGTGTAGCCCATCGCCTTGACCATCTGCGGCATCCAGAAGCCCAGGGCATAGATGCCGAACACGATGCAGAAATCCGGAATGATCAGGTACCAGACGCGCCAGTCCTTCAGCATGGGACCAAAGCCGTGCACGCTGCCCTTGGGATCTTCGTCCAGGCGCGCCAGTACGATCTCTTTTTCACGGGCGCTGAGGAATTTCGCCTTGGCCGGATTGTCGGGCAGGCCCCACAGCGCGACAAAACCCAGCGCCAGGGTGGGAATGCCTTCCAGGATATACATCCACTGCCAGCCATGCAGGCCGTGGGATTCAAAGCTCAGCAGCCAGCCCGACAGCGGCGCGCCCAGGATGTTGGACAAGGGAATGCCGGCGCAGAACAGCGCCAGGATGCGCGCCCGTGTCGCCGAGGGAAACCAGTAAGTGAAATAGAGCAGGACGCCGGGATAGAAGCCCGCTTCCGCCAGGCCCAGCATGAAGCGCAGAACGAAGAAGCTCACCGGCCCCTGCACAAAGGCAAAGCCCATCGAGATCAGCGCCCAGGTGATCATGATGCGCGACAGCCACAGCCGGGCGCCCACCTTTTCCATGATCAGGTTGGAGGGCACCTCGAACACCAGATAGCCAAGAAAGAAGACGCCGGTGCCCCAACCGAAGACCTCGGGCGAAAAGCCCAGGTCGTGGTTCATGGTGAGCGCTGCGAAGCTCACATTCACGCGGTTGAGGAAGGCGGCGATGTACATCGCCAGGATCAGCGGCACCAGCCGCCAGGCGGCGCGGCGCAGGATCGCGTCCGCCTCACTTTGTATCGCTGCCATGCCCCACCCTGTTTTCGCCAGCGTCGGTCAGGCGGGGGCAGATTACAAGTTCCCCACGTGGGGAACCGGCCTTGCGTGCGCGGCGTTGTTGCCGTGATTGCGCCCCTTGAGGAAATTTCATGAAAAAGCTGATTGCCGCCGCCTTCGCCCTGACCTTGCTGGGCGCCGGCGCCGCCGAAGCCCTGACCATCGGCATCCACACCAACAACCATCGCCATCATCGCCATTGCACCTGGCATCATCATCACCAGGTCTGCCGCTAGTTTTTAGCGGCCAGCTGGCCCGAAATCCGGGGGCGCGGATGGGCTAACCCCCTCTGCACCCTTGTTTTTTCTGTGATCTTGCCCTCTCCAGGCCTTTTCTCTATAGACCCGCCCTCAACGGCTGCGGTCGGCCGGGGGCTTCTCCCTCTTCTCTTGAAGAATCGAAGCTTGCGCATGGTGCGCGTCCCGGACGAGCCAAGGCGAAACGGGGACCCTCCCCGCTTTCGTTCCGCGGTCCAAGGAAAGGGACTTAGATGGCTCTCTACGAGCATCTTCTGATCGCGCGCCAGGACATCAGCGCGCAACAGGTGGACGCACTGGCCACCCACCTCAAGACCATCGTCGAAGGCGAAGGCGGCAAGATCGAGAAGCAGGAATATTGGGGCCTGCGCGGACTTGCCTATCGCATCAAGAAAAACCGCAAGGGCCATTACGTCCTGCTGAACATCAATGCGCCGTCGAACGCCGTGATCGAGCTGGAACGCCAGCTCAAGATCAACGAAGACGTGCTGCGCTACATCACCGTCAAGGTTGACCAGTTCGACGTGTCGTCGAGCAAGGCCCGCCGCGACGACAAGCCCGAAGGCGCCAAGCCCGAAGGCGAAGCCGAGGAGATCCTGGTATGAGCTTTGGTGGCAACCGTGACGGCGGACGCGAAGGCGGACGCGGTGGTGATCGTGATGGAGCCCGCGGCGGCGACCGCGAAGGCGGACGCGGCGGACGCGAGGATGGCGCACGCCGTCCCTTCTTCCGTCGCAAGAAGACCTGCCCCTTCTCCGGCGATAACGCGCCCAAGATCGACTACAAGGACGTCAAGCTCCTGCAGCGCTATATTTCCGAGCGCGGCAAGATCGTGCCGTCGCGCATCACCGCGGTCAGCAACAAGAAGCAGCGCATTTTGGCCAACGCCATCAAGCGCGCCCGCTTCATGGCGCTGCTCCCCTACGTCGTGAAGTAGGAGAACGACCATGCAAGTGATCCTGCTCGAAAGAGTCGAGAAGCTGGGCCAGATGGGCGATGAAGTCCGCGTCAAGGACGGCTTTGCCCGCAACTTCCTGCTGCCCAAGAAGAAAGCGCTGCGCGCCACCAAGGCGAACCGCGATTTCTTCCAGGCCCAAAAGATCCAGCTCGAAGCCAACAACCTCAAGCTGAAGGGCGAGGCCGAGAAGATCGGCAAGAAGCTCGACGGCCAGAAGTTCGTCCTGATCCGTCAGGCCGGCGACCGTGGCCAGCTTTACGGCTCGGTCAGCCCGCGTGATGTTGCCGACGCGATGGCAAAGGCCGGCTTCAAGGTGGACCGTCACCAGGTCTCCATCAGCGTGGCGATCAAGTCGATCGGCCTGTTCACGCTTCCGGTTGTCCTGCATCCCGAAGTGAAGGTGAACATCGCCGTCAACGTCGCCCGCAGCGAAGACGAAGCCGAGCGCCAGGCGCGCGGCGAAGACGTGCTGGCGGAAAAGACCGACGCCGAGGAAGCCAAGGTGGCCGCCGAGGAACTGTTCGAAGAAGGCGCCGGCCCCAAGGCCGAAGAAGAGCCCGCGGAAGCCTGATCTTTTCTCCTTATGAATGCAAAAAGGCCGGTCGCGAGACCGGCCTTTTTCTTTGCGCCGGCGGGCCTGTTCGCTTTTGCGGCCTGGCCCGCTAACATCGCCCCGAGGCATGAACCGAATCCGGGTCGCCGACGCCATGGCCGAGTCCCTGCCAGCCCCGCCTGCCCGGCTGTTGTCGCTCGCCCATCTCAGCCTGATCGAGACCCCGCCGGATCGGCTGATCCAGATCGCCGCCGAGGCCGGCTTCGATTTCGTGGATTTGCGGCTTTCGCCCGCCACACCCACCGACCGCCGCTACACGCCGCAGGAACGCACCGCGCTGTGCCGCGCCCTGCTGCCCATCTTGCGCGACGCCGGGATTGAAGTGTGGGACGTGGAAATCATCCGCCTGGATGACCACACCAAGCCGCAAGACCATCTGCCGCTGATGAAAGCCGCCGCGATGCTGGGCGCGCGCCGGATCAAGCTGATCTGCGACAGCCAAGACCAGGAACGCGCCGCCGACCTCTTGGCGCAGATCTGCCTGCTGGCGCAGCCGCTGGGCCTGGTGCTGGACCTGGAGTACATGGTTTTTTCCGGCATTCGGTCGCTGTCGGCGGCGGCCAATGTCGTCGCCATGGCGGACGTGCCCAACCTGCGGGTGCTGGTGGATGCACTGCACTGGATGCGGGCCGGCGATACGGCGGCGGACCTGCGCGCGGCGGGACCGGCGAGGCTCGGCTATGTGCAACTGTGCGACGGCCCTCTGCAAGCGCCGCAGGATCGTGAGGCGCTGATCCGCGAAGCGCGCACCGACCGGCTGGCGCCCGGTGAAGGCCAATTCCCCCTTGCCGCGCTGCTGGACGCCATGCCGCCGAATTGCACGGCGAGCCTGGAAGTACCGCTGCCGCCGGGCCGCGACGCACGCGCCCATGCGCGGCAGTTGCGGCAAGCCGCGTTCCGGCTGACGCAGGACCATGACAACAAGGTGATGCCGTGAACCCCTTGCGCATCGCCGTGCTCGGTGCGGGCCTGATCGGCCGCCGCCATATCCAGACCATTCTCTCCTTGCCACAGGTGGCCGAACTGGTCGCGGTCGCCGATCCCGTGGACACGCAACTGGAGCTGGGCGGCGCGGCACGGTTCACCGATGCGGCGCAAATGCTGGACCGTTTGAAGCCCGAAGCGGTCGTGATCGCCACGCCCACCGCGCTGCATGCCGAACAGGGCCAGTTGTGCTGCGCGCGCGGCATCCATTTCCTGGCTGAGAAGCCGGTCACCGCCACCCTGGAAGAAGCCGATGCCCTGGTGCGCGCCGTCCGCCAAAGCGGCGTGAAGACGCTTGTCGGCCATCATCGCCGCTATCTGGCGGCGGTCGCGCAGGCGCGGCGCATCATTGCCGCCGGCGAGTTGGGCGCGCTAGTCGCCGCCTCGGTGGTGTGGGCCACGCGCAAACCCGACGATTATTTCAAGACGGCGTGGCGCACCCAGCCCGGCGGCGGCCCCCTGCTGATCAATGCCATCCATGAAATCGACCTGCTGCGCCATCTGTGCGGGGAAATCCGCATTGTGAGCGGGCTGGAGAGCCATGCGGCGCGCGGCTTCGCGGTGGAGGATACCGCCGCCGCGCTGTTCCAGTTCGACAATGGGTGCCTGGGCACCTTGATGTTGACCGATGCCGGCCTATCGCCCTGGACCATCGAACAGGGCAGCGCGGAAAATCCCAATTTCCCCCAAAGCGGACAGAGCGCCTATCGGCTGGTCGGGACCAAAGGCAGCCTGGAATTGCCGGTGCTGCGCCAATGGTCGCCGCGTGCCCCCGGCGAAATCGGCTGGGACAAGCCGCTGACGAGCACGGACATCGCGCCGCCCTACCACGATCCCTACCAGGCGCAGCTGCGCCACTTCCAGCGCCTCATTCGCCTGGGCGAAGCGCCGATGGTGTCAGTCAACGATGGCGCCAACACCCTGGCCGCCACCTTGGCGGTCGCTCAGTCCAGCAGCCAAGGCAGGCCTTGCGCGCCCGTACAGTTCGAAGCGTGAAAGGCAGCCGGATTGTCTACGCGCCGGCCGGCGGATGCCCGATGGGTCCGGTGGGGCCTTCCAGAAACGCGCGGTCCCATTTGGCCAGGTTTGCAGCGGCCTCGTAGGTGCTCTGTAGAAACATGAGGAGCGTGGAGTCCGGATCAGCGCTGGTGCGCACCGCCTCATAGGGCAGGAGAAATTCTCCCATCTCCACGTTGAAGCTTGCCGCATCGGGCTGCACGCGTTCTTCCGCAAACCCCTTCGGTGCGGGATAGGCGTAGCTGTAATAGCTGGGCGCCTTGATGATGCCGCTGCCCGGCCAGAAGCCGGCGCTGGAGACTTCCTGATTGTAGGCGTCCCGCGCCACCGCATCTGGCATATGCGGCGCGCCGCCGGGGTGCGGCGGCGCTTTGCGCCCGGAAAAACGGGTGATCGCAAGATCGAAGCTGCCCCAGAACAGGTGAATGGGGCTGCATTTTCCTACGAAGCGCGTGCGGAAGATCTGGAAAACATTGTGCGTCTGCACCAAAGCCCGCCAATAGGCGCGTGCCGTCTCGCCGTCATAGGCCCGGATGACCTCGTCACTGTGGAAGGGAATGGCCTCGGGAAGTTCGCACGGCATGGGATCGATATGCACATCGATGCCCAGAGCGCCCAGAGCGCGCATCGTGCCCGCGTAAAACGCCGCCACGCTTTGCGGCGCCAGCGCGACGCGCTGCTCCTGTCCGGCGGAGTCGCGCAGGACCAGGACGTCGTCGAAAAGATTGAATTCTATTTCAAAGGCGCGCGCGCCGGCCGGGATCAGTCCTGTGGACAGGCCGCGGGCCGAAACATACAGCGGCACGTGCCAGCTGTGGTTTGTCCAGGGCGTCAGCGAGAGACGGATTTTCCCGACAACCTGCGACCACAGGTGCAGCGCCGCGATGGTCGGCTGCAAGTCATATCGCGACAGGTCTGGCCATTCGTCGGACATCGCCATGACGGCACCTTTGCTGGTTGGAAAGACATATATCGAATGCCGCGCAGCGTCACGCCCGCGCGCCGGGTCTGGCGATGCCACCTCGCAAACGCCCGCGCACCGGCGATCATCTTCGCGTTGAAGCGCCGAAAGAACGCAGCGGCCTGCTTCGCGATTTACGATTTCGCAACCAATTCATGTAAAAAAGTTAAGTCCAGAGATTCCACCGAGGAGGCGCCCTTGTCGTCATACGCTAAAACAGTGGCGGCAACGGTCAAGCTGGTAATTTTTGTCGGATTTTTGCTCGGCAGCTTTGCGATATTTGGCCGGCTCTATACCCAATTCGTATCGGATGAAAAGCTTGCAGCCATTTTGGCGGCCGTCTCGATGCTTGTCTTTGCATTCGCCTGTGCCTGCGTAGCGGGGACCAGAATTGCTGCGCTGGCCGTGCGATGGCTGGCCCAAAGTGAAGCATGGATGGATTCCTGCTCAGCCGAAATTACGCAATGGATCGATGGCGCGTCGCCATGGACCGTGCGCGTTTCCGTGATCACGACTGCGGCTCTCACGCTGTTTCTCGAACTCGTCTTGATACGATGGGAATCCGGCATTTTCGCCGTCTTCGCCCTGTACAAGAATTTCACGCTTCTGTCCTGTTTCTGCGGCCTGGGAATTGGCTACGCAAAAGCACGGGACAAGCAGCTGACCTTGGCCGGGAGCCTTCCCATGGTCATGTTGCTGTTGCTGGTGTTTGGCGTGCTCCGCTATGGGCTGGGCGAGATCGGAAATGCGTTCTTCCAGGTGATACCGGTCCGCGAGGAGGCCTCGGTATTTTCGGCGATGGATCCCAACACAAACCTGGTCACATATTTCCGGCATTCTGCGCCGGTATGGCTGCTGCTGGCCTTGACCTTTGTGCTGAACACATTGGTGCTCCTGCCGGTCGGCCAGTTCTGCGGACGGTTGATGCAGCGCATGCAACCTCTGGCGAGCTACGGCTATAACCTGGTGGGGAGCATCGCGGGTGTCGTGCTGCTGTTCGCGCTCAGCTGGGTATGGGCGGGGCCGGTGATATGGTTTGGCCTGTCGGCAGCGGGGCTGGCTTTCTTCCAGCTGGTGTCCCGGTCGGCGCGAAAGGTGGCGCTTGTTTCGGCCACCGGCTGCGTCGTCCTGGCGGCCTGGCCCGTTACGCCTCTGGTCCAGACCATCTACTCTCCCTACCAGGTCATCGAAAGAGCGGCCCAGCCGAACGGCCTGATGACCCTTTTGATTTCCGGCAGCTACTTCCAGAAAGTATTCGATCTGAGCCACGCCAACGCCAATCGGCAAACCGACGGCACCCTGCAGCGGATCATTGGCTACTATGAACTGCCGTTCAAGACGGCAAGGGCCGTTGGCGAAGTCGCCATCGTCGGCGCCGGCAGCGGTAACGACGTCGCATCGGCATTGCGAAACAATGCCGGGCATGTCGATGCAGTTGAGATTGATCCCGCCATACGCGACCTGGGCCGGGAAAATCACCCCGAACATCCCTATCAGGATGGGCGCGTGCGCTCGATCATCAATGATGCCCGCAACTTTTTCCGAACAACCGGCACCTCGTATGACGCCATCGTCTACGGCGTATTGGATTCCCATATTGTGGTGTCGCACGGTGCGAACATGCGGGTTGATTCCTACGTTTACACCCAGGAAGGTCTGCAGGACGCGTTCGACCACCTGAAGACGGGCGGGCTGATGAGCGTGTCCTTTGCCTTGCCGAATGCCCTGATGGGCCAAAAGGTATTTGGAATGCTGAAATCCCTGCGGGAATCCGGTCCGCCGGTGGCGATCCTGACAGGATACGACAGCAACAACACGACGACGTTCATGGTGAGCAAGAACGCCACTGTGCAACTGCCCCTGGCGTTCATGAAACAGCACCAGCTCACCGATATCACCCGGGACTATGCGGCGACCTCGGCCAAGGCGGTGGATTTGCCCAGCGACGATTGGCCGTTCTTCTATCTCGAGAAGAAAATGTACCCCGAGACATACCTGATGCTGCTCGCGCTGGTCGTCGGAATTGCCTTTTGCCTTGTTCGCAACCTGCTGCCGTCCCAGGCGCTGCAATCCTCGATGGTGCCGTTTTTCTTCCTGGGCGGCGGTTTCATGCTCATAGAAACCAAGGCCATCACGGAACTCGGCCTGTTGTTCGGCAACACCTGGCAGGTGGTGGGAATAACAATCATCAGCGTATTGGTCATGGCATACCTGGCGAACATCTTCGCATCGCGCCTGTCACGTCAGGTCATGACCTTGTCATTTGTCGGTCTCTTCGCGGTTCTGCTGGTTGGCTACGCGGTCGCGGTCCATGGAATTTCCGCCTCTACCCTGCCGGCGAGAATGCTCATGGTCGCGATACTGGTCGGCCCTCTGTTCTTCTCCGGCCTGGTGTTTTCCATGCTGCTGAAAAGCACGGAAAACATATCGGGCGCGATGGCTTATAATCTCATGGGCGCAATGCTCGGCGGCGCGCTGGAATACAATTCGATGAGATTCGGGTTTTCGTCCCTGTACCTGATTGCCGTCGGCTTGTACGGGCTGGCATGGATCACCATGCTTCCGGGCGTCAGTCGCCTGCTCTCGTCATGGCGCGTCAAACCCGCGACTGCCGGACGGGAAGTCAGCTCGGTGATTTCTTAGCCCTATCGCTTGAAAACTGAGGCGCATCTGCCGCGCCGACGGTAAAATTCAAAAACAAAAGCCCCGGACCAATTTCCTGGTCCGGGGCTTTTCTCGTCCGTTACACCAGTTCCGGCCGTGCCTTGGCGACGTCCAGCCGCCGGCGTACCGCCTTGGCTGCGGCCACCATCGCCACCAGCGCCGGCTTCACTTCCGCCCAACCGCGCGTCTTCAGCCCGCAATCAGGATTGACCCACAATTGCTGCGGCGTGAGCACCTGCAGCGCCTTTTCCAGCAGGTCTTCCATTTCCTGCTGGCTGGGCACGCGCGGGCTGTGGATGTCATAGACGCCGGGGCCGATGTCGTTGGGATAGGCATAGTCCGCAAAGGCCTCCAGCAGCTCCATCGCCGAACGCGAGGTCTCGATGGAGATGACGTCGGCATCCATCGCCGCCACCGCGCCGATGATGTCGTTGAACTCCGAATAGCACATATGGGTGTGGATCTGGGTGGCGGGCGCCACGCCGCCGGCAGTAAGCCGGAAAGCCTCCACCGCCCAGTCCAGATAGGCCGCCCAGTCGGATTTGCGGATCGGCAGGCCCTCGCGCAAGGCGGCTTCGTCAATCTGGATGATCAGGGCGCCTGCCTTTTCCAGGTCCAGCACTTCGTCGCGAATGGCCAGCGCGATCTGCCGGCAGGTGTCGCGGCGCGGCTGGTCGTCGCGCACGAAGCTCCATTGCAGGATGGTGACCGGGCCGGTCAGCATGCCCTTGACCGGCTTTTTGGTGTAGCGCTGGGCGACCTCCGTCCAATGCAAGGTCATGGGCGCGGGCCGGCTGACGTCACCGAAAATGATGGGCGGCTTGACGCAGCGCGAGCCATAGCTCTGCACCCAGGCGCGTTCGGTGAAGGCGAAACCCTTCAGCTGTTCGCCGAAATATTCCACCATGTCATTGCGCTCGAACTCGCCATGCACCGGCACGTCGATGCCGATCTCATCCTGCCAGCGCATCGCCTCGGCGGTCTTGTCTTCCAGCGCCTTTTCATAGGTTGCCGCATCCATCTCGCCTTTCTTGAAGCGGGCGCGGATCTCGCGCAGCTCGTGCGTCTGGGGCAGCGAGCCGATGGAGGTGGTGGGCAGCAGCGGCAGCTTGAGCAACGACTGCTGCAGCGCGATCCGCTCCGCAAAGGGTGGATGGCGCTCCGCCATGGCATGCGTCACCGCTGCCAGCCGGGCCGCAACCTTGGGGTCATGGATGCGGGCCGAGGTGGCGCGCGAGCCCAGGGCGCGGGCATTGTCCAGGAAATAGCGGCTGTCGCGCGCGCCATTCGCACAGGCGGCCAGAGCGGCGACCTCGTCTAGCTTCTGCACCGCAAAGGCCAGCCAGTCCTTGAGTTCGGCATCGAGTTTGGTTTCGCTGTCCAGATCCACCGGCACATGCAGCAGCGAGCAGCTGGGCGCGACCATCAGGGCACCGCCGCGCAGCTCCTTGGCCCGTTCGATCAGCCGCTCGGCATCGGTCAGCGCCGTCTTCCAGATGTTGCGGCCATTCACCACCCCCAGCGACAGAATCCGTCCGCCGGGCAGCGCCTGGCACACCGCGTCCAGTTGTTCCGGTGCGCGCACCAGATCGATGTGCACGCCCGCCACCGGCAAGGCCGCCAGGGCGGCGAGATTGTCGCCCACCGCGCCGAAATAACCGGCGAGCAGGATCTTCACCGGCGCCTTCGCCAGCGCCGCATAGGCCAAACGCAAGGCGGCGCGCGCCGCCTCGTCCATATCCGATACCAACACCGGTTCGTCGATCTGCACCCACTCCGCGCCCGCTTCGGCCAGCGCCACCAGCGTCTTGAGATAGATGGGCAGCAGCCTGGGCAGCAGTGCCCAGCGGTCGCTGCCGTCACGCATCTTGGCCAGCTGGAGGAACGTCACCGGCCCGATCAGCACCGGGCGCGTGGTGATCCCCAGGAACTTCGCCTCGTGGAATTCATCCAGCGCCTTGTTGCTGGACAGCGCGAAGGCGGTATCGGCCGTCAGTTCCGGCACAATGTAGTGATAGTTGGTGTCTAACCATTTGGTCATTTCCATTGCCGGCGCATCGGCGCGGCCGCGCGCCATGGCGAAATAGAGGTCCAGCGGCACAGGACCGCCGGCATGGCCGAAACGCGGCGGCACCGCGCCCACCAGCGCGATGGTGTCCAGCATCTGGTCGTAGAGAGAGAAATCATTGGAGGGAATGTGATGCAGTCCCGCCTTGGCCTGGGCGAACCAATGGCGGGCGCGCAGGGATGCGGCGGTGGCGCGCAGCTCTTCGCCGCTGGCGACGCCGCGCCAATAGCTTTCCAGCGCCGTCTTGAGTTCGCGGCGGCTGCCGATGCGGGGGAAACCGAGATTGGTGGCAAGGATCATTGAGACACACTCCAGACATGGGTTGGCAAGGCGCGAACCCGCCCCCTGTCGAAAGGGCGTGGTTGCGCGTGTCACCGCATGACGAAACGATCGTTGCCGACAGGAACCCACCGTTCCCGCGCGGACTTAGCGTGACACCCGATAGCAGGTCTCCTGGCTCGCGGGTCGTCGCCTTGGGCTTGTCTTCCCGAACTTGCGTCTGTGTGACGGGCGTTCAGTGACGGTGTATCGGCCCAAAACTCGCCGCTGACAGTTGCGGGGGCAGCTCCGGCTGTTTCACCGGATTCCCTATTAATCCCTCTCGGGAACTATCGCAGGGATGAGAGCCCACGCCGGGGGGCGCTGTCAAGAACCATATAACGATATTGTTATATCCGCATAAGATTTGGGGTCAGCCAGCCCCGGATTCCACGGCAAATTGCCGGCGGGACAGGCCGCGCGGCGGGTCGCCAAAGAAGACTTCCACCGACTTCAGCTTGCCGTCCTGGAAGGTGAGCAGCTCGGCATTTCGGAAGCGCGCGGCGGGATGGGTGGCGTTGGGCACATGCATGGCGGCGTCATAGGCCACGAACACCTTGTCCCCCTCCTGCATCACGGTGACAAAATCGAATTTCTGATGCAGGGGTTTTTCCGGCCAGCAGCGCCGAAAATAGGCGTCGCGGTCGATGTGATCGTCGAACGGGCTGGTGAAGGTGAAATCGGGCCGCAAATTCTCTTCCATGAAGCCGCGGTCGTGCCGCTCAAAAGCGCGGTAATAACCCTTGGCCAGTTCGGTAAGATTGGTCGCCATAATCACCTCTTGCGCTGAAGCAGATCCCAGCGATTGCCATATAGATCCTCGAACACCGCCACCGTTCCGTAAGCCTCTTGCCGGGGCGCCTCCACGAACGATACGCCCCGGGCGGCGTAGGCGGCATGATCGCGCTCGAAATCATCGGTGTGAAGATAGAGCAAAACCCTCTCGTCCGCCTGATGACCTACTTGCGCCCTCTGCCGGTCTGTCTCTGCGCGCGCCAGACGCACCGCGGCTTGAGAGCCGGGCGGCGCCACCGTTACCCAGCGCTCGTTCGGCGGTATCGGCGCATCCGCGACCACAACGAAGCCCAACTTCTGCGTGAACCAGGCGGTCGCTTCCTCATAGTCGCGCACCAGAAGTGCGACCTCACCAATATGCTGCGTCATCAAGCCTCCAGCGATTTTTCCAGGGCATCCATCAAGGCGTTGGTGCCATGCTCGCGGCTGCCGGCATCGTCATAGCCGTCGAGATAGTCGCCATATTCCGTCAGCACGAACCTGGCGCCGTCGCCATCGGGATGAATCTCGATGGCAGCCTGGGAGACGGAAATTTTCTTCTCATCCACAAACATGACATAGCTGTAGATGATGCGTCCCGGCAGATCGCCGGCCGGCGCGACGATATCGCGATAAACGCAGTCAAAGCGCGTCACCATGCCGGTGGTCCATTTGCCGGTCAGCGTCTCGCGGCCACCGTCGCGGAAATCAAAGCTGCGCTCCACCTCAGTCCAGCTGCCGGGACCGGCGAACCATTTGTCTTTCTGCTTCTGGTCCGCAAAGGCGGCGAAGACGCGCGCGGGCCTGGCTTTCCAGTGGCGCGTGACGGTGAAGCTGGCGTGAACGACGGACATCTTATTCTCCCTTGACGTAGTGCAGGCGGATGACGCCGTTGTCGAACGGCTTCTGGCTGGCGAGTTTCAACCTGGTTTTGATGGCGCCTTGGAAATAAGGAAGCCCGGCGCCCAGCAATATGGGGTTCTGGAACATCCAGAACTCGTCGATCGCATCCAGTTCCAGGAAGGAATGCACCAGGCCGGGGCTGCCGAAAATCAGCAGGTCTTTGCCCGGTTGCTGCTTGTCGGCCAGAATCTCGCGCGCGTCGCGCCGGATCTGCACATTGTTCCAGTCGCTGCCTTGCATGGTGCGCGAAAAAGTCAGCTTGGGAATCTGCTCCACCCAACGGGCATGACGCACTTCCCGGGACTCCGGCTTGCCCAGCAGGGTGGGCCAGTAGCCGCGCATCATGTCATGGGTCACCCGGCTGTAGACCGCTGCGCCCGAGGCTTGGATGATCTCTTCGGCGTCGGCGAAGATGGCCTCGTTGAGGCTGATCCAGTCCATCTCGCCCTTGGGCCCGCCGCAGAAACCGTCCAGCGACACATGCATCAGGGAAATCAGTTTTCTCATGGCTCATCCTGCGGTTTGGTTTCATCCAGAAAGGCGCCCAGGCGGTCGAGACCTCGCTCCCACATCAT
>Ga0193716_1001319_pt1 | contig 14515 bp, 14 predicted proteins | sample U2c1metaG_FD_145901 | JGI IMG/M metagenome (GOLD analysis project Ga0193716, IMG submission 145901) | Soil microbial communities from a riparian zone of the East river system, Colorado, United States - U2c1 | ecosystem: Environmental > Terrestrial > Soil > Riparian zone | place: USA: East River...
GCGCGTGCGCGCCTCGTCTTGCAGATCGAAAAATTCGCTCTCGCGATGACACAGATCCGGCTGCAGCAGACTGCGGCGCACGCGCTCGCTCAAGGTGACCGGCCCGGGATTGAGCAGAAGCACTAGTGGACTCCGGCCCGCACGCCGATATGTTGCATGAGGCGTGTTTTCACCTCGACCGGTGTCATGGAGGGTCGCGGCAAATCCGTCGGAGCCCCTGCGCGGATGAGCAACCGGGCAAAGCGGGCACCGCCGCTTGGCGGATCGTTAAGCCAGGCAGAGATTCGCACCAGGTCATCGGTTTCCAGCGATGAGGCGTAGCCGCAGGCGGCGGCCACCTCAGCGAATGCAACATGCGGTGAGACCGTCGCCTGACCGCCGGTAGAATCGTGCACGCCGTTATCCAGCAACAGATGCAGCAAATTCGCCGGCCCATACGCTCCCGCGGTGGCGAGAGCGCCCATGCGCATCAGCGCGGCGCCATCCCCGTCCAGGGCAAGCACGCGCAGGTCCGGGCGGGCCAGCGCAAGCCCCAGCGCCAGCGGCAAAACGCAACCCATGGAGCCGACCATATAGAGTTGATTCGGGCGATCATCGATCGCGTACAATTCGCGGCCGCAAAATCCGGTGGAGGCCAGCAGCACGGTGGAGGCGACCGGTGTCTGCGCGACCACCAGGCGCAAGGCATCCTGTCGGGAGGCTCTCGCCTCGGGTGCCACACGGTGCGGGGCAATCACTGCCCGCGACGCGGTCGATCGCTCAGCGAACGCGCCCACACCGCTTTTCAAAGAATGTGCGGCAACGCTGCCCTTTTGCATCACCAATGCGTAAGGGCGCCCGGTCCGATCCATATGCGCGGTCGCGCGGTCAAGCGCGGGGCCAATTTCCGCGGTTTCCGTGGGGAACAACTCCCAGGGTATCTGCATGGTCTCCAACATTCCCGGAGTAATCGGCCCCATCAGGGCATGCTGCGGCTCATCAGCGATGCCCGGTTGAGCGCGCCAGGTCACGATGAGCAACTGCGGCAATCGAAACGTCCAGGTCAGCGAGGTCAGCGGACTGACCGCGTTGCCCAGTCCCGAGTTCTGCATCATGGTGATGCCGCGCCGATGCGGCGCGCCGGCATCGCCTGCGATCGAGATGCCTGCAATCAAAGCCACGGCATCGCCTTCGTTCGCCATTGAAACATAGTGCAGCGACGGGTCTTGTAGGACGTAGTTGATGAAGGGCGTGAGGAAAGAACACGGCACGCCCGCATACCAGTGAAAGCCCCGTTCGCGCGCTGCTTCGACGAAGTGCCGCGCTTCAATCATCGATCAAACGGCGCCTGCTCGTGGGCGAAGTCCACCGCCTGACGCAGGTCGTCCAAATCATTCACTCCTCGCCAGTGACCGTGCACGTACTGCACTTCGATGGCCGCCCCCGCGCCAATGAGGGCGTTCAACAATGCCGGCATGTCCAGCGTGTCGAAGCTGCCCTCGCCCTGCAGCACTGCCAGCACCGCCTTGAGTTTGACCAATCCGGCACGGCTGACGTTGAGCATTCCAACCCAGCGTCCCTGCGGAATGCGCTCGGCATCGGCTGCACTGGTCACGCGCTCCAGGAGCACCGGCGTGCCGAACAATCCCCGGTCGTCGCCGCGGGAGCAGTACGCGAAATCGCGCACGGTGTGATTGCTGCTGCCGGTCATGAGCGAATCCACCACGACTGAAAAATCAGCCTTGCATTCCACCAAATCGCGCAGCACGTAGCTTCGAAACAATAGATCGCCGTAGGCAATGACCGCATCGGAATCGAGTGCTTCCACGGCGCAGGCGAGCGAGGCCAATTCGCCGGTCTGGGCGTAGCGCGAGTTGACGACCAGTTTGATGCCGGCCGTGTCGATCGCGTCGGCCCGGTAGCCGCCGACCACCGTGATGTCGTTGATATGTTCCTTCTTGAAGCCATCGACCAGCCAGCGCAGCAGCGGCTTTCCGGCGATCGGCAGCATGACTTTCGGCCGATCGACGGTAAGGGCTTCGAGGCCGCGGCCGCGGCCGGCCGCCAGCACGACGGCGGCACGCGGCGCGCCTGAATTTGATAGATAAAGCCGCTCGGCGGCGGAGTATTCGTCCGCATCCTGCAGGCGGAAGATCTCGTTGACCGGAGCGATACGATCTTCGACATTTACCAAGGTCTGGCTCTCGAAGATTTCCTTCGCGACGCTTTGCATGGCGGAAGCCGCCGAACGCACCAGGTGATTGGCCCAGATCACCGTGCTGATCCCGGCCTGGCGAAATACCTCGGTGGGCGTGCTGTAGTAGCGCGTCGGCACGATCACCAAAGGCGAGCGGCGCGCCCACTCCTTGGCGAACTTCACTATCTCGTCCGGCTTCGATAATTTGCTGTGAATGAGAATGGCGTCGGCACCGGCGAGCCGATAGGCCTCGGCGCGGCGCAATGCCTCATCCATGCCCCAGCCGGCAATCAGCGCCTCGACACGTGCGACGATGGAGAAATTCGGATCCTGCTGAGTATCCTTGCCGGCGGCAATCTTGCCGACAAATTCCTCGATGTCGGCGAGCGGCTGACGTTCTCCATTCAAAAAGCTGTTGGTCTTCGGAAACTGTTTATCCTCGATGCAGACACCGGCGATACCCCGCTGCTCGAGCTTGCGCACCAGACGGCGCATGTTGTTGAAGTTGCCGTAACCGGTGTCGCCGTCGAGCAGTATCGGCAAATCGCCGGCATCGGCCATGAACTCGAGCATATCGACGACCTGCGTCCAACTTGCCTCGTTGTTGTCGCGCACGCCGAACTGCGCCGAAATCGACAGCCCAGAAGCCCATATCCCCTTGAAGCCGGCCTCACGCACGATGCGCGCGGACAGGCCGTTGTGCGCCTCCATCAGAAACTCGAGTTCCGCACTGTGCAGCATCTGGCGCAATTTCGCGGTGCGCGTTTGCGCGCCGCTCTTGGCAGTCATTTGATAGACGGCGCCTGCTTGAGGGCGAATTGATACATTCATGAATTACCTCCCGATAAGGGCTTGAGCTGCGGCAGCACATCTTGCGCTGCGCGCACGACATCGTTGGGAAAATCGATTTCGATCCACGGCAATCCCGTGACATCGGCAACTTCGAACACTTGACTTCTCTCTCTGAGTAGATCGCGCACGGCTTCCTCGTGCGGCATGTGCGCACGCCCGGTGTCGACGTAGTCCGCAACCAAAGCCGCCAGACGCCGCGCACCGCCTTGATCGAACCGAAAAAACCCGACCGATTCGCCAATGGTGTCGAATTTCAGGTCGGCTGCCAACTGCTTGCGCAGCTCGACCGGCACGCCCCCTCGCAGACACAGTTTGACCGGCTCATCTCCAGCCTCGAAATCGCGATCGATCAGCAGACGGTTCAGCGGGCCGCTGCCGGCCACCAGTGCGCTCAAGATACGTTCGTCGTACAGCACATCCGCATCCATCAACAAGATATCGCCGCCGCGGGTCATGGCGCGGGCGGCGGTATGCACCGTAAGAACGCTGCCGAGCTCAAACTGCACGTTGATCACGAGCTCCGGACGAGGTTTCCAATCTAAACGCGTCAGTTCAGCCTCCACCAGCTCGTGACGAAAGCCCACTGCAATCGCAACGTCCTCGACGCCGGCGTTTTTCAGCATACGCAAATGCCGCTCAAGCAGCGTCATGCCATCGAAGCGCAACAGGCATTTCGGCAGTTGGCTATCCTCGGGTAATTGCAGACGGACACCTCGCCCGGCGGCCAAAATGATCGCGCGCATCAAAATCCTTTCATACATCAAGCGTTAGGGATAGTAACTCAAGGCGGAGCGGCGCCGACGGCGGTAGCGACGGCGCGCGAGGAAAAACGCAAGTACAGCAGTCCGGGCAAGCCCAGCAACAGTTCACGTGCGCGCTTTGCCAGCGACAATGCCAATGCCGCGTCGGGCGGCAGGCCGGCCAGCGGTCCGAGCAGCAGATAACCGCCTTCTTGCACACCCAGGGCACCGGGGATTGCAAAGCCCGCACCGCGAATCGCCTGACCCAGACTCTCGAGCAGCAATGCTTCGCGCCAGCTCACCGGCGTACCGAGGAATAGAGCAATCAGGTAGACCTCACCCGTGCCGACGATCCAACCGACCAAGCTGAGCAAGAAGCTCATCGTGACGGCGCCGTTGCGCCGATAGGTCCCCTCCACGGCAAGATCGATGGCTTGCGCTTGGGAGACCCACCGCGACCAGTCGCGCTTGCCCGAAAAGCGCCGCACCGCACGCATGAGCTTGCTGAACAATCCGCGGCGCTGGATCAGATAAAACCCACCCACTTGCACCGCCAGAAAGGCGCTGGCAATCAGCACCGACGTGCGCAGCGCCCCGGGTGAGAAAAGACCGGTGTGCGCACTGAGTAATATCACGCCCATCAGAGCAAATGCGATCTGTGCAAAGGTCTGCAGGGTTGTGCTGACGGTGATCGCGGCGGCGGCGTCTTTCATGCGCATGCCGCGCTGGGCTAAATGCCGAGCCATCAGTACCGGACCGCCGATTTGACCGGCCGGCATGAGGCTGTTGGCCGATTCTCCCACCCAGCGCGCCAGCAATGAATCGCGGTACGGACTTCGGCTCGATCCCTGCTCGAAAAGCACGCAAATCGCGATCGCATCGAGCACCAGCGGTACTAGATGAAACAGCGCGACCAGCAGCAGTCCCCAACCGGCATGGGCAAGAGTTGCCGCGATGGCCGACAGGTCCTGCGACACCAGCACGCCGACGAATAGCAGCACGCCAATGCTCAACAGCCAGCTCGCCGTCCTCGTCATTCGCCCCTGCCCATGAGGCGATGAAATACCTGGCGAAAACCGAAATAGGCAAAGGCGTCCTTCATATTGGAGATGAGACGCCACCACGGGTGCATATGCGGATCGGTCACATATTCGAAGGTCAAGGACACTCGCGTTTCCCCCGGCAGCGACGGCGTAATTCGATGCCGCACGGCATCGCCATCGAAAACGACCAGACCGCCGGGCGGGATCTTGATCGACCCTGACGCCACCGGCGCCCCTTTTTCCCGGGTATGCAGTTGGTAGTCCAGGCGGCACGAGGAGTCGTCGATCACGCCCAGCAACAGCGTGTAGCGGCGGCCCGCATAGTACGACGTGTCGTAGTGCCAGCCGATGTGATCGCCCGGCTTCGTATAAAAATAGAGCGCGTAGGCGTGCGGATCGTCAGGAGGCGAGAGTTGCAACCGCTCTCCCGTCAGTTGCTCCAGCCAAGCGAGCAATGCGGTTGAACGGTAAAGTTCGGCAATGACCGGCGCTTGTTTGTCGATCGTATGGCGGCTGACGCTTCCGCCCTGCTTGTGTCCAGGCAAGTAGTTGCGATTGATCGAACCTTCGACCGCAGCAACGGCAGCGATGAGCTGCGCGGTAATGTCGGCAGGCAGGAAGTTCTCAACATACAGAAAAGAGCCTTGCGCGGAGTACTCGCCGCGCAAGCCGTGCAGGTCGAGAGAATCCAAACGCGAAATGAATGGCTGCCCGACTCCGGTTGCAGTTGCCGCCACGCTTATCCGGCGACCCCGGCAGCCATGCGGCGATCTCGGCGCAGTGCCCGTTGATAGTCGATCACCACCCAAATCGCGAACACGGGCGCACAAATCGAAGCCACCAGCAGCATAGGCTCCAGAGCATTGCTCAAGGTCCCCAATGGGAACAGATACAGCACATCTTCCGTTTCAAAGCCGCCCAGCGAGGCCTGCCGTGTTGCGGTCTTGCCGTGCAATTCCTCGATTCGCATTCGCAGAAAGAAAATCAAGGCGATCGCGCTGCCGGCCACCACGCCCAGAGCCGCCGGCGGAAAAATCAGATCGACGCCGGGCTTTCCGGCCAGTCCGACACCGATCGCGATGAACAGCAGGATGGTGACGGCCGCATCGCTGGCTAAATCGTAGAGATGACCGATCCGGCTGGTCTTGCCGCTCATGCGCGCCAGTTCGCCGTCGGTGTGATCCAAAAAATTCGACAGCACCAGCAGCAGTGCAGCGAGATTGGACCAGCCATAGCTTCCCGGGATAAAGGCTGCGGCGGCGGCCAAACCGACGCCTAAGCGCAAAGTGGTCAGATGATTGGGCGTGACCCAGCTATGGATGAGCGGCGCAACCAAACGGCGCGCCAGTCGAGCGTCCCATGGACGCGAAACTGAACTGCTGGGATGGGTTAAGGGTTGTGGGTTTAGCATAAGGGCATCGCCGTATCATCTAATCGAGCCAATTTTACGACAGATGGTGCTTTATCATCAAAATGCAATCCAACGCCTGCACATCTATCGGGGATTTCGCTAGCTCGGGCCCCAAGGCTGCGGCCGGCGTTAGCCGCTACTTCATCGGCACGCCGCAGCGAGCCAGCACGCCGCGCAAATCTCTGATCGGCGGAAATACTTCGTTGTTCCAATCGGCCCCTTGCGCGTCATAGGCTCTCTGTTCGTATTCCACGATGTCCTTGTCTTCGCGAAAAATATTTTCGGTAAACCAGGTCACGAACGGCCATGCCGCGTGAATGATGCCGGGGAAGCCAGGTTTCTTCACCGAAAGATAGCCGTAGGTGCGGTTGGTGCGCTGCTCCGCATCCAGCGGCGTGTAGCCCAGCCATACATCGAGCAACGGATTGTCGGATTGCTTGATGTCGCGCCCGACCCAGACTTTCAGACTCTGGCTCGGGTAATCCGTGCGGATACGCATGTGATCGGAAAAATCCTTCTTTGCTTCACCGCGCTTGCGCATCAAATCGACGATGACCTGCTCGCCGACGGATGATTTTCCCTCGGTGCGGCTGAAACTGTATTCCACTTCCGCCCAATTCTCACCGTGATTGCGGCCCAGGCAACGGGCCCTGATCGAGCCCATCTGTTTGCGGTGCATGAATTGATGATTCATGTCGAAAAGGTTTTCGTGCATGAAGGTGTAGTGACAGGCGACTTCGCGATTCAGCCGGCGCGTCTTGTAGTCCTTGCGTTGCGAGGAGCCGAGGCTTGCAGGCGCGCGGCTCTCGGCGAGCGCGGCATCACCGGGGAAAACGAAGATCAAACCGTCGATTTCACGCGCGGGATAGCTTTTGACACCGGCGGGCAGACGCTCGGGACCCATGTAAGGCACGTTGACGCACTTGCCGCTGCAGTTGTAGACCCAGCCATGGTAGTGGCACTTCAGGTCATCGCCGCTGACCACGCCTAAATGCAGGGGAACCTGCCGATGCGCGCAGCGATCTTCCAGCGCGAATACCCGTCCGCTGTTGCCGCGATACAGCACAATAGGATCGCCCGCAAAACGCCGCCCCAAGGTCTTGCCGACTTTGAGTTCATCGGACCACGCGAGCGGGTACCACTGATCGGGATGCGCGCCGATGCGCCGCAAATCGATCGAGTTAGGCGACGGCGGCGCGCGCAGGGCCGCTAAATTCGACACTTCCTCGGACATGGGCGTAGATTCTACCTGTTCCCGTCAGCGCGTTGGTGTGTGGAGGCTAAGGTCGGAATCGAACCGGCGTACACGGCTTTGCAGGCCGCTGCATGACCACTCTGCCACTTAGCCCAGCATCAAAAACAGCAAACCCCGGACTTGCCGGGGCTGCCGCAAGTTACTGGTCTGCCTCGAAATTGTCAATTTTTATCGCACTTCAGGGGTGTCGTGAAATATTCGCGCCCCAAACAAGGTGGTGCCGCGCCCCACTTCGCGAACCCTGAGACTTTCTTTGCCGAGACAGGTATTCTCAATCGACGACGTAGTGGAATGCGCGGTTGAAAAGCCCTCTTACCATACCAGCGTTCGCCTTGGTTCTGTGCAATGGGCTGTGCGTTCACACGGCGCTTGCGCAGCTCGCGCCTTTCGAAAATGCGTTGCTGCCCGATAGCGGCAAGCTGCCGCTGACCGCCGGATTCAATGATGTCGATGGCGCCGGGGGCGCCGGACTGGTGCCCTGGGCGTTGATTACGGGTTACGGCACCGCTAATAGCTGGGGCGCGAACGCCCACTACACGGCGATTCAGCTGCGCGATTTCCGCTTGCGCAGCTACGGCGTCGCCGTCGGTGCGCTCGACAGGATCGAGGTCTCGGCGACGAGGGACCAATTCGATGTCACCGGCACGGCTTTGAATGGACTTAGCGTAGCGCAACACATCTATGGCTTGAAGGTGCGCGTCTTTGGGGATGCGGTCTATGACCAAGATTCGTGGGTACCGCAGACCGCAGTGGGAGTTGAGTACAAAAAAAATAGCGGCATCAGCAACAGCGCAGCGGTTGGTCTGGACGGACTGGTCTCCCCAACGCAGCTCGGGGCCTTGTCCGACGTAGGCACCGATTGGTATGTAAACGCAACCAAGTTGTTTCTGGCGCAAAGCTTGCTCGTGAACGCCACCATTCGCTTCACGAAAGCCAACGAGTTCGGATTACTGGGGTTTGGCGGCGATCTAAACCGCAATCGGTCCGTCGAATTCGAAACGACGATTGCCTACATTCTGACCCGAAAATTCGCAGTCGGCGCGGAATATCGGGACAAACCACACAATCTGGGGGTCGATGATGAACGTGCAGCTTGGGATGTCTTTGCAGCGTGGACCCCATCGCGCAATATCTCGGTCGTTGCGGCATTCGTCAGTTTGGGCAGCATATTGGCGCCCGTAACGAAGCAGTCGCGAGATCAAAATGGCGCATATCTTTCTCTTCAAGTAGGGTTTTGATTCGCTTTCACCGTCGGAGAATTTCATGAAGGCATTCGGTCGGCCGGCCCGTCTCGTCGCCCTCTCCGCGCTCATGCTGATGAGTGCCGGTGCCCGCGCCGACAAGACACTCTATGAATCTATGGGCGGAGAACCCGCCTTAAGAGCCGCGCTCGATCACTTCGCCGATATTGTGGTCGCGGACGATCGAATCAATTTTACTTTCGCGGAAGCCAACATGGCGAAATTCAAGCAATTGCTATTCGAGCAGTTGTGCAATCTCAGCGGCGGACCATGCAAATATACCGGGCGAGATATGCGCACCTCTCATGTGAAGCTGAAAATCAACAACGCGGAATTCAATGCCCTCGCGGAAGACTTGTACATCAGCCTGGGTCAAGCGGGCGTTCCGTATCGTCTGCAGAACAAGCTGATGGCGTTGTTAGCGCCCATGCAGCATGAGATCGTCACAAAATAAACCGAGCGAAGGTTCAGTTGGATCGAGTCACCGGCGCATCGTTTGAGTAGCGGCGCCCGGCGATGACGCCGGAGTTCGCCGCGACCGTGCTCGCCGCCGCCCCGCTCGGCTGCGGCGCCAACACCGCCGTTTTGGTGCTCGATGCGCCGCTGCGCTCAGCGGCAGATGCCTTGGCCAAGCCCAATTGGGCTTTCGCCTCCGCGAGGTCCGGCGCCAAGCGGAGCGCTTGGGTTAACGGTTCCAGCGCTTCCGATGCTCGCCCCAGGGTCATGAGCGCTCGCCCGCGTGCCGCCAAAGTCAACGCATCCTGGCGTCCGGTGCTGCCGCTCAAGCTGACGATGGCCAGTGCCACGCTGCGATCGCCGGAATCCAAGCGTGCGGCCGCCATGTACGCATCCAGTGCCGCGGACGGCTGGTTGTCGGCCTGCAATAACAAGCCGCGGCGTCTGAACACAGTGGCCTCGTCCGGCGCGCCCGGCAGCCAGGCAGATTCACAGGCGCGACGCGCCGCATCACCGGTCCTCGTTTTGCACGTCTCCAGAAACGCGTGCCGTTCCGATTCCGCCAGGGCGATTTTAGCATCGAGCGCCTCACGATTCGCCGACATGGGCAGCGCGCTGCGATAAATGCCAAGCGCCTCTCCGGGACGTTTCAATTGCACCAGTGCATCGGCCTTGGCAACAAGCAATTCGGGATTATTGGGTTGCATGTTCAGTGCGTCATCGCACGAGTTCACGTCGGCGAACTTGGCGCAGCGAAAGGCTGCACGCGAGAGCGTCGCATTCTTGGTGGCGCGATCCATGCTATCGAAATAGCTCTGTTCGCTGATCAAACTTTTCGCCACCCTCAACCGCGTTTGTAGTTCCTTATTGCCGGGATACATGGCTTCTCCGCCCTGCAAAACCTGCAAGGCGTCGCTGAAACACCCTGCCTCGCCCCAAGCATCTGCCAGCCTGAAGCGGACGCGCAGATCGGTCGCGTCGGCGTCGAGCGCGGCCTTGGCGTCTGCGATCGCCGGCCGCCCGGCGGCGGCCTGGCAAGTCGCCGGTGACTCGGCCTCGTGCGGCCATGCTGCACGGCAAAGCAAGACGAGCAGCAGCGCGAGCAGTTTATTTGTAACCATCAATCGTGCCGCCTCGGCCCAACTTGTCGAATACCCAGCGGCCGTTGGGGAGGCGCACCAGGTTGAACAAGTACCATTGGTCAACCGTGCGGTACGCAGGCTTCTCACGGTCAAGCATGTCCTTAACCTCAGCACGCAACTGGACCAGTCCGTAATTCGGCGGCCCCGATCCGCGGGCACCGTCGCCGTTCGAAACCTCTCCGTCGACATTGGCGCGCGAGAGATTGAGAATTTCCTGTGCCAACACCGAGGCTTCCTTCAGGGAAGCGGACGATGCGACATCCTTGCCGAGCAGACCTATGTAGTTGCAGCGCTCAACAACTGCCGCGGTATCAGTGGCGAATGTCGGCGCAAACTGTATTACATTCGCGCTGGCGTCGGCGGAGGTTGCCGCAAAGGAAATATGATTGACAGCCATCGTGACGGATTGCCGCAAGCCGAAATTGTCCTGCGAGTCGGTTGCAGTGACGGCGGCGGCGACATGCGCCTTCAATTGGCGCAAATCGGTGTCGGCGTTTGCACTCTTAGCGGAGTCATACGCCTGGTTGGCGCGTAGTTCCGCCACCGAAAGATAGCCTTCGTGACCCGGGGTCACGTGCACTGCGGTCACCGCGTGACCAATGTGGACGTGAGCAATCGTCGGTGGATGTACGCTACAAGCACTGAGACCGGCCGAACAACCCCACACTGCAACACGCAAAAGCACGGCAACAATTCTCATTTGCTGACCTCTCTGACCAAGCGAAATCCGACCGCGCTGCTGCGATAGCCGGCGTCGAATCGGTTCCGATAGGCCGCGTTCACAAATCGCGGGGAACTGAACCAAGATCCGCCCCGCAGTTCGTGCTCCTGGCAATCGCCATCCAGACGCGCCGATCCGTCCGCGGGCGCACCGTTATAATCCGGGTGCCAGCAATCCTCGACCCATTCGAAGACATTTCCCAATAAGTCGTTCACTCCGAATGCGTTTGCCTTGAAGGAACCAACCGGCGCGGTGCCCTCATAGCCGTCGCTACAGGGGAAAGTCACCCAACCGGGAAAGCGCTGTGCGGCAGTTTGATCCGCCACATTGGCATCGGCGCAAGCTGCGGCAGCGTTGGCAGCCCAAGATGGCATCAACACGGTACCGGCTCGTGCGGCATATTCCCACTCTGAGGCGCTGGGCAAACGGTAGGTGTGTCCAGTCTTTTCCGACAGCCATTTTGCGTAGGCAAGCGCGTCCCTCCAAGACGTACAAGCTACCGGATGTCCCGCACCTTGTGCGATCCCAGGTGCCTGCCAGTTCGCGGTCGTCTGGTAATGCCAATCGCCGTCATAGGTGTTGCAGCCGGATAGGTTGCGCTGCGTTGCGTCGGCGAACTCGCGAAACTCGCCCACCGTGATTTCATTCTTGCCCATGGCCAGCGGGTAGCCGACCACCACGACATGCGGCGGCTGCTCGAAAGGCAGCAAGTCGGGATCGCCGCTGTCAGCCCCCTGCGTGAAATACCCTGTCGGTAGAACAATCATCAAGGGACAGGTGGGACAGTCGCGAATGACGCTGCCTGCGGCGGGCGCGTACGGTTCGACCGGCAGCACGGAACTCGCCGGACGCAGTAGGGGTAGTCGATAGAGCGCAACGAGCGCGAGGGCAACCACCGCGGCGCCGACCCAAGCCCATCGTTTGGCGCGCTTACCGCGAATTGCCAGCAATTCGGCGCGGAATTGCTGTACGGTCGGCGTGCGGTCCTTAGGGTCGAATGCCAGTGCCTTCACGAGCGCCAGGTATTGATGAGTTGGCATCTCCGGAGGTCGCGGCGGCCGCTGCTGAGAATCGATTTCCCCAAGGTTTTCGGGGCGATCAAAAGGGACTCTGCCGCTCAAGGATTCGTATGCGATGCATGCAAGCGCATAGATGTCGTCGGCGGGTGTTGGATCGAGACCCGCCAACATTTGCGGACTTGCATACCGTGGGGTTACTGCTTTCGGAGTTTCATCAGAGTGAACGTCCGGGTGTGCCTTTGCGATTCCCGGCCGCACGACAAATCTTGCCATACCGAAATCGATGACCTTGGTGACGCCCTGCGTGGTAATGATCACGTTTCCCGGCTTAAGGTCGCCATGCACGATGTAATTGGCGTGCGCGTATTCCAGCGCGTCCGCGATGGCGCTGATGACGGACTCGGCGGCTGACCGATCGAAATTCCCGGAATCAGCGGCGCGCAGCTTTTTCTGCAGAGATTCCCCGGCCAGATATTCCATGGTCATGAAGACCGTCTGCCCGTCGCGATCGCAGTCAATGACTCGGACGATGTTGGGGTGCGTTAAACTTTGCAGCTTCTGGGCCTCGCGCTGCAAGGCGGTTATGGAGCCAAAATACTCGCTGAAAGGTTCCGTCAACACCTTGACGGCGATCGCGAGATCCGTCGCACCCGCTTCGACTCGCCGCAAATCGATGGCCTTGAATACGCGGCTCATACCGCCTTCAGCGAGGAGTTCGATGAGCTCAAACCGGCCCAGCAACACCTCACCCACACCGACGACGCGGCGACGCTCTGAGCTTCGGGCCACCGGCGAGCGCGTGATGACGGTCGCGTCTTGTGGCCAGTTGCGGATGCAACTCAAGATCGATTCATGGATGTCGCTGCGCATGGGACGCATCGACTGCTCGGCCTCGAGTGACTCCAAGAGATCTATGGGCGAGGCTTTTTCCAGGGTCAAGTGCCGATTGATTTCCTCCAGCAACTCAGCGTGGCTGAGTTGACCGGATTGAAATGAGCGCAGCAAGCGCACGAATGGCAAGAGCGAGGACATGCCCTTAGCCACCGAGCGCCGCAAGCAATTGCACACAAGCCTCTAGCTTCATGGCAGCGACCCATCCCCTCTATTTACGCTCTACCTTATAGAATTTACGGGTAAATGGCATGCGTGTAATTTCGATGCACAAGAGCCGTGGCCGCAATGATTGCGTTACACTCTTGATGCTTTGATGTCGTGATGCTATGATGCGCTTATTGGATAGTCGGAGGAACGTGATTCGATGCGTACTACACTAACTCTGGATCCGGACATCATGAGCGCGGCCCGCCAGATCGCCGCCGCGAAATCCAAAAGCATTGGCGAAGTGATATCGGAGCTCGCGCGTCGCGGTCTTGAAGCGCGGGGTATGGTCGGCACGCACCAAGGCTTCCCTGTTTTTCAGGTTACGAAAGGTGCGGCGCCACTTACGCCGGACGATGTCCGCCGGGATGAGGACGAATTGTGAGCGTCAACTTGCTGGATACCAATGTGCTGATTGCTTTGTCGTGGCCGCACCACGTGCACCACGCCAAAGCGCATGAATGGTTCCATGGCAATGGACGCACGGCATGGGCAACGTGTCCGTTGACCCAAATTGCATTTATTCGCATTTCATCCAACCCGAAGATCATCGCCGATGCAGTCACTCCTCGTGAGGCGCTGGAAGTGCTCAAAAAGATCGTGGATGTGCCTGGTCATCATTTTTGGCCCGACACGGTTGCACCGACGGACGCCAAGGCTTTTACGAGTGCCGCATTCGTAGGCCACCGGCAGGTGACAGATGCGTATCTCTTATCCCTGGCTCAACACCACAAAGGCAAACTCGCCACTTTCGACAATGGTATTGCCGAACTGATTCGGGTGAATAAAGAGCGCCGCCAGCACATCACAGTGATAGAGGCGTAGTCCCGCGTTTGGATTGATTCGCGGGCAGAGTCAGCTAGCGGATCAGCGCTGTGCCGCCGTTTTACGCGCGTCGCCCGGTGCGCTCGCCGACCAGTCTCCGCCCAGATCCCCGATCAGCGACACCGCATCGAGCAAGCGCTGCTGCTTTACATTGAGCGCGCTCTCCTCCGTGCTCAACTGCGTGGCTTGAGCGGTGGCAACAGTGGTGTAATCCACCGTGCCCGCTTGGTATTCGTTGAGCGCGATCTCGGATCCGCGGGTTGCGTCTTTCACGGCTGAGTCCAACACCTCACCCTGCCGGGCGAGAATACTCAGGCCGGACAGATCATCCTCGACGTTTTGAAACGCCTTCAGTACGGTGCCGCGATAATTGGCGACGGTCGCCTCGTAAGCTGCCTTGGCGGCGGCGACTTGGCCGTGGCGCTCACCGGCATCGAATACCGTTTCGCCGGCAGCAGCGCCAAGCGACCAGACATGGTTGGCGGCGTGCAGCAAACCCGCGAGCGGCGACTGCGACAATCCGCCCGTAGCGGACA
>Ga0193716_1001322_pt1 | contig 14504 bp, 14 predicted proteins | sample U2c1metaG_FD_145901 | JGI IMG/M metagenome (GOLD analysis project Ga0193716, IMG submission 145901) | Soil microbial communities from a riparian zone of the East river system, Colorado, United States - U2c1 | ecosystem: Environmental > Terrestrial > Soil > Riparian zone | place: USA: East River...
TACTTGCCGAGCAGTTGCTTGGCGACATCGATGGTTGCCTGTTGGTAAAACGAGCGGGAAAGTTTCACAGCTGAAGATTCTGCTGACTGATTCGCTTTGGCATTGTCTGCGATTGCAAAGCGGCAATGCTCCATGTTTCGTCGGCCACGAATTATTCGTAACGTGCGAGCCAGCGGCGTTGTTGATCACGCAACCGTTTATCCGCCCAGCCGACATATTCGTTATGGTCCGCGTCGGTACCCGCCCAGATCAGGGTATTGCCACGGACCAATTCGCGGCTTAAACCCAAGTGGAATCCGCTTTGCTCCAAGGCTCGACCGTAACTTTCAATGTTCTCTGGATAGAATTCGCTCTGTTCAAGTCGATTATTGAAAAACGTCAATTGCAGCCTGCCCCGATGCTGGAGATGTTCGAACGGCGAGACGCTGATCGTGTAGAGTTTGTACGGCGGCTGTGAAGTGCTTTTCGCACGCGACGACTCGCTGACGATTTTTACCTCCATTTCCCGGGGTAATTTCGCCATCACTTCTTCGCGTGAAGCGTAACTTTCAAAACCGGCGATCAATGCTGCACGCGCGCTTTCGACTTCGGTGAAACTCTCCGAGCCACAACTTGTCACTAGAACAGTGATCAAGCAAAGAATAGAAATCCGGAACATGCTTGATCGAATTATTCCGACTGCGGCAAGCCGTCCTTGATCTCCACCCACGGCGCCTTCGATCCGACGTGAATATGTTTCGAAGCTTTCACCCCAGGATCGCTGTCCAAAGTTCCCGGACGGAAGCGAAGCTGTTCGGGATCTTTATCTTTCTTCTTTAGAATCGGCGAGCCGCAGAAAACGCGGTGATATCCCGGCGACGACTCCCATTCCTTGAGCAAATCCTCTCCGGCAACAAAACGGAACGAAGCTGTTGGGATCGTCGACCGGCTGGAAAAAGCCGAACCCGACATCTTCCGGCAAAGGCTGCAATGACAGTTGGTCACCGCGCCGAGATCGCCGTCGATTTCATACCGAACCCCGCCGCACAGACACGAACCTTTGAGCATCTCTTTTTCTCCTTTCGCTTGGTCTTCACAGCAACTCAACTTGAGAGGCGCCGCTCGGATTCAAAGCACTCGCCGCAGACTACTTGATCTCCTTCACCAAACTCCAATCCACCAACTGGCTGAGCGGAATGTCCTTGGTCAGCTTGAGTCTTTCCTTCGTGAGTTGGACGTCCAGTTGCACGCCTTTGTCGGAAATCATGCCGTCATCGCTGAATGAACTCATCGAAGCATCGTAAGCTCTGGCCGATTGGGCGGGCGTGATGTGCAGATAGTCGGACAGCATCTGCACCATTTCATTGCGATTTTGCTTCAAATAGCGCGTGCCGCGCACCGTGGCGCGGACGGTTCTCTTCACTTGTTCCCTCTGGGTTTGCAGCTTTTGATCCATAACGGCGATGCCCGACAACGGCAGTTCAATCAAATCGCCCAAGTAGACCAGCCGCCTAAAACCTTCGTCTTCAGCTTTCACGGCAAAGGCGACATCGATCGCCGTCGCATCGATCGAGCCGGCGTGCAGCGCCGCCAAGCGGGTCGGGCTTTCGCCGGTGACGATGATCCTCACATCCTTTTCAGGCTCGAAACCAAAATGGCGCACGGCGACTCGCGAAAGATAATCCACTGTGCCCGCTACCGAATCGACACCAATGATTTTACCCTTGAGGTCTTTGGGCGTTTTTATTTCAGGGCGCGCGATCAAGACATGCAGCGGTCGCCCGGCGATCCCGACCACGGCTTTGATCGGAGCCCCGGTCACCGCGGCGCGCAGCGCCGAACCCCAGGCAAGCAGATAGTCGATGTCGCCGGATATCAGACCTTTGACGCCGATGGCCGGTTGCATTTGAATCTTGTCGACGTCCAAACCCTCGCTTTTGAAGAAACCCTTGCGCATGGCCACTACCACCGGAAATTCAAACAGGCCGCGACTGGGTGTCGCGATGGTAATCCGTTCGGCATGGAGCGGTTCGACCGGACCCAGCGCTAACACGATCAAAGCCAACACCCGGAAGCTTAATCCCATGATAAATTGCTTTGTTCCCATCGCCGCGGAACCTCTCCTATTCCAAGCGAATATTCTTGGTGAAATTATAGTTCCTCGAGTAGTCGCTTTCGTACTTGCAGACAATACGGTTTCTATCCCAACCGCCGGTGAAACAAGATTTAAGAAAAGACATCATTAGGCTCCAGGCGTCTTTCGCCGCTTCCTTGCGGTAGCGGCCCGGCATCGTGTCATTCAACCAGCCGTGCGGGGCGTCGCGATAAAGGCGCACATGACAATTCTTCTTGGCTTTTTCCAAACAATTGCGGAAACGCACGACGTCGTCGACGGAAATAATGTGATCGGTTTCGCCGAAGATACCGAGGACGGGACAAGTTACTTGCGCGATTAATTCTTCGATTGCCGTCGGCCGGAGACTGTTGCCCTGCCACTCTCGGCCGCCGATGGCGCCGTAGAGCACCACGGCTCCGGCAATGTCACTGCGCTTTGCGGCCAGTAGCAGTGGCTGACGACCGGTTTGACAGACGCCGATAATGCCAATGCGCTCGGCGTCGACGGCTTTGAGCTTTTTCAAATATCCAACCGCGCCGTTCAAATCTTCCAAAGCGCCGTCGTCGCTCAGATCGACCCGTTGCGCGCCGCTCAATACCGTTTTGCGATCGCCGGTAAAGCGGTGAAATAAGTCCGGCGCCAAACCGACGAAACCGGCTTGGGCCAGCCTGACGGTGAGGTCTTTGGTGTGCTGATCGATGCCGTAGCGTTCGTGCAGAATGATCACGGCCGGCCGTTTGCCCTTGGCTTTAGGCAATGCTCGCACGGCGCTGATGCTTTGGCCGTATTTGATCATTGTCGGGATAATTCCAGTTGTCTTCTTCGCCGCCATGCGACCTCCAGCTGTTCTTTGCGACTCATTCAATGTCAGAAAATTTCATCAAGCTTATCCTCGCGTCCGCAAAGGAGTCAAGGCGAAGGATCAAGACTTGTCTCTCTAACCAGGTGACCGTATATTCAAACCATGGATTTTAAGGATGGCGCGAGCGTAATCGCAAACCTCACTACGGTTGGCCGTAAAACCGGTCAGCGTCGGACCGTGGAGCTCCGCTTGATCTTTTATCAAGGAGGTTTCTACGCTACATCGAAGCGTGTCGAGGGCAAGCACTGGTGTCAGAACATGCTCAAAAATCCTGCCGTGGAGTTAACGGTCAAGGGCGAGAGTTTTTCCTGCGTTTCAAAGCAAGTCACCGATGAGAGCTTGCGGCGGCAAATCCTGACCTTGCGCGATTCGCCGCCGCTGATGGAACGGATGGTTTTCGGGATTAGGCCGGTAAAATAATCGTTGGAACGCGGTTCGTCAGATCCATTTCCGCGGTATCGACGAGCTACTTCTTGGTTTCTTCTTTCTGATCCGCCGTTTTCTTTTCAATTCCCTCGACGCCCTTTTGCATGCCTTCCATCATCGACTTTTCTTTTTGCATGCCCTCTTGAATGGCCCTTTGCGCTTCCGCCGCCTTGGCGTCTGAATCCTTCTTGTCGCCGCCGCATCCGGCAATCGCCACAGCCAATCCCATCGCCAATATCGTTCGTCCAAATGTTTTCACGCTTCACCTCCTCTGAATTTTTCTTACACCCTTAGTTAGCAGGAAAAACCGCGCTGGTGCAATCGCGCCTTGCGCAGGATCAATGCTCGCTTTCCTTTCGGCTCGTGTTTGTTATGCTCGTTCAAACGATGGCGAGAAATATTATTGCGCATAGTTCGATATTCTTTTGCTTTCTGGTTGTCGCAATAGCGGGTTTTGCGCAATCCTCCGGCAAGGCAAAACTCGGCGCCAACCTAAGCGTAGTTGAAGCGGGACGCTGGACGGCCGTCCGACGCGGCATCGAGTTTCGTAAAATGGCGTTGGAGCGATCAGAACCCGCTTCTACGATAGATCTCAAGTTACTGCGCCTCGATCCTAAAACAGTTGTTCCCCGTGTGCTCACCGCGAGCCAATTTCAACTCAAGGCTGCCAGTGCCAAGACTTTTGCCGAGAAAAGCGGCGCTGTGGCGGTGGTCAACGCCAATTACTTCGACGAGAACGGCCGGCCTTTGGCGTATCTCAAGAGCATTGAGAAAGAGATCAACCGCTCGGTTTCGAAGCACGCGCTCTATACCGGCATCTTTGGAATGAGCGACGCCACCCCGTTTGTCGTTCACCGCGATGATTTTCAACCGGGGCAATCGACCGAAGCGCTGCAAACCGGGCCACTCCTATTAAATCGTGGCGCGCCGGTCGAGGTGATGTCGGGCTTAGGACGTTACGCGCGCCGGTCGGTGATCGGCATGGATAAAGAATCTCGCGTGATCGTCGCTGTCGCTGACGCGGTGATCGGCGGGCTAAGCTTTGGCGAACTGCAAGAGCTATTCAGGAATGGCATGTGGCAAGTGAACGCAGTCGATTTGTTGAATCTCGACGGCGGCGGTTCGGCGCAGCTTTACCTGAAGGCCGGTAAGTTCGAAGAATGGCTGCCGGGAACCGCGGAAGTGCCGGTCGCCATCGGCTTTTTTCTCAAAACGAATTGACCGATCCCTCGATTCTCAGGAAAATCCAAACTGGACAAATGATCTCTACGTCCGCCGCGATGAAATCTCGCGCAAGTTTTTAAGCGCCAATTCTTATTCTAGCGCAGCAAAAGCGATGCGGCTCCAATTGAGCGCCGAAGCAGGCAGAACGCCCAGGTAGACAGTGCCGATCACCGCGACGGCGATCGCAATGTAGACGTAAGGCGCTTGCCCGAAGCTCTTGCCTTCGGCACCGCCTTCTTCCATGTACATAGCGACGATCACCCGCAGATAATAAACCACCGAAAGCACGCTATTGAGCACGCCAATGATGGCCAACGTCAAATGGCCCGCGAGGATAGCGGAGCGAAACACGTAGAATTTTCCGACGAAGCCGGCAAGCGGCGGAAAGCCGGCGAGCGAGAGCATGAACAGTGACATGGCCAAGCCAAGGAACGGTCGCTTGAATCCGAGTCCGGCAAAGTCGCGATAGCTTTCTTTCGGATCATCGCCTTCGGCCACACAACTGAGTACGGCGAAAGCGCCGACGGTCATGCTCGCGTAGGTTAAAAGATAAAAAACCAGCGGCAAGCCGCCCCATTCTTCACCGGCCACGATGGCAATCAGCAAATAACCGGCATGAGCGATGCTCGAATAGGCCAGCATGCGCTTGACGCTGGTCTGCGTGATCGCCAACAGATTTCCCAAAGTCATGGTGCCAATGGCGATGATCCACAGGGGAAACACCCAATCGCTATCCAGGGGCGAAAGTTTGTGCAGCAGAATGCGTGCCCAGGCTGCGAAAGCCGCGGCCTTCACCGCGACCGACATAAATCCGGTAACGGGCGTCGGCGCGCCTTCGTAAACGTCCGGCACCCAAAAATGAAACGGCACGGCGCCGACTTTGAAAGCAAAACCGACCAGCAAAAGAAAGCCGCCGCCGACCAAATAGAGCGGCCAATCGCTTGGCTGCTCCAGCATGTACGAGGCGATCCGGTTCAGATTTGTCGATCCGGTGGCGCCGTAGATCAAGGCTATGCCGTAAAGCAGAAAACCGGTGGCGAAGGCGCCCATCAGAAAGTATTTCATCGCCGCTTCGCTCGAGCGACTGCTCGAGCGCCACATGCCGGTGAGCACATAGACCGCGATGGACATCGTTTCGAGACCGAGAAAAAATATAATGAGATCGTTGGCCGCGGCCATCAGGATCATGCCAACGGTGGCGAACAGCACCAGCGCGTAGAATTCGCCCTCGTGGATATGCGTCTGCCGGACGTAATGGATCGCCGAGAGAATCGTCAAACCGGCACTCCCGACGAAAAGCATGGTGAAGAAGAGCGCGAAGTTGTCGAGCATGATGCTGTCGTTGAAAGCGCTCTCGTTGGCGCCCCACAGCAGCATGGCTTCGCCGAACGCCAGGCCCAGACCGACGAGACTTAGCAGAGCGAGGATGCCTTTCGGTTCGTGCTCCTTGATAAAAAGATCACGCATCAAGACCACCAGCGCGGTCACGAGCACCTGAGCGGCTGGGAGGAGCGGGATCAGATTAGCGTCCATAAATCGTCGACTCTCCGCTCGGCTTGGGGTTGTCGGAGACGGGCTTGGCGGGCGTGCTCAGAATTCGCTGCAATGACAGCTCGACCGCCGGCTTAATCCGCTGCAGAAACGGCTGGGGATAAATGCCCATCACCAAGATCAACACCAGAATCGGCACAAGCAGAGAAATTTCCCGGCCGGTCAAATCTTGCAACTTTTCATTGGCCGGATTGGTCAACGGACCGAAGATTACCCGGCGAAACATCCAAAGCATGTAAATCGCGCCGAGAATAACGCCCGTGGCCGCTGCCGCGGTCCAGCCCGGGGTGACGCGGAAGGAACCTAGCAAGATCAGGAACTCGCCGACGAAACCGTTCAAGCCGGGCAGGCCGATGGAAGAAAACGTTACGATCAACAGTAAGGCCGAAAAGAGCGGGATTTGTTTCCACAAGCCGCCGAAGTCGTCGATCAGACGCGTATGGCGCCGGTCGTAAATCATCCCGACCAAGAGAAACAGCGCGCCGGTCGAAAGTCCGTGGTTGAGCATCTGGTAGATGCCGCCTTGAACGCCCTGGATATTAAACGCGAACAAACCGAGCATGACGAAGCCCATGTGGCTCACCGACGAATAGGCGACCAGTTTTTTGATGTCGCTTTGCATCATCGCGACCACCGCACCGTAGATGATGCCGACCACTGCCAGGGCGACCAAGACCGGCGCTGCCGCCAGCGCGGCCTCGGGAAACAGCGGCATGGCGAAACGTAGAAAGCCGTAGGTGCCCAGCTTGAGAAGCACGCCGGCGAGAATCACCGATCCGGCCGTGGGCGCTTCGACGTGAGCATCGGGCAGCCAGGTGTGAAATGGAAACAGCGGCACCTTGATCGCGAAGGACAAAGCGAACGCAAAAAACAGCCAGGTTTGCTGCTCGGGCGGCAAATGCAGCGTATAGAGTTTTAGCAGATCAAAAGTCAGAACTTGCTCGACCTGGGCGTATCGGGTCGCCAAATAAATAATCGCGACCAGCATGAGCAAGCTGCCGGCCATGGTGTAGATGACGAACTTGAGCGCCGCATAGATGCGTCGCGACCCGCCCCACACGCCGATGAGAAAATACATCGGCACCAGCATCACTTCCCAAAAAACGTAGAAGAGAAACAGATCCAGCGCCACGAACGCGCCGAGCATGCCGGTTTCGAGCAGCAGCATGAAGATCAGATATTCTTTGACTTTGTCCTTGACTGACCAGGATGCCAGAATCGCGATCGGCATGAGCAGCGTCGTGAGCAACACTAGAAAAATGCTAATGCCGTCGATGCCGACGATATATTCGATGCCGAAAGCGGGCATCCAGGGGATGCGCTCGATCATTTGCATTTCGCCGCTGGTACCATCGAATCCATTCAAAACTCCCAGCGACCAAAAAAAATTGAGCGTGCTGGCGATCAGTGCGATGGCGAATAGCGCCTGACTGTGACGCCGCGGAATCAACAGCAGCACGGCCGCGCCGATGACGGGGAGGGCGAGCAACATCGTGAGATTGCCGATGGCGAGTCCGGACATTTTTATGTTTGACCCAAATAGTAGGCGAGCAGCGCCAATGTGCCGAGCAGGAAGCCGGCGACGTAGTGTTGCACGTTGCCGGTTTGCAACCCGCGCCAGATCGAACTGAACCCCCGCGCGGTAGCCGCGACGCCGTTGACCGCGCCGTCGATCACCCAGGGATCGAAAAAGCGGGCAAAGAACACCGAGCAGGCCGTAAACGGTCGTACTATCACGGCGTCATAAATTTCGTCGACGTAATACTTGTTCAGCGACAAACCGTAGAAAAACCCGCCCTCGGTGGCGCTCGCGCTGATCTTCGCGCCGGCTCGGCCATATTTGATGAAGGCGATGATTATGCCGACCGCAACGACTCCGAGCGTGATCAAAGTCACCGTCACTTCCGTCTGCACCGAGCCATGATGCGCTTCCGCGGCGCCGAACAGCGGCTCCAACCAGCGATCCCACCTGCTGCCCCAGAGATATTCCGGCGATCCCAACCAGCCGGTAAAGATCGAGCCGATGGCGAGGACTATCAAAGGCAACGTCATCACCGTCGGCGACTCATGCAGATGCGCCTTGGTGTGCGCGTCGGCGCGGCAGTCGCCGTGAAACACCATGATGAGCTGGCGAAACATATAGAAAGCAGTCAATCCCGCGGTAAACAGGCCGATGCCCCATAAAACCGTCGCGCCGTGGCTGAACGCCTGCCATAGAATTAAATCTTTAGAAAAAAATCCCGCGGTAAACGGCGCACCGGAGATCGCCAGCGTGGCGATCACATAGGTCCAATACGTCGCCGGCATGTAAGATTTGAGACCGCCCATTTTGCGCATGTCTTGCTCGCCGCCCATGGCGTGGATGACGCTACCGGAACCGAGGAATAAACAAGCTTTGAAGAACGCATGGGTAAAAACATGGAAGATCGCCGCGCTGAAGGCGCCCACGCCCAGGGCCAAAAACATGTATCCCAACTGACTCACCGTGGAGTAGGCCAGAACCTTTTTAATATCGTTTTGCGTCACTGCGACAGTGGCGGCGAAAAACGCCGTCGCGGCGCCTATGACCGCGATCAGCGCTAGCGTTTCCGGCGCCAGAGCGAAAAGAAAATGCAACCGCGCGGTCATATACACTCCGGCGGTCACCATGGTCGCCGCATGGATCAACGCGCTCACCGGCGTCGGTCCGGCCATCGCGTCGGGCAGCCAAACAAACAGCGGGATCTGCGCAGATTTGCCGGTGGCGCCGACAAAGAGCAGTAGTGTAATTACGCTGATGATCGCCGGGCTGAGCATCGATGCGTGCTTTTGCAATTCGAGGAAATCGAGTGTCCAAACACCCTGGCGGCCCAACTCGGTGAGCAGCAACAACATGCCCAGGACGAAACCAAAATCGCCGATGCGATTGACAATGAATGCTTTGTTGCCGGCGATGCTATTGTTTGGATCGTGATACCAAAAACCAACCAAAAGATACGAGCACAGACCGACGCCCTCCCAGCCGACGAACAGGAGTAGAAGATTGTCGCCCATGACCAGGACAAGCATAAAGAAAATGAAAAGATTCAAATAGACGAAGAAGCGCACCAGGTCTTCGTCGTGCTCCATATAGCCGAGAGAATAAACGTGAATCAGAAAGCCGATGCCGGTGACGATCAGCAGCATCACGGCGCTGAGCGCGTCGATCTGAAACGAAACATTCACCTGGAAGGCACCGGAATCCATCCAGGTATAAACCGTATCGCGAAAGATTCCCGCCGCGGGCAATTGCCAAAAAACATAGCAGGCGAGCGCGAAAGGCGCGCCCACCGCCGCGCACGCCAGCGCACCGGCAGTTTTTTTGCCCAGCGCTCGCCCAAAGAACAGGTTAATCGCGCTGCCTAGCAGCGGAATCAACGGGATCCAGCGCAGAAGATCGAAAGCGGCCATGTTTGACGCGGAGGCTACCATTTGAGCAGCTGCATCTCCTGGGGATCGAGAGTCTCGCGATGGCGAAACACGGAAATGATAATCGCCAGACCTATGACGGCTTCAGCGGCGGCGACGGCCATCACAAAGAAGACCACGACCTGCCCTTCCATCGAACCGAGAAATCGTGAAAAGGCGATGAATGTCAGATTGACCGCGTTGAGCATCAACTCGATGGACATCAGCACGATGATCAGGTTGCGCCGGATCAGCACGCCAACGACGCCGATGATAAAAACGATTGCGCTTAAAATGAGATAATAGTTGAGCGGAACCATCGCTTTTCAACGCTCCCGCTTCGCCAATACCACCCCGCCGACAATCGCCACCAAAAGCACGATTGAAGCGATCTCGAAAGGCAGCACGAATTCGGTGAATAGACTCTTGGCCAAGCTTTCCGGACTGCCGAAAAATTCTGTGGCAGCCACCGGGTCGGCGAGCAGTTCACCCTTGGATACTATGGGCAGCAGCAGGGCGCCTAATAGCAAGGCCAATATCGTTCCCAGTGCCCACCAGGCGCGGCGCGGTCGCTCCGGCGTCATGGGATTGAGAAACATGATAACGAACAAGAAAAGCACCATGATCGCGCCCGCATAAACCATGACTTGGAGCACGCCGACCATCGGCGCCTGCAAAGTGATGAAGAAAATCGCGATGAGCAAAAGCGCCGCCACCAGCGCCACTGCCGCGTGTACCACGTTGCGGACAAATACCACCATCAACGACGAGAGCACCAGCAAGACCGCCAGAACGAAAAAGATCACTGTGGAAGGGTTCATGATTTTCGATTTATTGCACGGCGACGATCACAATCGCAGTAATCGCCACATTGATCAGCGCCGCCGGCAGCAGCATCTTCCAGCCCAAACGCATCACCTGATCGTAGCGAAACCGCGGCACGCTCCAACGCAGAAGAATTTGCAACCAGCAGAAAAACAGCACCTTGATCGTGAAGGCTCCCACTTGCAGCGCCGCCACGGCTAGCTGGGACAGAAGCCATGCGCCGCCCCAGGGAAAATGAAAGCCATCGCGCATTAAATAGGGAATCTGCCAGCCGCCGAAGAAAAGTGTCGCGACCAGACCCGCAACCGTGACGATCTCGGCAAACTCGCCGGCAAAAAACATCAGAAACTTACCGCCGGAATATTCCACATGGTAGCCGGCGACCAGCTCGGACTCGCCTTCCGGGAGATCAAATGGAATCCGTTTGGTTTCGGCGACGGCGGCGGTGAAGAATAACAAGAACGCCAGTGGCTGGAGAAAAATTCCCCAGGCCGGCAGCCAACCGATAATGGGTTTAAGAAAGCCCAGCCATTGGGGCAACAGATCACGAATCAAAGTCCCTTGATCGCGCGCGATTTCTTGCAGTTCCAGGGTGCCATAAACCATCAGAATACCCATAATCGACAGGCCCATGGCGATCTCGTAGGAAATCATCTGTGCCGAACCGCGCACTCCGCCAAGCAGGGAAAACTTATTGTTCGACGCCCACGCACCGATGACGATGCCGTAAACACCGAGTGAGCCCATGGCGAGAACGTAGAGAACACCGATGTTGATGTTGGCAACCTGCAGATTGATCACCCGCTCGCCGAGCACCAACACATCGCCGAAGGGAATCACGGCAAAAGTCACCAGCGCCGTGAAAAGCGCCATGCACGGCGCCAATGTGTGCAAGAATTTATCGCCCGTCGGCGGAATAAAGTCTTCCTTGGTGAGAAATTTGAGCGGGTCGGCGATCATGGTGTTGACCAACCCCAGGCCGGCAAAGCCGAAGATCGATGCCCGGTTGGCGCCGATGCGATCCTGAATCAGCGCGCTCCCCTTGCGCTCGATCCAGCCGAGGACACCGGCCAGATTGAGCACCATGAACAGAACCAGGAAGGCTTTCGCCGCGACAATCGCCACGTCAACGATCATGATACTCCGCCACCACCGCTGCCCAGCTCAATTCCCTGATCGCCAATCAAATCGTAATCGATCTTGCCGTAGCGGGCGATGTCCGCGCTCAATGCGGCAAATATTTTTTGCGGTGTAGAATAATCGACGACCTCACCCGCGGCATCAAGCAATCGGATGAAAATTTCGGCGTCTTGCAGCGCGTTCTCCGGTGCGATCACCGCCGCATTGAGCCTTTGCAGTCGCCCCTTGCGGTTGGTGTAAGTTCCTTCTTTCTCGCCAAAATGCGTCGCCGGCAACACCACATGCGCCAGCTTGGCGGTCTCGCTCAAGCGGGTGTCTTGGACGACGAGAAAGGCAAGCTTTTGCAAAGCTGCCCGAACCGCGTCCGGCTCTCCGGCGCTGGTGATTAAGTCCTCACCGACGACATAAGCGGCCGAAAAATGACCGGCGACGAATTTTTGCATGAGCGAATCGAAACCGCCGTTGCTCATCCCCATGTCGCGCGCGCCGCGGAAATTGGGCGAGCGATCCGGGCTCATCAAAATCTTTTGCACTTCGCTCAGCTCACGCTCTTGATAAACTACTTCGAGCGCGGCCCGCGGCGAAAGTTTTTTGATCAGCTTAGCAAAGAGGTAAGACTCTTCATTGGTATTTCTGCCGGAGAGAATGCCGGCCAGCGGTTGGCTCGAACCAAGCCCCTGGTAAACTGCTTGCAGCGCGGTTTCCCAATCGGTCGGTACCAAACCGCCTTCCTGGCGGATCAGCGGCGTGGTCAAGCGCGCGCCGCCGGCGAGATCGTGAAAGCAGTAACGTCCTTCGTCGCAGATCCAATGGCTATTGACCGCTTCGTTGATGCGCGGCTTGAAGCGCGCAATTTGATTCTGATAGGTTTCGACGCTGATGTTACAGCCCGTGCTGCAGCCCGGGCAAATCGACGGCGTCTTTTCCAGATACCAAACTCTGACTTTGAAACGGAAATCGCGATCGGTCAGCGCGCCGACCGGGCAAATGTCGACGACGTTGGCCGACAGCGGATTGTCGAGTTCCTGTTCCGAGAATAGCGCGATCGTCGAATGATCACCGCGGTTGACCACCGCCAATTCGTCGGTCTTGGTGATCTCCTGGCAAAACCGCACGCAGCGGGTGCACTTGATACAGCGCTCGCCGTCGAAGACGACGTTGGGGCCGAAAATCGTTTTCTTCCGATCATGCACCTTGCCGACTTCGAAGCGGCTTTCCTGGCGGTCATGCTGCATGTAATAATCCTGCAGCCAGCACTCTCCGGCCTGATCGCAGATCGGACAGTCGACCGGATGATTGATCAGGAGAAATTCCAAAACCGCCTGGCGCACCGCTAAGACTTTCGGGCTTTGGGTCAAGATGCCCATGCCCTCCGTCACCTGAGTATTGCAGGCGATTTGCAGTTTGGGCATCTTCTCGATCTCGACCATGCACATGCGGCAATTGCCGGCGATCGAAAGCTTGGGATGATAGCAATAGTGGGGGATCGCCACCCCAACATCGGCGGCCGCTTGAATCACGGTCTTGCCTTTGGTCGTGACGACTTCTTTACCGTCAATGGTGATTTTTACCGGATCCATAGTTCAAAGAAAGTCGAAGATCGAGGATCGACGATAGAAGATCGCGTCGGAGCGAATGCGATCAGCGATCCTCGATTTCCTCATATTCCAGCCAGCGTACATTTTTTCGCCGCGATGTGAGATTTAAACTCGTCGCGAAACTTCCTGATAAACGCCGCTGCCGGCATCGCCGCGGCATCGCCGAAGGGACAAATCGTATTGCCCATAATGTTGCCGCTGATATTTAAAATTAGATCGAGATCGTCCTTGTCGCCTTCGCCGTGCTCGATCCGATGAAAAATCTTTTCCATCCAGTGACAGCCCTCGCGGCACGGACTGCATTGGCCGCAGGATTCGTGGGCGTAAAAACGGGCAATGTTCCAGGCCGCGCGCACCATGCAGGTGGTCTCGTCCATGACGATAACGCCGCCGGAGCCGAGCAGGCTGCCCGCGGCTTGAACCGATTCATAATCCAAATTTACTTTTTCGATTTCCTCGGGCCGTAGCACGGGCATCGATCCCCCACCGGGAATGACACCCTTCAACTTCTTGCCGTTGGGCACGCCGCCGCAATCTTCCTCGAGAAACTTTTTGAACGGATAGCCCATTTCCAATTCGTAGACTCCCGGACGCGTGATATGACCGCTGACGCTGAAAAGTTTCGTGCCTTTGCTCTTCTCGGTGCCCATAGCCGCGTAGGCGGCGGCGCCCCGCTCGATAATCCAGGGTAGCGCCGCGAGGGTCTCAACGTTGTTAACTACGGTGGGACAACCGAACAGGCCATGGGTCGCGGGAAACGGCGGCTTCACCTTGGGCCAGCCGCGCCCGCCTTCCAAGGACGAGAGCAGCGCGGTTTCTTCGCCGCAGATATACGCGCCCGCGCCCCGATGCACGATGACATCGAGGTCATAGCCTGAGCCAAAAATGTTTTTGCCGATGTAGCCGGCTTGAATGGCTTCCTCGACCGCCTGCTCCAAGCGAGCCGCGCCAAACGCCAACTCGCCACGAATGTAAATAAACGCGGTATGGGACTGAATCGCGAAAGCGGCGATCAAAGTGCCTTCGATGGTGGCGTGCGGATCTTCTTCGATCAGCAACCGGTCTTTGAAAGTTCCCGGCTCGCTTTCGTCGGCGTTGCAAACCAGATACTTGGGCTTGGGATTATCCTTGGGCACGAAGCTCCACTTCATCCCGGTGGGAAAACCGGCGCCGCCCCGGCCGCGCAGGCCGGAGGCTTTCACTGCGTCGATCAGCTGTTCCGGCTTCATGCTCTGGACCACTTTTTGCCATGAGCCGTAGCCGCCGTGGGCTTTATAGACCGACAAGCGGTGCGAGTCGGCTTTGCCGATATTGCGGAGCAGTATTTTTTCCATGTTGCGGGATCGCCCGGCTATTT
>Ga0193716_1001324_pt1 | contig 14473 bp, 15 predicted proteins | sample U2c1metaG_FD_145901 | JGI IMG/M metagenome (GOLD analysis project Ga0193716, IMG submission 145901) | Soil microbial communities from a riparian zone of the East river system, Colorado, United States - U2c1 | ecosystem: Environmental > Terrestrial > Soil > Riparian zone | place: USA: East River...
ACTCGGTGCCGCCGCCGCAGGCCTATTGGCTCGCCAAGCGCGCACAGTCGGTGAAAAGTGTGGTTCCGTCGACGTACATGAAAGGCATGAACGTCGATTGATTGAAGGAGTTTTCGATGCCTGACGCAATTCAACACGACCGTGTCAACATGAGCGAGGCCGAATGGCAGGCGCGCTGCGATCTCGCGGCGCTCTACCGCATCACCGACCATCTCGGCTGGACCGACACGATCGACACCCACATGACGGTCCGTATCCCCGGTGAGCCCAACGCCTTCCTGATCAACAATTACGGCGACCTGTTCCACGAGATCACGGCTTCGAGCCTCGTGAAGATGGACATCGACGGCAATGTGTACAGCAAGGACGGTCGCTTCAACGCCGCGGGCTTCACCATCCACAGCGGCGTCTACAAGGCGAAGCCCGACGCCAACTGCGTGATGCATACCCACACCAGGGCGGGCACCGGTGTTTCAGTGCTGAAGCAGGGTCTGCGGCCGATCAGCCAGGACGCGCTCGCCGTCCTCGACGACGTCGTCTATCACGAGTACGGCGTACCGACATCGCAGGAGGAATGCGATGCGCTGGGCGTGACCTGCCAGCACGGCGGCTCGGTCGTGCTGCGCAATCACGGCCTGCTGTCTGTCGGCGCCACCATCCCGGCAGCGCTGCGGCGCCTCTACATGCTGGAGCGCGCCTGCGAGGTCGAGATCATCGCCCGCGGCCTCGACGAGCCGCCGGCGCCGATCGAGGACTATGTCATCGAGCGCGCGGGCGAACGCATGAAGAAGCAGCGCGCATTGCCTGAATACGGTGTGACCTACTGGAACGCCCTGAAGCGCGTCATCGACCAGAAGGGTACCGATTACCAACACTGACCCGCGGTTTGGCGGTGACATGACCGACACACGCAAACTCACGCTCTTTCATTCGCCCAATACCCGCTCGACGGGCGCGCTCATCCTGCTCGAGGAGCTGGGCGCGCCCTACGAGCTCCACGTGCTCAACATGAAGGCGGGCGAGCAGCGCCAGCCGGCCTATCTGGCGCTCAACCCGATGGGCAAGGTTCCGGCGATCAAGCACGGCGATGCCTTCATCACCGAGCAGGTGGCGATCTCCCTCTATCTCGCCGACCTTTTTCCACAGGCGAAGCTGGCACCGCCGATCGGTGATCCGATGCGCGGTCCTTACCTGCGCTGGCTGGTCTATTACGCCGCCTGCTTCGAGCCGGCGGTCGTCGACCGCGCGCTCAAGCGCGAACCGGCGCCGCCCAGGATGTCGCCTTACGGCGATTTCGACACCATGCTCAGCACGCTCGTCGGGCAGCTCGGCAAGGGCCCCTATATTCTCGGCGAGCAATTCTCAGCGGCCGATGTGTTGTGGGGAACGGCGCTCGCTTGGATGACGGCCTTCAAGCTTGTGCCCGAGATGCCGGTGGTCACCGCTTATGTCGATCGGATGAATGCGCGGCCGGCCGCCGTGCGCGTGCGGGCGAAGGACACCGAGCTCGCGGCGTCGCAAGCAGCGTAGCGGCGCCGGCCTTCTAACGGAGTGCCGCAGGCGCCCGGTGGCGTAGCGCGATCCAGAAGGCGAACTGCCCGATCACGCCTGCAGCGGCCAGGACGAGCGCCGCTGCCAGCGCCGGGTTGCTGCCGGTGCCGGCGATCGCCGTACAAACCGCGCCGACGCCCATCTGGGCAAATCCGTACAGTCCCGCCGCCGATCCGATGACATGAGGATTGACGCTCATGGCCTGGGTTAGTGCGGCCGGCGATGCCATGCCCACCCCGACGGAGAAAACGAACATGGAGCCCACCGCCAGCGCCACCGACAGGTGAGACGACAGGACCGCTGCGAGGAGAGTAAACGACGCCAGGACACTCAGCAGATTGGCGCCGACCATCAGGCGATCCATGTGTATCCGGGCGATCAGGCGCGTCGCCAAGACGCTTCCCAGCCAGATGCCCGATACCAGGATCGCAAGGTAAAAGCCGACCTCATAGTCGGGCCGGTTGAGCTGATGCACGAATATGAAGGGCGAGGCGGCGATGAAAGCATACATCGAGGTTGTCGCGCAGCCGCCGCCGATCGCATAGCCGAGGAAGGCCGGTGATCCGAGCAGCTTGCGGTAGTTGCGCCCCAGTGTCGGAAAACTGGCACTGGACGTTTGCTCCCTGGTTTCCGGCAGAAGCCGCCAGGTGAAGGCGAGGTTGATGATGCCGAGCGCGGCCAGCAAAAAGAAGATGGAGCGCCATCCCAGCGTCGACGCCAGGACGCCGCCGATCAGAGGAGCGGCGCCCGGTCCGACCGCCACCATGAGGTTCATCACGGCGAGCCGGCGCGCGGCATCCTTCGGCAGGGCGGTGTCGCGCACGACGGCGCGTCCGATGACCAGGCCCGCGCAGCCGCCGAGCGCCTGGAGCAGGCGCACGACGATGAGGGTCCTGACATCGGGGGCGAAGGCCGCCGCCAACCCGGTAACGGCATAGAGGACGAGGCCGGCCATCAGCACCGGACGGCGACCGAACCGGTCGGAGAGGGGGCCATAGGCGAGCTGGCCCACCGCGAGACCGAAGATGTAGACGCTCATGGTCATCTGCATGGCGCCCATGCTGGCGCCGAGATCTTTGGCGGCCTCCGGCAAGGCCGGGACGAATATGTGCATGGCCAGGGTGCCGCTGAAGGTGATCAGCGTCAGCAGCCAGAGCGGCGCCTGCCGGCTCATGGCGCTGTTTCCGACACGGGGGTCGCGAGGGCACGGCAGACATGGTCGAGGACGCGGAACGCCGTCTCGATATCGGCGTCGGACAGGCCGGCCAGCGCATCCTCCCGGACACGGTGCGCGACCGCCTCGACCTGGTCGGCCATCGCGCGGCCACGCGCCGTCAGAACGATTGTCTTGGCCCGGCGGTCGTTCGCCTCTTCCTGGCGCCGGATGAGTCCGGCCGTTTCGAGGTTATCGAGCAGGCGGACCACAGACGAATTGTCGAGGAAGAGGGAAGCGGCAAGCTCCTTCTGGCGCATGAGCGTCTGCGCACGCGCGATGCGCACCAGGGGAAGCCAGGTGGCCTCCGTGAGCTCGAACGGTTGCAGTCGCTGATCGGCGGCGCGTCGCCACTGGCGGGCGGTCTGGGCGAGCAAGGCACCAAAGTTGTTGCGGGTAGATTCCTTCCGAGCCGCCATATGCTATCCCTATAGATGATCCATCATTAGATGATGTATCATCTATTGTGCAATGCGACATTTGAGACGGTTTGGCCGGACAATGCGGAAGTTATGGCGCCGAAAAGACTAGCGCCCCGTCCACTCCGGCAGGCCTTGCTTGTTCACGAAAGCGTCGATGCCGAGCTTGGCGTCCTCGCGCATGAGCGCGCCGGCCATGTGGGCCGATGCATAGGCGTAGGCCTGCTCGAGCCCCATTTCCATGTGCTTGTGGAACAGTTCCTTGCCCTGGGCGAGGACCAGCGGCGATTTGCCGGCGATGGTCTGGGCAAGTGCCATGGTCGCCGTGTCGAGTTCGGCCGGCGGCACGACACGGCTCACAAGGCCGTCGCGCAGCGCAGTCTCGGCGCTGGTGGGCTCGCCGGTGAACAGCATGTCGAGCGCGCGCTTGGAGCCGACATTCCTGCCGAGCGGTACCGATGGCGTGCCGCAGAACAGGCCGATATTGACGCCGGGCGTCGCGAAGCTGGCGTCGCTCGAGGCGACGGCAAGATCGCAGGCCGCCACCAGTTGGCAGCCGGCGGCCGTGGCGATGGCATGGACCTTGGCGATCACCGGCTGAGGCAGGCGACGGATCGTCATCATCATGGCGCTGCAGCGCGTGATCAGGTCGTAGTGGAAGGCATACTTGTCGGACGAGCGGACTTCCCGCAGGTCGTGGCCGGACGAGAAGGCGCGGCCGTTGGCCTCGATGATCACGCAACGGACTTCGCTCTCCTGGGCGAGCCGGTCGAATTCCTGCTGGAGCGAGTCTATAAGTTCGCCGGACAAAGCGTTCATGGCGGCCGGCCGGTTCAGCGTCAGAACGGCGACGCGGCCGTCATCGCGGCGGAGCAGCACCGGTTCATTGGGTGTGGTCATGCGCCTGAGGATGCCAGAGATTGGGAGTGCCGTCATGCCGGTGATGAGTCCGGAAGAGCTGCTGAAGTTCCTCGACGAGCACTTTCCCCAGTCCGCCCATCTCGGCCTCAGGATCGAGCATCTGGACGACAAGACGATCCGGTTGCGCCTGCCGGTCGACAACAGTCACCTGCGGCCAGGTGGTACGGTGTCGGGGCCAACGCTGATGTGGCTCGCCGATTGCGGCTTCTACCTCCTGATCCTGGCCCAGCTCGGTCCGGTGGCGCTGGCGGTCACGACCAACCTCAACATCAATTTCATGCGCAAGCCCGAGCCGGTCGACCTAGTGGGTGAGGGCAGGCTGCTGAAGCTCGGCAAGACGCTGGCTGTCGGCGACTTCACGATATGGAGTGACGGCGTGGCCGATCCCGTGGCACACGCAACGCTGACTTATGCAATCCCGCCAACGAGATAGGTCGAGGTACTATAGTACCGCATACTAACACACTGATTTAATTGGTCTATCTACTCTCGCTTGACAGGAAGGAGATGGGTCCGCATAAGCCCGCCTCCCATTGCAGCGAGACCCATGAAGACCTTTAGTCAAAAGACTGCCGACGTGCAGAAGAAGTGGTGGCTGATCGACGCCGACGGGCTCGTGCTCGGCCGCCTGGCCACCATCATCGCCATGCGGCTGCGCGGCAAGCATTTGCCGACGTTCACACCCCATATCGATTGCGGCGACAACATTGTCGTCATCAACGCCGAGAAGGTCCGTCTGACCGGCCGCAAGGCCGAGCGCGAAATCTTCTACTGGCACACCGGCCATCCCGGCGGCATCAAGGGCGAGAGCATGGGCAAGCGCCTCGAAGGCCGCTTCCCCGAGCGCGTCATCGTCAAGGCGGTCGAGCGCATGATCTCGCGCGGTCCGCTGATGCGGGCGCAGATGAAGAACCTGCGCGTCTACAAGGGCACCGAGCATCCGCATGAGGCGCAGCAGCCCGAGAAGCTGGATGTCGCCGCGATGAACCGCAAGAATTCGAGGATCGGCTAACATGAGCACCGAACTTTCGTCCTTTGCCGAGCTGAAGAAAGCCGGCGCGGGAACGCCCGGCGTGCAGATCGCCGCCGTCGTCCGCGAGAAGGAAATCGACGCCCAGGGCCGCGCCTATGCCACGGGACGCCGCAAGAACGCCGTCGCCCGCGTCTGGGTGAAGCCCGGCACCGGCAAGATCACGGTCAACGGCCGCGACCAGACGATCTACTTCGCGCGTCCCACGCAGCGCATGATGATCCAGCAGCCGTTCGATGTCGCCGAGCGCACCAATCAGTTCGACGTCGTCGCCACCGTCGTCGGCGGCGGCCTGTCGGGCCAGGCCGGTGCGGTGCGTCACGGCATTTCCCAGGCGCTGAGCAAGTTCGAGCCGGGCCTGCGCTCGGCGCTCAAGGGCCAGGGCTTCCTCACCCGCGATAGCCGCGTGGTCGAGCGCAAGAAATACGGCCGGGCCGGCGCCCGCGCGCGCTTCCAGTTCTCCAAGCGCTAGAAAATTCGAGGCTCGGCGCGCGACGCGCTACGATCGAAGGGCGCCATCATGGCGCCCTTCTTTTTTTGACCGAAGAGGAGCGGCCCATGTCCGGCCTGATTGTGCCTTTCAACGGCTTCACGCCGAAGATCGATCCTTCGGCCTTCATCGCGCCCAACGCGACGCTGATCGGCGAGGTCGAGATCGGCGCCATGTCCGGCATCTGGTTCGGCGCGGTGCTGCGCGGCGATGGCCCCGGCATCAAGATCGGCGACAACACCAGCATCCAGGACGGCACCGTCATCCATGTCAGCAACAGGGCCTTGGGCACCACGGTCGGCCGCAATGTCACGGTCGGCCACCTGGCGCTGTTGCACGCCTGCGAGATACAGGACGATGCCTTCATCGGCATGCATTCGACGGTGCTCGACGGCGCCGTGGTCGAGACCGGCGCCATGGTGGCGGCGGGGGCGCTCGTCAGTCCCCGCAAGATCGTGCGCAAGGGCGAACTGTGGGCCGGCAATCCGGCGCAGAAGCTGCGCGACATCACCGAGAAGGACCTGATGAGCTTCAAGCTGTCGGCGCTGCATTATGTCGAGCTGGCCAAGGCATACACTGGCCGCCCGAACTACGTCGAAGGCACCGGACCGGCGCCGAAGATCGAGCAGCTTTTGAAGCAGGCGGCCGAGTAGCGACCCTATGACGGCTCGTCCAGCACCCTTACTTTGACGTAGCTGCCCGGTGCGTCCTCGATCGCGGGCAGGCCGCCTTCGCCGGGGACACGTGCCGGCACCTTGGGGCCGGATTTCGCCGACAGCCATTTGTCCCAGTCGTTCCACCACGAACCCGGATGCTCGACGGCGCCTTTCTGCCATTCGGCGAGCGTCGGCGGATTGGTGGCCGTCTCGTTCAGCCAGTGCTGGTATTTCTTGGCGCGCGGCGGATTGACGACGCCGGCGATATGGCCCGAGCCCGCCAGCATGAAACGCACCGGCCCCGAATAGAGCTGTGTCGCCTTGTAGACCGAGTTGGCCGGCGCGATATGGTCTTCCTTGCCGGCCTGGATATAGAGCGGAATCGAAATCTTGCGGAGGTCGATCGGCACCTTGTTGAGGGTGAGCCCGCCCGGCTGGATGAGCAGATTCTTCTGGTACATGTTGCGCAGATAATAGCTGTGCATGCGCGGTGGCATGCGCGTGGCGTCGGCGTTCCAGTACAGCAGATCGAACGGGAAGGGCGCCTTGCCCATCAGGTAGTTGTTGACCACGAACGACCAGATGAGATCGTTGGCGCGCAGCATGTTGAAGGTGGTGGCCATCTCGCCGCCGTCGAGGTAGCCGCGCTTTCCCATCGATTCTTCCAGCGCCGCGAGCTGCTCGTCGTCGACGAAGACGCCGAGATCGCCGGGCTCGGTGAAATCGACCTGGGCGGTGAAGAAAGTGCAGGCGACGATACGGTCGTCGTTGCGCGCCGCCATGTAGGCCAGGGTCGGGGCCATCAGTGTACCACCGAGGCAATAACCGATCGCCGAGGCATGGCGTTGACCGGTCGCCTTCTCGACGGCATCGAGGGCGGCCAGAGGCCCCTGATTCATGTAATCCTCGAAGGTGAGCTGCGACAGTTTCTCGTCGGGATTAACCCATGAGATCACGAACACGGTGTAGCCTTGGCCTACGGCCCACCGGATGAAGGAGTTCTCCGGCTTGAGGTCTAGGATGTAGAACTTGTTGATCCAGGGCGGTGCGATCAGCAGCGGCACCTCGTAGACTTCGGCCGTCGTCGGCGCGTACTGGATGAGCTCGATCACGTCGTTCCGAAAGACGACCTTGCCGGGCGAGGTGGCGATGTTGTCTCCGACTCTGAAAGCCTTCATGTCGGTCTGGCTGATCGCGAGCTTGCCCTTGCCACGCTCGAGGTCGGTCAGGAGATTCTGCAACCCCTTCACCAGATTTTCGCCGCCGGTCTCGACCGTGGCCTTCACGACCTGCGGATTGGTGAGGGCGAAGTTCGACGGCGACATCGCGTCGATGAACTGCTTGGAATAGAACTCGACTTTCTTGGCGGTCTTTGCGTCGACGCCTTCGACCTGCTTGAGCGTGCCCTGCGCCCAGCGGGACGTGAGCAGATAGGATTGCTTGATGTAGTCGAAGACGACCTCGTCTTTCCAGGCGGGATCGTTGAAGCGTTTGTCGCCTTTGGCCGGCTCGACCATCGGCTCGACCTTCTGGCCGGCCATGCGCTGCGCGGTGACCTGCCACAGCTTCATGTAGTCCTGCCAGAGCTCCATCTGGGCCGCCACGACCTTGGAGGGGTCGGCCAGCAATTTTGCCGTGAATTCCTGGAAGGCATTGCTGAGGTGCAGCGGATCGGCCGACTGCGATGCCTCCGATTTGTACTTTTCGGCGAATTCCTGCAGCAGTTTCTGGCTGCGCACGGCGATATCCTGAAAGGCGGCTTGCATTTTTTCCACGTCGGTCGCGGTGGACTTGTCTGACATGCGTTTCCCCTTTCGAATCATCCACTTTGCGGCGTTTCTTGCGGTTTTTCCAGCGTTCCGGTACCTTGCTTTCAGCCTTCTTCGAGCCTCATAGGTAGGCTGCGACAAGAGACGGGTCAATTTTCCTCTCGGCCTGCGCTAGACAACGGCGCGAAGATCGGGATTTGAGCGGGTGGTAAGGATGAGGGCATATTTCCGCGGGTTCGGAAGCGGCCGTGTTTTCGGCCTGCTTGGCGTGTCCGCGCTCGCCTCGCTGGTCGCGGGGTGCGGCTGGTTCGACTCGACGCCCACCGTGAAAGTCACGCCCGTGCGGCCCGGCGCGGAGCGCAGCGTGCCCGCGGGTGGCCTGCAGGCGACGGGTACCGGTCGCCAGTATGACGGCGACATCCGCCCCGTTGACGAGTCGCGGCCCATCGGGTCGGTCATCCCGGACAAGGGGGGCCAGAAGGCCCAGCTCGACGCTACGGCGAAAGAAGCGGCGGAGCGCGATAGCGCGACCCGCGAAGAGGAAGCCAAGCGCAAGGCCGAAGCGCCGGCTCCCATAACGCCGGCATCGGTGCCGTCGGCGGATGCGGTGCCGCCGCCACCGAATTTGACCGGGACGTCGGCGGTGCCGCTGCCGCCGAATTTGCCGGGAACATCGGCGCCGGTGCCGCCTCCGGGTCCGGTGTCGTCCGCGCCGGTGCCGCCGCCTTCGTCGTCTGCACCCGAATCGGCGGCGCCCGCCGCATTGCCGACGCCAGGCAGGCCGCCGGCGGCGCAGCCATGAGCGTAGCAGGCATTGTGAACCAGGCATTCGAGAACCAGGCCGACACTTAAACTTCGATCTCTAAAATTTCGATCAGGATCGCCGATATGGACGACTCAGAATTTCACCGCCTGCGGCGCCTGCCGCCCTACGTGTTTGCCGAAGTGAATGCGATGAAGGCACGGTCGCGCGCCGCCGGCCATGACGTCATCGATCTCGGCATGGGCAATCCCGACCTGCCGACCGCACCGCACATCGTGGCCAAGCTCGCCGAAGCCGCCGCCAACCCGCGCGCCCATGGTTATTCCGCGTCACGCGGCATTCCCGGCCTGCGCAAGGCGCAGGCAGCCTATTATGCGCGCCGCTTCGGCGTCGAGATTGACCCCGAAAGCGAGATCATCGTCACGCTGGGATCGAAGGAGGGGTTGGCCAACCTCGCCCAGGCGATCACCTCGCCCGGCGACATCGTGCTGGTGCCCAACCCGAGCTACCCGATCCATCCCTACGGCTTCATCATCGCCGGCGGCTCGGTGCGCCATATCCCGGTGCCGGGCAGCACCTCGATCGAGGAGTTCCTGCCGGCGCTCGAGCGGGCGGTGCGCCACACCGTTCCCAAGCCCCTGGCGCTGGTGCTGAACTATCCGTCCAATCCGACGGCGCAGGTCGTCGATCTCGATTTCTACGGCGCCGTGGTCGATTTCTGCCGACGCCAGGGCATCTGGATCCTCTCCGACCTTGCCTATGCCGAGATCTATTTCGACGGCGTGCCGCCGCCCTCGATCCTGCAGATTCCCGGCGCCCGCGAGATCGCCGTCGAATTCACCTCGATGAGCAAGACCTATTCGATGGCGGGCTGGCGCATCGGTTTCGCCGCCGGCAACAAGACGCTGATCCAGTCGCTGACGCGGATCAAATCCTATCTCGATTACGGCGCCTTCACGCCGATCCAGGTCGCCGCGACGGCGGCGTTGAATGGTCCCCAGGACTGCGTCGCCGAAGCGCGCGCAACCTACAAGGAGCGTCGCGACGCCCTGATGGAAGGCCTGCTCGCGGCCGGCTGGAACCTGCCGGCGCCCTCGGCCAGCATGTTCGCCTGGGCGCCGATCCCCAAGGAATTCGCCGAGTTGGGCTCGCTTGCCTTCTCCAAGCTGCTGCTGACCCAGGCCCATGTCGCGGTCTCGCCCGGCATCGGCTTCGGCGAGCATGGCGATGCCCATGTCCGCATCGCCCTGGTCGAGAACAAGCACCGCATCCGTCAGGCGATTCGCAATATCCGCCAGGTCATGGCCGACCCCGGTCGTGCCATCGATCTTTATCTGCGCGGCGTCGGCGACAATGTCACCCCTCTGAAGGCGCGCGGCTGACCTCTCACCGCGGCGTATCGGACCTCATGAAAAAACCCCTGAAAATCGGCATCGCCGGCCTCGGCACGGTGGGCGCCGGCGTCGTCAAGATTCTCGCCGAGCATGGCAGGCTGCTGGCGCAGCGCGGCGGCCGGCCGATCAAGCTGGTAGCGGTGAGCGCGCGCTCGCGTGCCAAGAAGCGTGACATCGATCTCGAGGGCGTGCGCTGGGAGCGCGACCCCATGGCCCTCGCGACGGCCTCCGACATCGATGTCGTGGTCGAACTGATCGGCGGCAGCGGCGGCATCGCCCGCCGCCTGGTCGGCAAGTCGCTCGCCTCCGGCAAGCACGTCGTCACCGCCAACAAGGCGCTGCTCGCGATGCACGGCGCCGAGATCGCCGCCGCAGCCGAGAAGAAGGACGTGATGGTGGGCTTCGAAGCTGCCGTCGCCGGCGGCATCCCGATCATCAAGGCGTTGCGCGAGGGTCTGGTCGGCAATCGCGTGCGCCGCCTCTACGGCATCCTCAACGGCACCTGCAATTACATCCTGACGACCATGCGCGAAACCGGCCGCGACTTCGATGTCGTGCTGGGCGAGGCGCAGGCCGCGGGCTATGCCGAAGCTGATCCGAGCTTCGATGTCGACGGCATCGATGCCGCGCACAAGCTCGCGGTCCTGACCGGTGCCGCCTTCGGCACGAGGGTCAACTTCGCCGGCATTCACATCGAGGGCATCAGGCACGTGACCTCGATGGACATCGAATTCGCGCAGGAGCTCGGCTATCGCATCAAGCTGCTCGGTCTTGCCCGGGAGACCAAATACGGCGTCGAGCAGCGCGTTCATCCTTGCATGGTGCCTCTGGCGGCGCCGATCGCCCATATCGAGGGTGTGTTCAATGCCGTGGTCGTCGAGGGCGACCATGTCGGCACCACCATGTTCCAGGGACGCGGCGCGGGGCAGGGGCCCACCGCCTCGGCCGTCGTTGCCGACCTGGTCGATGTCGCACGCGGCCGCAGCATGCCCGCCTTCGTCGTGCCGGCAGCACAGCTGGTCGATCGGGCCATCTCGCCGATGGACCGGCATGTCGGCGCCTATTACATGCGCCTGATGGTTCAGGACAGACCGGGCGTGATCGCAGCGGTATCGACCATCCTGGCGAAGGAGCGGATCTCGCTCGAATCGATGCTGCAGCGCGGTCGTTCGCCTTCCGGCAAGGTGCCGGTCGTGTTGACCACCCACGAGAACGAGGAGGCCGCGATGCGGCGCGCGGCGGCCCGAATCGGCAAGCTGAAAGCGGTCCTCGAGGAGCCTTGCATCATCCGGATCGAGCAGTTCTAAACTTGGCAGGGGCGCGGCAGGGGGTAGAATGATCCCCGAGGCCGTAGCCCATCGCGTAACGCGTTGCGTTGGTTGAATGATTTGAAAAGGGATGGGGGAAGCGATGGCCGACCAAGCCAAAAATGACGACGACGGCAAGATGGATCGCAATCTGGCGCTGGAAGTGGTCCGGGTGACGGAGGCCGCCGCCCTCGCTGCCTCCAAGCTGATGGGCCGCGGCGACGAGAAGATGGCCGACCAGGCCGCCGTCGATGCCATGCGCACGACCCTCAATTCGCTCGCCATCGAAGGCACCATCGTGATCGGCGAGGGCGAACGCGACGAAGCGCCCATGCTCTATATCGGCGAGACGGTCGGGTTGGGCCGCGGCCCCAAGATCGATATCGCGCTCGATCCGCTAGAGGGCACGACCATCACCGCCAAGGGTCTGCCCAACGCGCTCACGGTCATTGCCATGGCCGATCATGGCGGCTTCCTGAACGCACCCGACGTCTACATGGACAAGATCGCGGTCGGCGGCGGCCTGCCGGACGGCATTGTCGATCTCGACAAGAGCCCGGCGGAGAATCTCAAGGATCTCGCCAAGGCCAAGAAAGTCGCACTCTCCGACCTGGTGGTCTGCATCCTCGACCGGCCGCGTCATGCCGAGCTGATTGCCAAGGTCCGCGAAGCCGGCGCGCGCATCGTGTTGATCGGCGACGGCGACGTGTCCGGCGTCATCGCCACCTCGACCGGCGATTCGGGCATTGATATCTACATGGGTTCGGGCGGCGCGCCGGAAGGCGTGCTGGCGGCGGCGGCGCTGCGCTGCATCGGCGGCCAGTTCCAGGGCCGCCTGCTGTTCCGCAACGATGACGAGAGGGGCCGCGCGCATCGGCTCGGCGTCACCGACCTCAACCGCAAATATTCGATGCTGGATCTGGCCAAGGGCGATGTGATGTTCGCCGCCACCGGCGTCACCAACGGCTCGATGCTGAAGGGCGTGCGGCGTTTCCACAACGGCGCGGAGACGCATTCCATCGTCATGCGCTCCAAGACCGGCACCGTGCGCTGGGTGAGCGCGCACCACAATTACTCGGTGAAAACCAACCTGCCGAGCTGGGCCTGATTATTCCCGCCTCGGCGCCCCTGCTGTTTGCTAGAATGGGAGCCGGAGGCGGACGATGCGAGGCATCCTCATTGTCGGGCTGCTGACGACACTTGCTTGGAGTGGCATAGCGCGCGCCCAGGAAGTTTGCGGGCAATTCTCCTGGTCCGTGGGCCGTGAGGTCGACCTGTTCGCCGACGGCTTCCTGCCCGCGGTCGAGAGCGCGCAATCGCTGCCCAAGGAGGGTGTCTTCGCCCTTCTGCTCAAACCGGTCGGCGATGTGATCTATCCGGTGACGCCCGAGAGTGGCCGCGACGGCAGCTACGGCGGCGTGGTCACGATCGAAAGGATCGCGGCCGGCCGCTACCAGATCATCCTGTCGGAGGAGGCCTGGATCGAAGCCATACAGGAACGCATCCGCCTGCCTGCGCGCACCTTCAGCCGCAGCAGGGAATGCCCCGGCGTGCGCCAGACCGTGCAGTTCGATGTCGAGGGGGAAGAGCCGCTCACCCTCGAGATCGGCGGCGCCAGTGCCCGCCGCGTCAATATCGCGGTGATGCGGGTCTGGCCGTGGACGGTGCGATAGGGGCGCGAACGTACGACTTTCGGCTCCCACAGGGCTGTCGCATATGGCTTCGACTGAAGCGTAAAGATCCTTCGCTACGCTCCAGTCGAAGCCATATGCGATACCCCCTGCCGACCGGAACGCTCCACAGAGGGTTTGCGCTAGACTGTCGTGCATGTCGCCCCTCGACGATCCGCAATCTCCGCGCACTGCTCGTGCAGCCTTCCTCGGCATCGAACACTCGCTCACCGGACGGCGTTGGGCGTCGCGGCTGAATGATGAACGCGCGGCCCTGGCGATCGCGCAGCGCCACGGTCTGCCCGACGCGGTGGCGCGCCTGCTGGCGGCGCGCGATGTCGCACTCGACGATGTCACCGATTTCCTCGAGCCGACCCTGCGTCGCTTCCTGCCCGATCCGTCGCATCTGAAGGACATGGATCAGGCCGTGGCGCGGCTGGTGCACGCGGTGCGGACAGGCGAGCGCATCGTCGTGTTCGGCGACTATGATGTCGACGGCGCCACCTCATCCGCCCTGCTGCTCCGATTCTTTCGCAGCATCGGCGGCAATATCGGTGTCTATATTCCGGATCGCCGCAAGGAGGGCTATGGCCCCAACACGGCAGCGCTCCTCAAGTTGCGGGCGGACGGGGCTTCGGTGATCGTGACCGTCGATTGCGGCATCACCGCCTTCGAGCCGTTGGCCGAGGCGCGTCGCGCCGGGCTCGATACCATCGTCATCGATCATCACATGGGCGAGATCGGCTTGCCCGACGCCGTCGCCGTGGTCGATCCCAACCGTGTCGACGATGCCAGCCCGCACAAGCAGCTCGCCGCCGTCGGCGTCGCCTTTCTGCTGGTGGTCGGCGTCAATCGCGCCTTGCGGGACAGCGGTTGGTACGGCGATTCGCGGTCGGAGCCGGATCTGCGCCAATGGCTCGATCTCGTGGCGCTGGGCACGGTCTGTGATGTCGTGCCCCTCACCGGCGTCAATCGCGCGCTGGTACGGCATGGGCTCGGCATCATGGCCAGGCGCGGCAACGCGGGGCTGGCCGCTTTGGCCGACGTGGCGCGCCTCAACGAGGCACCTGGCGCCTATCATCTCGGCTTCCTGCTCGGGCCGCGCGTCAATGCCGGCGGCCGGGTGGGACAGGCCGATCTCGGGTCGCGGCTGCTGTCGAGCGACGATGCTCACGAGGTCGGCGCGCTCGCGTTGCGGCTCGACGAATTCAACGCCGAGCGGCGCGCCATCGAGCGCGAGGTGCTCGATCAGGCGATTGCCCGCATCGAGGGCCTCTACGGCCCGGACCG
>Ga0193716_1001325_pt1 | contig 14469 bp, 8 predicted proteins | sample U2c1metaG_FD_145901 | JGI IMG/M metagenome (GOLD analysis project Ga0193716, IMG submission 145901) | Soil microbial communities from a riparian zone of the East river system, Colorado, United States - U2c1 | ecosystem: Environmental > Terrestrial > Soil > Riparian zone | place: USA: East River...
TCGCAAAGCATTACAAATCAAGCCCGATGACGCCGAGACGCACAATAACTTGGGCGTGCTGCTGGAAGTGAACGGCGAGGTCGAAGCGGCGCTGGACGAGTTTCAAAAGGCTGCTAAAATTGATCCAAGCTCTGCCAGAGCGTTTTTCAATTTGGGCCGGGTTTTTGCTCAAAAAGGCGATCTCGCGCAAGCTGGCAACTACTATCGAGAGGCCAATCGTTTAGACCCGAACCAAGTAGTCATTCTAGTAAGCTTGGCCGAAGTTCTTGCACGCCAGGGCAACGTGAAAGCAGCAACAGAGTATCTCGGCGTCGCCATTAACTTGAAAGCGGATCTCGCCGACGCTCACGCACTGATGGCTCGATTGTTGGCCGCACAGGGGAAAAAAGCTGAGGCGCAAAAACATTACGACGAAGCCATCCGGCTCTTGAAGGCGGAACGTAAGAGCGGCAGCGTTGAAAGCGCCGCACCGCGATCATGATTAGCGCTCGAAGGACCTGTTAAATTACCGGATGTTAAAATCTTAATATTTGAAGAACAATCAAATTTCCATTTCTAACGCATGATCAATGGCAACCCGCCGGACCAACTTAGCGAATCTGATTTCCATTTTCTTGAACTTTAGATAATACACGAAAGCAATGAAGAATAGCGTGAGATGGGATAGATAGAAAAGGAAATCGACCCCTCGAACAATGCCAAAATAGTTTGCAATCTCCGTCGACCAATCGGGATTCAAAGCAAATATCAACATGCCGGAGACAAAGCACAAGACGAAAAACTTTCTTATCACGGTGTGCTTGGGAAGTAGCAACACGTAAATGAAAAACGTACCCAGAGAAAGTAGTAACAGGTATCTGAAGTTCATCGGATCAACCTCCCCATAATTAGATCGATCAAAATTGTGATAGCATTAGAAGACGCTTGGCCCTTGCGCCGTGAATATTCGGTGTATTTGATTGTTACCGGTATTTCTCGGATCGTCATATTTCCCTGCTTCAACTGATGCAAAATTTCCGACGCGTAAGCCATGTCGTTTTGCTGTATATCCAATAACGATGCCGCTTTGCGGTTAAAACCGCGCAGGCCATTGTGCGTATCGGTCAGCCGAATGCCGGAAGTGAGATTCGAAAACCACCGAGCTGCGATTAAAAGTAACGCGCGCGTTTTCGGAATGTTGATTGCACTTCCTAAAAAACGCGAACCAAACACAACATCACAGTTATCCGACTGCAATGACTCAAGGAGCGTCAACGCATCGTCAATCCCGTGTTGACCGTCAGCGTCAAAGGTGAGAATCCAATCTGCGCCTCTAGATAGGGCATAGGTAATACCAGTTTGCAGGGCGGCACCTCCGCCCAAATTCACAGAATGACTGATTAATGTCACTTTTAATCCATGGAGACAGGCGGCGGTCGAATCGGTGGAACCGTCGTCGACGACGACTATGTGATCGAAGTGATCGCATAGGGGGGCGACGACGTCGCGTATTACCGGCGCTTCGTTGTACGCTCTAACAACCACGAAGACTCGGCTATCGGCCGGCGGGTTTGCCCGCGAGCTTTCTTGGGGATCATTCACAACTTACCTGACATCTTGGCAGAGAATGATTTATAAGCTTGGAGCATCCTTGTCCATAAACTTCTAATTCTTGATTCGGTAATAACGCCGTTCCGAGGCGGCACGAGTGATGAATTTAGTTAACCTCAAAAACTACCGAATATTGGTTTTCCTTTCTTAGCGAGAATCTAGGGTCAGCCGAGAGTCGGAGGTACAGAGAATCGTCGAACGGTTTCGCCAGAAACACATACCGGGCGTTAAACCTTTCCTTCAGAACTTGGTAGGAATCAGGGAAACCTGGCGAGCCCAGCTGGCCGGTAACCAAATCATGGCCCGCCCGGAAGAGATCGGGGTCATAAGCATATTGGAAAATCGGATCCATGCCATTGGAATAAACATTCTTGGTATTCCAAAAGAATAACTCAGGGAAATACTCCCAGCGAGCGTTAAAGACGATCTCACCACGGTTGGAGTTGTCGGCAATCCACTTAGCCGTACTTTCAAAACGATTTGGCTCCCAGCCGACGGATAAAACCTGATTGCGAAGGTTTAAGCCGTAGAGCGCGAGCACAAGAAAAGCACAAACCAAAAACAGTCGAGCCGGCCAGTTCCGATAAAAATAATTGGAGAAAACCAGACCAATGAAAAGAACGCCGAAGCCTGAACAAAAATCAAAAGCGCGCCGAGCAAAAAACACCGATAATAAGAAAAATATGATTGATAATGCGGCAAGGGTGATGAAGATAGTCCGACTGGGACCGGAAAGAGCCGGGCCTTTTCTGCATTTCCACAACATCCAAGAAAGACTGAAAAGCAAAAGCACAATAAGAAACATATAGTTACTATTGGCCTTGAGTTTCAACGGTGACATTTCTGCGGCAAGATCGAGCGGGCTGCCTCCAATCTTTTCTACGGTCAATTGAACCAGTTGAGTGTAGAGAATTCTTGCCGCCCCCATCGGGTTAGGACGCAAGATCCAGCCAGCTAAGACCCCGCCAAGCAATGCTATGCACTCACGCCATGGGAGTAATTTTTCGGTAAAGATTTTTACTATGGTAAAAACGCCGACGACCAAGAGTGACACGAAAAAAAAGTTTAGATGTAGAAATGTTGAGGCCAAAGTCGCCAAAAACACTCCCCAAACGCTTGCAGTCGCTAGAAGAGCAAACAACAAACTACTCAAGCCAAGGGAAAGCACTTGGGGCCGGAGCATGCCGAGGCGGTGAAGCAAAAAAGCGGAAGAGAACAACAAAAAGAATGGCCAGAAGAGTGCGGGATTAATTTTAAGGCGAATGCAGGCTGCATAGAATGAAATCAAAAACAGAATTGTAACAAACGTTCCTGCCAGTTGCATTCCCAAAATTCGATCGCCCACTAGCGTAAAAGGGATTATCAGGACATGAAATCCATACCACAAGTCGGAAGATAACTTGCTGATGACCGAATAATGAACCCAAGGAAAGTCCGTTCTGAAAATCTCGGAAGTGCTGGCGTAAAGTTCCGCATGGCGAAAATGATAAAACACGTCCGGATCGGGGAATTTGTCGACACTGAAATGCAAGACGATTGAAACCGCGGAGGCGATGCAGAGAAAAACAAAAGCTAGTTGAGTAGTGCTCAATGCTCGTCGAGCTTCACAATCCGCTGTGGCTGTCGACTGTGCGCGAAGGTTACGCCGAGCTTTTTTTGGTTTTCTGGTCATTGTCTCAACGAAGTCTTTTGCCACGACTGAGGTAAGTCCTAACAGGTCCATCGCCGATGATGTTCAGGCGGTTCATCGAATCAACTAATTTGTTCAATTGGCACCCGGGCGCTTATGAAGCGATCTTTTCCAGCAACCTGTTATTTGACAACGGCTCTTGGGCTGTGTTTGAGAATCTTGATGCCAAAATTGCCACCCTGCAGCGGTTCGCTGCCAATCAGGGCAATGGGCTGATAGTTTTGATTCACCCAATCCATAATGCGCTTGCCGTTGCGTGGATCGGATCCGAAAGGGCCGACGCCGAACTCAGAAGAATTATTATCTACCAACATGACGTATTCGGGCGGCCGGGATTCAAAGTCGTTAAGCATTCGCGTCTCTCCAAAGACGATCATTTCGGGTATCATGAAATTTACGTAAGGCACTGTTGTCGTTCTTCGCGATAGATAGTTGAGCATGATCCCCTCTGGCAGTCCGACAAATGTTGCAGCTCGAGAAGTCTTTTCTTCGATCCACTCCAGTGTCAAAGCGGTAACTAACCCAGCTACTCGTACCTTGGGTCCATAAGTGATGATTGTATCGGCACCTTGGCCGACGGCGAAGTCCTTTAAACGATAGAACTTTTGTGACCAGTTGAGATGATAGTAGATCCCTACTATTAAAACAGCCATTGCTAGCGACCGGAAAACAGCGCCACAACCGGACGCTCCTGATAAAACCTTGGGGATCCAATAAAGTAAACAGATGACCAGTACAAGAGTGGCGGGCATCGGCAAATAAAAGCCGTAGTGATAGATATGAACATTTAGGGCCATCTTGGCGAGCAGGCTGAGGGCGAAAGTGGTCCACAAAACCATCGGTAAAATGGTGCTCCACAATTCAACCCGGTGTGAATGTCTTTTAAGCAGTATGACAAAAACCGCTAAGGTGAGAGCTGTCGTCAGGGGAAAGGCTCGGAGGATGTCGATCCACGGCACGGCGTCGCGATTCAGGTAGAGGGTCAGCGCAAACACAACGCCCAAGACGAGGGCAATTAGCCCGGGGCTGCGGGTCGCGCGGCGAACCGCTACATCGATGATTGAGGCGGATAGAATAAAGATGACCACGCCGAAGAACATAGTTAGCATCCGAAGGAAATTCTCACCAGGATGGTCGAGCCCCAATATCCGCAGGTAAAAAGTTGTTTTTGTCAGTTCGTTCGAAAGAACCAAGAATCCCTGGCCAACGGCACGTAGGGCTTGCTCGGCGGTTAGGTAGGAAAGGAAATACAGGAAAAAGCCCAAAGCGGGCACTAACGCGGCGGCGCAGAAAATCCCAACGTCGCGCTTCTTTGGCGAGAGGCTTGAAGGAGCAATGAAGTATGCGCTGGCAAAACCGATCAACACAACAATGGTCGCGGCTACGGCAACCTCGACTTTGGTGAGCAGTACGAGTCCAAGGCAGAGACCGGAAGCTGCGCATGGAAGGCGTCCACCGCGTGTGAAATAGTGGCTTAGCGCGACAATCATCACTGCGGTCAAGGCCATCGCGTGGGTGGCCTCATGGGTGTAGGGAGTGACGTAGTTGTAGTTACCGACCCCGACGTACTGCGAAAATCCAAATAACGTCAGCAATACAACACAAGCCACCGTAGCGGTGAACGAATCGGCGAATTGACGGATAGCCAAGTAAATCATGCCGGTCATACCGGCCAGAATGCACAGGTTGAGAAAAATTATGACGGTGAGAGACGGCCCGAAGAGCTTGAACCAGAACGCGTTGAAATGCTGTGAGAGGGGACCGTGAAGAATTACAATGTCCTTGTAAAGCAGTTTTCCACTCGCGAGTTGCCAAGGGATATATAACTGCTGACCGAAGTCGATCTGGATATCGGGCCATTTCCGCCAGGTCCAGAAAGCCATTGCGAAGAAAACTATGACAATGATGCCGGGTCCGGCGCCTGCAATGCACCACTGAAATTGGCGCGTGCCTGGTTGCCGTTGCGAGTCGAGTTTATGCGGTCGAAATGCCCTGGATTTTTTGTTACTCATGCAGCAAGCGTGGTCTTCATCCTTATCCAACAATAAAACCAATGTACATAGCTGGCTGCTTCCGGAAAACAACTCCATCGCGATTGAAGACGGGTAAATGCGCAGGGCGCACACAGATTCACGGAAATCAGTAGGATCTCAGCGACGTCGACAAGCCGCCCGGGTGAATGTCGGAATCAAGGCGCTGACGGATACCCAGTGGTTTTGGCTAATCTTATGCGGCGCATTGGTCTTGCGATTGATCTATTTGTGGCAAATCGCGGCGATCCCTTTATTTGAAAATCTCGCGGGAGACGGCCGTGTTTACGACGAGTGGGCGCAACGGATTGCGGCCGGAGACTGGCTGGGCAAAGAGGTCTTCTATCAAGCACCGCTTTATCCTTACTTCTTGGGAATTCTCCAAAGCGTTCTGAAACATGATCTTTGGTCGATACGCCTTATTCAAATTACACTGGGAGCCATCTCATGTGCTTGGGTTTTTGTTGTGGGAAAAAATCTATTTTCACGCGCTGCTGGAATTGCAGCGGGCCTGCTGCTCGCATGTAATGCGCCGACAATATTTTTCGATGGGCTCATCGAGAAAAGCACTCTCGATTTATTTCTCCTCACGGGTTTGTTGTTTCTCGTGTTTGGCATTGATCAGACAGAGAGTTGGGCTAAATGGTTGGGTGCGGGGGTGGTTCTTGGTCTCCTCGGTTTGTCTCGCGAAAATGCTCTGGTCTTAATACCGGTGATCGCTCTATGGATTTGGTTTTATTTTTCACCCCAACCATTGGCGAATCGATTACGCTGGCTTGGGCTGTTTGTTGTGGGTTTGCTGCTGGTGCTGGTTCCCGTCGGTTTCAGGAACCTGAGCGCCGGCGGGGAATTCAAACTCACGACGTCCCAGTTCGGAGCGAATTTCTTTATCGGCAATAACCCGCGTGCTGACGGAACCTATGGGTCGGTTAGAAACATTATTCGTGAGACGCAACTCGAAGGGGCGGACGCCAAACGCTTGGCTGAAAGGGCAGAGGGCCGTGATCTCACGCCAGGCGAAGTTTCCAATTATTGGTTTCGTCAATCGCTTGATTATATTCGCTCGCGTCCGGGCGAATGGCTGGGCCTTTTGGGTGAGAAATGGCTCTTGGTCTGGAACGCGCGGGAAATCGAAGACTCTAACGATTTCTATATTTATCGTGAGTGGTCCTCACTGCTCAAATTGTTAGGCTGGATCAATCATTTTGGAATTCTGGCTCCATTGGCCGCACTAGGATTATGGCTAACCCGTGACCGGTGGCAGTATTTGTGGCCGCTCCACGCGATGATCCTAGCCCTGGCGGCAAGCGTGGCAATTTTCTACGTATTTGGCCGTTACCGTTATCCGTTGGTACCCTTACTGGTGCTCTTCGCCGGTGCCGGTGTTGTTGAGGCGATGCGGCTTTTCCGGGATCGAGTTTGGATCAGGCTCGTCCCCGCTCTTTTGATACTCTTTGCCGCCGGCGTGATCGTGAACTGGCCGCTGCAAAAAGTTTCGGGTGCGGGTGCGGCGGGCTACAACAATTTGGCCAACGCCTACGCGAAGCAAGGCAGGGTCGATGAAGCGATCAAAACCGCGCTGCAAGCGATTGCGGTCCAGCCCGACTATGGCGTGGCGCACTATAACCTCGGTAATCTCTATGTCCGGACAGGCAACTTAGAACTTGCCCATCGTCACTTCGAAGAGGCGCTGCGATTGTTGCCGAACTATGCCGAGGTCCACGCCAACTATGGCCAATTGCTCGCCGAGGGCGGCGATATCGAAGGCGGAATGCGATACTTTGAAAAAGCGATCACGCTCAATCCCGCGCTTAGCCGAGCGCATCTCAACCTCGGTGTTACCTTGGCGAAGCTGGGGCGAATCGACGAGGCAATCGCCCCGCTCCAGCAAGCGGTGCGCCTGTCGCCCGACTCCCCCGAAGCCAGTTATTATTTGGGCAGCGTCTTTGCCGCCCAGAATCGCTACACCGAAGCCGCGGATTATTTTTACCAATCGTTGCGCATTCAACCTGACTTTATCCCGGCCCATCAAAGTCTGGCTCAACTGCTCGTATTGCAGGGCAAGAACGACGAGGCCAGACAGCATTATCAGGAGGCCGTCCGGCTGACGAAACTAAGCCGCCAAACAGTGCCTGATCGGCGGGAAAACAAAATTTTTCAGGCATGATTCAAGGACGACGTGCAAAAAAACTCCCTAACGAGGATTTGACGCTCAAGGTCAGCGCGGCAGGCGGATTTACGAGTTTGATGAATGGAATCGGATCATCCGATAGGCTTGTTGGTTCCAGTTTTGTCAACGGATATGCTATCAACCCTTCCACCCAGTGGAATTTCAAAACAATCTCACTGCCTTTTAATTCGGAAAGCTCTAAACGGTTCAACCCGGCTGTTAATTTTCCTTCGCCTTGGACAAACCAGGTCAACGGCTGATTCACTTTCATCAGTTGCACCGGCCCAATACGTTGTTCGAGGGTGACCAAGCCGGGCATCGCTTGCAACCGCTGAATCGACGCCGGATGAAAGGCCACGACCGCGCCGATGTTGTAAAGTTGCAGGTAATTACGCAGCTCATTGTCGGTGAGAGTTTTGATCTCCTTCTTGAAAATCTTGCCGGAGTGAAACTCGGCAAAGTGATGCCGGTCGTTGTATAAATTAATCGGTCCGCCGATCAATTGCCTGCCGGTCAGATGGGGGACCAACGACGAGAGGTAAACTCGATCATAAACAAAACCGGTTTCATCGCCTGATTCTTCGAAAAGAACGCGCGCGTCGGCTGGTGTCGCGCGCCCGATCCAATCGACAATCTCCCGTAGTTGGGGAATCAGCTGCGATCGTATCTGCAGCCTGCCGGTCGATTCGGTTTGCACGAGATTGATAAGAAACGCTAACGACCCGCAGATCAAGACGATGGGCACGAGCGGCGTCGGCGCCGCTCGATGAATCAACCAACGATCGACCGCATACGCTGCGCTAAGAGCGAGAAAAAGATCGAAAGGAACTTTGAATCGGAGCGGCTGCCACGGCTTTATGAACGATACCAAAGCGCCAAAGTAGCTAACGAGGAATAGCGTAATCAAAGCGCCCGCCAGCATAATTCCGAGATCGCGTTTATCGCTCTGGATTAGCTTCCATGTTCCGAACCCGCCGAGGACCAACAATGCCAGACGAAATCCCTTCTCGATGAAAGACGGACGGAAAGTCCAGTAGCCCTGCGGGCCAATGTAGTCGAGAATAAAGGTAAAGACGTCGGTGTTGGCAAACAACGGCAGTTGCTTCACGATCTCCGCCGAAACGTCGTCGCCGCGATGCGCGACAGCCGGAATCAGCCAAGGCAGGTTGGCGACAACGGAAAACGCGATAGCTGCAATGAGCCACGCGATTAAGCGCCGCGTCAAAATTCTAGGTCGAACGACCAACAATACCAGTATCGGTGGCAAGAAAGTTAGGATCGACTGCACGTGGAGCGGCAGAATCGCTGCCGCGAAGAGTAACCAACCTAGAAATATCGTACCGAGTCGCGGCGGAAAGATGGCAATCCGGTAAAACAGCGATACGCCCAACACGCTTAGATAAGACGCCACCGGGAAACCGATCATGCCGTAGAAGAACATCTCTCGGGGTAACGAGTTCCACCAGTAAGTGGTTCCCAAAAGCGCGGCGAGGACAGCCATTCGGTATCGATTGTTATCGGTAGTGAAAAAATTGCACGTGGAGAAATACATCAGCCAAGGAATGCTGGCCGTGGCGAGAAAGGCACTGATCTTGAACCATTGAACCGGCGATAAAATGATCGCCGACAGGCCGAGGGCGACCCATTCAAAAAATTTGATGCTCAGATCTTGTATCGTATTCGACGGGTAACCTGCCATGAAATACAGATTGTAGCCCCAAGACATGCCATCTTGGTGCCAGAATGATGCGAGAGATCGAAGGTGATGAAAATGCAACCCCCAGTCTTGATCGATGAGGGGCTGGTTATTTACCATAGCCTGGACTGGCTTAAACAAGAGCGCCAGACCAAGAGTGTGGAGGAAAAAAAATGCGCTGGTCCATGCGATGTAAGGTCGCTGAGCGGCCTTGCCCGAATCGACTGGCATGGCTAAGTGGCCAGCGGTGGTCAATTTCTTCGGATTTGCTTTTCTATTTCGTTTTTTTACCGTCACTTGTCACCGTTCAAAGTCGTCGGATTTTGAGTGACCGGTCTAGTTTGGTGAACCTAGTCAACCGTCGAACATAGGGTTCGCTTGTTTCGAAGCTCGTCGAGCCTCATCATGGATTTGCTGGCAAGCGCGGTGCTTTCGAGATGAGCTATTGCTTCTCAGTATTGCTACTCAAAGTTCAGATTAAGCCAATCAGTCCCTGAGTATGGGCGGATATTCTCGCGTTTGGAGCGCTGGGTTCGAGTAATAGTCGATCTGCAGTTTACGCCAGGCATTGAGGCGGTTCGCAAGGTCCTTGACCATGGCCGGTTGACTAACCGCAATATCGTTATTTTCTCCCGGGTCCGCAGCAACGTTGAATAGCAAATATTCCCGTTGCCGCTCATCGTAAATTAGTTTGAAGCCTGATCGTACAATACCGTATTGATAGGCGTCGGGGGTTTGCGCAACCATATAGACAGAACGCTTAGGGTCCCGGGCAGCATTGAAGAGATCAATTCCTTGAAAACTGGGATGAATAGGGAGCGCCAGCAATCCAAGCACCGATGGCGCAATATCGATATGTTGCGCGAGGCGATCGTCCCGCCCGGCCTTCAGCCCGGGGGCACGAATGATTAGCGGGACTTTCATCACCTCGTCGAAAATTGCGCTCGCATGAGAGGCAAATCCATGTTCGTAAAAAGCCTGTCCGTGATCCCCCGTAACCACAACCAAGGTATTTTCCCACCTATTCTTTTCCTTTAAGTGTTGGAACAGGCGTGCAATCTGGGAGTCCACATAGACAAGGCTATCGGCATAGACGTCTTTAACTACCTGAATTTTGTCCTTCGGAAAATAGGCGAAGCGGATTGTAAAGTCGAGTTTCGCAGGACCGAAGCGCCGTGGAAACTCCGGCGGTACAGGGTAAGGCAAATGGCTGTTCTGAAAATTCATAGCGATAAAGAAAGGTTCATTATCGAGACCGTCGATCCACTGGATCGCTTCATCTACGGTTGAACGATCATCGAGGCTGCCCGCATGTTGGGATTCCCTTGCCCAAATCGCGAATGCTGCATCGCCTTGCATGAGATAAGTTGGCCGTTTTGAGTTAGCCGCATGAATAAACCGATCCAAGCCACTGGTTTCCAGGTAGTTGATCATGCCTCCCCAATTTTCGTTTGATGACGAAAAAATCGCGGTGTGATATCCCGCAGCCTTGAGTACATCGTAAATCAAGACGCGAGGGTAGGTGGGATTTTTCGGGTAAGTATAGGCCGTTGCGGAGCGTAGAGGATAGTGTGACGATAAGGGAGTTATCGCTGCATAATTCGTATGGCTCGATTGTGTGTACGTGTTTAAGAACACGCGCGCATCCTTTGTCAGTGTTTCAACAGCCGGCATTACATCACGGCTTCCGCCATAAGCTCTAATTTGATCGGCCCGTAAAGATTCGATCGTGAGAATGAGAACGTTCCAGCGATGGTGCTGGCTTTGCTCCGCCAAGATCTTGTATTGGTTCAAGGAGATGATGGGTCTCTGGGTGATCTGAAAACTATTGCTATTATCAATCGACAAAGGCTCACCCGAAGTGCCCAGGTGTTTTGCAATGTCTGCGACGACATAAGAAATTGGGCCGGACCTATTTACTTGATTGCGCGAATAGAGAATTCCTGCGCGCATAAATTGCCGTTCGCCCCAGCTGCTATAGAGAGTACCCAAGAAAGCTCCGAGCACCGAGAGCCCCAGCGCCCAGCGCCAGACAAAAACTATTTTTTCTTGTGAGCGACCGGGTTGTCGCGCTATCCAGTGCGGGATCCAAACAGTGATCGTGAAAGCGCCAGCGCCTGCTAAGGCGACGATGACTAGAGCGACGTCAAGGTCCACCCAGTGAAAAACTTGCAGCGGATGGGGCGCCATGAAAATGAAAACTTGACTATCGATGAAGCTTCCGGTCTGCCAGAATAGCCCCCAACTAGCGCCGTAAAAAACGAGACCAAACCAAACCAGAAGCGTAATGACGATACGCACCATCAAGCGCAGACCAAGACGAGCGGGAACAAATTTACTACTGGTGCGTAAAGCGATTTTTATTACTGCTCCGGTGAGAAGCAAAAAAAAAGCGAGAAGAGTCAGAAAAAAAGCGAGAAGAGTCAGGGAATAGCAGAGCAGCAGAAAACGCGCTCCAACGGGAAGATCCTGGCTGCGGAGTGCGCCCTGCGGAATTATTAGATGAAGTGTGACCTCGAGCATTGCGAAGCCCCACCACGTAACTGCCAGAAGAGCAAAATCGGAACGCAGGAGGTTCAATTTACCCCGAAGTAGGGCGAGCGCCGATTGCAGGCGAGCAATGCAACCAACGATCCTGGCTGATCCTTCTCCCGTTTGGCCGTGGAGTTTTGTGGTCACGTTTTACGTTGTTCGATTGGATCGATTCTGAGTCGGGTTAGAGGTCGCGCTCCCGCGAAGAAACACTATCACTCATTGCGTTCACGATAATTCAAAACCGCGAATTGAAAGTCAAGCAGGCGAGCCTCATTTCGAACCTATATTGCCGCAGCATCTGGTTTGACTCTGAAGCCGAAATTGGCTCCGTGGCACATGAGATTCCGCAGTTTGCGCCTCACGAAAATCCGCTGTTTGAACCGGATTCAAGAGTATGCTCTCTTTACCGGGTATCGCAGGATGCCAATTATTCTAGCTGATTTCTACGGTTTAAGACGGTCATTGGTGTTAAAACGTACGGCACTACCGATGCGTTTAAAAGAGGTCGCTGCGTTCAGGTGAAACTGCGATACTTGGAATTTTCGTCAATGCCAACTTCGTCAGATGGCCCAGACTAGCGCTCAATCGTTCACAAGCCATACAGCCGAGTGCCGCCGCGACCGATGGGTGGCTCTCGGCATCTTGGTGTTTTGTTGGATATTGTTCGCCTCGATAGAGCAAAGTCCGTTTAAACTTCAAGGCGCGGTTTTAGAAGCATTGGTTGAGAGAGGACGTTTGTATTTTGTCCGTGGCAACATCAATGATATCGTTTTCGAAAATCTCGACACCAACACGCCTTCATTCCGATATCTCTTCAATATATTCCCCTACGGCGGTCTGTACCATGTGAACCATGCGCCAGGACAATTTTTCCTGGCAGCGCCATGGTATGCCGCCTGCGTTAAGCTCGGCTGGCGATTTGAAACCCACGAAAGGCTTGTGTGGCGAGTATTAGTCTGGACCTTGACCGCGCCGCTAGGGGCCTGGGGAGCTATGTGTGTTTTCGTTCTCGCCCGATGTTGGAGTATGCCTTTTATGGCGGCGTTGCTGGCGACTACGGCATTCGCCCTCGCGAGTCCTTGGTGGGCGGCCTCCGGCGTGCTCTATCACGATAGTCTTGCGATCGCCCTGATTCTGATAGGAACGACCCTATGGCAATACCGGCGCAATGGGCGCCAAATGAACGCCATTCTGGCGCCGATGGCTGCCGGCTTCTTGCTCGCCTTTAGCGTTGTGACCACCTATTTGGTAGTGCCGATTGTGTTGACAATAATTGTATTTTTGCTAGCTGCGCGGCCCGCACGCCGTGATGTTATTCTTTTTGCTCTGGCCTTTGTGCCGACACTTGCTCTCCTGCCGATCGCCAATACGATGGCATTCGGATCGCTTTTTGCGACTGGCTATTCAGCCGGCGGGTTCGATACGAATTATCCTTCACCTTTTGACTTTGTCAACGCCTGGGAGAAAACCGGTTTCTACCTATGGCATTCGGATTATGGGCTCCTAGGGTTATTTCCAATCTTTTTTTGTGGGGCGGTGGGTTTGATCATCGGCCCATCCATCACGCCCGCGGCAAGGAAGCTGCTCGTGACATTGATGGCGGTGCATTTCTTGTTCATCATCTCCATGGAGCATCATGGCTCCGTGGGTTGGGGCATGGGGCGCTTCTTTATGCCTTTATTTCCGATTCTGGCCTTTGGCTTGCCTGCTCTGTGGGATATTAAGGGGTCGAAAGGACATGCCGTGCGCGCACTTTTGTTTGCTGCTCTGTTGTGGAGCGGGGTCTTTGCGTTAGCCGCAGCAAATTACGGTGTCCAGGGTGTAATGGAACCCGGGTTGCCGACGCTCAAGCTGCGCTTGATGTTTGACCATTCTCAATTGTTCAAGGGGCTATTTTGGCTGACGATGATCGGCGGGATTCTCGCAGAACTTCTCTATCAGGCTTGGCCCCCCAGAAAGGGGTCGCTTTCCCCTAACCCATCACGGCCAATTTCACCGGGTTCAAAAGTTATCTTAACGGCAAGAGCGCGTCGGCGCCGCAGAAGGAAATAAGTTGGACGTTGATTCCGGGTTAATGTGAATCAGTCCGTTCGGCAATGTCTTAATAAGTTGCATGAGATCCAAGAAGCCAAAGACGAGATCGCGGGAACCTGCCGCATCAACGTTGATGCAAAGTGGACCGTCTGAAACTCCGGCTCCGCTTTCCTCAAGCCACCCCATAATTGAGCCGGGTCAGAGTTTTTTCCCGACGCTGCTTGTATTGATCACCCTCGGGGTATTTCTCCCTGTGCTGAGAAACGGGTTCGTCGACGCGGACATTAGAACCATCGTGGAGAATCTCGGTTATCGCGGATTTGGCTGGTCGGAAGTTCGCTGGATATTCGCTGCGTTTCAGTTCGGCAAATATGAGCCGCTTACCTGGATGACGTTTGGGCTCGACCATGTTTTTTGGGGGACAGATCCCTTCGGTTATCATTGGACTAACTTACTTCTGCATGTCGTCAATGTTCTGCTCTTTTATCGGATCAGTTTGCAGTTGCTTTCATACCCGGAAACGCGTGAGTCTTGGCCAGACGAGCCCAGGGTCCGAATCGCGGCTGGTATTGCGGCGTTGGTTTTTGCGATCCACCCCCTGCGAGTGGAATCAGTTGCCTGGGCATCTATTCGGGGCGATCTGGTCGGAGCCAGTTTCTTTCTTTTGAGTTTGTTTGGTTACCTTCGGGCGAACGTAACGGCTAATGCCGGCGGCAGTTTGATG
>Ga0193716_1001326_pt1 | contig 14467 bp, 11 predicted proteins | sample U2c1metaG_FD_145901 | JGI IMG/M metagenome (GOLD analysis project Ga0193716, IMG submission 145901) | Soil microbial communities from a riparian zone of the East river system, Colorado, United States - U2c1 | ecosystem: Environmental > Terrestrial > Soil > Riparian zone | place: USA: East River...
TGAGGTTGGTCACCTCGTCGGCGGCCACCCGGTCCGGGTCGCCGACCGCCGCGGCGAGCAGCTTCATGAGCCGCTCCACGTCGCCCGGCCGGTAACCGCGCTCGGTGGGCGGCGCCGGTGGCAGCGGCAAAGCCAACACCTCGGAGTCCTGCCAACGATCGGCCTCGTGCCGGTGCGCCACGGGATCCGACTGGGTGGGAAATGACTGGGCGCCTGCCGCGGCGGCGTGCTGAGCGAACGGCGCCGGCTGTGCTGCCTCGACTGAGCCTGCCGCTGCGGGGATCTGCTGACCCGGCGGTGTGGCGGAGGTAGGTGGTGCCGCGACCGGGCCACCCGCAGGGGCGGGCGTGGCGGAGGTAGATGGCGTCTCAGCCGACGCGGCGGCTGGGGTCGGTGTGGGGGAGGCGAGCGGTGCCTCGACTGGGTCGGCCGTCGCGGGTGGCTGCGTGGCGGGTGGCTGCGTGGCGGCGGTGTGCGGCGGTGCCTCGGCCGGGGCGCTCGCAGTAAGCGACTGCTGCGCCGATGGTGCCTGGCTGGGCGCGGGCGTTGCCGTCGGCTGCACGGTCGATGACCCGGCTAGGCCGGCCACTGCCGGCGACGCGGCCACTGCCGGCGAGTCGACCGCCGGCTTCTCTCGCATCGGGGTGGCTGCCGCAGGCGCTTGTGGGACTCCGGCCGCCGCTGTGCCCCTCGGCGCCGACGGGGTCGCGGATGGCCTGGCCGCCGAGGCCGGCTGGTTGGTCGGAGATGTCTCGGCCGGTGCGGCCGTGCGTCCTGCCGCCGGCATCGCTGTCGCCGGCGTTGCCGTGGCCGGTTGGGATGCCGAGGGCATCCTGGCTGGTGCGGCGGCCGCCGTCTGACCCGGCATCGTCGCGGCTGGCGGAGTGCTGTGGCGGGCGTTGACCGGCTGGGTGCTCGGTATCGACGGGGGCTGTGTGAACAGCATCGGGTTCGTCAGTTCCGCCGCGCTGGGCGGGGGCACCGGCCGCCTTGGCGCGACGGCTTCGCGGCGGGCCAGTTCCTCCACCACCAGGTCGAGAAAGTCATCGACCTGGTCCTCGTGGTAGCCGCGCCTGATGAGGGGCGCGCTGTCGAACATGGCACCCCGCACGTCCTGCGCCTTCAGGGTGTCCTCGCCGGACAGGGTGGCCTGCACGCGATCGAGGAAGTCGTCTACCTGGTCTTCGTTGTAACCACGCCGACCAAGGGGGGCGCGGTCGAACGTCACGCAGTCGACGACCATCGGGGTAAGTGGTACCTCGTCCGCAGCCATGGCCTCTCCTACCGTGCGTGGAAGAGGTTCTGTGCCGCCTCCAGGCCCTTGCCCACCAACGCCTCCGCCGCGTCGGCGCAGTGGTCGACGCTGAACGCGAGCTCCTTGCGTTCGGCTGGGGAGAAGTCCCGCAGCACGTAGTCGGCCGGGTCCATCCGACCGGGTGGCCGGCCGATTCCGAACCGTACCCGCAGATAGTCGCGGGTGCCGATGGACTTGGAAATGGACCGGAGGCCGTTGTGGCCGCCCTCGCCGCCACCCTGCTTCAGGCGGACGGTCGAGAAGTCCAGGTCGAGGTCGTCGTGCACGACAACGATGTCCTCCGGCGCGACCTTGTAGAACCGGGCGGTGCCGGCGACCGGGCCGCCCGAGACGTTCATGAACGACCTCGGCTTGGCCAGCGCCACCCGCCGGCCTGCCAGCCGGCCCTCGAGCACGTCGGCACCCGCCTTGTGTGACTTGAACCTGCCGCCGATACGGGCGGCCAGCTCGTCCACGACGAGAAAGCCCACGTTGTGCCGGTTACCGGCGTAACGCGGCCCCGGGTTGCCGAGGCCGACGACCAGCACCGGTGTGTCGATGTCCGCAGCCATGCCGAAGCGCGAGACGGGCGGCCCCGCGTGGGGACCGCCCGGTCAGGCGACTCAGTCCTCGGTGGACTCGGCGGCGTCCGCGGCCTCTTCGGCCACCGCGGTGTCGGCGGCGGTCTCGGTGCCCTCGTCCATCTCCTCGGCCGTCGGCGCGACGTTGATCGCGATGACCAGCGCCTCCGGGTCGGTGATCAGCTCGGCGCCCTGGGGGAGCTCGACGTCGGCGGCGTAGATCGAGGTGCCGCCCTTCGCGTCCTCGATGGAGATCTCGAACTGGTCGGGGATGTTCAGCGCCTCGACGTCGACGAGCAGCGACGTCAGGTCCTGGGTGACCAGGGTGCCAGGGGACGCGGCGCCGGTGAGCACGATCGGGACCTCGACGGTGACCTTCTCGCCACGACGGACGAGCAGCAGGTCGACGTGCTCGATGTAGTTCTTGATCGGGTGGGTGGTGACGGTCTTGGTGAGCGCGAGCTCGCTGTCGCTGTTGATCTCCAGCGTCAGCACGGCGTTCTGGCCGTGCTCACGGACCACGCGGGCGAACTCGAGCGCCGGCAGGGCCAGGTGCTTCGGGTCGGAACCGTGGCCGTAGAGCACCGCGGGGATCTTGCCGGCGCGACGGGTGCGGCGCGCGGCGCCCTTGCCGAACTCGGTACGGGCTTCGGCGGCGAGACGGACCTCGGACACGGTGGTGCACTCCTTGCTGAGGAACAGGAACCTTGGGGGCGGCGGCGACCTACGGCGACGAATGTGAGCGCGCGGCAGTCAAGCCGCCGCGTCGATCACGCCAGGCATGACGCCCGCCCTCGCCGAGGCAACCCCGATAGTCTACGCGGCCCCGTTCCGCAAGAGCATCGGGGTCCCACGCGCACCGCCAGAGTGGGAAGTCCAGCACGACCACGCTCAACTCAGAACCCGCGTGAGCCGTGCGGCTCCCAACCGCGGCCAAGGGGAACGAGACGCGACCCAGCCACTAACCACCGGCTGTCCGCACCGCTCGCTGGGACGCGACCAACACTTTTAATCCCGGGGAGGCGGTCAAGCGTTTCCGTCGAAGAGGCTTGTTACCGAGCCGTCCTCGAAGACCTCCTGGATGGCCCTCGCCAGCAGCGGCGCGATCGACAGCACGGTGAGCTGCGGGAAGAGCTTCTCGTCCGGGATCGGGAGCGTGTTGGTGAGCACGACCTCGCGGGCGCCGGACTCCGAGAGGCGCTTGGGGGCCGGACCGGACAGGACGCCGTGCGACGCGGCGACGACCACGTCGGCCGCGCCCTCGTCGATGAGCTGCTCGACGGCCTTCGCGATGGTGCCGCCGGTGTCGACCATGTCGTCGATGACCACGCACAGCCGCCCGCGCACCTCGCCGACCACCCGCTTGGCGACGACGTCGTTGGGCTTGAGCGGGTCGCGCGTCTTGTGGATGAACGCGATCGGCACGCCGCCGAGGTCGTCGGCCCACTTCTCGGCCAGCTTGGTGCGGCCGGCGTCCGGCGAGACGACCGTGACGTTGTCGCTGCCGTACGAGGCCTTGATGTACTTCGCGAGCAGGGTCTGCGCGAACAGGTGGTCCACCGGCCCGTCGAAGAAGCCCTGGATCTGCGCGGTGTGCAGGTCGACCGTCATGATCCGGTCGGCGCCCGCGGTCTTGAACAGGTCCGCGATCAGCCGCGCCGAGATCGGCTCGCGGCCCTTGTGCTTCTTGTCCTGCCGGGCATACGGGTAGAACGGCATGATCACGGTGATCCGCTTGGCCGACGCGCGCTTCAGCGCGTCCACCATGATCAGCTGCTCCATGACCCACTGGTTGATCGGCTCGCAGTGGCTCTGGATGACGAACGCGTCGCAGCCGCGCACCGACTCCTCGAACCGTACGAAGATCTCGCCGTTCGCGAAGTCGTACGCCGACTGTGGCGTGATCGACACGTTGAGGTGCTTGGCCACTTCCTCGGCCAGCTCCGGGTGCGCGCGCCCGGAGAAGAACATCAGGTTCTTCTTGGGCACCCCGGACTTCGCGTTCAACGCCGCCTCCCCGAAATTTTAAGTGCGGGTCGCGTTATGGACGGAACGTTCTGTTTGGTCACGTGCTTGTGGCTGGCTTGCGTCACGTTCCCCTGAGGTGCGGTTGGGAGCCCCGCGGCTGTCATGACTGGTCCTCCGATTCGGACGTTACGCCAAGGGCGCGCCGCGCGGCCTCTGCCGCCGGCGTGCCGGGCCGCTTGCGCAGGACCCAGCCGTCGATGTTGCGTTGCGAGCCGGCCGACACGGCGAGCGCGCCGGGTGGCACGTCGTCGCGCAGCACCGCCCCCGCCCCGGTGTACGCGCCGTCGCCGATCTTGACCGGCGCGACGAACATGTTGTCGCTGCCGGTGCGTGCGTGCGACCCGACCGTGGTGCGGCGCTTGGTGACGCCGTCGTAGTTCACGAACACGCTGGCCGCGCCGATGTTCGAGTACTCGCCGATGGTCGCGTCGCCGACGTAGGACAGGTGCGGCACCTTGGTGCCCTTGCCGATCTCGGAGTTCTTGACCTCGACGAACGTGCCGATCTTGCCGCTCTCGTGCAGCACGGTGCCGGGCCGCAGGTAGGCGAACGGGCCGACGGAGGCGCCCGCGCCGATCTCGGACTCGCTGCCGTGCGTGCGGACCACCTTCGCGTCCGCGCCGACGGTCACGTCGGTGAGCGTGGTGTCCGGGCCGACCGTGGCGCCCGCGCCGACGGTGGTGGCGCCGCGTAACTGCACGTTCGGCTCGATGACCACGTCACGGGCCAGCTCGACGCCCGCGTCCAGCCACACGGTGGCCGGGTCGACCATGGTCACGCCGGCGCGCAGCCAGTGCTCGGTCAGCCTGCGGTTCATGACCGCGCCGAGCGCCGCGAGCTGCACCCGGTCGTTGACGCCCTCGACCAGCCACGGGTCGTCGCAGCTCCACGAGCCGCACCGGTGGCCGTCGCCACGGGCGATGCCCAGGACGTCGGTGAGGTACTGCTCGCCCTGCGCGTTGTCGGTCGACAGCCGGGACAGCGCGTCGGCCAGCACGGCCGCGTCGAACGCGTACACACCGGAGTTGATCTCGGTGATGGCCGCCTGCGCCGGCGTGGCGTCCTTCTGCTCGACGATCGCGGCGACCGTGCCGTCGGCGTCGCGCACGATCCGGCCGTAGCCGGCCGGGTTCGGCACGTCCGAGGTGAGGACGGTGACGGCGTTGCCGGCGGTCGCGTGCTCGGCGAGCAGCGCGGACAGCGTGATCGTGTCGAGCAGGGGCACGTCGCCGTAGGTGACCAGCACGGTGCCGGCGAGGTCGCCGGGCAGCGCGTCGAGCGCGCAGCGCACCGCGTGCCCGGTGCCGTGGCGCTCCTCCTGCACGGCGACCGTGAGCGTGGCGTCGAGGTGCTTGGCCACCTCGGTCAGGTGCTCGGACACCGCGTCGCGCCCGTGGCCGACCACCACCGCCATGCGTGCCGGGCTCAGCCCGGCCGCGGCGCGGACCGCGTGCTCGACGAGCGAGCGGCCGGCCAGCCGGTGCAGCACCTTCGGCGTCCGGGAACGCATCCTGGTGCCCTCGCCGGCGGCGAGAATGATCGTGCTGACTTCACCGAGCCCGCTAGAGCCCTCGAGCATCAGCCGTCTCCCTTGGCGCGATCGAGATCAGGGCCGGTCATCCGGCCCGGATTTCGATCCTACGTGCCCTTGGGGAGGACCCACGCGGGGTCGGCCGCCTGCTCTTCGGAGACGATGTGCTCGACCGGCGCGGCACTGTCCGGTTCGTCGGAAGAGATGGCCACGACGTCGTTGCCGCCGCGGCGTTTGGCCTGGTACATGGCCGCGTCGGCGCGGGCCAGCGCCCTGGACGCGGTCTCCTGCGGCCGCAGCGAGATGACGCCGACCGACAGCGTCACGCCGTGCGAGAGGTCCTGCGGCAGCGCCGCGACGGCCACCGCGGCACGACGCAGCGCGGCCGCGGCCGGGTCCAGCGGCGCGCCGGGCAGCAGCACGATGAACTCGTCGCCGCCGTACCTGGCGACCATGTCCGAGCCGCGCAACGTGTCCCGCACGGTGCTCGCGATCACCCGCAGCACGTCGTCGCCGTCCGCGTGCGACATGCGGTCGTTGACGCCCTTGAACCCGTCGAGGTCCACGAGCGCGATGGCGAGCGGCTTGTCGTCGTCGACACCGACCCGCGCGGACAGCTCCTCCAGCCGCTCGTCGAGCGCGCGCCGGTTCGGCAGCCCGGTCAGCGGGTCCTGCAACGCCTGCCGCGCGACCGTGCCGTGCTTGCGGGACAGCCGCTCGTGCTCGCGCCGGGTGTCGAGCGTCGCCTTGCGCGACATCCGCATGTCCGAGAGCTGCGACTCCAGCTCCGCGACGTAGAGCTGGAGCGCGCTGGCCGTTCGCTCGCCGCCGTCCACACCGGACAGCCGGGCGAACTCGCGGATCAGACACAGGAACAGGCCCTGCTCGGCCCGGCTGCTGTTCAGCCGCTTCTGCACCTCGTCGAGCGCGGACACGGCCGCCTCGACGCGACCGTCGTGCTCGAGGCACCTGGCCAGCGCGACGCCGACGAAGATCAGCTCGCGTTGCGGGGTGGTCTCCAGCAGTCCCTGCAGCCGGTCGAGGTGCTGGCCGGACGGGTTCGCGAGCGCGTGCGCCGCGCCGATCACCGCGACCTGGTCGGCGGCCGGCTGGTCGGGGCGGCGGCGGAACAGCGACTCGCGGAACGGCAGCTCGATGCCGGTCGCCATGGCCGCGGCCTCGACGAAGTGCGTGGTCGCCTCGGCGTCCTCGCCGGACCGCTCGAGGCGCAGGCCCCAGCCAAGCTGCAGCCGGGTGCGGGTGATCAGGTGCACGGAGATGTCGTGCGATCCCGCGCTCGTGCGGATGTGCCGGTTGGCCTTGCGCATGACCTGGTCGGCGACCTCGTAGATGCCGAGCTGGCCGAGCACGGTGCCGATGTCCATGAGCGTGGACGCCATCAGCACGTCCCACACGCGACGGCCGAACATGAGGTCCGGCGGGATCTTCTCGTCGAGCATCGCGAGGCCGACCGCGACCTCGCTCAGCGCGTCGTCCTCTTTGCCGATCAGCAGCAGCCGCAGGCCACGCAGGGCATGCGCGTCGGCCTGCAGGACCAGCAGGCCGTGCCGGCGGGAGTGGGACAGGAAGTCCTCGACCATGCTCTCCGCGGCGTCGGCCGAGTCGGAGTCGATCACCCGGATGACGGTCGCGGCCCGCAGTAGCTGACCGACGAGCCTTGGCTCGCCGCGGTGCCGGGCCTGCTCGAGCAGCCGGTCCATCTCGTCGGTGTGCCGGTCGAGGTCGCCGCGTTCGCTCGCCTGCGAGATCGCGAGGAGCTCCCTGGCGCGGCCGACCAGCCACGCGTCGGAGCGCTCGTCCAACGCGGGTCGGTCAGTGCCGTCCCGGTGGGCTTCCCGCTCGCCGCCGTCCACGTCTGGCTGTCCACCTTCGTGCTACCCGAAGTCTGCCCGCCGGAGTGAGTACTGCGGGGCAGCTCCGCCGCCAGGGATCGAACCTGGACCATCAGAACCAAAATCTGAGGTGCTGCCTTTACACCACGGCGGATCACGCGTGGCCGGGTTCGCCGCCCACGGTTGGACATCGTGGCATGAGTGACCTCCGGGCGGCAGTGGTACCCGGTGTATAGCGCGCAAGCGCGTCCGATCGGGTGTGACGCGCGTCACGCAGGTAGTCGGGTCAGGTGTCGGACTGGTTCCCTGGCGCCAGGGACCCGCGCGCGAGTACTGGCGATCTTGGTCGGGAGCAACTTACGCTGTCGTAGGTTACGGTGCCGTAGGCGAGGCCCGCCTAACACGTGAAAGACGGGGTAGCTAGGGATGACGACGACCCTCGAGGAGACATCGAACGGGGACGGTGGGACGGCCGGCGGGCCGAAGCCGGTCCTGTCGGGCAGCCGGAAGAACTTCGTTCAGCTGGGGGTGTACATCTTCATCCTCGTGCCGTTCGCGGCGTTGATCGCGGCCGTGCCGCTCGCCTGGGGCTGGGGCCTTTCCTGGCTGGACGTGATTCTGGCGTTCGCCTTCTTCTACTTCACCGGGCACGGCGTGACCGTCGGCTACCACCGGTACTTCACACACGGTTCGTTCAAGGCGAAGCGGCCGCTGAAGATCTTCCTGGCGGTCGCCGGCTCCATGGCCATGCAGGGCCCGCCGATCATCTGGGTCGCCGACCACCGCCGCCACCACGCGTTCTCCGACAAGGAGGGCGACCCGCACTCGCCGTGGCTGTTCGGCACCGGGCCGGCGGCGCTCGCCAAGGGCTTCTGGCACGCGCACATGGGCTGGGTGTTCGACCGCGGCCTCACGAACAAGGAGCGCTTCGCGCCGGACCTGTTGGCCGACAAGGACATCGTGCGGGTCAACAACCTGTTCGCCGTGTGGACCGTGCTGTCGCTGGGGCTGCCCGCGCTGCTCGGCGGGCTCATCACGTGGTCGTGGTGGGGCGCGCTGACGGCGTTCTTCTGGGCCGGCCTGGTGCGGATCGCGATCCTGCACCACGTCACCTGGTCGACCAACTCGATCTGCCACATGATCGGCGACCGGCCGTTCGTCAGCCGGGACAAGGCCGCGAACGTGTGGCCGCTCGCGATCCTGTCGTTCGGCGAGTCGTGGCACAACCTGCACCACGCCGACCCGACCTGCGCGCGACACGGCGTGAAGAAGGGTCAGCTCGACACGTCCGCGCGGATCATCTGGTTCTTCGAGAAGGTCGGCTGGGTGCACAGCGTGCGCTGGCCGACCAAGCAGCGGCTGGCGAAGATCTCGGCCGGCGCGGAGGCGTAATCGAGCACGGACTGTCGGGGTCTCCCTCTAGGGTGACTGAAATGGCGGTTCGGCGGCGGGAACGTGGGAGAACGGCGCCCCCTCGGCGCAGTGGTGACAAACCGGCGCCGAGGGTGCGGATGACCGGTGAGGAGCGGCGTCAGCAACTGCTCGACGTCGCTCGGTCGCTGTTCGCCGAGAAGGGTTTCGACGGCGCGTCCGTCGAGGAGATCGCGCACCGGGCGAACGTGTCCAAGCCGGTCGTCTACGAGCATTTCGGCGGCAAGGAAGGCGTGTACGCGGTCGTCGTCGACCGCGAGATGCACTACCTGCTTTCGCAGATGACCTCCGCGCTGGAGGAGGACGCGCACCCCCGGTTGTTGTTGGAGCGCGCGGCTTTCGCGTTGCTCGACTACGTGGAGGGCTCCGCGGACGGGTTCCGGATTCTGGTCCGCGCGTCACCGGTCGCGTCCGCCACCGGCACGTTCTCCTCGCTGTTGAACGACATCGCTTCTCAGGTGGAGAACATTCTCGGCGTGCGGTTCTCGGCGAGCGGTTACGAGCCCAAGTTGGCCGCGTTGTACTCGCAGGCTTTGGTGGGCATGGTCGCGCTCACCGGGCAGTGGTGGCTCGACGTGCGCAAGCCAAGAAAAGAGGACGTGGCAGCACATCTGGTGAACCTGTGCTGGAACGGCCTGTCCCATCTGGAAAGCAAACCGGAGCTACGCGACGCGCACTGAGGGTTGGAATGCCCTGAAAGGCGCGTTCGGGACGTTCAATGCCCCGAACGCGCCTTTCAGGGCAGTCAAGCCGGGGTGACGCGCAGGAGCTTGTCGTCCTGGCCGTTGCTCGTCGTCAGGTACAGCGCGCCGTCCGGGCCGCTGCGTGCGGCACGCAGCCGGCCGAACGTCGAGGTGAACTCCGGCGGCACCGCCACCGACGTGACGTCGCCCTGCTCGGACAGCGTCAGCATCAACACCTTCGCGCCCTTCAGCGCCGTGATCACCAGCGTGCCGTCCAGGGCGCCCCACTGGTCACCGGACAGGAACGTCGCCGCGCACACCGCCTCGGTGATGTCGCCGGTCTGCCACTTCGCCGGCACGGCGTCCGGGAACCGGTCCAGGTCGGTCATCGGGACGCCCTCGTCGTACCCGCCGACCGTGCCGCCCTGCGACGGGTCCCAGCCGTAGTTCTTGCCCGCCGCCACCAGGTTGACCTCGTCGTTCTTGTCCGGTCCGTGCTCGGCCGTGAACACCTGGTCCGAGTCCGGCCGCAGCGCGACACCCTGGATGTTGCGGTGGCCGTAGGTGTAGACGTACCGCTCGCGCGCGTTGTCGGAGTCGATGAACGGGTTGCCTTCCGCCGGCTCGCCCGTCGCCAGGTCCAGCCGCAACACCTTGCCGCCGAGGCTCGTGCGGTCCTGTGACAGGTCGCCCTGCGCGGTGTCGCCCGTGCCGACGAGCAGCGACCCGTCGCGGGCCAGCGTCGGGCGGCAGCCGGAGTGCCGGCCGGACGGGTTCAGCGGCAGGCCGGTCAGCAGGTCGCCCTCGCGGGTCGCGATCTGGCCGTCCTCCGCGAGGCGCCACGTGACGAGCCGGATGTCGGTCGGCTGACCGTTCTCCGTGTGCGTCTGGCACGTGGTGAACCGGCGCGACTCCGCGAAGTCCGGGTGCACGACGAGACCGAGGAGGCCGCCCTCGCCCTGCACCAACACGTCGGAGAAGTCGGCCTTCACCTCGGTGACGGTCGCGCCCGGCTTGCTGCTCGACAGCAGCGCGAGCTTGCCGGGCCGCTGTGTGACCAGCACCTTGCCGTCGGGCAGGAACCCGATGTCCCAGCCGTGCTGGAGCCCGCCGACCACCTGCTCGACCTTCAGCTTCGGGGTCTGGCCGTTGCTTGGCGCAGCCGGCTCGGTCGAACCGCTCTGCGGAACCTGCCCGACCTCACGGTCCGCAGGCGCGTCGGTGCAGGCGGTGAGCGCGAGGAGCAACAACGCGGCAACGGCGAAATTCGCCCGGGTTCGCATGGGTCCAGAATGCCGGGACACGCGTCGCAGTGCTGTGTGGTGACAGGTCGATGGGAGTGGCATGAGTGACGACTGGTGGGTCGAACGTCAGCAGAACAAGCGGCTCAAGGGTCTCGAGGAGGATCTTGGGTACGTCAGCGCGTCGCTGGCTTCCGCGAGATCGTCGCAGAACCGGCTGCGTGCCGAGCTGTCCAAGGTCAGCGGCTCGATCGAGCAGCGGCTCAACAGACTGTCCTCGGCGTTCGACGCGTTCGTCGAGATCAGTGACCTGCGGGTAACGCTCGGCTTGTTCGACGCGCAGGGGCGGGTGCGTCACCAGGCCAAGCAGCTGCTCATGGGCACCCCGGTGCAGGGTGACGTGATCGACGTCGACGGGTACTGGCTGCCGCCCGCGCTTGCCGCGATGCTCGGCATCGCCGACGGCGTGGTCGACACGGAGGGGCTGGCGCTGGCGTCGGCCCGCGACACGAGGCGCGCCGCGGTCGTGCACGTGCTGGGCGCGGCGGTCCTCGGCGGTCGGGAGACGGTTCCGGCCGCCACCCTTTCCGAAGCGCTCCCGCTCCTCACGGAACATGTTCCGCGTTACCAGCGTTCCGTGTGGACCCTGGCCGCCGACGGCTTCTTCGGCGAGGCCGGTTGGGAGCTGGCGCGCCGCCGCGGCGTCGAGTTCGTGCGTGGCCTGACCGACGCGGACCGGTCGGTGGCGGCGTCAGCGCTGCGCGACATCGCGGCGTCGAGGGCGGTCGTGCACATGCCCAAGGAGCTGGACGGCGGCGGTGCCCTGCTGGCGCCGCTGCAGGCGGCCGAGCGGCTGACCGTGTTGCGCGCGTGGGTGTCCGACGCGCTGGAGGGCTACACGGGGGAGCCGGCCGCGGCGGCCGACCCGCTCGCGCGCCGGTCGCTGGAGCTGCTGATCGACGAAGGCAGTCCGGTCGAGCTGCCGCTGTTGGCGCGGGAACGCGAGCTGCGCGCGGTGATCGAGGGCAAGACCGCGGAGTCGTCCACTTGGGACGGTCCGGAGGGGGCGACGGTCGAGCTGCTCCGCCGGGACGCGGGCGACACCGAGCACCCGAGCAGGCGCGCGCTGGCCGTGCGGGCGCAGTCCGAGCTGCTGCTGTCCCTCGCGGAGGGCTTCGCCGGTGGGGCACGCGGCGCGGCGCCGACACAGATCCCGGTGAAGACCAGGTACGGCCAGGTCGTGGTGTCGACGGACGGCCCGGACGCCACCTCGCTGGCGAAGGCCATGACGCTCGTCGAGCGCGCGGGGCAGGTCGAGTCGCAGCGTCGCAATGTGGCGTACGGCGCGCTCGCCGCCGGCGTGCTGCTCGTGGTGCTCGGGATCGTGGCCGGCTTCGGCTGGCTCTTCCTCGCGGTGCTCGCGCTGGGCATCGGCGCGTTCCAGTGGCTGGTCGACGCCAAGGAACGCCGCACCGCGGCCGCCAACGTGGTGACCATCAAGGAACAGCTACGCACCGACGTGGACCGCAGAGTCGAGGCGTTCGCCAAGACCCGCCGCGAACTGCTCGAACGACAAGCCGCGGTAGACGAGAACCTGACCGCGATCCGCACCGCTCTGGCCTGACCTCGGCGACGTCGTCCGGTGCCCCGAAGGGCCCCTTCGGGGCGCTCAATGCCCTGAAGGGGCCCTTCAGGGCATTGGCTACCTTGACCGGGTGACTTTGACGTTGGGGGTCCTGGGCGCCGTGGCGACGTTGACTATTGATCGGCCCGAGAAGCGCAATGCCATGAGCTTCGAGATGTGGTCGGCGATTCCCGGGCTGCTCGACAAGGTCGCGGCCGACGACTCCGTGCGCGCCGTGGTCATCCGGGGCACGGACCATTTCTCGGCCGGCGCGGACATCAGTGAGTTCGCGACGTTGCGTGCCGACGCGGCCGGCGCGGCACGCTACGGCGCGGCCGTCCACGACGGCGAACGCGCCATCGTGAACCTCGCCAAGCCGACCATCGCGGCGATCACCGGCGTGTGCGTCGGCGGCGGCTGCGAGATCGCGCTCGCCTGCGACCTGCGGGTCGGCGCGCCCGACGCCCGCTTCGGCATCACCCCGGCCAAGCTCGGCATCGTCTACAACTTCACGTCCACGAAGCAGCTCGTCGACGCCGTCGGGCCGGCTTGGGCGCGGCAGATCCTGTTCACCGGCGAGATCATCGACGCCGCGACCGCGTTGCGCATCGGTCTGGTCAACGAGCTGACCGACGAGCCCGTGAAAAGAGCCACCGAGCTGGCGGCCACCATGGCGAGCCGTGCGCAGGTCAGCGTCCGGGGCGCCAAGACGATCATCGCGAAGATCACCGACGCGCAGCACGAGGACGACGAGGTCCGCGCCCTGTACACAGCGTCGGTACAGAGCGCGGACTACGCCGAGGGCGTCGCGGCGTTCCTCGCGAAACGCCAGCCGCGGTTCTAGCGCTCGCCGACCTCGTCGACGACCGAGGTGGCCAGCGTCGCGGCCACGTCCGTCATCCCGAGGTAGGCGTGGGTTTCGGCGTCGAACACCAGCGTCTCCGTCGTGCCGTCGTTCGTCCACCGCACCCCGACGCCCTCCCGGCCGGCGGCGTCGGTCGCGTGCTCGACGAGGGACATCTCGTCGAGCTCGGCGAGGGCGTCGTACAGCGCCGCGAGCGTGGCGGGCCGCACGTAGGACACCGACATGATCCTCTCGACCTCGAGGCCCACCGCCTTGATGTCGTGTGTCGGCACGGTCGCCCGGACGTCTCGCAGGTACGCGAGCATGCCGGCCTTGTCGGTGGGCAGGCTGGCCTCGAAGGCGAAGCTGCACGCGCCGGGCAGGTACTCCCCGTCGTCGCTCTTCACCGGGCCGCCGGTGCACGCGGGCTGTGGCATGTGCGCGCCGTCGGCGCCGATGGTCAGCCCTTCTCGGGTGCCCGCCACGGACCGCCACACCTCGAAGGTCCCGTTCGGCTCGTAGATCTTGGCGTAGATGAACTGGTCCGGCCGGGGCTCGACGTCCGGCTGTGCCCGAGCGGCGGCCGCGGCCTGGTGGAGCACGTCGGCCGCGCTGGCCGAGGGCGGCGCCACCCCGAAACCACCGAGCGCCATCACGCCGGTGATCGCCGCGGCCAGCCCGATGACACCGGCGCCGGCGAGGAACAACCTGCGACGGCGACGCGGTGCGGGCGTCATCGAGGTCATCAGTCGTGCGCGGGCGGGCGCGAGGTCGGCGACGGACGGCAGCGGGGTGTCGTCCGCCATGTCCTTGAGCAGTGCGAGGTCATCCATGGTGTACGGGCTCCTTCAGGTCGAGTGCCGCGCGGACCTGCTTGCGCGCGCGGTTGAGGCGGGAACGAACGGTCCCGATCGGGACCGCCAGTGCCTGGGCGACCTCCTCGTAGGACAGGCCCTCCCATGCGATGAGCAACAGCACGTCCCGGTCGCCGTCGTTCAGGTCCGCGAGTGCGGCGGCCAGCAACTTGTTCATCGCCTGCGCGGTGACCCGTGCGGCGACGCGGTCGGCGTGGCCGTCGACGTCCGGCTGGGGCCCGACGGCGTTGCGCAGCCGGTACTCCCGAACCTCCTCGCGGTGGTGCTGACCGACCAGGTTGGTGGCGATGCCGTACAGCCACGGCCTGGCGTTCGGCCTGCGTAGGTCGTAGCGCGACCGCTTGTCGAACGCGACGACGAACGTCTCGGCCGCCAGGTCGTCGGCGGTCTGGGCGCCGAGCCTGCGTGCGAGGTAGCGCTGGATGTGGGGCGCGTGCCGGTCGAAGATCTCGGCGAACCGCTCCGGGTGGCGCAACGACCGC
>Ga0193716_1001327_pt1 | contig 14464 bp, 16 predicted proteins | sample U2c1metaG_FD_145901 | JGI IMG/M metagenome (GOLD analysis project Ga0193716, IMG submission 145901) | Soil microbial communities from a riparian zone of the East river system, Colorado, United States - U2c1 | ecosystem: Environmental > Terrestrial > Soil > Riparian zone | place: USA: East River...
GTCCCCTTCCGGCACTAGCGCGACCGGACCGCCGTTGGTCATGACTCCGCCGTGGCCACTCGGCCACGGGCTTCGGCGACCGCATCTTGCGGGTCACCTGCCAGCTGTAGCGCCCGATCGACCATGCGGAAGGCGTCGGTCTTGTCATAGCTCAGGTAGTTCATCGCATAGAGCCGAACCGGGTCGCCTGCGTAGTAGCGCTCGTATTGCACCGCACGCTGACCGAACCCGTCGCCGCACAGATCCCACGCCAATTTGTAGAGCCGAACCCGTGCGGTGGCATCCATGCCTTCTGCGCCTTGGAAGTAGCGGGCGATGTCCCCGCCGATCTCGCTGCCGAAGTCCTCGGCGGACGGCATCATCAACAGGCCGCCGGCGCCGAGGGTCTGCAAGACCTCAGCCGCCTTGGGATACGAGCTCGACAAGTGCATCCGCAATGTCTGCAGCGGACCGAACCCACAGCGCAGTGAATTGCCCGACGACGAGGTCTCGTAATCGATCTCCGCGGCCCGCACTAGCGCTCGACAGGTCTCGGTCGCCGCGACGAGCTCACCGAGCTTCTGCTGCACGTGCAGGAATCCGTCGATCTTCACCGACTGTGCGAGCTTCATCGCCACACCGGTGATGAACTGCATTTTCACCAGCCCACGCACACCTGTCTGGTGGGCGGTGTGCTGACGCAGGTTGGTCTCCACGTAGAGCTTGTTGGCCAGTGAGACGTTGCCGTGCAAGAACACCCGGTCCCACGGCACTAACACGTCGTCGAACACGACAAGCGAGTCGGCCTCTTCGAAGTGCGCCGACAGCGGGTGGTCGAATCGGTTGCGGGTGCCGTCGTCGAAGGGTTCCCGCGAGATCAGCCGCAGTCCCGGCGTCTCGATCGGGATGGCGAATACCGCCGCGTGGCGCTCGTCGCCGGGCCGCAATCCCGGGAGGCTGTAGATGATCAGCTCGTCGGCCATCGGGGCGAGCGTGGCCAACATCCGGGCCCCACGCACCACCAGGCCGTCGGTGGTCTCCTCGACGACACCCATGTGCAGAAACTGGTCGGCCTGCTCGGCTGAGCTCTTCGACCGGTCGGTCTGCGGGGTGATCAACGCGTGGGTGAGGAAGAGGTCGTTGTCGCGCACGTATTCGAAATATCGCTGAACATTGTCGGCGTAGCGCTGCCCGAGCTGCGCGAACACGCTCGGCTCCTCGGCGAAGGCCATCACGGTGGTGTTGAGAAAGTCGGGCGATCGCCCCATCAATCCCAGCGTGGCCTCCGACCACACCCGGAACGCCTCACGCCGGCCCACCAGGTCCTCGTAGGACTTTGGAGCGACGAACGCCGTGCCGACCGGACCGTTGGGCCCTGGCCGCGTCAACACGTCCGCATACTGCGGATCGTGCTGCATGTCGTACAGCCGGGCGATCTGTTCGATGGGAGCACGGAATGCGGGATGACGCGTCACGTCTTCCACGCGTTCGCCGCGCAGCCACACCTCCCTTGGTGTCTTCTGCAACCGCTCCACGTACTGGGCGCCGGACCGAACTGTCATTCGCTCTCCCAACTAACATGCTAGCCTGTTACAGGACATTAACTCGCATCGCGGCGGTGCGCAAGGGTGCGTCGGTAGGCGAATCCGCGCCTCCCCGTGGGCAATTGAGGCCCGCGACCACCGGGTCGAGCACACGCACGTGCTGAACCACTGGCCACCACGCGCGTCAAACGGTCTAGCCGGGGGTCAGGAATCAGGCGCGGACGATGGGCCGCAACACTGCTTGCTCGTCAGCTGACGTCGCCTATTAGCCTTTGTCGTATCCTCGCGCCGACGCGGACGGCCTCATCCGGGTCAGCCAGGTCCGGCGCCAACGCCAACATTCCTGCTCCCCTGAGATCAGCCCCCATCGACGACGATCGACTCATGAGCATGAAGTGGAAATGCCGCCACTGCTCTCCAAAACCCATCATGTATATGCGTTCAACGTCAGCCTCCGGCTTCATGGCAGCGCTCAGGCGCTGGATGAGCGGACCCATTGTTGACGCCTCGAGTGGAGATAGTCCCCACGACCAATCGTCGGTGTGGCGATTGGCCATGACCACGACCCAACCCGGGACGTCGTAGCCCAGCGTTACCGTCCACGAATCATCCTCGTAGACAACGGATCTGCTCGGTGCCGACGCGCGCATGTTGCAGACACCGCACTGATGTGGTTCACCACGGACTTCTACTTCCCGAATCTGGGTATCAGACATCGATTCCCCGATCGGCTTCCACTCGTGTGTCGTGTTCGTCGAGCACGGGTGTGCGCATCTGGCCGAGCCCGGTCATCTCGATGCGGATGGCGTCGCCGCCCTTCAACCATTGGGGCGGTTTCATCCCGGCTGCGACACCGGCAGGGGTGCCGGTGGTGATTATGTCGCCTGGCTGGAGTGTGGTTGTCGCGCTGAGCCATTCGATGATCTTGTACGGATTCTGGATCATCTCCTTTCCATAGACGTCTTGTCGCAGTTCGTCGTTGACCCAGGTTTGGATCCGGATGTTTTCGTAGCTTCCGACTTCGTCGAGCGTGACGAGCCAGGGCCCGGTTGGCTGGAATGTGTCCCAGCCCTTGGCCCGCATCAGCTGGAAGAGAGCGGCCGCGTTGAATTTCGTGCTTTCTCCCTCGCCGAGGTCGCGGGAGCTGACGTCATTGGTGATCATGTAGCCGGCGATGTGTTCCGCGGCGTGTTCGGCGGGGATCCTGCGCCCACCCTTGCCTATGACGATGGTGAGTTCGGCTTCGTAGTCGAGTTGCTCGACTTCGAGCGGGCGCACGATCGGGTCGGTGGGTCCCGACAGTGAGGATCTCGGTTTCTGGAACATCACCGGCAATGTCGGGACAGCCGTGGCCCCGAGCTCGGCGAGATGAGAACGGTAGTTCGCGCCGCAGTCGAACAGGTTCGGGGGGTCCGTGATCGGAGGACCGAGGCGAGTCTGGGCCAACGGGATCAATTCGTCCGCACGCGCGATCGCCGCTGCAATCCCTTCGCTGAGCCGATCGAGGAATGGCAGTACGTTGCGAATGGTCCCGGTCGGTGCGATGCCGATGTCCGCCATCACCCTTGACAGTGGCAGAACGGAGTCGTTGACCATTACGCCAGGGCGTTCATTTCCGGGGGAGCCGAAGCTGACGAGCCGCATTTGTGTGTCCTTCCGACTACTACGTCGTGGTAGCAGCGTCGAGATGAGGGCCAACGTCGGGTCGACGTCGCCGGTCGGGCTCTATCGCACGCTCGGTGGGGCCCAGGCGATCAGCTCGGCAACCGACTTTCCGCTCTGGAGCCCGTGCAGCATGTCCGCCGGGTCGAAGGGAGTGGCGCCGAAGGCGTTGGCATCTCCTCCGTCGTAGAACTCGATGATCTGTTCTTCGTCGTAGGCGGTGTCGTAGAACAGCTCGACGACGTTCTTGTCGGGGTCCGTGTAGTAAATGGAAATCGTGGGCCCGTGGTTGAGACACATCGTCGGCACGATCGAGGAATCCGCGATCCTGACCTGCGCGTCGAGTAACTCCGCCAAGGTCGGATACTCGAACGAGAAGTGGTGCAGCCGCGACTGGGGAATGACCTGGTCGAAGCCGGGCGGCACGACCGCAACCGAGTCATCGATCTTGGCAGCGTTGAAGATGCCGAAGCGATGATGGGCCTCGTCCGTTCGAAGGAAGCACACGGAGTGATCCGAGGTTTCGATGCCGACCGTCGCCTCGAGAACCTGCATGTACCAGTTCTTCAACGTTTCGAAGTTGCTGGTGTTCAAAATGACGTGAGCAAGTTTCGGTGACGGCATCTTTGCCTCTTCTCTGAGTGGGCCGCGCGAATGCGCTCGGCCGGAACGTTGGTAAGCCGGTCGGAATCAGCCGGCCATCGGGCGACGAGCGATGAGCCCATTCGTCCGCTGTCGGGTGGGCGGGTTCCTGGCCGGGAATGCCTTCCGCGGCCAAGAGCCTCGTCTGCCTCTTGCATGATGGTATGAAGTAATATGTTCTCTGTCAAGACTAATTTTCGTGCCAGCGCCTCGCTGAGCGTCAGGCCAGGTGCCGCTCCATAATGCAAGCGCGCGTTGGAATTTCGCGCGCGGCGCCTGACCTCGTCGCGAAGGGCCTCGGCGACCGGGATGGCGCGGTTCCGTCGAAACATGCCGTGCGCCAGTGGCAATCGTCGTAGATGCTCCGGCCCAAATGGGTTGCGGATCTCGGAGACCAACCATGACCCGTTCACCATCGCCGCGATGGCACTGACCCACACCACGCGCCTGACTGTTCGGACGAACATGGCACTGACGTTTCCTCGTAGTCCAACGATCACCGCTACCCTTCCCCTTAGTCAGAGTCGGTGTCGCGTCTTCGCGATTGCGGCAATCTGCGCAGCTAATTCGGACCACGCCGTACGGCCCTTCGCCGCGCTTACCGGGGTCTGACCCGACGCCGACCGACCCTCGTTGGGCGTTCACCGATAGCATGGAGTCGTTGCATCGGCTAACGAAGCTGTTACCGCGATCACGTTTTTCCGAACATCTCACTGGCCGTTCGTAATTCGTGAACACCACCGTTTCGGAAGGCCGTCTCGATCGCCAATGCCGGAACAAACCCCGCCCGGAAGGAGTTGCAGCACCACGTGCCTGCCCCGATCCCCTCGACTAGCCGGCCGAATCGCATCCCGTATTGCCAGCTAATTCACAGTTTCGAGCAAAGCTGATGCGCCAAGGCCCACTCGCAGGCCGCTATCCGGCGGTCGCCGCCATGGTCACGCTTGCGTTGATCCCGTACCTGGCGCTGTCCGCGGCGGTCGACCCGTTGGTGCCGATCATCTCCGAGCAGTTGCACATGACCGCTCAGGAGATGAGCCTCAGTTCCGGCCTCGGCAACGCGGCGTATGCCGTGGGCACGGTGCTGGCGGTCCAGTTCGCACAACATCTGCCGCAGCGCAGGATGCTGCTTGGATACGCGGTAGTGCTGGTGCTTGGCTCGGTGCTCGCCGCCGCTGCACCCAACGCGGGCACGTTCATCAGCGGGCACGTACTGCAGGGACTGGCGACCAGCATGCTGTTGATCGCGGCCGCACCCCCACTCACGATCGGATTCCCGAGAGACAAGCTCAGGAACACGGCCGTGATCATGAACATGTGCGTGTTCGGGGCGGTCGCCCTCGGCCCGTTCATCGGTGGCGTGCAGGCCGAGTCGCACGCGTGGCGACCGCTGTTCTGGATCGTCGCCGGGATTGCGTTGCTGGCTCTGATCCTGGCCGCGTTGACGTTCGACGACGCCCCGCCCGCCGACCTCGACGCACCACGTGACCTGATGGCGATCGCACTGGCGGCCGTCGGGTGTACGGCGGCGTTCGTGGGCGCTGCTCAACTGACCACCCACGGTTTCGGGGATGCGGCGGTGACCGTTCCGATGCTCGGCGGTCTGGCCCTGATCGTGGTGTTGATCGTCTACCAATTCCGCGCTCGTCGTCCGCTTCTGACGGTCCGAACGATGCTGACGAGCGCGATTCCGGTCGCAGGCGTTGGCGTCGCACTGTTCGCCGCGGCCGCGTCGGTTGCGGCGACCGTGCTGACGGCCAACGTGTTCTTGCGTACCTACAGCCCGGTCCACGTCGGGCTGCTGTACCTGCCTGAACTCGGCGGCGCCATCGTGATGGCGTTCGTGTTCGGGGCGGTCATCTCCCGACGCGCCATGCACTACCTTCCGCTCGTCGGCATGGCGTTCTTGGCGGCCGGGATCCTGGTGTTCCGGCTCGCGCTACCCGCCAACCAACCACTTGCCCTGCTCGGCGCGGGACTGACGGGGCTTGCCCTAGGTGCCACCGTCGCACCCGCACTGTTCGTCGCGGGCTTCTCGTTGCAGTCCAACAGCCTGCAGCGCGTCTTCGCGATCATCGAACTCCTGCGGGCGGTGGCGGCGTTCCTGGTCGCGCCGGTCTTCGTGCACTTTGCGGTGACGTTCTCGGGTGACGTGGTCGTCGGCACCGGAATCGCACTGTGGATCGGATTCGGGCTCGCGATCGGCGGAGCCGCTTTCGGGGTGGCGATCTACGTGCTCAGCGGAGCCCGACCTCAAGCGCCCGACCTGGACCGATTCCTCGATGGCGAATCCCCCGCCTGGTACTCGCCGCCATTGCTGGCGCGACTCAGGAAGGGCCTGCCACCCCAGGCCGAACCCGCATGGGCCGTCACGACGCCCCTCCGGTCTGAGGCGCCGATACCCGTCGGCCCCGTGGTCTTCGCCTACGACGGATCCGAACTCGCCGCCTTCGCCATCCAACGGGCCGCGAGCCAGTTGGCGCCGGGACGCGACGCCCTCGTCGTGTGTGTCTGGCAGCCCGTCGACGTCGGATTCACACCGACCGACAACGGACACTTCGACGCCGACCAAGCCACCGAGGTACGGCGAGCCGCCGAACGGACGGCCGCCCACGGGGCGGCGCTCGCCGACGCGGCCGGATTTCAGGCGTGTAGCAAGGCCGTTGAAGCGACGCCGACGTGGAAGGGCATCGTTGCGGCCGCCGACGAACACGAAGCGAGCTTGATCGTGCTCGGACCGCACCGCCGCAACGGGCTGCTGGGACATCTGCAGGGCAGCGTGGCAGCCGCGGTCGTCGCACACACCAGCACTCCCGTCCTCATCGTTCCCCAGGGCTCAGCGGCGTCGAATCTCTACACGACGGTCGCCTGACCGCTAGGGCGAACCGTCAGGTCGAGCCAGCGTTCGCCTAACTCAGCGGGCAGTTGCGGCGCCCTGGAAGTCCACGGCGACACGAGTTCCGGTTCGTGCGGACTCGAGGATCGATTCGCACACTGCCAGAGCGTTCATCGCGTCCTGGCCGTCGACCACCGGGCGACCGTCGCCGACGACGGCGCGGGCGAAGTGTTCGATGGTGATGTCGTAGGTGTGCCTGCGGTCGGGCACGTCGACCTCGATCTCGCCTCGCGCAGTGCGCAGCAGCACGGTGCCGATCGGCTCCGGAGTCATCACCTCGGGGGCGACGATGCTGCCCTCCTCACCGTGGACCTCGAGATAGGTGGGAGTGTGCGGTGTCGTGAACGCGTCGTGGAACCGGACGAGGACGTCGTCCTCGTATCGGATCACCGCGGCCGACGCGTCCTCCGTTGCGGTCTCCCATCGTCCCTGCCGCACGGTGATGGCGACGGTTTCCAATGCCCTGGTGCCCAGCAGCGGATTGACCACCGACGCGTCGTGGCACGACAGATCCATGACCACTCCTGCCCCTGGCCGATCACTGAGCCGCCAGCCTCGCAGCCGCTCGGGCAGCAGTGAGGTGTGTCGCACGTTCACCGACAGCACGCGCCCGATCGCGCCGTCGCGCACCAGCTCCCGCACGGTGCGGTGCGTCCCGGCTGCGGGCAGGTGGTGGTTGACGCCGAGAACGATCCCGTGCGTGGCACATGCGGCGGTGATCTGCCGTGCGCCGTCGAGATCGACCGACAACGGCTTCTCGCACAGCACGTGCTTTCCGGCAGCGGCAGCCGCCTCGGCATGCGCCAGGTGGTGCTCATTGGTGCTGGAGATGTAGACCGCGTCGATACTGGGGTTGGTGAGCAGCCCATCGAGACTGTAATCACCGTTCTGCGAGGGTATTTCGTTACGCGCTGCGTAGTCAGCCGCATGGTCGGCGTTGCTGCTCGCCAAGCCGAGGATGCGTTGGTTCATCCGCCGCAATGCGGGAATCATCAGAGTCTGGGCGATGTCACTGGCGCCGATCAGACCCCAGTTCAGCGGTGCGCGATCCGACATCCCCTCATCTTGCCGTCTTCCACACTGGGAGACACAAAGACACTGGCCGTGGTGCACCGCAATGGTGCGCCACGGCCAGAGAGTGGTGCCGCTCAGAACGCCCGGTCCACGAAACCGTTCGTGGTAATGACCTCGTCGTGATTGTCGACGGTGTAGGTGGGGTACGTGGGGGTGGTGACGTTATCGGCCTGGGCCGGTCCCGCGAAACCCAGCACGGCTGCGGTCAGACCGCTGGCGATCAGTGTGGCAAATCCGAACTTCTTCATCTCAGTGCCTTCCTCTGCATCCGGCCGTATTGCTAACCTCTTTGGCCGATCTAAGGGGTTAAACAGGCAGATCAGAGGGTTAATTCCCGTGGCAGGAACTGATCGGCGATTGGCAGGAATCGACCGGTTCTCAGCCGGCCACTGCCTCGGACTCGCTGCCGAGTTTCTCCAACCACATGCGGAGTGTGGCGACCATCAGCGCGGCGCCCTGTGCTCCGTCGTAGAGGCCCATGGCTTGGGCGATCGCCACGCCGGTACCCGTCGAAACGAAGCCGTCGATCGCATCATCGATTCTCGGATCCGTGTTCGAGATCTCCTCGGGCAGCGTGTCCTCGAGTAGGACCCGCGCCGATTCCTTGACCCGCTCGACGACGTCGCGATTGGCCGCAATCTGTTCGGCGTCGTGAAAAGTACTCGTCAGGTACTCGGCCGCAAGGACGACCAACGACGTCTCGGTAGCCAGCCGGGCCCACCACCCCGACAGTGCCTCGAGACGCGCACCCGTCGAATCACCCGCGCCTACAAGCGCTTCCATGAGCTTGGTGACCTCGGCCATGGACCGGTCGCGCAGCACTTCGAGGCAGAGCGCTTCCTTGCTGTCGAAGTTGCTATAGACCGCTCCGATGGTCCGTCCGGCCTCGGCGGCGATCGCGGCGATCGAGGTGGCGTGATACCCCTTGGCACAGAACATCTGCTCGGCCGAATCCAACAGGTCCTGACGGGTCTGCGCTTGACTCTCTGCGCGAGTCAGTACCTTCCGAGCAGCCACGTCACCCTCCAACTCTTGCTAGTCCACGATGCGAGACATACTACCGTTATCTGGATAGCCAGCAGGGGTCTGGCGGTGCCGATAATTCATCTACGTCAACCATCGAAATTCAACCTTGACTAGGGGTTTTAAGCATAGATATTGCTTCGCTATCCGCATAGTCCTATTCTTCAGAAGTCTGAATCACTTCAGGCCGACGTTCGATGACGACCGGAGGATCTGCTGTGGTTGCTATTGCGCACTTTCTGTCCAGCTCGGGCACGGGTATCCAGGAGCACGTCGAGGGTCTCCTCCAGTTCGTCGTCGCCACGAAGGCGGACCCGACATGAGCGCCGAACGCAACCCGCTGCTGGCAGAGTTGAAGGAGCCGCACGACGTCCTGTCGCAGCTGTCACCCGAGGAGTCGGTACTGCTGCTCGGCATGCTCCGCAAGGCAAAGGCCACCCACCAGCAGCGCCTGGACGGTTCCGTCGAGGACACCCTCAAGGTACTGCCGCGGCTGATTCGCCCCGCGGCCCGCAAGATTCTCTTCGGTAAGTGAAACATCATGACTGACTTGATAACTCGCGCACAGATTGCGTTACTCGCAGACCTCCTCGACGCCGACCCAGCGGCGCTGGCAAGCCTGGAACATCTTGGGCCAGAAGGCGTCCGCGCCTTACATGGCGCAATGTCCGATGCGCTCTTCGACTCGTTGGCTTCGGTATTCGCACGCGTGAGCAAGCTGGCACCGCTCGTCCCGAACGGCGTCGTCGTCACCCTCGCGCAGAAAGCCGTGCCGCCAGAGGTCGCCGGGCGTGCCGGTGGGGCCCTTGGGCTCGCACACGAGGACCGCGCCGTCGCCGTCCTATCGGGGATGAAGCCGGCCTACCTCGCCGTCGCCGCACGCTACGTCGATCCACGGGTCATCCCCCACTTCGCTCCCAAGATCCCGTCGCGGCTCCTGATTCCGACGGCGAAGGAGTTACTACGTCGTCGCGACTACCTCACCGCATCACGATTCGTCGAGTACGCCACGCGACAGCACATCGTCGACTTCGAGAAGGCGATCGACGACGACGAGGGGCTGGTCCGGACGGCGGCGCTGGTGTGGCGAACGGACATCCTCAACGACATTCTGCGCGTTGCCGGACCCGGCCGAGTCGTCCGAATGGCGACAGCGGCGAGGGCTGGCTCGCCAGAGTTCGCCGTGACGATGCTGTCGGTCCTGGCTCGCATCGACCCGGAACTTGCAATCCCTGCCGTCGAAGAGCTACTCGGCAACCCCGATACTGACGCCGTAGCAAGCATTCTCGGCGTCGCCGAGCACGAGGGTGTGCTCGTCGAGTTGCTCGATCTAGCCGCCCTGCTCACCGCCGACGCTCTGCCCAACCTCGCGGCCGCGCCGATCCTTCGCGACGCATCGTTCGCCAGCCGAATCAGCGGCGCGGCGGACACCGCCAGTCGCCGCAAGTCGTGGAAGCGAATTGCCCGCGCAATTGCCGCCGCGGGGGTGCCGGCCACGGCAGTCGACTAACGCCGATGCTTGCGCAGACCTGCAGCAGCTGAACGCACCGCATTCGTGACGGTCTCGATGATCGGACTATCCAGCTTCCAGCACTGCCAATACAGCGGCACGTCGAGATGCGCGTCGGAGATGCGGACGAAGGACCCCTCGGCCACTGCCGGGCCCGCAAGTTGTTCGGGGTACATGCCCCATCCGATCCCCGCTCGCGCGGCCGCGCCAAATCCTTCGGCTGTCGGCACGTGGTGGACCGGCCGCGAGATGGCTCTGCGGAAGGTCTTGCGCAGCAACATGTCCTGCAGTGCGTCATCGAGATTCCAGGCTAGCGACGGAGCCACCGCGACGGACTCCGCAGTGAAGCCCTCCGGCAGGTACCGCTCGACGTAGGCCGGGCTCGCGACGGGTACGTAGCGCATCACACCCAGCGACTGCACCCGACACCCCGGAACCGACGTGCGCTCGGTGGTGACCGCTCCCATCACCGTCCCGTCGCGCAACAGTCGAGCGGAGTGATCTTGATCCTCGATGCGGATGTCGAACAGGACGTCATCCAGCTGGCCAAGCACGGCAGTGAACCACGTCGACATCGAATCGGCGTTGACCGCGATCGCGACCCGCTGCCGTCGCGCGCCTGCGCGGTGCCCCAGCGCGTCGAGCGCCTCCGACTCCAACATCGCGGTCTGCGCCGCCAGCCGGATCAGTGGAATGCCGGCCGCAGTTGCCTTACAGGGCTTTTCGCGGACGATCAGGACCTGGCCAACTCGCTGCTCGAGGGCCTTGATGCGCTGGCTGACCGCCGACGGGGTCACGTGCAGCCGCTCGGCCGCGGCGTCGAAGCTGCCGAATTCGACCACCGCCGCCAGGGCCGCAAGCTGGTCGCCACCAAGCCGGTTCTCATACTCGTGGCGCATTCTGACCTGCGGCTTTCGTCGGTGCTTCACGGCGTTGTCGTCCAGTTTGTCTCACGTAATGATGCATCTCGTAGCGCGCACCGCACCCGTGCTCACACATACATACACAGCAAAGATTCCATAAGCTCGTCAGGTGGAACCGACCGCCGCCGCGCCCCTCGGACGCGAACAGTGATTGGCGGACGCACGCTCGCGATCCTCATCACGATCGGCGCCATGGTCGGCGGTGCCATCGTGTGGCCATGGACGTCCCCGCCAACCGCATCGGATGGACTGGCGCCGACCCCACCCATGGGTTTCAACAGCTGGATCACGACGTACTGCGACGAGAGCCTCGACGACACGATGATCAGGGGCATCGCCGACGCGATCGTGGACAAGGGCTTGAAGGACGCCGGCTACCAGTACGTGAACATCGATGATTGTTGGGCACTGCCTGAACGCAACGCCGAAGGAAACCTCGTACCCGATCCGAAGCGGTTCCCCGAGGGCATCAAGGCACTCGCGGACTATGTCCACGAGAAGGGCCTCAAGTTCGGTATCTACACGAGCGCCGGTATCAAGACCTGCGACCCCAACGGGTTTCCCGGCGCGCTGAACCACGAGGTCGAGGACGCGAACCTGTTCGCATCCTGGGGAGTCGACTTCCTCAAATACGACAACTGCAACAACGAGGGCGTGGACGCTCGACAGCGTTACCGCACGATGCACGACGCCTTGAAGGCGACCGGTCGCCCGATCGTGTTGTCGATCTGCGAGTGGGGCCAGAACAAGCCGTGGGAGTGGGCTGGCGGCATCGCAGACCTGTGGCGCACCGGCGGCGACATCGCAGACAATTGGGACAGCGTGCTGGACAATCTGAACAGCAACCTGCCGCCCGCGCAGTACGCAAGCCCGGGCAACTGGAATGACCCCGACTTCCTTCGAAGCGGCAACGGGGGCATGACCGACACCCAGTACCGCAGCCAATTCAGCCTGTGGTCGGTCATGGCCGCGCCGCTGCTCATCGCGAGCGACCTGCGCAACGCGTCGCCGGAGACGATGGCCACGATCACCAACGCCGATGTGATTGCGGTGGACCAGGATCCACTGGGCGTCGGAGGTCGCGAGGTTCAATCGGGTGATGGCTTGCACGTGATCGTGAAGCCACTGGCGGGCGATGACCAAGCCGTGGCTCTGTTCAACGAGACCGATACCGACGCGACCATCGAGGCAAACCTCGACAAGATCGGGTTCGACGCCGGACGGTATGTCGTCAAGGACCTGTGGTCCAAAGAGACGCACGTCGCAACCGGTGGCACGCTGAGTGCATCGGTGCCTGGCTATTCCACCGTTCTTCTTCGCATCAGCCCCGTCGCAGCACGGCCCGCCGGGCGATGGAACCTGTCCCACGTGGTCGAGCTCAGCAGTTCCAACGGTTGGGGCCCATTCGAGACGGACCGAAGCAATGGCGACCAACCCATCGGCGACGGGCGAGCGCTGACACTGCACGGCGTCAAGTTCACGAACGGGCTTGGCGCGCACGGTCCCAGCGAGATCGCCTACTACCTGGGCGGGTCGTGTTCGACACTGACCGCCACGGTCGGCATCGACGACGAGGTACAAGGACAGGGCTCCGTGGTGTTCAAGATCTACGCCGATGACAAGCTGGTCGCCGACAGCGGGCTCGTGTTCAACGCGACACCCCCGAAGTCGCTGGCCGCCAACATATCTGGCGCTGAGACCGTGAAGCTCGTCGTGACCGACGGCGGCGACAACATCGAATTCGACCACGGCGACTGGGCCGACCCGATGATCGACTGCGCCTGACGCTGGCCGACCGGTGCTCCGCCGATGGCTCCCGTTCCGCCCATGTTTCCGGAGGTTGATCGCGGTTCGTCAATGATTTGACGAAAGCCCTATAGTAGAATTTGCTATAGTGATGGCGTGGGCACTCGCAGCCAGATACTTCGAGACGTCATGCACGAGACGGGCATGAGTCAGTCGCAGCTGGCTCGGCTAAGCGGTGTTCACCAGCCCAGCATCAGCCAGTTCCTCTCCGGGAAGGTAGCCTTCAGGGACGATCAACTTGACCGGCTGCTGTCGTGCATGGGGTACAGACTCGAGGTCACCCGCCATGCCGTCGCTCCTGAACTGACCCGCTCAGAGCAGCGCTCCTGGAGGGTGCACCGCCAACTGGCCACGCATCTGAAGCAATCGACACTCACTCGATGGCGGCCCACGATCTTGGCCAACATCGAACGGTTACACGGCTCGGTCTACGGACAGCCACATTCGCGGAATCTCGACCGCTGGGGCCAGCTGGTCTCAACCGGTGACCTGCCGGGACTGCGGCGAGCACTGACCGGCCTCGACCGCGATTCGATTGAGATACGCGAGGTGACGCCCATGGGCGGGCTGCTCCCCGACACCGAGCGCCGCGAGGCACTTCAAAGCGTGATCTGATGCGACGTCCTATTCGAAGCTGATGTCGCTGAAGTCGATCGCCACCATGAGCTGATCTTCGATGGCGTTGCCCTGATCGTCGGCGCGGTAGGCCCTGCGCTTCGAGGGCAGTTTGATGCCGTCGGCCTCCACGATGTCGTAGGTGTACTGGACGGCGGGAAACGCTCCCGCCACCTCGACGCGGTAGTCGTGGCGGCGCAGCAAGCGATCGTCGCCGAAGTAGAACTCCTGAATCGTGGAGTGCGTCGCGATGTCGGCGGGAAACGTCGCCTGTAGGCCCACCCAGGTCTGCCCATCGTCTTCGACCGGCGCGATCTCGCGTACCGAGACGCCCTCCAGCGCCAGCAGGAACGGCGTCGTGAGGTACGTCCACATCGCATAGCCGTTGAAGTAGGCGCGCTGCAGCGGGTTCCACGGCGTGGCGAACTCGTGCCCGTCGAACGACTCCCGCGGGTCATGTCGTTCGGAAACCACTCTGCCGTCCAGCTTTTCGATGGCAACGCGCTGCGGAGTGAAGTCACTCTTCTGATCGTCGGCACCGAACGGCCGTACCGAGGCCCACTCGCGGTCCAAGGCGACGCTCATCCTTCGCGGTTGCGGATCCTGGGGCTGACCCTTGATTGCCCACAGCTGCCCTCCGGTGACGATGGTCGCCTGTGCCCTGCTGAACTGCCGCCAGTGGTCGAGCCCGCCATGCGCGAGCAGAACTTCGTCGAGTAGGTCGGCCATCTGAATCCCCTTGGTGTCAAGCGAGTATCGGTTCTGAGTATGTCGTGGTGAACGCACGGAT
>Ga0193716_1001329_pt1 | contig 14457 bp, 12 predicted proteins | sample U2c1metaG_FD_145901 | JGI IMG/M metagenome (GOLD analysis project Ga0193716, IMG submission 145901) | Soil microbial communities from a riparian zone of the East river system, Colorado, United States - U2c1 | ecosystem: Environmental > Terrestrial > Soil > Riparian zone | place: USA: East River...
GCTGATGGACTCCCAGCAACTTCGACTCAAGCGGATGTACCCGAGCGCGACCTTCCGTGCGACCACGTCGACGGTGGTGATGCCCATCCCGCGCACGGGTACCGGCATCGGCGCGCCCCGGGTCCGTGATCTTGAATTGGTGCGGGTGGTGGCCGGTTTGCTATTGGCGCTGGATGGTAAACCGCAGGCAGATGTTGATATAACGAAGCTCACCGGAGGTGGCGATGAGCGCCCCGCGAAGAGCAAAGGGAAACGATGAACGAGCAGCGCCGAGTGCGATGACCGTCGTCCTGGTCGATCCGCGCCGTCCCTCGCTCGTTCCGGTGGACGCCGTCGCGCTGCTCGCAGGTGACGTGCAGTACACGGAGGAGATGCCCGTCAAGGTGCCGTGGTCGTTGCCTGCGGCGCGACCGGCGTACGACGGTGAGGATGCACCCGTGCTGCTGTCCTCTGACCCCAACCACCCGAAGGTCAGGGCGCGCCTCGAGGCCGGCGAGAAGGTGATCTCGGCGCCGGGACCGCAGCCCGGTGACCGGCTCGTCGACGCGGTCGCGTTGATGGACCGTCTCCGGACGACCGGTCCGTGGGAGGGCGAGCAGACCCACGACTCGTTGCGCCGGTACCTGCTCGAAGAGACCTACGAGCTGTTCGACGCGGTGCGCAGCGGCGACGCCACCGAACTGCGCGAGGAGTTGGGTGACGTCCTGCTGCAGGTGCTGTTCCACGCCCGCATCGCCGAGGACGCGACGCAGCACGCCTTCACCATCGACGACGTCGCCGACTCGCTGGTGCGCAAGCTGAACAATCGCGCGCCGAGCGTGCTTGCCGGAGAGTCGATTTCGCTCGACGAGCAGCTCGCCCAGTGGGAGGAGCGCAAGGCCGACGAGAAGAGGAACAAGGGCGCCGTCTCCGCCATGGATGACGTTCCGACCGGTCAGCCCGCTCTGGCGTTGACCCAGAAGGTGTTTCAACGCGTCACCGCGGCGGGTCTGCCGGTGGATCTGATCCCGGATGCGATGACGTCGATCGTCTTGTCGCTCGGTGATGACGCCGAGAACACCTTGCGCTCGGCGACGTTGGAGTTCATGGACACCGTCCGCAAGGTCGAGCACGCCGTTGCCGCCAGCCGTCGGCCCGATGACGTGCCCGAGGTACTCGACATCGCGCAGCTCGGTGTCGTCACCGAGGAGGAGTGGCGCGCGCACTGGCCGACGGTCGTGCTGGACGAGGCCGGGACCGAAGTCTCAGACGAGCCGGAAGTCTCGGAAGACGCCGAAGTGCCCGAAGACTCCGACGAGCCCGAAGCCTCGGACGAATCCGAACCCTCGGAAGAGACGGAAGCTTCAGCAGACTCCGAAGACTCCGACGAGTCGGATGAGTCCGACGAGTCGGTGGCGACCGAAGAAGACGCCACCCACGACCCCGAGCAAGTCGATCAGGAGAAGAGCGTCGAGCCCCAGTAGGCCGACGAATCACCGTTCCTCATGTGTGAGCAGGTGTGAGTTCTGCTCGTTTGTGGCCCGAACGGTGTTGGCCGCTGGCGGCGGGTGTTCTCCGGTGGACCGCCACGCATCGTGTGGGTGGCGGTGGGCCGGAACTGCCGTGCCTGCCAACGTGGTCGGGTTGACGGTCGGGTCTGGCCGGTGGCGTGCCCGCAACGGTCCTCTGTCCGTTGCGCGGTCCTGCCGGCCGTCGCCTGATCGTCAATCCGAGGCCACGTCTGCCGATCGCGGTCGCCGCGCCGTGATGGCGGGTGACCGGTTCGGAAGTCTGCTGCTGCAAGGGTTTCGCCCAGTGCTGAGCACCCCAGCGGCTGGTGTAGGCCGGATCGACGCCAATGATCGCGACACCGCGGCGGGTAGCCATCGCGGTCAGGCGCGTCCGGAACTTCGCGGTCGGGATGCCGGCCACGGTGCGGCGGAACCGTTTCCCACGTTTCCCGCGGCCCATCGTGTCGCGGCCGGTGGCGCGGGCATCGGCGAAGTCGAGGTTCTCGATGACCACCGCTGAGCAGTTATTGATTTGCGCCTTGTCGAGCAGGGCGGTGATCGCCGCGCGGACCCGACCATCTCGCCGCGACGCCGCCAAACCCGCGGTGGCCACACCGATCGTGATCGGGTCACCGACCGGGTTACCTGAACCGTCGAGCGCACAGGCGGCGAGGTGATCGGCGTTCAGATCGACACCGAGCACCGGGCCGGTGCGCAACCCGTCGATGGGCGGCGCCACTACGGGGTCCTGTTTCCAGGAGGCGTCCAGATACCAACGCTTGCGGGAAGAGTCGTAGCTGATGTCGTAACGCACCGCTCGTCGCCCCAAGACCCGCACAGCCCACTCGGTACCGCGGTGGCTGAACGCCATCGGTGCCCCGACATCGATGTGCGTCCCGTACTGGTCAACCAACGCGGCGGGGACTTTGATTCGCAACCGGCCCGTCTCGTCGACGCGGATGGTTTCATTGCCGCCGACCTTGCCGGTCTCACCGTCGGCGGTAAGGAACATTCGCGCCGCGTCCCAGCGGGCCCGCCACTGCGGTTCAGTGATACCCGCTGCTTTGAGGTGGGTGCGGTTGCGCCACAACCGTTTCCCGCCGACGGTGACCGAGGGTCGGCCCGCATCCAACGCCTCTTGCGCGACGGCCAGTCGTCCCCGCAGTATCGCCAGGCGCCGGGTCTTCGCGAACCTTTCACCCGCCGACCGGTAACCACACCGTCGAGACCGGCGAGTGCCGGTGGGGATGGCTTCCTGTTCACCGGGGTGCAGCGCACACCGCACCTCCAGCACCTCGACGGCGCGCTGGAGATCGGTGGCGTGGGCGCTCAGGGCACGTATGCCGAGCTGGTACTGGTCCTCGACCGCCCGGGTGATCGCCCCAGCCCACCGCGACGACGACACCGTAGTGAGCGCCTGCTTGCGCCGGGCGCGCCACCCAGCGTGTTCCTCGTGGTCCAACCGACCCAGTGCCACCCGTGCCGCCAGCTCTGCCCGGTACACCGATCCCAGAAAAGATCCGATCCCCGCCAGTGCGGCAGCCTCAGCCTCACTGAGGTGAACTCGAGTCCGGATCCGCACCCCCGCCGGCGCCGCCGCGATCACCGGATCGGTGATCCGGCGCAACGCCCGACGCTCACTGGCCATGACTGACATCCTGACGGAGGGCACCGACAAACGCGGGCGGCCGACATCACGCTGCGCGCAGCCCACCGCCTTGACCGCCCGGTCGATCGCAACGTGTTCACCGGACAAACCCCGCGTCTGCCGCGCCTCTGGCGGAAGGGGTCCTGAAGGTTCTCAAGTAGGCGCGGTAGTCGGCCCGCCGATCAGGAGAAGAGCGTCGAGCCCCAGTAGGCCGACGTATCACCTTCGCGCAACCCGGGTGGGCACGCGAAAACGGCTGTGCCGGTGTGGAAGATGTACTCGTTGAGTGCATCGCCCGACATCTGCGCCAGCACCGGGATGAAGTTCGTGGCCGGGCTTCGCACGAAGGCGATGAAGAACAGGCCGGCGTCCAGGTGGCCGAACCCGTCGGAGCCGTCCGTGAAGTTGTACCCGCGGCGCAACATCTTGATCCCGCCGAGATGGTCCGGTGAGACCAGCCTGATGTGGGCGTCGACGTCGACGAGCGGCGTGCCCTTGGCATCCTTGATGTTGAAATCCATCGGCTCGAACTCTTCGTCGTATCCGTTGGGTGCGCCGCTGCCCTTCTGCCTGCCGATCACTCGCTCCTGCTCGTTGAGCGCGGTGCGATCCCATGCTTCGACGCGATTGCGGATGCGTCGCGTGACCAAATAGCTGCCGCCGACCAGCCAGTCGGGCCCGTCGCCCTTGGCCACCCAGACGTTCTTGTCCAGCGTTTCGGTGTCCTCGGCCTTGATGTTGTTCGTTCCGTCCTTGAACCCGAGCATGTTTCGGGGCGTGGACTGTTCGCGTGTCGTCGAGGAGGTGCGGCCGAACCCCAGTTGCGAGTAGCGCACCGCGACGGTGCCGAACCCGACGCGGGCCAGGTTGCGGATGGCGTGCACGGCGACCTGAGGGTCGTTGGCGCACGCCTGCACGCAGATGTCGCCGCCGCACTTGGCGGGGTCCAGGATCTCGTTGGTGAACTTCGGCAGGTCGGCCAGGGCGGCTGGGCGCCGGCTGGCGATGCCGAACCGGTCCTTGCCGTCCTTTTCGAAGAAGCCCGGACCGAACCCGATGGTCAGCGTCAGCGCGGACGCCGGAAGGCCAAGTGCCTCACCGGTATCCGACGGCGGAGCATAGGGATTCCGGCCGACCGCGCCGCCCTCGACGGATTCCTCGCCGAGCGTCATCCGCTCGGCCATCAGCGTCCACTCCTTGAGCATCGCCACGACGTCGTCGAGGTTGTCGGTGGTGACGTCGAAGGAGCAGAAGTGCATCCGGTCCTGGGCCTCGGTGATGATCCCGGCCTGACGCTCACCGCGAAACGGCACCGATTGGTGCGGGGCGTAGGTCGGTGCCTTGGCCGCCGATGCCCGGCCGGCCAGCGCACCCGCGCTGGCCGCGCCGACCACCGCGGCCGTCACCCCCGCCGCGCCGAACAGCTTGCGGCGCGACAGTCCTGCGTGCGCCGATTCCAGTTCTGAATTCGATTCGGCGGCAGTCACTTCCGGCGCCGGATCACTGGGGTGCGATGACACCCTGCACCTGGCTTACTTCCTTGGACAAGGCGTCGACCGCACGCGACAGCTCCTGGCGCTGCGGCTCGGTCACCTTGTCGTAGGAGACGAATCCGTCACCCTCGCGGTACTTCTCGAGCAGCGCCTCGACCTCGGTGAACCTCTGGTCCACCTTCTTGCCGAGTTCGGCGTTGCGCTCGTCGAGGATGGGCCGCACCGATGCGACGGCGGTCTGGCTGCCCTCGACGTTGGCCTTGAAGTCCCACAGGTCGGTGTGGCTGAAGATGTCCTCTTCACCGGTGATCTTGCTTGCCGAGACCTCGTCGAGCAGACCCTGTGCGCCGCCGGCGATCTGGGTGGAGTCGATCTTGTACTCGGGGGCCTTCACACCGTCGTTGAGCTCCTTGACGTCGGCCGCCAGCTGGTCGGCGAGTGCATTGGCGTCGGGCTGCAGACCGGTGACCCACAGCTGCTTCTCCAGTGCGTGGAAGCCCGTCCACTTCTGTCCGGGCTCCAGGTCGGCCTCGCGAAGGTCGATGCGGGGATCGAGGTCGTTGGGGAACGACTCGGCCACCGGCTCGATGCGCTCGTAGTAGGTGCGGGCGATCGGGAACTGCGCCTTGGCGGCTGGGACGTCGCCCTTCTTCACGGCGTCGACGAACACCTGCGTCGCCGCGATGAATGCCTCGGTCTGGCTGTTCACGTACCGCTTGTAGCTCTCGGACGCCTCTTTGAACTTGCCCTCGTCGTCGATCTTGACGGTGTCGCCGGTGACCTTGAATTCGGAGCGGATGCCGTCGCCGACCATGCCGGGCTTGCATGCGGTCTGGTAGGTACCGGGCTCGCCGAGCTGCACGATGAGCTTGCGCTCCAGTCCGGGGGAGATGTTCTCCACCTCGCCCATCACCCGCTCACCCTCGCCGTAGACGTAGAACTCCTGCACCTTGGTGCCGTTGTTGGTGATGACGAACGTGCTTGGCCCCGTGGCGGCCTCGGTGCCCGAGAGCGTGCATTCGGTGTCGTTGGCGGCCACCGTGATCTGGGCAGCCGGTGCCTTGCCGCCCTCGGTGGTGGGGGTGGCCTCCGGTTCCTTGGCGGTGCAGCTGGTCAGCGAGATACCGGCCAGCAGCGCCGCGACCGCAGCGAAGCCCGCCTTGGCAGGCAAGGGAGAGATGTTCACGTAGTTGACCTTTCGGGTGCGGAAGAAGGCTCCGGTTCGGGGGTCGGACTGGAGCTGGAGGGGGAGGTGTCGGGGGACTCAGAGGGAGAAGTGTCGTTCGCCGATGTGCGGATCGGGCGCAGGAACAGCGCCAGCACGATGACGAGGTAGGCCAGCCACAGGGCCAACTGCAGGACGGTCGGCGTCGGGGTCACGTTGAAGATGCCCTGGATGGCCTCGCCGTACCAGGACGACCAGTTGAACCACGACGTGATGTCGAAGGCCTTGTTGGCCAGACCGGGCAGCCAGCCCACCGTCTGCAGGGCACCGATCCCGTAGGACAGGATGCCCGCGGCGACGACGATCAGGAACGCGCCGGTGTAGGTGAAGAACTTTGCCAGGTTGATCCGCACCGCGCCCACGTACATGCCGATCGCGATCGCGATCGCGATCAGCACGCCGACGATGAGGCCGACAAGCGGCCAGAGGGTGTCGGCTTCCGCATAGCCGACCATGAACAGTGCCGTCTCGACGCCCTCACGCCCGACGGCGAGGAAGGCCAGCGACATCACGGCCAGCCCGCCCGTCTCGAGCGCCCGCGCCATGTCGCCGCGCAGCTCACCCGACAGGGTGGCGGAGGCCTTCTTCATCCAGAGCACCATGGTCGTGACGATCGCGACGGCGACCAGGGATGCCACGCCAGCGATGGCCTCGGCGGCCAGACCGGAGATGGTGTTCTCGCCGAACTGGATGACGAGGAATACCCCGATCGTCATCACGATGGCGGCGGCGACGCCGAGCCAGACCCACTTCAGGGCGTCCCGCCGGTCCGACTTGACCAGGAACGCGATCAGAATGGTGACGACGATGGCGGTTTCGAGGCCCTCGCGCAGGCCGATCAGGCCGCTGCCGAACAGTTGCGAGGAGACGCTGGCACCCGCAGCAAGAACCGACACCGACATGTCCCCGACGGCACTCATCCTTTGCTGTTCCTTTCGCGTACATAGCATTGGCTAGCCAATGCTAGGTATGGCTGACCTTAGCAGCGCACCTGGGGGATTCGGACGGGTCTGCGGCGCTACGCGGCTGCATTCCTTGCGCGTGGGACGATTGCCCTAATCCGAGTCGGTCGAGGGAGTCCGTGTTGCCAGTGCGTTGGCTGCGGGTCGTCGTGGTCATATGCGCAACGGTCCTGCTCATGGCCTCGAGCTGCTCGTGGCAGATCGGTACCCCGATACCCGAGGGCGTGCCGCCGCCTTCTGGCGATCCGGTGCCCGAGATCGACACGCACGCCAAGGGTCGACCGGCCGATCAGCTCCATGCCTGGGCGGCGCAGCGTGCGCCTGCCCTCGGGATCCCGGTCACCGCGCTGGAGGCCTACGCCTATGCGGCGCGGGTAGCTCAGGTGGAGAACCCGAGTTGCCATCTGGCCTGGACGACGCTGGCAGGCATCGGGATGGTGGAGAGCCATCACGGCACCTATCGCGGGGCGGTCGTCGCGCCGAACGGCAACGTGACCCCACCCATCCGCGGGGTCCGGCTCGACGGCTCGCTCGGCAACATGCAGATCCCCGACACCGACGGCGGCAAGCTCGACGGCGATCCGACCCTGGACAGGGCGATGGGTCCCATGCAGTTCATCCCCGAGACGTGGCGGCTGTATGGCGTCGACGCCAACAACGACGGTGTGATCAGCCCCGACAACATCGACGACGCCGCGCTGTCGGCGGCGGGCTACCTGTGCTGGCGCGGCAAGGACCTGGCCAAACCGCGCGGCTGGATGGACGCGCTGCGCGCCTACAACCTGTCCGACCAGTACGCGCGCACGGTCCGCGACTGGGCCACGGCCTACGCCGACGGCCACCCGCTGTAAGTCTTCGGAGTCGGGATCGGCGTCGGGTAGTCGGCCCCATTAGGCTGATGGCGCCATCATCGATTCAGATACCAACGACCACGTCCAAGGAGATGTCCAGTGCCCATCATCGAGCAGGTCGGCGCACGCGAGATCCTCGACTCCCGCGGCAACCCCACGGTCGAGGTCGAGTTGGCATTGAGCGACGGCACGTTCGCCAGGGCCGCGGTGCCCTCCGGCGCGTCGACCGGCGAGCACGAGGCCGTCGAGCTACGTGACGGTGGCGAACGCTACGGCGGCAAGGGTGTGGAGAAGGCGGTGGAGGCCGTCCTCGACGAGATCGCGCCCGCCGTCATCGGGCTGAATGCCGACGACCAGCGCCTGATCGATCAGGCACTGCTGGACCTGGACGGCACGCCGGACAAGTCGCGGCTGGGCGCCAACGCCATCCTCGGCGTCTCGCTGGCCGTGGCGAAGGCTGCCGCCGACTCAGCGGGGCTGCCGCTCTTCCGCTACATCGGCGGACCGAACGCACACATCCTGCCGGTCCCGATGATGAACATCGTCAACGGCGGCGCCCACGCCGATACGGGTGTCGACGTCCAGGAATTCATGGTCGCGCCGATCGGCGCGCCGTCGTTCAAGGAGGCGCTGCGCTGGGGCGCAGAGGTCTACCACTCGCTGAAGTCGGTGCTGAAGAAGCAGGGCCTGTCCACCGGCCTGGGTGACGAGGGCGGTTTCGCGCCCGACATCGCAGGCACCAAGGCCGCGCTCGACCTGATCAGCACGGCCATCGAGGGCGCCGGGTTCAAGCTCGGTTCCGACGTCGCGCTCGCGCTCGACGTGGCCGCGACCGAGTTCTACACCGACGGCACCGGTTACGCGTTCGAGAAGGAGACAAGGACCGCCGGGCAGATGACGGCCTTCTACGCCGAGCTGCTCGACGCCTATCCGCTGGTGTCGATCGAAGACCCGCTGTCCGAGGACGACTGGGACGGCTGGGTGTCGCTGACGACGGCCATCGGTGACCGGGTCCAGATCGTCGGCGACGACCTCTTCGTCACCAACCCGGAGCGCCTCGAGGAGGGCATCGAGAAGGGTGCGGCCAACGCGCTGCTGGTCAAGGTGAACCAGATCGGCACGCTCACCGAGACGCTGGACGCCGTCGCCCTTGCCCACAGCAGCGGTTACCGGACGATGATGAGCCACCGCTCCGGCGAGACCGAGGACACCACCATCGCCGACCTGGCCGTCGCCGTTGGCAGCGGGCAGATCAAGACCGGTGCACCCGCCCGCAGCGAGCGCGTCGCGAAGTACAACCAGTTGCTGCGCATCGAGGAAGCCCTCGGCGACGCCGCGCGCTACGCCGGTGACCTGGCCTTCCCGCGGTTCACGCCCGCAACCCAGTAACTTTTCACCTATGCCCGACGCGAAGCGGCCAGACCCGAAGCGGCGCACTCCCGCGTCGCGGCCGGGCAAGCCGGGCGAGGCGGGTCGCGGCAGGCCACGGGGTGCATCGCCGGTGCAGCGGGAGCCCCGACCCGCACTGCCGCGGGCGACGTCGGAGCAGCCCGAGGCGACGGAGACCGAGAAGCCGGCCGCCGTCGAGCCCATCAGGCAGGCGATCGCCGAGGCCGCCGAGCAGCAGTCCGAGCAGCGGTTGGGTTCGGCGGCCCGGCGCGCCGCGATCCTTGCTGCGGTGATCTGCGTGCTGACCCTGACGATCGCCGGCCCGGTCCGCACCTACTTCGCGCAGCGGACCGAGATGCAGCAACTGGAGACCATCCAAGCCCAATTGCGTTCCCAAATCGCCGATCTCGAACAGCAGAAGGTCAAGCTCGCCGATCCGGTGTTCATCGCCGCTCAGGCGCGCGAACGCCTCGGGTTCGTCATGCCCGGCGAGATTCCCTATCAGGTGCAGCTGCCCGCGACCGCCGGACAGGAGGCGCTGCCGGGCACGGCTGCCGCGCCGGTGCCCAGTGGCCAACCGTGGTACACGTCGCTATGGCACACCATCGCCGATGCGCCGCACGGTCCACCGCCTGCGCCTGCTTCCCCAGACCCCGCAGCGCCCGTGGTGCCTGCGATTTCACCGCCACCCGTGCCGCCTCCCGGTGGCTGACCCCGACGATCTCGCCGCCGTCGCGCGGCAGCTGGGCCGCGAGCCCCGCGGTGTCCTCGAGATCGCCTACCGCTGCCCGAATGGTGAGCCGGGTGTCGTCAAGACCGCGCCGCGTCTGCCCGACGGCACCCCGTTCCCGACGTTGTACTACCTGACCCACCCGGCGTTGACGGCCGCCGCGAGCCGGCTGGAGTCCTCGGGGTTGATGCGCGACATGACCGAACGTCTGCAGAACGACGAGGAGCTGGCCGCCGCGTACCGTCGTGCGCACGACTCGTATCTGGCGGAGCGGGATGCCATCGAGTCACTGGGCACCACGTTCTCCGGCGGCGGTATGCCCGACCGGGTCAAGTGCCTCCACGTGGTGATGGCGCATTCGCTGGCGAAGGGACGAGGGGTCAATCCCTTCGGCGATGAAGCATTGGCCGTGCTGGCGATCGAGCCGGCGATGGCGGGAATCCTGGACAAGGAGAGCTGGACGTGAGAGTCGGTGCGATCGACTGCGGGACCAATTCGATCCGGTTGTTGATCGCCGACGTCGACGCAGACGGTGATGGTGCCCAGCTGCGCGACGTGCACCGTGAGATGCGCATCGTGCGGCTGGGCGAAGGTGTTGACGCCACAGGGCAATTCGCGCCCGTGGCGCTGGACCGCACGCGCGCTGCGCTTGCGGAGTACGCCGACGAGATGCGCGTGCACGACGTCGAGGAGGTGCGGATGGTCGCGACGTCCGCCGCGCGAGACGTGAGCAACCGCGAGGAGTTCTTCGCGATGACGGCCGAACTGCTCGGCGCCGTGGTGCCCGGTGCGGTCGCCGAGGTGATCACCGGAACCGAGGAGGCGGCGCTGTCGTTCATCGGAGCGGTCGGTGAATTGGATGACTCCGCAGCACCTTTCGTCGTCGTCGATCTGGGCGGCGGCTCGACCGAGGTGGTGGTGGGCGATGCTGGGGGAGTGACGGCCAGCTTCTCCGCCGACATCGGTTGCGTGCGACTCACCGAACGCTGTCTGCACTCGGACCCGCCGACGGCCGCGGAGATCGAGGCGGCCCGAATCGTGGTGCGCGACGCGCTATCCGAGGCGCTGCGGGCGGTGCCCGTCGAGGGCGCCAAGACGTGGGTGGGCGTGGCGGGCACCATGACGACGCTGTCGGCGCTGGCTCAGGGAATGGTGGCCTACGATCCCGATGCGATCCACTTGTCGCGGGTGGGATTCGGCGGACTGCTGACGGTGTGTGGCGACCTGATCGCGATGACGCGCAAGCAGCGCGCCGCCCTCGGGCCGATGCACGAAGGGCGTGTCGACGTGATCGGCGGTGGCGCGATCATCGTCGAGGAGTTGGCGCGGGAGCTAGGCAGCCGTGCCGGGATCGACGAATTGGTCGTCAGCGAGCACGACATCCTCGACGGCATCGCGCTGTCGATCGTCTAAGCCGGTGGTGCACCGAAAGTGCGGTTGCTGACGGCTCGACTCGCGCGACCCGTTCAACAACCGCACGTCCGGCGTTGTCTACTTACGTACGTTGCAGTTTGGCGGGTTTCCGCAATGGTGACCGCCGTCGCACGCGTTGCAATGACACGTGCAACCCGATCCTGCCTTGACCTCTGAAACGCGCATTGCAATTCCTCTGCTGGTTCAGACTGGCATCAACATATGACTACTTCACAATAGTTCGGATCACGCTGAGGGGGAACCGTTGCGGCCGAACCGTGACGCCGTCAGGACTGCAGCACGGGCTTCAGCGCGTCGAGGACCGTGGCGTCCTCGATGGTCGACGGCGGCGCTTCGTCGCGACCGTCGGCGATGCCGCGCATCGTCTTGCGCAGGATCTTGCCAGAGCGGGTCTTTGGCAGCGCCGCGACCACGTCGACCCGCTTCAGGCTGGCCACCGCGCCGATGTTCTGTCGCACGGCCGCCACCAGTTCGTCGACCAAGCCGTCTGCGGAGGCACCCGCCTTGAGCACCACGAATCCCCGCGGCACCTGGCCCTTGATGTCGTCGGCGACGCCGATCACCGCGCATTCGGCGACCGCGGGATGGTTGGCAAGCACCGCTTCGATCGAGCCGGTGGACAACCGGTGGCCCGCGACGTTGATGACGTCATCGGTGCGGCCCATCACGAACAGGTAGCCGTCGTCGTCGACGTAGCCGCCGTCGCCGGACAGGTAGTAGCCGGGGAACGCCGAGAGGTAGGACGCGACGTAGCGGTCGTCGGCGCCCCACAGCGTCGGCAACGTGCCTGGCGGCAGGGGCAGTTTCACGCAGATCGCGCCCTCCTCGCCTGCGTCGCACTCGGTGCCGTCGGGGCGAAGGATGCGGACGTCGTAACCCGGCATGGGCACCGTCGCAGAACCTGGCTTCGTAGGCATGGCCTCGATGCCCATCGGGCCCGCGGCGATCGACCATCCCGTCTCGGTCTGCCACCAGTGGTCGATCACGGGGATGCCGAGTCGCTGCGCGGCCCAGTGGTAGGTGCCGGGATCGAGTCGCTCGCCTGCCTGGAACAGGTAGCGCAGCCCGGACAGGTCGTAACGGTCGAGGTGCGTGCCGTCGGGGTCCTCCTTCTTGATGGCGCGCATCGCGGTCGGGGCGGTGAACAACGTCTTCACGCCGTGCTCGGCGGCCACCCGCCAGAACGCGCCTGCGTCGGGGGTGCCGACGGGTTTGCCCTCGTAGAGCACGGTCGTGGCGCCAAGCAGGAGCGGCCCGTAGACGATGTAGGAGTGGCCAACCACCCAGCCGACATCCGAAGCGGCCCAATACACTTCGCCGGGATTCGTGTCGTAGACGTGTCGCATGGTCCACAGCAGAGCCACGGCGTGCCCGCCGTTGTCGCGGACGATCCCCTTGGGCTTGCCGGTGGTGCCCGACGTGTAGAGCACGTAGAGCGGATCGGTCGCGGCCACCGGGACGGGGTCGACGGGCTCGGCGGCGGCGACCGCCTCGTCCCAGTCGACGTCCCGGCCTGGCACCAGTGCACAGGGGTGTTGTTCGCGCTGCACGATGACGCAGTGCGGGGTGTTGTGCTCGGCTTTGTCGAGTGCAGCGTCGAGCATCGGCTTGTAGTCGACGGTGCGGGTTGGCTCGATCCCGCACGACGCCGACACCACGACAGCGGGCTGGGCGTCGTCGATGCGGGCCGCGAGCTCGTGCGCGGCGAACCCGCCGAACACCACGGAGTGCACGGCGCCCAGCCGTGCGCAGGCCAGCATGGCGATGACTGCCTCGGGCACCATCGGCATGTAGATGACGACGCGGTCGCCCTTGTCGACGCCGAGGCTGCGCAGCACGCCCGCGAACCGCGCGGTGACGTCCAGCAGTTCGCGGTAGGTGTAGGTGCGCTTGGTGTCGGTGACGGGGGAGTCGTAGATCAGCGCCGCCTGATCGCCGCGCCCCGCGTCGACGTGGCGGTCCAGCGCGTTGGCGCACGTGTTGAGTTCGCCGTCCGGAAACCACCGGTAGAACGGGGGATTGGAGTCATCGAGAATGCGTACGGGCTCGCGGATCCACGTCACTGCGCGGGCGGCGTCGGCCCAGAACGTGCAGGGGTCTTCGATGCTGGCGTCGAACATTGCTTGGTATCCGGCCATAGCGGCACGGTATCGCGTGGACTGCCGTTGTCCGGCCGTTCGCCGGGTTTCTCTATAGTCCGTTGCATGGTTACTGACACCACGTCAACAAGCAACGAACCGCCACCCATCGCGGGCGTGCGCCGATCGTTCGTCGAGGCCCGCGGGGTCCGGTTCCACGTCACCGAGTCGGGGCCGGTGGACGGCAGGCCCGTGATCGCGCTGCACGGCTGGCCGCAGCACCACTGGGTGTACCGGGATCTGCTGGCCGACCCGCCGCCGGGGCTGCGCATCATCGCTCCCGACCTGCCCGGGTACGGCTGGTCCGGGCCCGCGCCGCACCGGTGGGCCAAGGAGGACGTCGCGAACGACGTGCTGGCCCTCGCCGACGCGCTCGGGATCGACCGCTTCCTGCTCGTCGGCCACGACTGGGGTGGTTTCGTCGGGTACCGGATGGTGCTGTCGTCGCCGGAGCGGATCGACGGCTACTTGGTGATGAACATGGCGCACCCGTGGGTGACTCCGCGGGTTCTGCTGCCGACATTCTGGCGACTGCTGACCTATCAGCCCATGATGGCCACGGTCGGGGTGCAGGTGCACCAGCGCACCAGGATCATCGAACGGATGGTGTTCGGCAGCGGCCCGGCGAGTCATCGACTTGATCCCGCGGTCGCCCGCGTCTACACCGAGCGGTTCCGCGACCCGGTGTGCGCCCGCACCGCGCGAGACACCTATAGGACCTTCCTCCTGCGCGAAATACCCTCGAGTGCAAGGAATCCCGAGACCCGCCGCGTGACTCTGCCCGTCCGGGTGCTCTTCGGCACTGCCGACTTCGCGGTGCATCAGTCGTTGGCGGATCCGGCGACGGCCAAGGCCGACGACTACACATTCGACCCGGTCGACGCCGGCCACTTCGTCATCGACGAACGCCCGGACCTGGTGCGCGCCAAGCTGATCGCACTCGCCGAAGAGACCGCGAACCCCTCCACCTGAGGCGATTTCGGCGCGGTTCCGGTCGCGCACCGACCGGAACCGCGCCGAAATCGCTTGGTTGGTTGGTTAGCCGAGGGCGTCGGCGGCCTCCGGTGGCCGGTTCCCGTTGCTCTTCTTCGCCTTCG
>Ga0193716_1001330_pt1 | contig 14453 bp, 12 predicted proteins | sample U2c1metaG_FD_145901 | JGI IMG/M metagenome (GOLD analysis project Ga0193716, IMG submission 145901) | Soil microbial communities from a riparian zone of the East river system, Colorado, United States - U2c1 | ecosystem: Environmental > Terrestrial > Soil > Riparian zone | place: USA: East River...
TGAGAAGGTTGTTCCCGAGCTCTTCGGCGGCGCAGCTGACCTAACCGCCTCCACCAAGACCATATTCAAGGACTCGCCCAGCTTCCATGTCGATCCCACCGGCCGCAACGTCTTCTTCGGCGTCCGCGAATTCGGTATGTGCGCCATGGTTAACGGCATGGCGGCCCACGGCGGTCTCATCCCCTTTGGTTCCACCTTCTTTACCTTCTCGGACTACTGCCGCTCAGCTCTTCGCATGGCCGCGCTGATGAGCGTCCATTCGCTCTTCATCTTCACCCACGACTCTGTCGGTCTCGGCGAGGATGGTCCTACCCACCAGCCCATCGAGCACCTGATGGCCCTCCGCGCCATCCCGCAGCTCACCGACTTCCGCCCTGCGGATGCCAACGAGACCGCCGCCTGCTGGCAGCTTGCCCTCGAGCGTAAGAGCGCCAGCTTCATGGCTCTCTCCCGCCAGGATCTTCCGGTCCTCGATAACGAGAAGTACAAGGTGCATGATGGTGTGAAGAAGGGTGCTTACGCGCTGGATAACTCCGGTAAGGACATCATCCTCATCGCCACCGGCTCCGAGGTCTCGCTCATCGTCAAGGCTGCGGAAGAGCTCAAGGCCGCCGGCATCAACGCTTCTGTAGTCTCGATGCCAAGCTTCAAGATCTACGACGAGCAAGATTCAGACTACAAGACAAGTCTGCTCCCCGAGGCCACGCCAAAGCTCGCCGTCGAAGCCGGAGCCACCATGGGCTGGTATAAGTACATCGGCCACAATGGATCTGTCATCGGTCTGGATCGCTTCGGCGCCTCTGCCCCCGGCGCCATCGCGCTCGAAAAGCTTGGCATCAGCGTCTCGCATATCGTCGAGCAGGCGAAGAAGCTGGTGAAAAAATAGTCATCGGGCGAGGTATTTAGCCTCGCCCTTTCTTTTTTGAAGCAGTAGAGATCGTCGCTCCGACCCATCTGCGCCGAATCACGAACTGCCGCATCCAAAGATCAGGGCACTATGAAGATTGCAATCGCCTCCGACCACGCTGGCTTTCCTCTCAAAGGGGAGGTCCGCGACTATATTACAAAGCTTGGCCACGAGGTCCAGGACCTTGGCGCCTACAACACCGAACCCTCCGACTACTCCGACTTCGCCATCTTGGTAGGCAAGGCCTTGATGTCGGGCACAGCCGAACGCGGCATCCTCATCTGTGGCTCCGGCGTAGGCGTCTGCATCGCCGCCAACAAGATGCCAGGGGTGCGAGCAGGCATGTGCCACGATACCTACTCCGCTCATCAGGGTGTCGAGCACGACGAGATGAACGTGCTTGTTATGGGCGCGCGCATCATCGGAACCGCGCTCGCCTTCGAGTGCGTTGACTCCTACCTGAAGGCCAGGTTTATCGCTACGGAAGAACGCTTTGTCCGTCGGTTAAACAAAGTTAAGGCCATCGAAAAGCAGTACATGCCCGCTGCTGTCATAGCTGCCCTTACCTCCAAGGCGCTGTAACTCCCGATAACACTAACACTGCGTAGAATGGATACAGATCATGCCTAAAACGATTAAGCCCCGTACATGGTTCATCACTGGTGCCTCCACCGGCTTCGGCCGAATACTTGCCGAAGAGGTGCTCAAGGCTGGCGGCAATGTGATCGCTACCGCGAGGAAGCCCGAGCAGATTACTGATCTCGAGCAGCAATATCCCCAATCCGCGAAGGCCCTCGCTCTCGACGTTACCAACGCCGGCCAAGTTGATTCAGCGGTCAAGCAAGCGTTCGCCCAATTCGGTCAGATTGACGTGCTGGTCAATAACGCAGGCTACGGAATCGCAGGTGCCATTGAAGAGGTCACCGAAGCCGAGTTCAGGCCTGTCTTCGAAACCAACGTCTTTGGCTTGATCCGCGTCACCCGTGCCTTCCTGCCTTACCTGCGCAGGCAGGGCAGTGGACACATCCTCAATATCTCCTCTATCGGTGGTGTCACCGCCTCCCCCGGCTGGGGTTACTACCAATCCACCAAGTTCGCTGTTGAAGGCCTCTCCGAGGCTCTCGCAGCGGAACTTGCCCCACTTGGCATCCACGTTACCCTCATCGAGCCCGGACCCTTCCGCACCGATTTTCTCGGGCGCTCCGGCGTGGCAGCCGCACAGCGTATTGCAGACTACGACGCTACCGCGGGCAACGCCCGCCAGTATCAGAGTGCTCAGAATGGCAAGCAGCCCGGTGACCCCGTCCGCGCAGTCCACGCCATGATGCAGGTCGTCGATTCGCCCCAACCACCACTCCGCCTTCTGCTGGGAGCGGGAGCACTCAAGCGTCTCCGCGGAAAACTGGATGACTGGCAACAGGAAATCGCCGCCTGGGAGTCCATTACCGTCGGCGCAGACTTTCCGGAGAACCAGTGAACCAGGTCAAGATCCTCTTTATTGACGACAGGTTTAAAGCTTGCGAAGCCGCAAAGACCATTCGCCTCGAATCCTCCGCACAGCTCAAACGTGAGCTCGCTCAACTCGGCGTTCAAACCGCCTAAGAAGGGAACACATGGAACTCGGAATTATTGGACTTGGCAAGATGGGCTTCAATATGGCGGAGCGTCTCCGCCTTGCCGGCCACAAGGTTGTCGGCTTCGACTTCAACAAGGAAGCAACCGCGAAGCTCACCGCATCGGGCTCTCTCGGTGTCGACTCTCTCGAAGATCTCGTCAAGAACCTCACTGCGCCACGCGCCATCTGGATCATGGTTCCCTCGGGCGATCCGGTCGACCAGACCATCGCGAAGCTCGAGCCGCTGATGCAGAAGGGCGACACCTTCATCGACGGCGGCAACTCCAACTACAAGGACACGCAGCGCCGCCACGCCGAAGCTGCCGCTAAGGGCTTTGAGTTCATCGACTGCGGCACCTCAGGCGGCGTATGGGGGCTCACGGAGGGTTACAGCCTGATGATCGGCGGCGACAAGGCTCCCGTCGAACGCCTCACCCCCATCTTTGAAACTTTGGCACCCGCCAAAAATGAAGGCTGGGGCCACGTAGGCCCCTCGGGCTCTGGTCACTTCGTGAAGATGGTTCACAATGGCATCGAATACGGTCTCATGCAGGCCTACGCCGAGGGCTTCTCGATCATGAAGGCCAAGACACCCCTCAACCTCGATCTCCCACAGATCTCCAAGATCTGGCAGAAGGGCTCCGTCGTCCGCTCGTGGCTGCTCGATCTCACCGCTGGCGCGCTTGCCAAGAACCCAACCCTTGAAGGCCTCGAAGCCTTCGTTCCAGACTCCGGAGAAGGCCGCTGGACCGTGACCGAAGCCATCGATCTGAACATCTCCGCACCTGTCATTACAGAGTCGCTCATCCGCCGCCTCCGTTCGCGCGAAGAGAACAACTTCACGGACCGCATGATCTCCATCATGCGCGGAGCCTTCGGCGGCCACGACGTCAAGAAGTCCTAACCAAAGCACGAGAGGTATATCGATATGCCGAGCACACTAGCTAACACATCCGCCGCCCCGACCCCGGCCACGTCGCAGCCCGAGCGCACTCCTGATCCATGTGTCGTCGTCATCTTCGGAGCATCTGGCGATCTCACCAAGCGCAAGCTCCTGCCCGCTCTCTACCACCTCGAGCAGGCTGGCCTGCTCCCGGAAAAGATTGCCGTCGTCGGCGTCGCCCGCCGTCCCCTCGAGGACAGCTTCGCACCCGACATGAAGGAAGGCATCATCGCCGGCGGTGGTGTTGAGGAGTCCGATCCTAAGCTTGCCCCGTTTGTCGCCAAAATTCAGTACCACGCCATGAACTTCGACGACGCCGCAGGTTACGACGCGCTCAACAAGAAGCTCGCCGAGATCGACAAGCAGTTTGGTACCTGCGGCAACCGCCTCTTCTACCTGGCCACCGCACCCGAATACTTCTCCGACATCATCAACTACCTTGGCGAGCACGGCATGGCCAAGCCCGCGTCGGTGACCGCCCCCGACGGTTGCAGGACCTGGGTCCGAACCATCATCGAGAAGCCCTTCGGCCACGATCTAGAGTCCGCCAAGGCCCTCAATGACGAAGTCAACAAAGTCTTCAACGAAGATCAGATATTCCGCATCGACCACTACCTCGGCAAGGAGACAGTTCAGAACATCCTCGTCTTCCGCTTTGCCAACGGCATCTTCGAGAATGTTTGGAACCGCAACTACATCGACCACGTCGAAATCACCGCCGCCGAGGGCATCGGCATCGAAGGTCGCGGCCCCTTCTACGAGACCGCCGGAGCCCTGCGCGACGTCGTCCAGAACCACGTCATGGAGCTGCTGAGCTTCGTCGCGATGGAGCCGCCCGTCTCTTTCGAGGCCTCCGCCGTGCGCAACGAGAAAGTAAAGGTCTGGCGTGCCATCCAACCCATCCACCCTGCCGATACCGTCCGCGGCCAATACGGCCCCGGCATCGTCGACGGCAAACCGGTTATAGGCTACCGCCAGGAAGATCGCGTCCACCCGCGCTCCCAGACCGAGACCTACGCAGCCCTTCGCCTCGAGATCGAGAACTGGCGCTGGGCGGGCGTGCCCTTCTACATCCGCGCGGGCAAGCGTCTCGCCAAGCGCGTCACCGAGATCACCATTCAGTTCAAGCTGCCTCCCCTCCTTCTCTTCAAGGACCACGAGGGCAAGGGCGGCGAAGGCATCAGGCCGAACGTCCTCTCCATGCGTATCCAGCCCGACGAGGGCATCACGCTCCGCTTCGGAGCTAAGATCCCCGGTCCAAGCATGAACATCGGCTCCGTGAACATGGACTTCAGCTACGCTGAGGCCTTCGGCAAGTCTTCAGCCAACGGCTACGAGCGCCTGCTACTCGACGCCATGTTCGGTGACGGAACCCTCTTCGCGCATCGCGATGGAGTTGAAGCAACCTGGGCACTGATGACCCCCATTCTCGAAGCGTGGAAGAAAGATCCGGTCAAGGACTTCCCCAACTATGCCGCTGGAACCTGGGGCCCAGCCGCAGCCGATGCACTCCTCGAGTCCGAAGGCCGCAAGTGGCGCAAACTCTAACCTCATAACGGACAGGACACATGCCCCGCCCCGTAACCATGACATACCATATCGCTCCCACGCCGGCGGCCGTAGCTCAGGCCGCCGCGCAGCTGTTCACGTCTGTCGCAATCAAGGCCGTCGAAGCGCGCGGCCTCGCCCGCATCGCCATCTCAGGTGGAACCACGCCTAAGGCGATGTTCGCGCTGCTGGCCGATCCCGCCCAGCCCTTCGTCAAACAGGTTCCCTGGGACAAGCTCGACCTCTACTGGGTGGACGAGCGCTGCGTCCCACCCGATCACGCCGACTCCAACTACCGCATGACGAAAGAGGCGCTGCTCTCGAAGGTTCCGCTATCGACAGAGCGCATTCATCGCATGGAGGGCGAGCTTGAGCCGGAAGTCGCCGCCGCCCGCTACGAGTCCATCATCCGCAACAGCTTCAAGCTCGAGGGCGCCGAGACTCCGACCTTCGATCTCATCCTGCTCGGCATGGGTGACGATGGCCACACCGCCTCCCTCTTTCCGCACACCGAAGCCATCAATGACATGACCCACATCGTCGTCGCCAACCATGTTCCCCAGAAGGACACCTGGCGCATTACCCTTACCTGGCCGGTCATCAATCAGGGCAGGGAAGTAGTCTTCCTCATCGAAGGAGCGGCCAAGGCACAGGTACTCCACGATGTCCTGTTCGGCCCCTACCAGCCCGACACCTATCCATCTCAGATCATTCGTCCCGCAAGCGGCCGACTTACCCTCTTGCTCGACGCCGCTGCAGCGGCTAAGCTGCCAGCACCGGCAGATTCAACCTCCACCGGTACTTTGGAGCTTCGATAGATGATTCTCGCTGGTGATGTTGGCGGCACAAAGGTCCACCTCTCGCTCTACGACTTCACAGGCGGTCGACTCCACGCCCTACACGATAAGAAGTATCCCGCACTCGAGTTCGACAGCCTCGACGCAGTTGTCAACAAGTTCCTCGCCGGTGATGACGATATCCCGGCAACTAAAAGGGAAGATATCCTCGCGGCCTGCTTCGGCTGTCCCGGTCCCGTTCGCGAAGGTCGCCTGAAGCTGACTAACCTGCCCTGGACGCTCGATGTGCGCGACCTCGCACAATCTCTCTCGATCCAGCACATCTTTCTCATCAACGATCTTGAAGCGAACGGCTACGGCATCTCCGAGCTGACACCTGAGAGCATCTTTACCCTCCACGCCGGTGACGCAAACGCCGTCGGACATCGCGGTCTTATCGCTGCAGGCACTGGTCTTGGCCAGGCGCTCCTCATCTGGGACGGCAAACAACATCTGCCCATTGCCTCTGAGGGAGGCCACTGCGACTTCGCTGCTCGCTCCAACCGCGAGATCGCTCTGCTCGAATACCTGCGCCACACCCTCAAGGGTCGCGTCAGCTGGGAGCGCGTCGTCTCCGGTCTCGGCATCAAGAACATCTACGCCTTCCTCCGCGATGTCGAAAAGCTCAATGAGCCCGACTGGCTCCGCGCGCGCCTCGCCGCCGAAGATCCCAACGCCGTTATCGGCCAGTGCGCCGAAGACGGTTCCAGCTCCATCTGCTTCGAGACCATGAAGGTCTTCGCCTCCGCCTACGGAGCCGAAGCTGGCAACATCGCCCTGAAGGTCCTTGCCACGGGCGGTATCTACCTCGGCGGAGGGATCGCCCCCAAGATCCTCAAGACGCTACAAAACGGTTTCTTCGCCCAGGCCTTCCTGGACAAGGGCCGTCTCTCCCCTCTGCTGCAATCCATCCCCGTCCGAGTCATCCTCGACGACACCTGCGCGCTGTTAGGAGCCGCCGCCTACGCCGAAGCCCGCGCCTCCGAGCTCTCCGGCCACTCGGAGCGTGCCGCCTCCATCCAACTCGCATAATGGTTGTCATGATTCGGTATACCGAGGGAGCCGATATCGCAACAACACGGTGATTCGTAGCTATTGGTCACAATCTGCCCATGTTTCATGTCGTTTCTTTTGGGCCAACAGGCAGGGTTGCGTATCCTCAATACATGTTCTTGAATGTGGTGTTCCGCAATACTTTCCTCGCCCTGTCTACTATCGCTCTCACCGCAACAACTGCAGTCCAAGCCCAGCGCCTCCCCGGCGGTGTCCATCCCGAGCACTACAGTCTTATGCTCACCCCCGATCTTCAGGCCGCCACTTTTACCGGCACCGAATACATCGACCTTACCCTTGAAGCCCCCAGTACCACGATCACGCTCAACGCTGCCGAGATTAAATTTCTCTCGGTAATGGCCACGGTTGGAAATTCTGTGCCGAAGTCCCAGGCCGCCACCGTTACCCTCGATGACGCCAAAGAACAAGCCACCTTCACCTTCCCGGAGGAACTCCCCGCCGGTAAGATCACCCTGCAGATCAGCTATAGCGGCATCCTCAACGACAAGCTCCGCGGCTTCTATCTCTCCAAAACCAAAGCCCGCAACTACGCCGTAACCCAATTCGAGCCCACAGGCGCTCGCCGCGCGTACCCCAGCTTCGACGAGCCAGCCCTCAAAGCGACCTACGATATCTCCCTTGTTATCGATGCCGCCGACACCGCTATCGCGAATACGAACCTCGTCTCCGACACCCCCGGCCCCATCTCCGGCAAACACACCCTCAAGTTCGCCACCACACCGAAGATGTCGACCTACCTCGTGGCCTTCCTGGTCGGCGACTTCAAATGCACCACCGGCAAAGCCGATGGTGTCCCCATCCGCGCCTGCTCCACTCCCGATAAAGTCGAGATGACGAAGTTCGCAGTCGAATCCGCACAGTATATTCTCCACTACTACAACACCTACTTCGGCATTAAGTACCCCATGCCCAAGCTCGACATGGTCGCCCTGCCCGACTTCGAGGCCGGCGCCATGGAGAACTTCGGCTGCATCACCTACCGCGAGACCGACCTGCTCGTCGACGCCAAGACCGGCTCAATCCCCGCCAAGAAACGTGTCGCCGTCGTCGTCGCCCACGAGATGGCGCACCAGTGGTTCGGCGACATGGTCACCATGGAATGGTGGGACAACCTCTGGCTCAACGAGGGCTTCGCCACCTGGATGGAGACCAAACCCGTCGCCAAATGGCAACCCCAGTGGAACTTCCCTCAGGACGACGCGCTGGATCTCGACAATACGCTTAATCTCGATTCGCAGAAGACCACCCGTACCATCCGCGCCAAGGCCGAAACCCCCGGCGAGATCAACGAGATGTTCGACGGCATCGCCTACGGCAAAGCCGGCGCGGTGCTCGGCATGGTCGAAAACTATCTTGGCGAAGAGGTCTTCCGTCAGGGAGTCCACAACTACCTTCAGGCTCACCTCTACGCCAACGCCACAGCCGAAGACTTCTGGAATGCCCAGACCGCTAACTCGCACCTTCCAGTAGACAAGATCATGGAGAGCTTCGTCACTCAGCCCGGCGTGCCGCTCCTCGCTTTGTCCGAACAGCAGCCCGGCCAGATCCCTATCGCGCAAAGCCGTTTCTTCCTCTCCCCAACATCCACCGGTAGCACCGCCCAGCAGTGGACTCTACCCGTCTGTATCAAGACCACCGGTAAGCCCATCTGCCGAGTCATCACCCCGCAAGACGCGGCCCTGCCCATCCCCGCAGACATCGGCATGCCGTTCCTGTACGACAACGCCAACGGCAAAGGCTACTACCGTACCGCCTATACGTCGCAGCAGTTCAACGGCATCATAGCCAAGGCCGAAACCGCCCTCACTCCGTCCGAACGTATCGGTCTCGTGGGCGACCGTTGGGCTCTTGTACGCTCCGGCCAGGGCACAGTAGGCGACTACCTCAATCTCGTCCTCGCGCTCAAGAGCGATCCCAACGCCGCCGTCCTCGACAGCGCGCTGGGTAAAGTGGACAGCATCGATGCCCGCATAGCCACTGACGACGATCGTACTCAACTCGCTGCCATCCTGCGTCGCGAGTTGAGCCCAATCTATACAGCGCTGGGCAAACCCACGAAGAACGAATCGTTTGACCGCCAACAGCTCCGCGCTCTCCTCTTCGAGACCCTCGGAGCCGCCAAGGATCCCACTGTCCTTGCCGAAGCGCAGCAGCTTACCGACCGCGCCTTCGCCGATCCCAATCACAAGGACAAGACCCTCGACACCCTCCTGACTGATGCCGCTATCGCCATCACCACGAGCAATGGTGACGTTATGCTCTACGACAAGATCCTCGCCGCCAGCAAAGACTCGCGAGACCCCGGTCAGCAGTCCGATGCACTACGGAATCTTGCCCGCTTCTGCGATCCAGCCCTCGTCACCCGCACCCTTGACTACGCGGTATCCGGCCAGGTGCGCAATCAGGATAGCTGGATCGTTCTCGCGATGTTGCTTAGGAACCGCGTGACCCGCGATCAGACCTGGAGCTACATCCAGCAGAACTGGGAGAAGGTCCACGCCCAGTTCACCACCAACTCCGGCGTCCGCGTCGTCGCCGCCACTGGCTCTTTCTGTTCCGCCAAAGAGCGTGACGAGGTCATCAGCTTCTTCGCGACTCACAAAGTAGACGCCTCCGAACGTACGCTGTCCAAAGCCATCGACAGCATCAACGACTGCATCCAGCTGCAATCCACTCAGGAGCCCAACCTTCACCAGTGGCTGGAGTCTCAATCGAAGCAATAGAGCTGGTTCACAGATATGTAGAGGTACGAAAATGTTTGTCATTCTGAGCGCAGCGAAGAACCCCCGTATTTTGTCTTTGCTTTTGCTGTTGCCTGTTCCTTGGCTCTATATGGCAAATCCAAATTTGCAATAGCCCATCACTTGCAGTGCCATCAAAGTGCTGTTGCAATGTTCTTGCAGCAGCACTTTCCTTTTGCACCGCAAGCGAAGCAGATTAGGAGAAGCCATATCCAACCCCAATCCGTACTGCGTCAGTGGGCTCCCTGTATCGCCATGCTTCTGCTGGGCTTTTTGAGTTATGTGGACCGCAGCGTCCTGGCCATCCTCAGCCCCACCATCCTTGCCGATCTTCATCTCTCCGCCACGCAGTACGGTTACGCCATCCTCGTCTTCAGCCTCTGCTACATGCTGGCCAACCCCATCTGGGGTTTCTGGATGGACCGCGCCGGCCTCTGGCTCACCACGCTCGCGGCAGTTCTTGTCTGGTCGATTGCCTCCGGAAGTCACGGCCTCATGCTCGGCTTCGTAAGCCTATGCCTCGCGCGCGCTGTGCTAGGCTTCGGTGAAGGCGCCACCTTTCCCGCCGGTCTCAAGACCGTCACCGAAACTCTCCCCGCCAGCAAACGCTCCTTCGGCCTCGGCATCGCCTATAGCGGCAGCTCGCTTGGAGCCGCCATCACCCCACTCCTCATCACACCTATCGCCGTCCGCTACGGCTGGCGCTACGCCTTCGCCCTCACCGCCTTCTTCGGCCTGGCCTGGATAGCCCTCTGGCTCCTCCTCCAAGCCACCGGCTGGTACGCCACCAAACCCTCAATCGCAGCGGCAGACCCGGAGATAGAGGTCATCGGGCCATCCCAAACCCCCAGCCAGATATCTAGATGGAATCGAAACCTCTTCGCCGCCGCCTCTGTCTATGGCCTTGGAGCCGCTCCACTAGCCTTCGGCCTCTACGCCGCGCCGCTCTATCTCACCCACGTCCTCCATCTTAGCCAAACCTCCCTCGGCCATCTCCTCTGGCTCCCGCCCGCCGGGTGGGAGGCGGGCTATCTCTTCTTCGGCCACATCGCCGACCGCCGACGCCAACACGACGCAGCATCCAATCGCAGCGGCCAACCCGGTCGCCGCCCCGGCCCGCTCTTCCTCCTCTTCTCCATCGCCGGATTCCTCATCACCCTCGCTCCCGCTGCAGCGGCCAGCCCCTATCCACTCGCCGCCACCATGCTGCTCTTCTTCCTGCAGATGTTTCTCGCCGGCGGCTTCGTCGTCTTCTCGCTCTCCGACGGTATGGCGACATTGCCCAAGCAGCACTCTGCCTTCCTGGCTGGCATCTGCATCTCCGCCTGGGCGCTCGTCACCGGTGTTCTAATGCCTATCCTCGGTCACTTCTTCGACCACGGTCGCTACACCCTCACCTTCTGGATAGTTGCTAGCCTCCCACCACTCGGCACTCTCCTCTGGAAGCTCCTCTCCTCCACGCCGACTGTTTCGTCCCGCGACGAATTCCGCAACCATCCGCTCGCGCTCGAATCCAAGTAAGATAGGCCTACCGCGGCTCCGGATAATCTCCGGCTTAACAACTGAGGGCATCCTCATGGGTAAGAGCTTCGCCAAGATTGCCTTTACGCCACTCGTCAAAGAGCAGCAGAGCCGCCACGGCAGCCGTCCCATGTACGCTCGTGTAGAGCAGGCGGGCCCACCTGGCGACCGTCTCTCTTCCCACGAGCGCGACTTCATCCTTACTCGCGACTCCTTTTACATGGCATCCATCGGGGAGACCGGCTGGCCCTACCTCCAGCACCGCGGCGGACCTCCCAGCTTCATCCACATCCTCGACGATCAGACCATCGCCTTCGCCGACTATCGCGGCAACAAACAATACATCAGCATCGGCAACTTCCAGCACGACGACCGAGCCGCACTCTTCCTCATGGACTATCCCTCTCGCAGCCGCCTCAAGATCCTCGGTCACGTCGCCATCCACGAAGGACCGGAGGCCGCAGCGCTCATCGAGCAACTCAGCTCACCGGAAGAGAAAGCTGCCATTGAACGAGCCATCGTCATCAAGGTTGATGCGTTCGACTGGAACTGCCCACAGTACATTACCCCGCGCTACACCGAGGAAGAGATCATCCAGCTCACAACGCCCATCCGCCAGCGCATCGCGGATCTCGAAGCGGAGAACAAACGCCTCCGCACGCAACTGAACCAGCCTGCGAAGTCGTAGAGCCGCTGGCAATGCCGCTCTACTTCAATCGCTTCTCATAACAAAAAAAGCGCAGCCCTGGCCGGAACCCCAATCCAATCTCGCCTGCTAGCGCATATCCCAGTTTAGGAAACAGTCGCTGCGTCGCCTCGTTCTGTGTATTCGTATCGACACGAAGCACTGCAATCCCCCGCTCCGCCGCAACCGCCTCAGCCTTCTCCATCAAGGCTGCGGCCACCCCCGCTCCACGAAACGCAGGATCGACCGCCAGCCGATGCACCACCACAGCAGGTTCCTCAACATCCCACCCCACCTGCGTATACTCCGGCTCTTGATCCGTTGTCAGAGCAGCTACACCAGCGACAGAACCATCGATCTCAGCCACCCAAAGCTGCCCCTTATGGATGTCTCTCTCGAACACAGACTCATTGGGATAGCTCTCATCCCACTGCAGGTTTCCAGCCGCCCGCATCAGCGGAACCACTCGCCGCAACAGGTCCATCAGCGCCGCAACGTCCTCTCGTGTAGCCCGCCGGATCCGCATAGATCTTTAGCGTACCAAGAAGGAACAGCGATCTGCTCAATGCGATGACGCGCACCCCAAAAGCAATCAAGTAACAATGAATGTCACATAATCCGGAACCGCTCTCGCATCAATCGCTGAAACCGCGGCTTCCAGATCAGGTCGTACGCCAACTCCTTCCCTGGAAACATCGCCAGCGCCGCCTTCCTGCTATCGGCGATCATCTGCGCGGCATCGTCCACTGTCAGTGATGCATCCTGTGCAATCACTTGCATAACCATGTTCATCATCATCTGCAGTCGGCGGATCAGCTTCTGCTCTTCAGCTCGTTCCTCCGCGCTAATCGACGCAACGCTCTCGCCCGTCTCGTTAAGTTCCATCCGCCCTCCCAAATCGCCTCATGCTGCAAGGTTGAGATGATCTTATGCCTTCAACGGAAGCAAAATCGACGCGTTCTCCGGGCTCCTTAGGAACGCCTGCGGAAAACGGCTGGCGTCATTGCTTCCGTACTACTTCTCAAACAGGCAACCCTCATCCCAGCTCTAGCATCCCTCAGCAGAAGGACTCTAGGGGCTCAGTTAGTTTTGCGACTGTCAACCCATGTTGCACCTGCGTTTGCCACGCTCAATCCCAGCTCCAAACTGCCGATCGACGAAACGCTGACAGGAGATCTTCTCATGCGCCTCAAGCCGTTTCTTCTTCTCCTTGCCCTGGCATCCACGTCCATTGCGGCCCACGCCGACACAATCACTTACGGCCCTGTCACCTTCGGAAGTAACGCCCCTCTGGGAAGCGACGGTTTCGTGTCACAGTATTCGATTCTTCCCATGTACGCTCCGGGTGTAGACCTCTCACCGCCCAACGCGATCGGCGACGCTTCGTTCACCCAGACCATCGCCTTCTACTTCGACCTGGCTCCGGGCTGGTCTATCGCTAATCTCCGCTTCACAGACTTTACCGACTGGGGCACGGGCCAGAATGACCCATCAAACTGGGGCTACGAGTACGCCCAGAAGATCACCCTGTGTACCGTTGGCCGCGTATGTTCCTCTGCATCGACCGGCGAGCATCAGGGCGGCTTTTCCATGCCGTCGCTATCACTCGATGCCCAGGCTCGACCGAATGCCGGAATCTATCAGGCGGCAGGTTACTCCCACAATGCACAAGTCAGAACCAAGCCGTTGGATTCGACCCTCAATATCTTCCTGACCCAGACTGCTCTCGTTCCTGAACCCAGCACTCTCCTTCTGATCGCCATCGGCACGCTCGGTCTTTTGGGAGTGGTGCGAAGCAAGAGAGTGGAGATCTAACCTTTCCCTTCCACTTGGGCGCGGCGGAAACCTACGGAGAACCCTCCGCCCCCAAAACCTCCCGAATCCCTCCATCCCGTCCCAGCAGAAACGTAGTCAGCCCAAACTCGTCCGTCCGGTAGAGCCTTGTCTGTGTCTCCGCAATCCGCTCAATCACCTCAAACCGGGGATGACCAAACGTATTCCCCTTGCCCACCGAGACCACCGCATCCTTCGGCGCAGCCGCTGCAAAAAACTCCGGCGTTGTCGAGGTCCGGCTCCCATGATGCCCTACCTTCAGCAGCGTCACCGGAACCATCCTCCCGCTCGCCAACATCGCCTGCTCGCTCGGAGCCTCCGCGTCCCCCTCCAGCAACACCGAAGCCTTCCCATACTCCACCCGCATCACCAGCGAGTCATTGTTTGACGGCACGCCTGCATTCATATATCCAACCTCAGGTGCCAACACCTTCACCTTTACCTCGCCCCATGCCACATCATCCCCTGCATGAAGATGTCGCACAACGACACCAATCTCACCGGCCTCGGCCAGCAGCGCACGATACGCCTCCGAGTCAGGATCGATCCCCACCCACAGCTCCCTCGGCCTGAAGTTACGCATCACTGCAGCCATCCCGCCCATGTGATCGCTGTGCGCATGGCTCAGCGCAATCACCTCCAGCCGCCGCATCCGCCTCGACCACAGGTAGGTCGACACCACCTCTTCTCCCACATCAAATCGGCTTGTCGCCTCCGCCGCTTCCGTCACCCCTCCTACCGGCCCACCGG
>Ga0193716_1001331_pt1 | contig 14450 bp, 10 predicted proteins | sample U2c1metaG_FD_145901 | JGI IMG/M metagenome (GOLD analysis project Ga0193716, IMG submission 145901) | Soil microbial communities from a riparian zone of the East river system, Colorado, United States - U2c1 | ecosystem: Environmental > Terrestrial > Soil > Riparian zone | place: USA: East River...
TCGTCCGTACCCGGCACCCGCCAGAGCAGCGACATCGAGCGACGGGCATCACCCTGACCGGCGAAGACGACCAAGGTTGCAACTCCTTACACCATAAAGTAACGTTGCCGAGCCATCACTTTACAGCATAAAGAGAGAGGCGGCGATGGGACCATCACCGGCCGACAGCCACGAGATGATCGAGGTGCGCGGCGCCAGGGAGAACAACCTGGCGGACATCTCGCTCGACATCCCGAAACGACGGCTCACCGTCTTCACCGGGGTGTCCGGATCCGGCAAGTCGTCCCTCGTGTTCGGCACCATCGCCGCGGAGTCGCAGCGGCTGATCAACGAGACGTACTCGGCGTTCCTCCAGTCGTTCATGCGGAGCATGGGTCGGCCGGACGTGGACGCCCTGCGCAACCTGAGCGCGGCGATCCTCGTCGACCAGGAGCGGATGGGTGCGAACTCGCGGTCCACGGTCGGCACCGCCACCGACGCGCACACGATGCTGCGGATCGTGTTCAGCAGGGTCGGGGCACCGCACGTCGGCTCGTCGACGGCGTTCAGCTTCAACCTGCCGGACGGCATGTGCCCCGAGTGCGAGGGCATCGGCAAGGTCAACACGATCGACGTCGACCAACTGGTGGACAAGGATCTCTCGCTGAAGGAGGGCGCGATCACGGCGCCGAACTTCACGGTCGACTCGTGGTACTGGCAGTCGATCGCGCACTCGGGTTTCGTCGACCCGGACAAGAAGCTGCGTGACTACACCGAGCAGGAGTGGGCCGACTTCCTGCACAAACCCGCCACGAAGATCAAGTACGGCACGGTCAACACGAACTACGAGGGTCTGGTCGTCAAGGTGCAGCGCCTGCTCCTGTCGAAGGACAAGGAGGCGATGCAGCCGCACATCCGCGCGTTCATCGACCGGGCGGTCACGTTCCGCCGGTGCCCGAGCTGCCGGGGCGCCCGGCTGAACGAGGCCGCGCTGTCGTCGCGGATCAACGGTAAGAACATCGCCGAGTGCTCTGCCATGCAGATCAGCGACCTGGCCGAGTTCGTCCACGGCATCGACGACCCGGCGGTGGCGCCGCTGATGACCACGCTGCGGGAGACGCTCGACTCGCTGGTCGAGATCGGGCTGGGTTACCTCAGCCTCGACCGCGAGTCCGGGACGCTGTCCGGCGGCGAGGCGCAGCGCGTGAAGATGGTGCGGCACCTGGGTTCCAGCCTCACCGACGTCACCTACGTGTTCGACGAGCCGACCGTCGGCCTGCACCCGCACGACATCGCGCGCATGAACAACCTGCTGCTTCTGTTGCGGGACAAGGGGAACACGGTGCTCGTGGTGGAGCACAAGCCGGAGACCATCGAGATCGCGGACCATGTGGTCGATCTCGGGCCCGGCGCCGGCCCGGCCGGCGGGCGGGTGTGCTTCACCGGTGACGTGGCCGGGTTGCGTGCGTCGGACACGCTGACCGGCCGGCACCTCGACCACCGGGTGACCGTGAAGTCGCAGTTCCGGCGGGCGACCGGGCAGCTCGAGATCCGGAACGCGTCGCGGCACAACCTGCGGGACGTGAGCGTGGACCTCCCGCTCGGGGTGCTGACGGTGGTCACCGGCGTCGCCGGGTCGGGCAAGAGCTCGCTGATCCACGGCTCGCTGCCGGGTCGCGACGGCGTGACGGTGGTGGACCAGTCGGCGATCCGGGGCTCGCGCCGGTCCAACCCGGCGACGTACACGGGTCTGCTCGATCCCATCCGCACGGCGTTCGCCAAGGCCAACGGGGTGAAGGCGGCCCTGTTCTCGGCGAACTCGGAAGGCGCGTGCCAGAACTGCAAGGGCATCGGGCTGGTGTACACGGACCTGGCGATGATGGCCGGGGTGGCGTCGGTGTGCGAGCAGTGCGACGGCAAGCGGTACACACCCGAGGTGCTGGGTTATCTGTTGCGGGGCAAGAACATCAGCGAGGTACTCGCCATGTCGGTCGTCGAGGCGCTGGCGTACTTCCCGAGCGGCCGGGCACGGGCGATCCTGAACCGGCTGGCGGACGTCGGTCTCGGTTACCTCGGCCTCGGGCAGCCGCTCACCACGCTGTCCGGCGGCGAACGCCAACGCGTGAAGCTGGCGATCCACATGGCGGAGGGCGCCGGCACGTACGTGCTGGACGAGCCGACGACGGGCCTGCACCTCGCCGACGTCGACCAGTTGCTCGCACTCCTGGATCGCCTGGTGGACAACGGCAACACGGTCATCGTGATCGAACACCACCAGGCGGTGATGGCTCACGCGGACTGGATCGTCGACCTCGGCCCCGGCGCGGGTCACGACGGTGGCGAGATCGTGTTCACCGGCACTCCGGCGGCGCTGGTCGAGACAGGTGACTCCCTGACCGCGCAACACCTTCGCGAGTACCTGGAGCGACCATGACGCTGGTGTCGTTGGTAGCGGTCGTCTCGGTCGCGCGACTGACCCCTCGGATGACGAGGGTGACGTTCACCGGCGACGGCCTGACCGAGCTGGAGACGTGGCCCGACCAGCAGCTGAAACTGCTGTTCCCGCCGCCCGGTGGCGAGCTGCGGCTGCCGTCGGAACCCGCGGCGGGCGACGGGATGCGGTGGTACACGGCCTACCTGGCGCTGCCCGACCGTCCGATCATGCGCGGCTTCACCGTACGGGCGCTGTCGGGCGACCGCCTGGTGGTGGACTTCGTGCTGCACGACCACGGCGGCCCGGCCGCGACGTGGGCACGGACCGCGCGCCCCGGCGACCGGTTGGCGCGCTACGGCCCGGCGGCCGTGTACGCGCGGGCGTTGAACTTCGAGGCGGACTGGCTGCTACTCGCCGGCGACGAGACCGCGCTGCCGGCGGTCGGCTCGCTGCTGGAGACGACGGTGCCGAGCCGGGCGACGGTGTTGGTGGAGATAGCCGACGCGGCGGAGGAACAGGACCTGCCGGGGGTTCGCTGGGTGCACAGACACGACGCGCCACCCGGCGAGAAGCTGATCGACGCGGTGCGGGCACTGGCGGTGCCGACCGGGTCGACGTTCGCGTGGCTGGCCGGCGAGGCGTCGCTGGTCCGCACACTGCGCAGAGACCTGGTGGCGCGCGGAGTCCCCAAGAAGGCGATCGACTTCGCGGGCTACTGGCGAAAGACCCTCACACAGGACGACGCACCGACCGAGGCGGACCTGACGGAGGCACGGGAGCGCCTGTCAGAGATGGGAACCATGCTGTGAAAGGCGCGTTCAGGGCACCCAGCGCCGTCAACGCGCCTTTCACAGCCCGGCTCGCACCAACTCGTCCAACAGGGCCGGGCGGCGAGCGTGCGTGATCCGCAGCTCAGCCACGAACGCGTCGAAGGCCGCTGACTCCCCACACCGAGAAGAGGCAGCGGCCAGCTCGCCCAGCAGAACGGCCGCCTCCCGATAGCAGTCCCGCCCGGAACGGGCCAAACAAGCACCAACCAGCTCCCGGTACGAGGCCAGCACCGAAGCGGGATGTGTCTCAGCGTGGCGCCGCACCACCTCGACCCCGACACAGCCGTACTTCACGGCCGCGAGCCATGCCTCCGACACCTCGTCGTCGTCGAGGAGCGCACCGACCAGCTCGGCGGGCTCCCGCGCCAGCACGTCCAGGGCCCAGGACCGCAACCCGGACCACACCTTCACCGCCACGGCCGTGTCCCGCAGCCTGACGTAACACAGCCGCGTCGGCGCGGCACGCAGCGCCGCCTTGCGCAGCTCGACCGCGTCGTCCCCGCGCAGACCGTCCACATAGGACCGTACGAGCAGCTCGGTCAGCTCGAGGTCGCGGGTCTCCTCGACGCCGCGCTCGGCCCAGGTGATCGCCGCCGGCAACCGCCCGGCGTGCCGCAGCACCCCGACGATCTCCCGGTAGGCCCGAGGCCGCGGCAGGCTGTCGGACAACACGTCGACCAGCGCGTCGACGTCGCCCTCTACCTTCGCGAGCTGTTCACGCATCGCGCGGAGGGTGGCCTCCTGGTCGGAGTCGTCTGGCAGTGCGTGCCACGCGTCGCGGACCAGCGTGCGGTACGCGGACATGCCGGTCTCCCCCAGCGGCTCCGCGAAGTCGGCGAGGTCGACGGTCGGCCAGGTGGTCCACGCGAGCCGCAGCTCGAACAGCCACGACGCGAGCTTCGCCGGGTTCGGGCGGGCCGTCGCGCAGGCCCTGGCGTACAGCTTCACCGCGCGCCGGCACACCGCGGCGACCGCGCCCGCCGAGTCGTCGACCCTGGTCATGGCGTCGGCGAGGCGTTCGACGGCGTGCCGCGCGAGCGGCCGGGCCTCGGCGGCGTGCCCGGACTCGACGAGGTCGCGGACCGTGTCGAGGACGTCCTTCGCGCGGGCGGCGTAGCCGTCGTCGACGAAGCCGCGGACCCGCAGGGCGCCGTCGAGCTGCCGGCGCAACACCGCCACCTGCGGCGCGCCCGTGGTGCCCGCCGCGCGCAACGTCAGCTTGCGGTACAGCGTCGAGTCGCGCTTCGCCTGCTCCAGCACCAGGTCCGCGAGCTCGCGCTGGTCGAGCGACCGCACGTACTCGCCGAGGTCGACGGTCTCGGCCGGGGCGCCGTCGGCGAGCAACGCCAACCCGACGGCGACACAGTGCTTGCAGAAGTTCCCCTCGACACCGAACGGACAGCCGCACTCGGCGACCAGCGCCTCGTCGTCCCGGCCGAGCCACACCTCGTAGTCGTCCGACCCGCGCACGGTCGCCCGCATCCCGTAGGCGGTCGGCTGCAGCTCCCCCACCGCGTCGACGTACTCCCGCCCACGCCGAAAGGATGCCTCCCCCGCGGCACGGCGCAGATCGTCCTCGGTGAACCAGACCATTCACCAATCCAAGCGCACCCCACCGACAATCCCGAAACCGCCGTCGCGGGGTTCCGCGTCCAGCCGGAAAATCAGTGTCCTATTCAAAGGAGGGTCATTCAAAACGGGGGTGTGAGGCTGGGTCGGGTAGGTGGTTGCGTGCCCGACCACTCGGGCAGGCCGCCGCGCAGCGAAGGCCCTGGTCATGGGTCTGTGGCTGAGTTCGGGCAGTGGGTTGCGTCTCCGGCCACTCGGGCGAGCCTGGCGGCCTGCCCTCGCTGGGTCGGGAGTTTTGAATAACCCTCTCAGTCGGACAGCATGAACTTCGCGATCTCCGCGCCGAGGCGGGCGCCCGCGTCCTCCTGCAGGAAGTGGCCGGCGTCGTCGATCGTGGGGTGGTCGCGGGTCGCCGCGCCCGGGATGGCCGCCCGGAGGATCGGCGCCAGCCAGCCGGTGATCGGGTCGCCGTCGCTGAAGGCGACGAGGCACGGCTTGTCCCAGGTCCGCAACACCGCCCACGCCGCGCGGTTCGCCTCCGACGCCGGGTCCTCGAGCGTCACCGGGACCAGTCCGGGCATCACACGCGGCGCCACCTTGTACGACTCGTCCGGGAACGGAGCGTCGTACGCGGCGCGTTCGGCGTCGGAGAGGTGGGTGCGGCAACCGGCCTGCACGAAGCGGCCGATGTCGAGCGTCGGCGCGCTCTCGACGGCGCGACGGAACTGCCACCACACCTCCGGCATACCGTGCTCGCCCGTCGGCAGGCCCGTGTTGGCGGCGACGATCCGCGCCACCCGCGACGGGTGCTCCGCCGCGAGCCGCAGTCCGATCAGGCCGCCCCAGTCCTGACCGACGACCGTCACGTCCCGCAGGTCGAGCGCGTCGAACGCCAGCGCGCGCACCCACTCCATGTGCTTGGCGTAGGAGTGCTCGGCGGGCTCCGCTGGCTTGTCCGACCTGCCGAACCCGATGAGGTCCGGCGCCACCGAACGGATCCCGGCGGCCGCGAGCACCGGCATCACCTTGCGGTACAGGAACGACCAGGACGGCTCGCCGTGCAGCAGCAACGCCACCGGACCGTCGGCCGGGCCGGACGACACGTACGCCATCCGCAGTCCGCCGATATCGGCGTACGCCGGCTCGTAGGGAAAGTCGGGTAGGGCGGCGAACCGCGAGTCGGGTGTGCGCAGGACCATGCGCGCCACCCTACGGCGCGAGCAGCGGGACGATCGGGCTCTGTTCCTTCGACAGCGGGATGTTGTACCGCTGCGCCACATAGGACGCGACCTCGTGGAACAGCGGCGCCGCCGACCGGCCCTCCGGCGGACCACCGGAGTACGCGGGCTGGTTCAGCATGATCCCCACGACGAACCGGGGGTTGTCCGCCGGCAGGATCCCCGCGAACGTGATCCAGTACTTCGAGTCGCTGTACCGGCCGGTCGCGTCGTCGACCTGCTGCGCGGTACCCGTCTTGCCGGCGATCTGGTAACCGGTCAACGCCGCCTGCGGGCCGGTGCCGCTGTTCTGGTTCGGCGCCTTCTGCACCACCGCGCGGAACATGTCGCGCACGGTCCGCGCCGTCTTGGCGTCGACCACCCGCACGCCCTCTGGACGCGGCTCGGCGATCCGCCTGCCGTCCGGGGTGATCTTCGCCGCCACGGCCCTCGGCGGCACGCGCACCCCGTCGTTCGCGAGTGCCTGGTACATGCCGGCCATCTGCAGCACGGTCATCGAAAGGCCCTGGCCGATCGGCAGGTTGCCGAACGTGGAGCCCGACCACTGACCGCGCGGCGGCACCTGACCGGGGCTCTCCCCCGGCAGGCCGACGCCGGTGCGCTTGCCGAGGCCGAGCTTGCCGAGCAGGTCGGCGAACTTGTCCGCCCCGCACTCCTGGGCGAGCATCAGCGTGCCGACGTTCGACGACTTCGCGAAGATGCCGGTCGTGGTGAGCGGCAGCGTGCCGTGGGACCACGCGTCGCCGATGGTCCGGTCCGCGACCCGGATCGAGCCGCGCACCTGGTGCACGTCGGTCGGCGAGGTGATGTTCTGGTCGATCGCGCACAACGCGGTCACGATCTTGTTCACCGAGCCGGGCTCGAACGGGTTGCTGATCGCCGGGTTGCTCATCGCCGCGTTGTCCTGGACCGGCTGGCTCGGGTCGAACGTCTTGTCGTTGGCGAGCGCGTAGACCTCGCCGGTCTTCGCGTCCAGGATCACCGCGCTGCCGCTCTTGGCCTGCGCCTTGGCGACGTAGTCGGTGAGCGCCTGCTGGAGAAAGAACTGCAGGTCGGCGTCGATGGTCAGCTGGATGTCGGACCCGTCGACGGCCGGGCGCACCTCCCGCGCCGTGTTGGGGATGACGACGCTGTCGTTGCCCTCCTCGGTGGCCACGACCTGCCGGCCGGGATTGCCGGCAAGGTCGTTGTCCCGCATCAGCTCGAGCCCGCCAAGCCCGTGCAGGTCGTGCTTCTTGGCGTCCGGGTTGTCCATCCGCCAGTTGGCGACGCCGATCAGGTTGGCACCGTTGGACTTGCCCGGGTACTCACGCTCCGCGCGGTACTCCGAGATGACCGAGGGGAACTCCGCCTGGATCGCGCGTGCGACCGCGGGCTCGATGTTCCCCGTCAGGTACACGTAGGACTTGTCCTGGCGCAGCTTGTCGAGCAGGTCCTGCTCCGACTCCGCGCCGCCGAGCAGCGCCGCGATGCCCTTTGCCGCCGCGGCGGTCTCCGTGGCGAAGTCGAGCGGCTCGCCGTCGACCTCGCCGTCCTTGAGGTTCTTGTTGTAGGTGGCGATGTTCTTGCGCTCGGCCCTCGGCCGGTACGCGAGCCGTCGCGACTCCACGCTGAACGCCAACTGCACGCCGTCGCGGTCGACAATCGAGCCCCGGGCGGCCGGCAGGTCGATGTCGGTGGTGCGCTGCTTCTCGGCCTTCGCGGCCAGCGCCTCCGCCTCGAAGCCCTGCACCTGGATCAGCTTGAGCCCGGCCGCGACGAGCGCGGCGATGAGCAGGAAGCGCACGGCGACGACGCGGATGTGGTGGTTGGCGGGCGTCGGCCGCTTCCGTGCGATGCGGCGTGGCCCGGCCGCGGCACGGCGCGGCGGTGGCGCCGCGCGCCGAGCAGAGCCGTGCGCCGCACCGCGCGCCGGCACGCCGGAGCCGCGGACGCGCGGCACCGGCCGCCGGGCCGTTGAGGTGGTTCCCGTCCGACGGGCGGTGCCGCGGTAGGGCTGGCCGCCCGCCGGCATCAGCCCGCTCCTGGTGTGGCACCCGACGGCGTCTGCTGACCGGCGGGCGGTTGCTCCTGCCCGGCCGGCGGTGCCTGCTGTCCCTGACCGGCCGGCGGCGCGGGCGGCGCCGGGGCCTGTGCGGGCGTCGGCTCGCCGACCACGACGACCGTGCCGTCCGGTTGGGCGATCAGCCGGGCCGGGTCGCCGGCCGGGATCATGCCCATGGCCTTCGCCCGCTCGGCGAGCGAGGCCGCCGACTCGTCGTTGGTCACCTCACGCTGTAGCTGTGCCGCGCGCTCGGCGAGGTGGTCGGCCTCCTGCTTGGCCTCCTCCAGCCGGTACGAGTCCGCGATCGCCTGCGTCGAGAGCCACAGCGTGGCCGCGACGCCGACCGTGAGCAGCACGATGATCAGCACGACGAACGACGCGCGCCCTGCCGCGTTGTCGACGTCGTCCTCGATCGGTCGCTCGACCTTGCGACCCTCGCGGTGCGCCCGCCGGGCGTAGGCGCGCTGCGCGGCGGCCGACCGCGACCGACCCGCGCGCTCGGCGGGCCGGACCGCCGGCTCGGCCGGCTTCTGCGTCGTCCTGGTCGGCGTCTTCGGAGGCGCGGCGACCGTGCCGGCCGCCTCGTCGCTCCGCTTGGTGCGCGTACGTGCGGTCTTAGGCTCCGCCTGGATGGTCATGGCTAGTCCGCCTCCAGAATCCGCTCGGCCGCACGCAACCGGACTGAGGCCGCCCGCGGGTTGTGTTCCTTCTCGTGCTCGTCGGCCTGCTCGGCGCCCCTGGTCAGCAGCCGCAGCGCCGGCCCGTGGCCGGGCAGCTCCATCGGGACGCCCTCTGGCGTCCTGGACTTCGCCATTCCGGCGAACGCCTGCTTGACCAGCCGGTCCTCCAGTGACTGGTAGGACTCGACGACGATCCGGCCGCCGACCCGCAACGCGGTCAGCGCCGCCGGCAGCACCGCACGCAACGCGTCCAGCTCGCCGTTGACCTCGATGCGCAACGCCTGGAACGTGCGCTTCGCCGGGTGCCCGCCGGTGCGTCTGCTCGCCGCCGGCACCGCCTCGTACAGCAGTTCGACGAGCCGTCCGCTGGTGGTGAACGGGGTGTCGGCGCGCGCCTTGACGACCCGCTCGACGACCCGCTTCGCGAACCGCTCCTCGCCGTACTCACGCAGGATCCGGACCAGCTCGCCGGGCGGGTAGGTGTTGAGCACCTCGGCCGCCGTCAGCTCCGCCGTCGGGTCCATCCGCATGTCCAGCGGCGAGTCCTTCGAGTACGCGAACCCGCGCTCGGCGACGTCGAGCTGCATCGAGGACACCCCGAGGTCCATCAGCACCCCCGCGACCCCGCCCTTGCGCGCGATGCCGAGCCGGGTGAGCACGTCGGGCAGCTCGTCGTAGACGGCGTGCACGAGTCGCACCCGGTCGCCGTGGTGAGCGAGGCGCGCGCCAGAGCGGTCGAGCGCGTTCGTGTCCCGGTCCAGCCCGACCAGCCGGAGCGAGGGGTGTGCGGAGAGCAGCGCGTCGGCGTGGCCGCCGAGGCCGAGGGTGGTGTCGACGAGAACGGGGTCCTTGGTCGCGAGCGCGGGCTCGAACAACTCGAGCACGCGCTCCAGCAACACCGGAACATGGCGTGGATTGTTTTCCGGCACGCCGAATACACCCCCTCCCTCTCTCGCTACGGCCGATGCCGCCAGGTCCCCGCCCGCTCGTCGAACCTGGCGCCGGGGAAGGTGTGCCAGGGTCGAAAGCGAGCGGAACGGAGGCCTGGCGGCACCCGCGTCCATGCCCGACTCGTGCTCTGTCTCCCGTCAGAACACGCCGGGCAGGACCTCCTCCCGTGCCTGGGAGTAGTCGTCCTCGTGCTCGTCCAAGTAGATCTGCCACGCTTGCGCGTCCCAGATCTCCAGGCGGGTGATCGCACCGATGACCACGCACTCCTTGGTCAGCCCCGCATAACGCCGGAGCTCCGGTGCGACCGCGATCCGCCCCTGCCCATCGGGACGCTGTTCGTCGGTTCCGGCGAACAGGTACCGCTGATAGGCGCGGACCGCCTCGTTAGTCAGGGGCGCCGCGGCCACCTTGCGTGCCATTTCCTCGAACTCGGCCCTCGGGAACACGTAGAGACAGTGGTCCTGTCCCTTGGTGACCATCAGGCCGCCCGCGAGGGCGTCTCGGAACTTGGCAGGCAGCGTGAGCCGCCCCTTGTCGTCCAGTTTTGGGGTATGCGTACCGAGGAACATCGAGTCCGCACCTCCCCACCAACCCTTGCGAGTTAGTCATGGGACCCCCTTCTGCCCCACTTGCGGCCACCGTACCCCACTTTTCACCACAGTCAACGGCGAATGATGGGAATTGTCGACGAACTCGTCGACGTTTCCGCAGGTCAGCTCGCAGGGGGAAAGGTGGGGGGTGATGGCGGGACTCCCCCATCCGGGTGCCTCGCCAGCGGCCCTACGGTGCTCTTTCAGGCCGCCGAACGGACTGATTCGGGCCGGGACGTGGCCCAGGAGGTTCACCGTGGGGCGGAGTGGGGCATCCCGGTGGGGCGCAGTGGGGTATCCCCGGTGGGCACAGTGGGAACCCGATGCCGGGCAATCGGCCCGACCGGAACACGCGAGCGCCGAAAGGCGTACAAGATAGGTGGACGCTCGGCCCCAACGGTGCGCAACCAGGGGTTTGGGTACTTCTCGCCAGTTTGACACACTTCGGAGCAGGCTCTCAGGGCCGACGAAGTCCACAGGAGGTCGCGTGACGTCGAGTACCCCGCCATCTGCGCTGCCGGGCAACCCCTACCCGGCGCACGGCGGCGACCCCTATGCACAGCACGCGACCGGTGCGACGGCTCACCAGCTCCCCGCCGATCAGCCCGCACAGACCAACCACTACCGCCAGGTCTCCCCGCTCGACGAGCTGAACGCGACCGCCCAGCGGATCGCCGCCAACGTCGAGCGCGTGCTCGTCGGCAAGCCGGAGGTCGTGCGCATCGCGCTCGTCACCCTGCTCGCCGAGGGCCACCTCCTGGTCGAGGACGTGCCCGGCGTCGGCAAGACGTCGCTCGCGAAGGCGCTCGCGCGCTCCATCGACTGCACGGTGAGCCGCATCCAGTTCACACCGGACCTGCTGCCGTCCGACGTCACCGGGGTGTCGATCTTCAACCGGCAGACCAACGACTTCGAGTTCCGGCCCGGCCCGGTGTTCGCGAACATCGTGGTCGGCGACGAGATCAACCGCGCGTCGCCCAAGACGCAGTCGGCGCTGCTCGAGTGCATGGAGGAGCAGCAGGTCACCGTCGACACGAACACCTACCCGCTCGACTCGCCGTTCATGGTCATCGCGACCCAGAACCCGATCGAGATGGAAGGCACGTACGCGTTGCCGGAGGCCCAGCGCGACCGGTTCACCGCACGCGTGTCGATCGGCTACCCGGACACGGCCGCCGAGCTGGCCATGGTGGACGAGCACGCGGCCCACAACCCGCTCGCCGACCTGCAGCCGGTGTCACACGCCGACCAGGTCCGGAGCCTGGTCGAGACGGTGCGCGCGGTGAAGCTGTCCCCCGACATCCGCCGCTACGCCGTCGAGCTGGTGTCGACCACGCGCCGGCTGCCGGAGATCCGCATCGGCGCGTCGCCGAGGTCCACGCTGCACCTGGTCCGGGCGGCCCGCGCGCAGGCGGCGCTGTCCGGCCGCGACTTCGTGGTCCCCGACGACGTGCACGCGGTCGCCGTGCCGGTGCTCGCGCACCGGCTCGTGCTCACCCCGGAGGCCCAGGCCGGCCGCCGGTCGACAGCGGAGCTGATCCGCGCGCTCGTCCAGCGGGTGCCGGTGCCGCAGGCCGGGCCGGGCCCCGGCGCGGACCCGCAGTGGCCGCACGGCGCACGCGGGAACAGGTAGGCGAGGAGTGGCGCGGCCGCTGAAGGGTGCGCTGTCCGGTCTCACCACGCGCGGCAGATGTCTGCTCGCCGCGGGGCTCGCGGCCGCCTTGTGCTCCGTGGTGCTGAACGAACGCGACCTGTTGCGCGTCTCTGTGTTCGTGGTGGCCCTACCGATCCTCGTGTGTCTGCTGACCGCGGTGGCGCGCGTCGGCCTGCACGCGCAGCGGCTGCTGAACCCGGTGCGCTCGCCGGTCGGCGGGCGCGTCGAGGTGACGCTGCACGTCACGTCGACCGGCCGGCTGCCGACCGGCGGCCTGCTGATCTCCGACGGCGTGCCCTACTCGCTCGGCGGCAAGCCGAGGTTCGTCATCGAGCACCTGCCCCGGCACACCGGCACCCGGCTGCGCTACCACGTGCAGCCGATGCTGCGCGGCATCCAGCAGCTCGGCCCGTTGAAGGCGACCATCACCGACCCGTTCGGGCTCGCGGAGTTCGAGCGGGAGCTCGCACACACGTCCCGGCTGATCGTGGTGCCGAGGGTGGTGAAGCTGGTCGGCGTGCCGGGCGGCTCCGGGCTCGGCTCCGGCGACGACGGCTCGGTGCGGCTCAACGCCGGGCAGGGCGAGGACGACGCGATCGTGCGGCCCTACCGGCAGGGCGACGACCTGCGGAAGGTGCACTGGCGCTCGACCGCGAAGCGCGACGAGATGATGGTGCGGGTCGAGGAGCGGCCATGGCGGGGCGGCACCACGGTGCTGCTGGACCACCGGGCGGCCGCGCACCGCGGCTCCGGCGCGAACTCGAGCCTCGAGTGGGCGGTGTCCTTCGCCGCCAGCGTGTGCCTGCACCTGCACCGCTACGGCCAGCGGATCCGGCTGGTCACCGAGACCGGCGGCATGATCGTCCGGGACTCCGGCGACGGCCTGCACAACGACAACGCGGTGCTCGACGCGCTGGCCGCGCTGCAGCCGACCCCGCAGCGGGAGGTGGACTGCCGCAACGACCCGGGACACAGCCAGGAGCTGATCGCGATCCTCGGCGCGACCTCGCCGGAGTCGCTGAGCCAGCTGATCAGTCTGCGGCCCCGAGGCACTCGCAGCCTCGCGGTGCTGCTGGACACGACCGCGTGGGGCGCGGCGGGTGAGGGCGCCGGCACCGACATCGACGGCGCGACCGCACTGCTGCGCGGCGCGGGCTGGGGTGTGACCGTGGCCCAGCCGAGCATCCCCATGGCCGCGACCTGGTCCACCCTCTGCCGCACCCACGGCTCCCGCTCCGACGCGATGATCACGGGATAGGTCACAGTGACGACAGCACCACCCCACCCCACCCGACCGGCCCCTCGGCCGATGCCCCCGCCACCCCCGCCCGCCGGGGGTGAGCTGACGTCGGCGCAGTGGTCGATGACCGTGACGCCGGTGGTCGCCGCCGTCACCACGCTGTGCGCGGCGCTCGCGCTGTCGGGTGTCATCGAGGGGCTGCGCTGGTGGGGTTACGCGGGGGTGGCGGTCACCGTCGTCACGGCGATCGGCCTCGGCCTGCGAGCCGTTCGGACCCCGATCCTGCTGGTCGGTCTCGCGCAGATGTTCGCGATCATGTGCCTGCTCGTCGCGTTGTTCACCGACAGCGGCATCTTCGGCATCTTCCCTGGGCCCGCGTCGATCGGCGAGCTCGGCGGCGTGTTGCGCGACTCGGTGAACGTGGTGCAGACCGGCGTGCCGCCGGTGCCCGCTACGTCGGCCGTGCTGTGTCTCGTGGTGATCGCGATCGGGCTGGTGGCCGTACTCGTCGACACGCTCGCCGTGTCCGCCGGGACGCCCGCGGCGTGCGGTCTCGTGCTGCTGTGCGTGTACGCGGTGCCGGCCTCGCTCGCCGACGAGATGCTGCCGTGGTGGGCATTCGTGCTGGGCGCGGTGTCGTTCGCGGCGCTGCTCGCGGTGGACGGCGCGCACCGCCATCAGCTGTGGCGCAACCGGCCGACGGTGCAGGGCACCGGCGGCGGCGTCGGGTCGCCCACGGCGCTGGTGTCCGGCGCGGTGGCCATCGCGTTGCTCGCCGGCGCGACCGTGACGGTCATCGGCACGGTCGGCCAGCTACCTGGCGGCAACGGCGGCGGCAGCGCGGGCGGGCTCGGGCTCAACCCGTTCACGCAGCTGCGCGGCATGCTCGACCGCGAGGGCAGCGCCGAGCTGTTCCGGGTGCGCGGCTTCGGCGACGAGCGGCGCTACCTGCGTGCGCTGACGCTGCCCTCCTACGACCGCAACGGCGGCTGGCGCCAGAGCGGCAGGGACAACGAACTGCCCGCCGGCTACGACGCGAACCGGCCGTTGCCGTCGCCGCCCGGCTACCGCGGCGGATCGGGCGACACGACCGAAATCCAGATCGAGCCGATCAGCTCGGAGGACCTCTGGGCGCCGGTGGTCGGCGTGCCGTTGCGGATCCGCGGTCTGCCGGACGGCATGCGGTACGACCCCGCGAGCGGCATGGTCTACGGCGAGCAGACGCGGACGTTGCCCGCGTA
>Ga0193716_1001332_pt1 | contig 14448 bp, 12 predicted proteins | sample U2c1metaG_FD_145901 | JGI IMG/M metagenome (GOLD analysis project Ga0193716, IMG submission 145901) | Soil microbial communities from a riparian zone of the East river system, Colorado, United States - U2c1 | ecosystem: Environmental > Terrestrial > Soil > Riparian zone | place: USA: East River...
ATGATCTGGCTCGAAATGGAGACTATAAACAATATAGAGTGACTCCGAGTGAGTCAATATATTGTTTAAATGATGTGAATCAGAACATTTATGTTCAGGATTTATTCTTGGCTTGAGAGCGGTTAAACAGTGTAAAGATGATGATATTTAATGGAGGCAAAGCCTCGTATTTATACATGAAATTGTAGAACTACAAAGAATGCAAGGGGTGGAGATGAGTCAATGGAAAAACCCTTAAATAACTCATAGAACAATCCCAAGTGTTCCCAAGGCTTCGGTTAAATTCCTGTGAGTTGTTCAGACTCATAGGAAGGTATTTATGGCCACCCGAGGCCTTCGGCTTCAGCCCAGAGGTTGAGGTGGCCACCCGAAGGTGATTTGAACAAAGCAGATCCAAATTAGGAAAGTGATTGAAACTCAGTGAACCTGTACTCTCGGGTGGCTCGGTGGCCTCGCTCGAGCTCAAACTAATCTTAATAAAATATGTAAATGTCCGAGATTGTAGAGTAGTAGTATAATTAATATCTGACGATATTAATTATACGTTTAAAAAGTAGAAATCAATTGTATATGTAACCCGAGACCTGAAGTGCTTGGTGGCTGTGTCCCCACATCAACTCAACTCAACACTAAGTGCCAATCCATGTGCTAAGTGGCTGTGTCATCGTGTGAACTTAGCTCTTATCCGGAATTATCTTTTAATGTAGCATTTCTAGATATATCTTCGGAAGAAAAATATAATAAAACATAGGCTTGAAATAGTAAGTGAAAATATACTAAAAAGGGATTTTCAAAATATGCATATAGCTTGATAGACAGACCGTTATTCCCAACATATGGCCATTGCCTCATCACCATGATAATTTGACAGCACGAATGAAATGCACCCATTCCTATTTCTAGTCATGCCTATACAGATGAACCATTTGGGTGAGAGGTCTTACAAATTTTTGATCATCCATGGTGGCATGAGTTGTCGAGGGGTGCGCCCCTATTCACCTTAATCCCCTTTGAACCACAAACACCACCAATACAAATATACAACATGGCTAATTTCCATCTCAATACTCCCAGTAATCTTGAGGTGCCCATTGCAATCATGACCAGGAGAGATGGTCTACCTATCTTTTTCCTCCAAGTCAAGTTTCACCCCATAGTACCCAAAGATCAAACCAGTTGCATATTCATATACCAAAAATATCCTGCTAAGGAGCAAACAGTTGAGTACATGAATTGGTTCAAGACTTGATCAATGCCCTGTGGATCAGAGGTCTGTCTCAATAGTGAAGGACCGGGAGGGGCTATGAGCAATGTCCTACAGATGTGGATCACAGCATTGTAAGTGTATTGACATATAGAGTATATTCACAAGCTAACAATTTGTACTCCTTGTGTTGCCTTATAACCTTCCAAATCAATCATATAATATAAAAACAGAGTAACAGCCTTGAATATGACATCCATCATGTCTCAGGGTATGGAAGGACCTCTCTTGCCAGGCTCAAACATTTTGGGTATGGCACATATTGACAAGGCAGATTATGCACAACCAATCTTGTTGGTTGTCCCTGGTGTTTGATCTGAACACATATGATGCCATGGGCAACCTCTGCATCAGTGTCTTACATTAATATATAGGGTGTTGCTATATTTGAAAATAAATGTAGTTGTGTTCAGTGAGAGGTGACTGGATTAAGACCAGTCTTTACCATATTTGGTAACAACAATACTATAATTAATTATTACAGTATTACAAGCTGTATTGAAACAGCTAATAACACACTTATGTATAGTACCCAAAACACATGATGTGACTTGATATATAATGTCACAACGTGATCTGTTCATGATTTCCGCACCATTAGCAAATAATCACGTGATTGTGCCACACACCACCAATGTCACCTGACCTTCTCCGACTTTCTCCAATCAGTTCCGATTATTTCCGAGCACTTTTAGTGATTTCCAATGATTTTTGTTTTTGGATGATGTCTTGCACTTAGTTTCCACTTTGCAGCACCCCCAGAAGTTTTGCAATTCAGTATGCAGTTGCTGAGACCACTGGAATATCAAATTGCAAGGACACATCACCATTGCTTCGGCCCAACATCACCATGGCAACTCAGACATATCACAAAGGTCACACAATCATGTAACAGGGGTTATTGGTCAGATTTTAAAATTTCATACAATATATATACTCCCCTGTACATACCAGAAAAAAAGTAGAACTTTTCCCCTTGTCTCAGAACCTCATTATGACTCAGATCTCAGATCTCAGACTTCATACTTTGTCTTTCCCCCTCAATATCATGTTTTTTGTTAAGACTTCACACTCGCACTCTTGCCCTTGCTATTGCACTCACATTGTTGCACTCACATTCACTCATATTTTGCATTCACTAATTGCTCATTGCTATTGCACATTGTGTGCTTTGTAAATCTCATCCCACTCATTATAGGAAGGGTTACTCACCTACTCACACAGTTCACACCTCGGTAGTAGTGTTTTTATATTTTGATTGATTTCATTGATACATCCACCACTTGCATATCAGCCACCTGCACCACAGTTATCACACAAAGTCCAGAAGTCAAGACCACAAAACGAACACAGTCATGATCCACATGTAGGATACCTTAGCCAATCTGTACTATTAGTCTTAGATACATACTGTATAGCTCCATTAAGAAAGATTTGTAGTACAACCACTTGCTGATGTATGCAAAGTAGAGTCTGTTATGCAAGCTTACATTATCTCATTTGTACCCAGAACCACTTCCCCCAAGCTTCTCCTGTGTTGCTCCACATCTGAATACCACACATACACCATAACAGCACAGCTCATCCCACAACACAAAGAAAGAGGCCACCCATGTTTCAATGTACTCGCTTGGTCATCCCATAATGATATTTCAGACCAGAAGAGTGCATGGTTTCCATTATTGTGGGGGCAAGATGCATCTGTATGATCATCCAGTGGAGGTCTTAAGATAGATCTTTGCCCCTTGCCACAGTTGTAGAGGGTGGATGCACAAGCAAATGGTGGTCAGGCCAGAGAGTTACTATTTCAAGCCATCTCTGTGCTGCATGTCAATTATACAGAACCACAACACATCTTTTGATGTGAATCCTTCTTAATAGAACTATTCAGTATGTACCTGAGACCAATAATACAGATTGGCTAAGGTATCCTACATGTTTTGATCAAGTTATAAGCTAGGCAGTGTGAAGTAGCTGTCTGCTGAGATATACTATATAGGGAACAGTTTTGGGCACACTTTTGGTGAATCTGTCTTGATAGATCAATAGAACTCATTGAGGCGAGTGAAATTCATATATTTTTCAAGTAAAACTGATGCTGGTTTGTGAGTTATAGGCCTTACAAGTTTTGTACACAAAATGGTGCAGCACATGTGCCAAATGTAGCACCACCATCTATTTTGCAAACAGCAATAATCTGATGGTTGCATTAGATCTCACTGGATTATTGGGTCTGGACTAAGCAACTTTTTTTCTAATCACAGGTTATTTGCTGTGCAGACTTGCCTTGTTTTCAGTTTCAGATCAGGAAAGCATTATATAAGAACAAGCACAGCAGAGTGTGGTGATGAGCACGCAATTGCTCTATACGCACATTTCATGATTTTCAATATTTGCATGACCTTTCACAGCACTACACAACTTGGACAATATTGTAGGATGTGTTTCAGACCTTCTCCGACTTTGTTTCAATTTTATTTATAGTTTTGGCTGATTGTACTATTACTATAGGTTCGGACTCTGATCCCTACAGACTATTAGTAGTATCTGATCCCTCTGATGCCATTTCGACCTCTCCAGGGTTATTTTTACTTATATTTACATAGCACTCTCATTTCACACATAATAACATTGTACTTTGTTCCCCCCACCTTTGTGAGACTTCATATCACTTTGATTCAACTTCAACTTCATTTCCCTTTGTTCCCAGGCCTCATCCCTCATACATCAACCTTGATACACTTGGTTCTACCTTGTTCCTTCGATTATTCATTGATTTTGCTCTGATCTTGCTTGATCTTTTGTTATATACATCAGACCTTGTATCCAGACCCCCTCACTCATTTACACCCATTATCCGATCACTTTGGAGTCAGATATCAACCTTGATATCATCACTTTGGCCATATAGGAACTGTTTACCAGAACTTCACACTTTTTAGATCTTTTAGTTTAGTTTTATGGTGTTGGTGTGATTGTTTTCTGACCATACAGCATAGCTGGACATATCAGCGGTGAATATAAAAACAAGACATATTGATTAGCAATCCCTCTGCATACTTTGAATATTTAGACAAATAGTAAATTCTTAAATATTCAATTTATCTGCAAAGATTTTATATTTAAACCAAATATCAAACAATAAAAAGGCCTAGCATATCTGTCAGTTGGTTAAGTGGTCAAAATTTAGCCTATTGTTACATAAAAGTTATGTAAGCCCATTGGGAAATTCTAAATTGATCATTGAATATGTGAGAATTCCCTATTTGTCTAAGTATTCAAAATATGCTGAAGGATTGCCAATAAGTATATCTCAGTTTATATTCACCAATTTAAATATACAGATTTGAATGGCAAAGGTCATTTCTGCCATGTGAAGCCTTCCAGCAAGTTTAAGGATTATTGCTGTTTGCAAAACAGTTGGCACAGCCACCACACCACAACTTTTTGGGTGTGTGGCTGAACATCTTGCAACAATTGTTTCTCACTCATTTCTTTTGATTCCTTAAGTTGATCTTACCTATTTATTGTCCTCAAGGGCTCAGTGGTACTAACTAAGTAATACAATATTATCCTGATTTTATTAGTCTGTGTGGGCTGTTTTACAAGGTAAATCAATTACTCATAAATTGTGATGCTGTATAGAGGTGTTCTAGAGGCTTATAAAAATGTGGATAGACTATGGTAAGAGCATAGTGCATGTTGGAAGTTGGAACAAATATATAAGTGTGGGGGATGGGTATTAAGGGAGTATTCAGGTTTCTGTCATGGAACAGGTGTTCTGAAGGACATCAGAACACTCCTAAAACCTTGATACATTATGTAAGTGAAAATTTGAAAATTACATGATGTTGCTCTGAAGATTCTAGGGTGGAAATAATTCATATAGTACTTTAGAGGGATAAAATGGGACATATAGGCTATTGTGCTTCACACCATACCTATATGTCATAGTTAACATGCATAAAATACACATATTATATGTGCAAAAATAATACAGAAGAAAATATGCTTCTAATTCAATGGCCAGAAGCCAAATGTAATGTTTTGTTGCCCCAAAAGAATTTTAGTGATGACTGGAAGCACAATATGCTTATAGTAGCATCACAATTATTTACTAATAGTATATTCTCAGGTCTTTAGAGTGCTCTGATGGCCTTCAGAAGGCCTGCTCTATGACACAAACCTGGTAACTCAGTGGTATTTGCTGAATACCCCCTTTATACCCATCCCAACACTTATGTATCTGTTCTAACATACACTATGCTCTTACCATAGTCTATCCACATTTTTATAAGCCTCTAGAACACCTCTATACAGCATCACAATTTATGAGTAATTGATTTACCTTGTAAAACAGCCCACACAGACTAATAAAATCAGGATAATATTGTATTACTTAGTTAGTACCACTGAGCCCTTGAGGACAATAAATAGGTAAGATTAACTTAAGGAAGCAAAAGAATCTGTGAAGAAATGAATGAGAAACAATTGTTGCAAGATTTGCAGCCACAAGCCCCCGGCGTGGCGGCTGTGCCAACTGTTTTGCAAACAATAAGCATCGTGCCATTTACCACGACATTGTTGCCTAATATTTGGTCGTTGCGACGGACTAAAATCAAGTGAGGATATGATAGTAAGCGCCCGTTCGACTTGTCTTTCTATACTTTATGTACACTGGCATTCGTCTTGCCCAGGGCTAATTCTTGAGGTCCAAAGGAGGTCCAAAGGGTGGAGCTTTTGTCTTGGTACCCTTCAACGGACACCTGCATAGTCCTAGAAGTATGTCCGATCACGAAATATGGCGAGATTCTACAACCTCTGCTGAAGATTGGGGTGATGATGGAGATGACGGGGAGTGGCCGGTCAAGGGCATAATCGGGGAGGAAGTCAATACTGCCGGTGAAATCAAGTAAGTACATCATGGTTGACTTATCCCTTCCAGAACGTTCTCGACTAAATAGCCCTTCGGAAGATACGAAGTGGCGTGGAGCACTTGGAAACGGTCTGATGGATCGAACACCACATGGATGCCAGATCTTGAAGACCGCCCCGACCTTATCAAATCTTGGAAAAGGAGGCAAAACCACAGGCGTCGGGAGCTTGCGGAGGAGAGCTTGGACATCGAAGTTCTAAATACCGTCGACATACACAACGCGAATACCGTGAGAAGAGCTCAGGTACTCCTCGACAAGACTCACAAGAGGAAAGGACGGATGGTTGGGTACAAACGGTGGGATCTGGAATTGGAGAAAAATTTAGACCGGCTCGATCGGGAGATGGGTGTAGGTACCGAGGGTTGGTCGCGCAGCCTTCGAGGGAACTCTTCTCGCACAAATGAAAACCCTCTCCCGAAGGTGCCCTCATTAGCACCGTCGGTGATATCCATTTCTGAGTCGTCTTCCTCCTCTGGCAGCAAAAATGTATCTCTGTCGCGGGTGTCCTCCAGCTCTCGATCGACTCCTCTATCCTCAGCTCCCATGGCCAGTAATCCTAGGCAATCACTGAGCCCTCAATCGCCCGTAATTGAACCACGGCCTTCACGGCCCCTTCCGCGTAGGGTGACGTCACTTACGCCAGCAAAGCCAAAGCCATCTCGGTCAGTTGTATATTCTGTTTTGGCTGCATTGTGCTAAAAAATTTGCGACAAGTTGGGAGGCCCTTCAAACAGCATGGAATGTTGCGGCAAGAAAGGCTGGAGCTGCTGCGATTTTCATCGTCAACGATGTTGACGAGGAGGAAGTACCTCCTATGGTTCAAGACTTCGAATACTGTGAAGACATTTATATCTGGTATGTTTGGCCATTCTTAGCGGAGACTATATATTAATAATGCAGTTCCCGAGATATCCCGGTAGCAAATATCGAATATCTCTTGGCATGCGAGTGTGCAGAATGCGTGTCTGCTGCCTCCTGTAGCTGTCAGTTATCATCTGACAGAGACGACCTGCCCGAATCATTTGCTTATGTTAACGTATGCCAACACTTTATTTTGCTGTTAGTCCCTCACCCATCTTTTCCAGGGCCTGTTTACGTTTGAGCTGCCACAAGGTGCAGAAGTCATAGAATGTAACAAGGTATGGAGTTATCATTTAGATTTCTTCTTACCCTTATGCAGAAACAGCGTTGTTTCTGTGATGATACATGTCCGAATCGCGTCGCCCAACAGCCTCGTCAATTCCCTGTCGAGATTTTCAAGACGGAAAGTTGTGGATGGGGTGCCCGTGCTACGGTTGCACTTGAAAGAGGTCAGGTACTAGGCATATATACTGGGTATGTGACGTGATACCTTATTGAACCGCCGCTAACATCCTGTCAGAAAGCTAATGTAGGTTGGATCTTCTCATATTTGCCTCTGATTTTATTCCCTTTTAGACAGCGAGCAGCAGCAGAAACCCTACCCGAGGAACACAAAGGCTACGTCTTTGACCTCGATTCAAGAGAAGGGGAGGACGATGACAGTACGGAAGGCAAATACTCCGTTGATTCTTACGAGTGCGGCAAGTGGTCTTTATATATATAATGCAGGATTTGCCTAATTGTATATTTTACAGGTAACTGGACACGCTTTGTGAAGTAAGTTTTTGCATCTATCGTCATGCATATGTCTAACTCTATGCTTCTAGTCATGCATGCGATCCGAACACCAGCGTTTATCCTGTGTTATACAACACGATACCCCAGGCAAGTCACGTAGCCTTCGCTACTTGCTAGGAGCATAAGCTTAATCGCACACCAGATGAATCAGCCATATCTTGCATTCGTCGCAACCAAAGACATACCAGCTCGGATGGAGTTTACCTTGAGCTACAACCCTGCTGCTTCGGTTGTGCGGGCCGAGGGGGATGGTAAAGGGAAGCTCAAAGTCCCTGAAGGCGCACTGTCTTGTCACTGCTCCTCCACATCATGTCTTGGATGGCGATGATGAAAGGCGGCGTCAAAATTAAATTTATTCCAGACATCTGATTTATGAGACTTTCCACACCCGACTTCTATCCCGGATCAATGACAAAATTACTACAATCCCCCCTTCAAATGTCAAGGGGTCATTTACTCATACATTAAGAATTTCCAACAATCACAGAGATCAACACTCGCTTTTGAGTTTTTGTGCGCTTTGCACCGAGGCCGAAGATTTGGATCTAGATTACTTATGGATTGCGGGCAACATTCGTTGGGATTCATGATATTTACGCAAGCGCTTGGTAAGCGGGATGCCACATGATGACCTTCGACGTATTTAATACTTATGACTTCTCGCCTTATTTGTAGGGCATCAACATGCATCAACGCTCAGTTTATCAGGTCGATTACGTGCACATAACTGCCAATGCTGGAGAGTTCTATCGCGAATTTCAAAGATCGTTGACGACTAACGTTTGACGTACATGACTCGGAGATCACGCATCGGATTGACGTTTGTAGACAACTTACCAGACTTATTTGAGGCTCCGGCATAAGTAGACGTCTCATATTACATAGCACAAACGTGTAGATTCGGTACTAGGTAGGTAGATTTATTCCGAGTATCGGGAACTTCTGTTAAGTCCTATCGCGCAATTGATCAGTTACCGAGGATTCGACTATATATAAAGACCATGAACCCCTGAAATCAACAGTATCAGCGCACGTCTCTCGATGATGGCACCGATCCCGCAACCCCCTACCATTCCCTTCCTAGGGAATGTCACAGCTATTGACAAGGAATTGCCTCTCCGTTCATTTGCGTTATTGGCGGAGAAATATGGAGAGATATACCAACTCAATATGCTTGGTATGGCTGCTAGCAACTCGATGATGATCTGTTCGAAGGTTTCTCATCTCAGCCTTTCACAGGAAACCCGACCATCTTCATGACTACATACGCTCTTGTTAACGAGGTGTCAGACGAGAAACGATTCAAGAAAACTATTGGAGCTTCTCTGAATCAAGTTCGAAACCTTGTTGGCGATGGTTTGTTTACTGTGTGCATCACCGTCCATTATCCTGTCTCAGGTGCCTGATATATGCTTCTAGGCGCATAACGAGGAACCAAATTGGGGTATTGCTCGTAAATCAATGCTCGCCTTATGACGCCAGTGTGCTGATAATGATTGCTTTTCAGATCGACTTCTCATGCCCGCTTTTGGTCCTGCCGCAATCCGTGATATGTTCGATGGAATGGCAGATATTACGAGCCAACTTTTACTCAAGTGGGAAAGGTAAGAAGGTCTCCAGACCAATCCAATCCATACCAAATTTTTGTCGATTAGGTTCGGTCCCGAATATGTGATAGATGCCACCGGCGATTATACAAGACTTGCACTTGACACACTTGCTTATTGCTCTATGTCCTACCGGTCAGTCACTTTAGGACCTCCTAACCAATTGAAATTCAACTAAATCCTTTCAATACCAACAGTTTGAATTCATTTTATACGGTTAGATTTTTACTGTCTGGTAAACGCCAAACGATTCTATTCCATCCAATCTCATTATGGTCCCCGTACCTTATAGGAAACTCAACCACCATTCGGACAAGCGATGACTAATTTTCTCAAAGAATCCTTCGTCCGATCCAACCGACCAGCTGTTATCAAAGCTCTCATGATTGGTGCAACGGCGAAATACGAAGAGGATATAAAGTACATGACAGATATAGCCAACAAAAGTGCGCTTTTCTGAAGCTAATGTCTGGTTTATTCTGAATTACGTGTACAGTTGTAGCCGATCGCAAAGCTCATCCCATTGACAAGAAAGATTTGCTAACCAATATGTTGAACGGGAGGGATCCAAAGACTGGGCAAGGATTGTCAGATGACAGTATCATCAAGAATGCAAGTTGATGCTTCTCCCTTTCGAAACCCTTGACTGATGTGGTTTTGTGACCAAAGCTTATTACTTTCATGATTGCAGGTTCGCCTGATTTCCTATCCGTACAGATACTGATGTCTGACAATTACTATTTCATGTTTGTAGGTCATGAGACATCGTCTGGTCGATACCCCTCAATATTCATGTAAGATCACAACTGACATCTCTTTAACGACAGCGACTCTGAGCTTTTTGACCTACTACCTGCTGAAGCATCCTAACGTGATGCGTAAGCTTCGCGACGAAATTGAGGAGGTGATTGGAACAGAGCAGCCACAGTATGAGCACCTCAGCAAGCTCCCTTATTTGAATGGTGAAATCGTTAACTCATCAAAATCACATGATGCTGATATAACATTTTAGCTATACTGCGCGAGACTCTGCGCCTTCAACCACCTGCTACATCTCGAGGAGTTACCACCTTGGAAGATACGGTAGTTGGTGGGGGTAAATACGCAATTAAGGCCGGCGTACCCCTTGTGGTTTTGACTTGGGTTGCTATGAAAGACCCTAGTGTCTGGGGTGAAGATGCCGAAGATTTCAAGCCCGAACGGATGTTAAATGGAAAATTCGAGGCACTTCCGGTATGATGCTTGCTTGAATTGCCATTTCCGTTGCAAGCTCTGAACAACATCTCTAGCCCAATGCGTGGCAGCCTTTTGGTTACGGTATGAGAGCATGTATTGTGAGTTTCAAATTAGCGTCGGAAAGTATCGGATGCTGACCCGTCTGCAGGGCCGCCCGTTTGCATGGCAGGAAATGCTGCTTGCCATCACTTCAATAATCCAGAAATTTGACCTTTCGCTTGTTGATCCATCATATACACTAGAACTCAAACAGGCGCTTACAATCAAGCCAAAAGGCTTGATGATTCGAGCAGCACTGCGTACTACTCCTTGTCGCTTATCCGCTGCGCCGTCGTCGTCTCTCAAAGTCGGAGACGTTAAAGCGCACCAGCCCGCTTCACACCAACATGCGGGAGCAGCTGACGGAACTACGCCTCTTTATATCCTCTATGGCTCTAACACAGGTACCTCAGAGGCCTTTGCTCAAAGGATTGCCAGTGATGCTCCAGTATATGGTCTGAGTTTTTTTTTAAATCTTCGCCCGCCATCGCAAATTGTTTACGCATGGATATCCAGGATTCCTACCGTCTCTTGCTACCTTGGACTCGGCTACAGAGAATTTGCCAAAGGATGGGCCTGTGGTCATTGTGACAGCGTCATTTGAAGGTATGAGCGAAATTGTCTGAGCATTGTTAAATCGAGTCAACTGAATTTGTTCTCAGGTGAACCCGCCGATAACGCAGCAAAATTTGTGGACTGGCTGAGAATTGTCAAAGGCAATGAATTTGCCGGAGTTTGCTACGCTGTCTTCGGTCTAGGCCATCATGACTGGGTGCAGACGTACCAGCGTATCCCGATGCTCTGCGATAATCTGCTTGAACAACACGGCGGAAAGCGACTCCTTGATCGTAGTGAAGGCGATGCGGGCGCAAGCAACTTCTTCGAAATATTCGACGACTTTGAAGCCAAACTCTGGGAGGTGTTGTCAAAGGTCCATTGATATTCTCATGCTGATTCGCAATCACTTACTAGTGACAAATTTTCTACCTAGGAGTTTCACACTTCAAAGAAAGAGTCAATCAGCACCGGATTTACGGTGCGAACGGTTGATCCTGGAACTGCCAGGGTCGCCGTTCTACGTCAGCCTGACGCGGCCCTCGGTCGTGTCACGGAAAATCGGATTCTGACTAAATCGGGGGTGCCAGTGAAACGTCACATCGGTCAATGCTCAGGCAATTCAAACATGTGTTTAAACACTGACTCTGGGCCGTAGAGTTCGAGCTTCCTGAAGAGACAACTGCAAGGGCAGGAGATTATCTTGCTATGTCCGTATCTCTACTGACATGTCTACGCTTGACCACTCAAATGCTTTTGACAGCCTCCCTCATAATCCTCCTCGTGATGTTCATCGGGTTTTGGCCCATTTTGAACTTTCAAGCGAACAACAGGTGATTTGATCGCTCAATCACAGCATTCTTTAGTTTACAGTACACAATCAGGTCGTTTTATCATCCGTCAGTCCGACCTCCCTTCCAGTGAACAAACCCGTCGGTTTGGCAGATGTTCTTGGCGGTTATGTTGAGCTATCTCAGCCGACCACAACCCGAGATCTCCGTGGCTTGATTGATGCGTCGACTACGGACTCTACGCGTACGATTTTGGAAGGTTTAATATCCGCCTACGCTGAGAAAGTTCTGGTCAAACGACTAAGCGTCTTGGATATCCTTGAAGCCTACAAAGACATCAAGCTATCCTTGACTGCATTCCTCCAGATGCTCCCCGCAATGCGTGTCAGACAGTATTCAATCTCCTCCTCGCCTCTTTGGAATCCTCAGCGCGTAACCCTCACGGTCAGTATCATCGAAGGACCAGCCATTTCCGGCCGCAGTGATGAATTCTTGGGAGTTGCTTCAAATTATCTTGCTAATCTCAGAGCTGGAGACAAAGTGCAGATGGCGGTTCGGCCATCAAGTGCAGCATTTCATCCTCCTGCGGACCCTTCAGTTCCTCTCGTGCTGTTCTGTGCAGGTTCGGGACTAGCACCGATGAGAGGTTTTATCCAGGAGCGGGCTGCTCAAAAACAATCTGGCCGCGAAGTCGGCAAAATATTGCTCTTTTTTGGTTGCCGATCACCGGACCAGGATTTCCTCTATTCTGACAGTGACCTTGCCGATTGGACGAAGCTGGGTGTCGTCGATGTTAGGCCGGCATTTTCTCGCTCGCCAAATCACTCAAAGGGCTGCCAGTACGTGCAAGAGTCAGTGAGCTCCTTTGCATCCCGTCGTGCTTGTTATTGATGATCTATATCTTCGCAGTCGCATTTGGCATGATAGAGAAGAGATTTCGAAAGCGTACGACGAGAACGCTAAGGTAGGTCGCTCACATTTCTCGTTGCATCTACAGTTTAAACGGCTTTCAGTTCTTCTCCTGTGGCTCTGGCAAAATTTCCAGTGGGATCAAGGCCAAACTCATTGACATCATCGAGCGTAAATTTAATGTCGACCACGCGGAAGCTACAGCTAAATTTGAGAAAGTCAGTAAAGATAGGTATGCGACCGATATTTTTGATTGATTGCGTGCTGTGAGTGCTGTGGTGGGGCTCGGAGGCTCTGACATGGTGCGGTCTTCTGCTATATTTATGTGTGGTACAAGCACTGATATGACGTCGGCAGGGAAAATTGGAGCGGAAAAAAGTATGCATATAACAATGCTTGCAGCTGCTTAACAATAGCGCCATAAATGACTTGATATTCGTCTACGACCATCGACGTTGACGAGACGAATCTGCTAAGGAACGACACAAGAGCAAGTAGGTTAAGTCTGCGTGCGGTGTAAGTATACCAAAGGATGTCAAGTAAAGTGGTAAAATAAAAGTCTTCTCAAAACACACGAGACAACGGCTTCAGTTCCTCAAGTTCCCAACTAAGAATGTTAAGGATCATAAGGGTGTTCCAGTTAGCTGGTGGCGTGAAGAGGAATATGGACGAGCTGATCTAGATCATCATTCCAAGATAAGGAGAGCCAAGTTGATTTGGTTGGGGCTATTCAACGAAGAGATGTTTCTTCGACTCAGAGTTCATCCCCTCCTTCCAGCATCGCCGAGTCCTCCGCGGGCTTTGGAGAAGGAGTCCAACTCGTTGAAACATATGACGCAAGGCGTTCCGAAACTAGAATATGAAATAGTAGAACATATAAGTATGTCCGAGAATGCTTCAATCCTTTTATCATGTATACAAATCGACATCCTGCGTGTCGTCTGCAAACCTGGCATTGCTGCTTGTTGTCGCAGTTGGAGCCACTAGTAGCACCAGGGTCACCTTCAGGGAATTTGAATTTATTTCCGAAACCACGCGATTGTTGCAGGTTCTATAGACCCATGTCAGTCATGAATACTTGTAGCCCGAGCAATATTAAACAAACCTGTGAGAACATCTCATACCGTCTGCTGATCCGACTCCGAGCGACGAGCATACTCCATGGCTTCCTCGAAATGCTCCCTATGATACAAGCACTAGTCAGTCACCCCCAATAATAGGCACAAGAATTATTGGCAAACCTTGTAATCTCAGGAACAGGATCTTTCTCCTTCACGTCTTCCTTCATATTTGTATCGTCGCCAGCGGCCTCTTCTTTTGCCTTCTTTTGGGGCTGCTTTCGGATATCAGAGTCGAAGCTCTCGCGGATTGCCAATTCGCGGCCCTCATTAGACAGGATAATTGAACAGATGTGATTTGGCTCACCTGCTCGAGATCTACATTAGTTTCTT
>Ga0193716_1001334_pt1 | contig 14442 bp, 9 predicted proteins | sample U2c1metaG_FD_145901 | JGI IMG/M metagenome (GOLD analysis project Ga0193716, IMG submission 145901) | Soil microbial communities from a riparian zone of the East river system, Colorado, United States - U2c1 | ecosystem: Environmental > Terrestrial > Soil > Riparian zone | place: USA: East River...
CTACTCTAAAAGCCAGCGACGCTACGATTCTATCCGCCATGAGTGGGATCTCTGTACCGCATTAAACCCAGACCCCCCCCGGGTCATCGTCGCCGACACCTACGAAGATACCGATTCTGATGATGAATTCCCTTGCACATCGCCGAAATTTGTCCCTGTTCCCAAACTCCCTGTCCCTTCTGTTGACCGGAATTCTATTGCATCGCCAACTACTCACAAGTCGGCCCCAGCAGTCACTACGCCGCCCCTCACTCCCGCCGAGCATAACGACATCCATTCGTGTTCTACCGTTCCAGTTATTCGTGATCACGTCTCACCGGTGGTCTGTCATGAATACAAGCTCCATTCCCCGGCTGCCCCGCCAAGCTCTGATGCACAAGATGACGAGATCATGGTTTCGGACCCGTCGCCTTCTCTAACTCAACCTCCTACATCTGCCGGTCATGATGGCATCCCATCATCGGAGAGTGAGAGGGTAATGTCCTCCCCCTCCGTCCCATTGCCTCCTCCGATGATTCCACCTCGTGATCTCATCCCTTCAGCTGCGGCAAACTCTCCTACGCACGATCATGAGCCCATGGTTACCGACCCATTAACAGTTCCACCTCCTGTTTCTTCCGCCCACCATGATCACGTCCCATCATTGAAGAGTTTGGCTCCCACCATCCCTCTATCGTCTTCCATTGCCGAGAACGAAGGACACATGTCTCCCGCTCAAGAGGCCGGTGGAGGGATAGCTGAAGCGAATGAAGGCCCGTTGGCGGCTATTGATAAATCTTTTGTCCCACCATCTTCACCCGTACCCCATGAACTCGTCTTGACGGTGACTTCGGAGTTGTCTCCCTTGGCTCCCACCATCCCGCTATCGCCTTGCATTGCCGAGAACGAAGGACACAAGTCTCCCGCTCAAGAGGCTGATGGAGTAATAGTTGAAGCGGATGAAGGCCCGTCAGTGGCTGATGAAATCATGTCTTTTGTCCCGCCGTCTTCCTCTCCAGTCACTCCTGCACCGCAGGAGCTCGTCTCAACGGTGACGACTTCAGAGTTGTCTCCCATAGCTCCCAGCACCCCTCTATCACCTTCCGTTGCCGGGAACGAAGAACAGATGTCCCCCACTCAGGAGGCTGATGGAGGGATAATTGAAGCGGATGAAGGCCCGTCAGTGGCTGCTGATGAAATCATGTCTTTTGTCTCGCCGTCTTCCTCTCCAGTCACTCCTGCATCGCAGGAGCTCGTCTCAACGGTGACGACTTCAGAGTTGTCTCCCATAGCTCCCACGATCCCTCTATCACCCCCCGCTGCTGGGAACGAAGAACAGATGTCCCCCGCTCAGGAGGCCAATGAAGGGATCGCTGAGGCGGATGAAGACGATGATGCTCTTTCAGTAGTGCCAGGAAGAAATCACGCCCTCATCTATGACGGCTCGCCAGCACCCCTGCTCTTGTTGTCATTTACAGACACGCTATCAGATGATGTTTATGGGCGCTATGGTTTTATCGGCTCGCCTAGCAAGAACGTATGGCAGTCAACTCTCCCATGGTCGACCATACGGAAAATTTTGGGAGATGTGGAGACTCATGTTGAAGATTGTCTTCGAGCACCAATATCACAATTCTTAGAGGGGCTCTTGCTAACCCCTCGGGACCCGCTGGCTCACCTTGCATCGTTCTGGGATCTCGCTGTTGATTCCGTCTCCCCATTGGTGGATCACATCAACCCCAGATTTCGGCTAGTTGTGCGCAGTGCTGGCTCGGATGTTATATATTTCATCGAGGCGAGAAACCATAAATGGGATGGTGTATGCTGGCAGCTCATGTTGAGCGACGCTGCTACCGTTCTCGAGTGTTTCCGCCAAGAACAAGCCTCTTCGGTACGGGATCTTGCCCTGTTCCTGTTTCGGCGTGGCACGCCTTTCAGCACTCGCATTCGACGAAGTGAGATTCAATCCCGTTCGTCTCAGCGCCCTGTGCTGGCCGTAGGGCTGGGTTGGCGTTCCATGGGACACAAACCCACCGTCAGCGAATATAATTTCTACGAAAATCTTCGTCGCGCCTTCTTTAATCATCCTCGCTCTCGTTCTGCTCACCTTAAAGGAGGAATTATCTGGCGACATGCTTTAGAGAGTAGCGGAGTCCGAGCTGAAGAGGATGTTCTTGGAGGCCCATCCGAACAAGTCCTTGCGTGCGGTGTATGTATAGGATCGAGCAATGATGCTGAATCGTTGTGGGATGATGATCTCTCGGACGCTGAGATGAATCTCATCTGCGGCGTTTACAAATATGAAGCAGGTGAGACCATAATACCTATCATACATTTTCGTGCTCAGCATCTGCTCCTTTAGACGCTTGGGGTCAAACGTCAGATTTATCTTGGTGGCCAAAACAATCTACGTTCCTCCTTTCTGGACTGTGGCCTGGCTACTGGTCACGCAGTTGTGAGGAATGGTATCAGCGCCGCCACGACGCCATTGCAACCGGCAGAGGTGATTTAAAGACTGCAGCAGAGTGGTCCAAGTCCCTGATATTGTACGCAAAGGTTAAGAAATTGCGTCGGGCCAGCAGCCAAGCAGCGGCACTTTATATCGAGCGTCACGGCAACTTGCTGCTATGAGCAGGAGCTCTGCAAATCTTCTGAATGGACATATGCATCTCGATCAAATACCGCTGGGTATGATCATCCGTTTTGCAATTAGTACTGCATATACTCTATATATTAGGACATTGCTCGTTAAATATACAGCATTCACTAGCGCTTGGTGCATTCAGGAAATGGTCCATCAATTCAAAATATAGCGGGGTTTGAAATTAAGTACTAGTACCAGCACGCCCTTCTGCCAAGTTTCTACACCATCATCTACAACCACCTGCCGGTGCCGTTGGTCAACCGCATTATATGTGATTGACCGTTCTTATGCCATAACGCCGACACAGACGAGCACCTTTCTGATGGCCTCTATCGCCTACGACGGTGCCACTACTCGACCACATTATATGTGATTGACAATTCTTGCACGATGTTATTAACACCCTTTCGGCCTTTACTGTTACCGCGATAGCGTGTACTCGTTACCATGGGCAGGTGTTTGCGTTTGCTGCCCTTCGCGGTGTTCGATCGTTTTTCAGTGAGTCAACTATTATTTTTATTTTCATGTGTTTTCTTCCTGTTTTTTATTCAATCCCGCTAACACTTTCTGTTCTTCACAGCGAGACCCCGTGTCTTCTTGGTCAATGATCACATCTCCGAATTCTCACCCACTCAAACCACCAATCACACGCCGTATCCCTTCTCCTATCCCACGATATGAATAAATGTCGCCTCTCATCGGGTCCATCGGGTGCCACACATACGAAGTCGCGTTATGTCCTATCAGTACAACGGATCTGAATCATGTCGACAAAGGGCTTAAATGTCGCACGATGGTTATCAAATGGCCTTGACGACCATCCTGCCTTATCCGACTCCACTTTCTTATTGATTTCATTGGCTCTGTTCATCCAATCCCCATCTTCTATCATGATCGATAAACGGGTCGATAAACGAGATCAATGGCTCAGAAACATCGGTGACCGAGAAGTGGCTTGTCCTAAACGGGTCAGCGGGAATTTTGTCGATCAGCGGGGCTACCCTCAGGCAGCCACCTATTCGTTATGTTTGGCGCTGACGATTTTTGTCCATCCTCGACCCCGTACCATCGTTAACATGGCCTCTACTCTTCTTGATGTTAACGTTGATGAAGCTGGGTTCCGTGCTTCATTCCCGATGACCGCGGGCGGAGATGTCTTCGACCCCGATGGTCTGCATCGGGGTACGCCAACCACACCCCTCATTACACATGCCGAAGCCTACTCCCTTCAGTTCTTGCACCTATCGCTAACGCTATCAATATCCCTTTGACTACTCTGCCATAGTGTCTTCGACTCAACAGTATTATTGAATTCACAAGCTGGTGCTGTATCCGGATCCTACGTCGACTTCACACAGCCCTATTTTTTAATTTGGTTGGTAGAATGCACGCAAAAATCAATTCATTCAGCATCATTCGAGATCGTGTCTACTCGTCGCCTGTGAGGTCGATCACCTCGTTCAAGCAGTGGTGGTCCTTGAATGCCCTACGCGTCACATAGCATCCGCATTCACACTTAGTAAACAATGTCTGGAACTCTGCCTCGGAGATGCCGGGCCTGTCTCGGGCATCGATCTTTCGCAAGAGTAGAGTCGGTTTGTGAGATGCACGAAGGGCTGGTGGGTTACGCCTAGGGACGGCGTCGGCGTTGATGTCTAATGATCGTGACGGCTCTGGTCAGTTAATAATCAATGGAAGAACTCCTGTGACGGTCTTACCCAACATAGCGTAAGTTCGTTTCAAGGGCCTCGCCGTGGAAGCGGAGGGAGTTGAAGGGGCCTCTGATGTGTGTCTCACCCTTGGTGGGGCCCTTTCGCCGAAGGCTGCCATTATGGTCAGATATGAAGGTGATTCTTGATTCAATAACACTTACATCGACGAACGTAACATCTAATGGGGTCCGGCCTGTCATAGAATTGCTCCAAAGGCACTTGATGATGGCATGTGAGGAAGGTCGGAACGTATACGGCCGCAGTGTTGGACTTACCGAAGTAACCGCACTCATCCTTGGCACAGGCGGCGACGTATTGTCCCCCATGGTCTCCTTCAGAGACCATATAAATGGCAGCCTCAACGATGTCAGGTTGACTTTCGTCCATCAGCGGGCATAGACAACATGGTCCGAGCATGCGGTGGGAGATGCGGTGGTCTTGCATAGCAGATGGCGAAATACGCGCCCTTGCGGAGGATGGCCTTTGTACGCCCATGAGCCATCTGCAGGAGTGACATTGAGATATGATAACTCACCATGGCCATACCGCAAGGTCGTCGGACGCACGATCATACTGGAAAATCACCGTCGTCGAGTTTCTGATGAAGTCTCGGTAGGCATTGATGCGTGGGATGAATGGCATTGTAGGATTGGGGGAGTTGCTTGGCCTACTCGGTACTCCTGTCGGCTTTTATGAGGAATGGGTGCCTAGTCATGTGCGGACTACTTGCACGCCAAAAGGATATCATGTGCCGCTAGCACATCCCCATGTGACACCACATGCGCGATCAGTGGTCATCCTCAAGCTCGTACGGGCAACAATCACCATCAGCTGACAGCACAACTTCCGCTCATCGTCATCTGAGGATCGGACCGAATTTCGTTATGCATGGTGCATAGTCTCTTTACGACAATATTTCCGTGTTCGTTACAGCTTAACCTCGACTAACAAGAGGCTCTATTTGAGCACTATCGTTTGGCGTCCAACTCGGTGTTGCGGCGTCGTAGTGCAGCACGGCCTACACAAAATTGCAGGGCAGCACGTGCGGCGCGGACCTCTGCAGCTTACGCGCAAGTGCTTCGTGTTCGTCCGTGGATGGGCTCCGATTACAACTCTGTAAGGAGTTCTCGACGTCGACTGCGGTGGGACAACGACCAAAGGCTTGTTGGTTTCCGTTACGGACAGGCCCGTACATGAAGTTCGGCGGAGGAACATATTGAAACCAATCTTCTCCTGGTTTGAAGCTCACGAGAGAGTGGCAGCCAATACCCAGCCGTTTCCGATGCAATGGCCAAGATTTTCCTCGACAGCAACAGCAACCCCGGAGCTCTTCTCGGGGGGCCATACGCTACCGAAAGCCGTACGGACGGTTTGGCATGGACACACCATGTGTGGAAAGCTACGTGAGGTCCGGGACCCGTATTGGCTCATATCGCGCACGCGCGCCAAAAGTTCTCATGGATCCCACTAACTTGTAATTATAACAAGCCTTCGTCATACTATGTTCACCTCCTGACATCAAATTCATCAAAAGCGCTAGCGCAGACCGTCTTGAGAGCACCGCTGATCAATGAGGGCCGGGGTTGAAGACACGAGATTATATGAGGACGGGAGAAATGGGACGAATATAGAGCAGGACGTTTGGACGCATCCGCCATCCTCTATAGTCACTCTAACCAGTGAAATGGGTGTCCAGCTGTGGCCAGAGTCTCTGAGAAGAGCAGAATGCACCTGTTATGCCTGTTTAATTGGTCAAAGCTACGCATTTCGTGATGTTTTTGACGAGCAGCAAGTCCTTGTATCCGAATAAGGAAGATCGTTTTCCTTATTGGCCGCGAGTGGCTGTGAGCGTCACTTGTTTATACGGCGACATCCGATCAGTTCCGGCCTTCATCTATCCATCCTACGACCACCTGCTGCCAACGCTGCTAGTCAACCACATTATATGTGATTGGCCGTTCTTGCACCCTCGCCAATCCTATCGACACCTCTTTAATCACCTTTACCGCCATAGCGTCTTCGAGGAACCCTGTGCCTTTTCGTACACCGTGATTGGTACCTTCAACTATTGACTGCTACTGCCACACCTGTGTTCGAAACGCGTCCTTCCGTGAGTTTTCCGATTTTCATTGGGAGAGCTTGCGACCCCGATTTATTTCGAATTGCAGGCCCTCGTCCAATCTTACCAACGTTTTGTGTGTCTCACAGCCAGCATGTCTTCTCCCACACTCTTGTCTCTGTTCGCTCGTTTTCATGGTGGTGCATATTTGGCCTCCACCGTTATCGCGATAGCGTGCACTCGTTACCATGGGCAGGTATTTTCGTCTACCGCCCTTTGCGGTGTTCGACTGTTTTTCGGTGAGTCAACTATTATTCTTATTTTCATTCAATCTCGCTAACACTTGCCGTCCCTTGCAGCAAAACCCCATATCTTCTCGGTCGTTGATTAACCAGCTACTATCGCCGCTAGTCGACCACATTATATATGATTGACCGTTCTTGCACCTGTCGCAAACGTTATCGACACGGACGAGCACTATGTACACCGCTACTCGACCACATTATATGTGATTGGGTTCTTTTGCACCTTGTCGCGATGTCATTAACACCCTTTTGGTCTCGACTGCTACCGCGATGGTGTGGGCGGTAATTCTGATTACCATATCTTCTCGGTCTATGATCACATCTCCGAATTCTCACCCACTCAAACCCCCAATCACACGCCGTATCTCTTCGTGGCCTGCTTCTATCACACGATATGAATCATACGAAGTCGTGTTATGTCCTATCAGTTCAATGGATCCGGATCAAGAGCTTAGATGCCGTACGATGGACGGCTCTGTCCACCTAATCACGATCTCCTATCGCGATCGATAGAAGCATCAGTGACAGAAGCGACCTGTCCCACCATTATTGCACAGACCTGCGGAACTGCCCTTAGGTGTCGGTTTTTCACATCCTCGACTCCCGTGCTAACGTCAACATGCCCTCCACTCCTTTTGACGCTGATGGATCTGAGTTTCGTTCTTCACTTGCGACGACCGCGGGCGATGGTCTAAATCTCGACCCGCGCACTACACCCCTCATTACCCCTGCTGAAGCCTTCAGCCTTCTCGGCCCCGCATGGGATGATCAACTATTTCTCCACCAGCAGATCTTTGCCGATCCTGCAGGTGCTCGTCTTTCAGATTGTAAGCCCGCAGTCTACTTCCAATCATGCTCAATGTCGACCTACATGCCGTCGCAGCTGGTCTCTATAATATCGAATCTAATTACATGTCTTCCACATCTCTACCTCCCCCCTCTACGATGGGTCTCGAGCCCTCCGAGAGCATGGAGACTAAGTTGGCGAACGTCATGGCTAGCCTACAGCTGCTGCTTCAGCAACAGGCTCAAATGACTAGAGTTATGGAGGACGAGCACGCTAGAGATAGAGCGGACATGACGCAGGAGCGATTTGAAAACACCCACCCGGTTGGCCGAATCTTGCTTGGACGCATCACTTATCTCACGACTTACTTCGTCTTTCGAAATAAACAATACCGTTGGGAGCCGGGCGCAAAACTATCCGATGGCGACCTACAGCTCGTCCATAATCATGCGAGAGAGGCCGTTCAGCGCGTCCTGACTTGTCATAGTCGACAGATTTCTCTTGAACCTGACGATGGTACGTTTTTTCAAACTCCTATCCATATCTCCCGTGACTCACAAAATACAAAGGTCTTTACCAGTATCGCGGTCTAGCCGCCCGTTGGGCCACTAGCAACTTCATTATTATCATCGAGGGATTGCGTGGACTTTCCCACGACGTCGTCAAGGAGCTATTTGCTTTCGGGACTGACGAGGGGGTCAACAAGCAGATCTATGAAGTTGCCAAGGCCGATGGTTGGTATTTGCGACATCCGATTGCGCTTTTGGCTATCATCAAGCAGCATTTTTTTTCGCCTGGTGCGTTGGCATCCCAGATAGAACTGCTTATCGCCATCTATGGGGTGACAATTCTCGCCACTGGGCTGAATGAAACACCGGTGCAATCTCTATCCGAAGTGCCGCTTCCGGGTGTGGTAGTAATAGGCCTCATAGGGGTGAGGATATCACGATTGTCATCTCTTTGCCTATTAATAGTTTGCTGCAAGTTTCGTCACGCTCTCGAAGAGTACTCGCCTGGTCACTGGGTAGAATTTGAGTTTTGTTCATGGGATACACTGCACTCGAGGAAATACTATATGGCGGCTGAAAACCAGCCAAGCATCAACAACTTGGCCGCAATTGTGGCACAGTGGTACGTTGGCTCGCCATAATGATTATTTTTTACTCACTCTTAGACCTGTAGGTGGGGGGAAGTAAAGCACCAACCATCTTATCTTCAACGGGATAACGTGTTCCCTCAATTGAATTAGCGGACTCAACCGACATATCAGATTGTTTTCTCGTTTATGAGATTTGGATGCATCTAATTTGGCCGCAACCTGTATTTAATTGATCAAAGCTACGCATTTCGTGATGTTTTTGACGAGCGGAAAGTCCTTGTATCCGAATAAGGAAGATCGTTTTCCTTATTGGCCGTGAGTGGCTGTGAGCGTCACTTGTTTATACGGCGACACCCGATAAGTTCCGGCCTTCATCGATCCATCCTACGACCACCTGCTGCCAACGCTGCTAGTCAACCACATTATATGTGATTGGCCGTTCTTGCACCCTGTCGCCAATCCTATCGAAACCTCTTTGATCACCTTTACCGCCATAGCGTCTTCGAGGAACCCTGTGCCTTTTCGTACACCGTGATTGGTACCTTCAACTATTGACTGCTACTGCCGCACCTGTGTTCGAAACGCGTCCTTCCGTGAGTTTCCCGATTTATTTCGAATTGTAGGCCCTCGTCCAATCTTACTAACGTTTTGTGTGTCTCACAGCCAGCATGTCTTCTCCCACACTCTTGTCTCTGTTCGCTCATTTTCATGATGGTGCATATGTAGCGCCTAAGTGCCAATATTCTATTAAAGCAGACAAGCTATGGATCTCAATTGGAGGGGACCCATCTACCATACCGTCATCGGCTGAGAACGCTTCCGCTGCCACTGAGGGGGGAATACTTGCAGATGGGCCTGTTCCGTATGATCGACAAACGCACTGGAGGGCATGGATTCCCATTGCGTCACCTGAATGCTGGTATGCCATGGATGCCGGTATGATGGGTGGTGTTACGAATGGTGATCATTACGACGTTGATGAACATTTTCAACACGTCATCGCCAAGGACCTGAGTGACGCTCATTGCTTGATGCTGGCCTTTGTAACACGACAAAGAGAAGATGATCGCAAAAAGACTCCTCAGCCAATTCCGTTACCCTCCTCCCCTGATATCACTCGCCTGAGCTCGGCTTTTAATAGCAACACCGAACTCGTCCAGTTTCTCACCTGCGTGCAGCGCGGTTTCTTGGAAATCCTTGGAGCCATTCGTTGGTTAGATGCATTGGATGATGAGGCGGATGGCATTCTTGGCTGGGTTACTCATTCTGTGGGATTTGATGCTGCAAAGCGTCTCGAGGATTGGATGATCTTTCAGCCAGGCGGAAGAGGAGTTCTTGTTGATTTATTACGGGACTGGAGGGAGATAAATATTGCTTTGTACCTTGAACATGCCGTCCCCATCCACTACGCCTGGTCCCAGACGCTGCACAATGATGCCCGCTTTCGATCATTATCCCCATTATCCCTAGACGCGTCCCCTGAAGATGTACTCTCAGGATCTTTGCCTGGTTGGGCGCTATCCGAGCCTACCGAGCCCCACTTAACGACGTTCGCGTCTGACCAGTTCTTACAACTACGACATCCACTGAATACAGCAGTCGAGATACTCAAGCAGTCTGCGACGGGACTGAAAATGACGAACTCGGTAGTTGATTTCGAGGGGTGGAAAGCAAGGGACGTGTTCGAGCAGGATAAACATCGCTACTTAAGCGAACTCTGGTATACTGAACGCATTGTTCAGAACCGCGTTGGGCAAGCTGAGAGCCGTCGAGTATTTCATCGATACCGACCAATTGTTGATCGCTGGGATCACTACAATTACATTAATGCACCCAAGTTGGAAAACCATGGAATGATAAGAGAACTTTACAAGTTCTCTTACTGTCCTCCTCCGTTCCAACGGTATATACCTCCAATGTCCACTGCGGCTGAACAAGTCATGGGCCCTACTATTCCTGAAGACGCTCCCTCGATAGTTCCATCTCCCGAACTATCTTCTATCTCTGATCCTTATACCGACGTCTCTGTCACCGATGCTGAACTCAATCTTCCAACGCCGCGACAGTGGGAAGCAAGTGCAGTACAGCCTGACGTACTTACACGGTCGCCTTCTTTTCCACCGAGTCCGGCAGCACCTCCGCCGCCCACCAACCCGTACCGCCAGGTTAGGTTTTCCGATACTCAACCTCGATCATCCACCACATCTCAACCCCCTTTGTCATACCAACCCCCAGGAGGTCGAGGTCGGCTCAATACAAAAAGCTTTCGGGCCAATTCTCAACAGGATTTTCATCGCGAACCACCTCCTCATCTAGCAGCGCCATCCACCATCCCCCGCCGTGGCACCTATTCAGGCCCTAGCACGAACGTCAACAATTCGATGGGTAGCAATGGAGGTACCGTTGAGCCTCAAAACACATCGTCACTACGCAATGGGCCATCCACTCCGTCAGAACCTACTTGCGCACCCAACGGGCCAGCTTTTAGACAAGGTGCAGCTGACGGTATGCCAAAACGAGGTACAACGTCAACCTCAAAGCCGGGTCTACCTCCGGGATGGTTACAGACTGATGGAGAATGGGGATCTACCGGTTGGAGAATGGAGACCGGCCCTGTGCTTGGTTGGGAAGGAGAGGCCTTAGGCTGGGGATCTGCGTCAAGTTGGGGAGGGGGGGGCTCAGGATGGCGCGGTTGGGGAGAACGGACACCATCTGGAAATCCGGGATCCACATCTAGAGGATGGGGATCTGCGCCGGGTCTGGGAATGAAGACTTCCACCGAAAAGGGTGGTCCGCGAATGGCAGCTTCTTTGGCAGGGGCAACAGTCCGTTCTATTTCTTCAGCTCCCGCAGATACTGTAACTCCTGCGATACCTGCGCCCTTAGCACCACCAACTCGGGAAGGATCAACAGTCGATTCTGTTTCTTCTGTTCCCACAGCAGCTGCAACTGCTGCATCCCCTAGTGCCCTTACACCAACTCTGGAAGGATCGCCAGTTGGTTCTGTTCCTTCTGCTCCCGCAGATGCGGCAACCATTGTGTCACCTGCTCCTTCGGTGCCGTCAATTTGCGCGACACGTTCGCAGCTCGACCCCCTCTTGTCTTCGTTCGTTCCAGCTGGGCCCCCCGTTTTGCGACCAATCCCATTCAATTGGAGTTCCCGTTTCGTCGACCACGGTGTCTTGATTGTGAAGCCGCATGACGAAGCTCGTCTTCGTTATCGTGGGTTGCTGAATACATCTTTGAGCTTCCTTGACATTATCACGGATGCCATCAATCGTGGCATACACTTTTACATCGCCGTCAAACGTCAGGATCTTCGGCTCTTCGAGGTACCGATGGATCAACTTCCAAACCGTATGGAGTGCTATAAGCCAGGCTTCAGAGACCGTCGCCTCATTTATGAGGATCCAACCCAATTTTACAATGACTGGGAGCAAGAAGTACGGGCTGTCTTAGCGCGACCTCATGCTTATATCTACTTGTTCCAAGGTGCAATCTTTTGGAGGCTTGCGCGCGAATTTGGCCCTCCACAACTGTTCCAAGCCGCCGCAGATGGACCGTCCCTCGCGGCAACAGCCTGGGGTCAGCACAACGAAATGCGGGGACCGTTATTTGTCACCGACACCGCTAGCAAATACGAATTACCCATCTTGCTGGGTCAGGCGCATCAAACTCAAAAGTATTTGTGGCCGCCTCAAGATTCCTTTGAGAACTTGACTTGTTGGACTGGAGAATGGGATGCAGATACCGAAATCTGGTTCCAAGAGCGACTATCTGCCATACGTGGTGGTGCCGAGCCGAAAACCATAGATAACTGGGAACATGAGCAATGGCCTGTCCGTGATGCTGTAGGTCGAAAGGCTCCCTTCAACAGCGCCTTTACCTTGTTTTGCAGCTCCCCAGAACACAGTTGGGACGGTAAAGCCATCCGCGAAATCTTATTACCATAATTTGCCTTCCACTTTGAACCCCCTTTTCATTTCTAAGCTCAATTCTACTCCAATTCGTTCAACTGTGTCGATATTACAATTTTACCCTCCGGATTCGAATAGAGCACATAAAATTTTATTTGTCTATTAATGACGTTGAGCTGTTTTAGGGCGGAAATTTACCGTCCTAGCCAGATAAGAATCTGAAGTGCTAATTTGCTTGCTTAAATGACAGATGTCATATTTTAACACAAATTTCGGATGGTTTTTATGGAGTGTATGGGTTATGTTCCAACCAACGTTAACGTTAATAGCCTACTTCCAGGTTCTTGCAATTTACGAAGAGTGACGCGAAATATCCGAAAAGGGGTATTGTTTGACTTTGTTGTGTCTCGCCACAACGTTCTTTCCCAGCTTCAAGCTTCAAGTAAACCTAGTACTATGGCAGTGCTTCGTCTTGCTCGTTCGACCACATTATATGTGATTGATCGTTCTTGCACTGTCGCTGATTTTATCGTGATAACGTACTATTAATCTTCTGTCCATTCGACAACCTTGCTAATGTTTTATGACTCTCGCAGCCAGAATGTCTTCTGCGCATCGTCGGCCATATGTCTTCGACGTTAATGATCATATTTTGTCGTCTCCCAACTCCAAAACCATACCTCCTTTTCCCTTGGCCGTTGCGATTAATTCCAGTGACCCAAGAGAGACTATGAAGACACGCTGGGCCGACGACAGATACCCTGGCTTGCCATTCGTCCCACTCTTTCCCCGTTTCGACTCTGAGCCTTTCTGCTGTCTGAAACCTCCTCGGGATGTGTTCCCTATCGAAGGTTCTGGATCGTCCTGGCGCTTGGCGGGGGCCACCGCCCGATCCTTCCAGGCACTGGAGCATGACCTTTGTCTCATCGAGCGCTCCTTGAGAACTACACCAGAGGCCACGTTTCCATTGCCCTCCTGGTGGACACTGTTCCATCTTCCTGAAACATTTGGTTACATGGCGGTACATAAAACCTACGACAGCGCACAGACTTCTGCGCTGAAGTCGCGCGATGCATTTCTGCCGCTCATGGGATGGTGTTCTTTCCTTATATCTCACTTCCACGAGCAGATTCCGCATCGCAGTGTCGCCATTTTGCGCTGGGAGAATATTCTCACAACTCAGGCCAAATTAAGTCTCGATTACATCCAAGTAATCAAGGCTTCCGAACTCACTGACTTCTCGGTTAACTATCAACGGGCGGGCGTAGTTATCGAGCACTTCAACTCTAATTTCCAATGTTACGTCTCGAATTACATAAAATGCAACGTACCTGTGTGGATTCATTGGGGAGAAGCCAAGTGTGGGCGTCCCGCCCACCACGGTATTCTCAACCAATATCTCCCACTTAATACCGAGGTTTCTACCGCTCGGCAGTTTGCCCTCGCAGCTCGACAAGTTGCCGCGCAAGTTACGATGGATGTTGATCGCGGAGTTGTTGAGAAAGTAGGCACTGCCCGCCCTCTCCCGGAGCCTGAAAGGAATAGTCGACAGAAGCGCGGGGAGCTGTGGCACGAATTCTTCACCAGAATGGACCGAAGTCGGCTAGATATAATCGCCAAGGAGAGTTCGCAAGCGATGCAGGCCAGGCTGGCCAAGGAGAAAGCCCAAGCAGGTCATCCGCTCCCTGGCCAAAGTTCCAGGGCGCCAACGATATATGAGTGGGAGGAAGATATCGACACTGGCTTCCTCTTGCGAAAAATCATCACTCGGAGCTACGCCCGGGATATTTGGGACACCTACTCTAAAAGCCAGCGACGCTACGATTCTATCCGCCATGAGTGGGATCTCTGTACCGCATTAAACCCAGACCCCCCCCGGGTCATCGTCGCCGACACCTACGAAGATACCGATTCTGATGATGACCCGGGGGGGGACTGGG
>Ga0193716_1001336_pt1 | contig 14422 bp, 14 predicted proteins | sample U2c1metaG_FD_145901 | JGI IMG/M metagenome (GOLD analysis project Ga0193716, IMG submission 145901) | Soil microbial communities from a riparian zone of the East river system, Colorado, United States - U2c1 | ecosystem: Environmental > Terrestrial > Soil > Riparian zone | place: USA: East River...
GGCGCGTCTGCATCTTCTGATTACCTCCCCCACTGCGCAGGTCTCAGCATCTGCGGATCGGCTTATCCTGACGCGACGCGAGCGTTGGTTTTCTGTCAAGGCGTAACCTCTGACAGCGTGATGGTAGCAATCAAATGAAGTCGTCGAAATTACATGTTTCTGCTAGAAGTGCGAAGGAACACGAGGCAATCTCGGAGGTCTTCTACAAATTCGTAAAGATACATGAGGGCTACGCCACAGATGAAGTTGTGACGCCAGTAAACCTGCTTGAAGAATCGGCAACCACTGGGTTGATTAGCTGTCCGCTCCTTTGAACCTAAGCAATGACCGTCTCGCCCGGCCGCAGCCATCGCCAGTGACGCGCGCCTTGAGGATCGAGTGCTAACGGAATTGACGGACATCTCGTCGGTGAAGTCGTTTGCTGCTCGGACCGCGAGAGTCTTATCGTCCTCGCCGGTCCTGCAAATAGAGACCGTGCCTTCCAGCGCAATGAAGAGGGCACATCGGGTTGCGAGGGCTCATTAGAGAACCTTACGAGCTTGTATCGACCGTAATGGGCGACGGATCGGATGCGGTCTATTTGTTCCGAACTCAAACTAGTCGTCTGCCAACCGCGCGATATCCAAAGGGCACCAAGCCACACCATTACATCTTTATCTGAATTGTCAGCGTGCTCAAAGTAGAAATGCGCCGCTAACATAAACATGTAATGTCACTTATATTCCCTTTCGTAATACGCTCTACCCATCAACAAAACGGAAGACACACACGCAAACCACCTTGGCGAAACTTGCTGTTAGATCCTTCCGGTGGGTTGACCCGACGCGTGGCGGAAATGATGAATACAACTGTTTTGGCGGCCTTACTTGAGTACTCTCCGAATCCTACATGGCTGGCAGATTCTGACGGCCGGTGTATCTACGCAAATCAAGAGTTGAGAGAACTCACGGCCCTGAGCGCGGGTCAGCTTGGCGACTTAAATTGGCTGGAACTTGTAGCGGAAGAAGACAGACAAATGTCTTCCACTCTGTGGCAGGAAGCGCGGATTCATCATCAGCTCTATCGCGCCTGTTTCTTTCTTAGTGCCAGGAATTCTGCACGAGGAAGTGCGGTAGATGTCGTCGGAACGGAACATATTGCCCTCGACGGCTCAGAAGTGTGGCTCTTTACCGCCATCGTCTCAGCATCGTTGGGCAAAGCGCTCCCGCCTGTCGAGGCGAATCTTCAAAGGACTCTTAAAGCTCTTCCGGCTCACGCATGGTATGCCCGCGCCTCGGGGGCTTTGGCGTTCGTCAACGGGCCCGCGGCGGATTACCTGGGCCTTCCCTCAGATCATCCGCTTCGTTCTGCCGCAGATTTGGAAGCGCCATGGAACGCCCATTTGGTCTTCCTGCATCCTGAGGATCAGCCCAGCTGGAGCAGGAATTGGGCAGAACAACTTCAGACAGGGCGCCCGCGAGATGACCAGTTCCGCATGTTGGGAGCCGACGGAAATTACCGCTGGTTTCTTACGCGAGCGGAGCCTCTCATAGATTCGGATGGTGAGGTTCAGTATTGGGTCGGGGTGAACATCGATATCGACGACAAGAAACGAGCCAGCGAGGCTCTCGACGCAGCGCGGGAGCGAATTGGTCGTGCTACACAGTCCGCAGCAATTGCCGAACTCTCTGCATCTCTTTCTGACAGAATAGTGCAGCCATTGGCCGCCGTCGTCGCCAACGCGCAAGCAGCGCTCAATTGGCTTTCCTCTGGCAATTTCAACGTCTCACAGGCAAACGCCGCACTCGAGGAGGTGGTTCGAGACGGAATGTCTGCTGGCAACATCGTGCACGAGATCCGCGAGTTATTCGATCGTCGTCGTCCCAATCCACGGCCAATCGACCTAAATACGTTGATTGAGCAGGTGATAAGCCTTCAGGCCCCAGACGTTCGTAACAAGGGAGTTGCAATCGATTGCGAACTGAATCCGGACAGACCGGTCGCCTTCGCAGATGGAGTCCAGATTCAACAGGTGGTTTTCAATTTGCTAGAGGATGCCTGCAAAGCCATGACTCAATCTGAGGGAGCGAAGAAGATAACGCTGAGGACCGACTTCACCAACGATCGTGTTGGCCTCGAAGTCGAAAACAACGGTGGATTGGTCACCGGTCCGGAACATCTGCTTCCAGCCGTCGTCGTAGATGAATCACAGTGGATGGTCATGGCTCTGGCAATCAGTCGCTCCATCATCGTGGCGCAAGGGGGAACGCTGGAAGCAATTCTACGTGAAGGGAGAGTGACATGTGTTCGCATTGAGTTACCTCGTTTCAACTCACCATAAGCTGCAGTCCTATTAGTAATCGCATTAATGTAGTCGAAAACTGGTATGGACCTCGATTCGACTAGGCGTGGAATCGCTGTAACTAGGATGTCCGGCCTTGGGCCGCATGACTCATCGTGGGAAACACGAAGCTTTGGTAGAGACATCGCCACACTCCAACATGATCGTAGTCCTGAGATGGCATCAGTTCCTACCGCCGATCCTGTCATAGTCCGGATTAGGCCGGCACTTCCGCAGCTACTGGATTCGGATAGGCATATCTGGTTATAGGAGGGAAAAGGTGAACAGCCGTAAGGTTTCTTGGTTGGTGATGGAGGAGTGAACTAACATCCCCTCGGAGTCAACAGGGAAGAGTGGAGATTACGCAATTACATATTGATGTAATACCGATTCCAAGGTACGTCGGTGACTTTGTTAAATCTTACCAATATAATCTCTCACAAAGGTGTGCTTCCATGCGTGGAGAAGCAGTGCGTCAGACATTTTCGAAGTTTGTAGACAATGATGCGCACAGCTATCGGTAGCTCACTCCGGGAGGGAACTATGTCCTCAAACGAAATGGTCTACATCGTCGACGACGATGCCATTGTTGTAGACGCTCTCTCTTCACTCCTGCGGGCCAATGGCAAGCAGGTTCAAAGGTTCACTTCAGGACAAGACTTCCTCGACTTCGATCGCCAGGATTCGTGCGCGTGTCTGATTCTCGATTTGAGAATGCCGGGCTTGAATGGGTTGCAAGTACAAAAGTCAATAGCACCCCAAACGACCATCCCAGTCATTTTCATTACGGGACGCGGTGATGTTCCATCTACTGTTACGGCGATGAAGGGAGGAGCGGTGGATTTCCTCACCAAGCCTATCGACGAATCTGACCTTCTTGCCTGTATCGAAAAGGCCCTTGCGCAGGACCGGAAGCTGCGTTTGGCTGCAGCCGAACAGGAAAATCTGCTTGCTCGTTACCGGTCGTTGACTCCAAGGGAACAACAGGTGTTGCCGCTATTGGTACGTGGTCTTTTGAACAAGCAGGCGGCCGGGGAATTGGGAATCACGGAGTATACAGTGCAGATACACCGGGGACATATCATGCGAAAGATGGAAGCTGATTCTTTTGCAACTCTGGTTAAGCTCGCCGGCAAACTAAATATTGGTTCTTCCGAAGCATCATAGTCGCATGGAATGATTTTCTACGTATCGTACCAGGGGAGCGGAGGTTTCAATGGGCACGCCGGCCCGCACGATCGCAGTCATTGATGATGACCTCCGAGTTCTCGAGTCGCTGATAAACTTACTGGCCTCTTGCGGCTATGAAGCCGAAGGCTATTGTTCCGCGGAGGAGTTTCTCGAGTCAGGCGGCCTGCAGAAGAGCTCTTGCGTCATTACTGATGTGGAGATGCGGCAGATGAGTGGGTTGGGCTTGCTTCATCACATTAACAGCACTACAAGTTCATTGCCGGTCGTTATCATCACTGGAAAGCCTTCCGAGAGGTCGGAATCGTTCTACCTCGAAAAGGGAGCAGTCGGCTTCTTCAGAAAACCTGTCGACGGCGACGCTTTAGTGGACCTACTAAAGGACGTTTGTAAGGAGTGAACCTTGGATTTATCTGCGTCGCCAGGTCGCTCGTTCGTAGACCTCGCGAAGTTCCGCCCTGCATTTAAGCGCGAAATCGTTCAGGGGATCTGCATGCTCCTCCATCGCCACTGATTTGATTTGGTCGATGCTCATATTCTGTTCACCATACCTTTCCACAAGTTTCTTGACAAACGATTCTGCTGCCTCAAGTACGCTGCCAGATGCGAATAGCCTGATCCTATTTACCAAGGCGTACATAGCAACGATTTCGTCAATGTTTTCCAGACTTTGCGAGAGCGCCTTTGCATAACAAGACGTTCCCCGACTTATGAACTCCGAATATAGTTCTTCGCGCTGGGCTATTTCACGATTGGTCAGCTCTCGTTGCGTCAGGCTTCGTTGAAGAACGAAGTTGCTAAGGACCGGAGTTGAAGCTCCGATTATGGAACCGCCGAGCGCAGCCAAAACACTGGTTAGGGTACTATCCATCGAGTTCATACCTGCTTTCTTGTAGGAACTGTTTTGAACATGACATTCATCTATTGCGGCATCTGCCCGATGACTCTTTTCAAGTCCGCCTCCGCCAATGAGAGGCCGCAACTTGCTTCTAGCAAGGTTGCGGTTGCGCTTGCCAGGTCAGCGTGGCTTTGACTTCGAGTCGAACTGAGGGCCGCAGTTTGTTCAAATTGTCGATCGGCAAGCCTGGCAGCTTCTGTTCTGACCTTCAAAACCTGTGCAACAACATCAACCATCTGCCTGAGTTCGTCGACTCTGTCGTAAATTCCCTCGACCTGAACTTTGATCTCGGACTGCAGTTTGTCCACCTCAACTTCCGCAGACCGCACTTCACTCCGCGCCGCCCGGACTTTGGCTTCTCGCCGCCCGCCGTCGAAGAGGTCGTAGCTAAGTGAAAACCCAAATGTTCCGAAATTATGGACAAGAAACGGCACTCCACTCTGGTAACTGTACCGAGAGAGCGCCGTCACATCGGGGATGTAGGCGTCTTTGGCCGCAGCCAGGCCTGCTTGGGCCTTAATAAGAGTCTGTCGAGCCGCCTTGAGGTCTTGGTTCTGTTCAAACGCGATCCGTATCGCGTCAGCCCGCGTTGGAACGTCCAGCGCAACCGCGGTCGCTCCCGGGTCGAGATCAAGGGAGGTATCGACTGGAAGTCCGAGGACGTCCGCCAGTTGACGCAGAAGATTGTTTCCTTGCAGACGTAAAGTCAGGCTCTCCTGCTGTGTCTGCAGGATTGCTGCTTTGCTCTGAAGAGCCGATATTTCAAGGGCATTGCCCCTTGCTACGTCGCTGCGGCTCTCCTCATCCTTGATCTGGGCTGCTGCCAACTGATCCTGGGATGCCTTCAGCTTCTGTTGGTTGACTAATATGTTGTAGTAGAGTTGGCGAACCTGCAGTGCAATAGCATCCCGGGTTTGATCGAGGTTTGTCTTTGCGATGAGCAGATCCTGTTTTGCGGCGACGTTCGCCTGGTGGATGCGAAACAACTGAGTAAGAGGTTGTTCTAACCCTACGCCCCCGATGTATCCAGTGGCACTTCCTTGATCGATAAAGAGTGACTTCGTCGGCACCGGCCCAGTCGACGGATAGTTCCCGAACGTGCCCGCTGGAATCTCGACGCCTGCAAGCTCTGTGACATGGAGAACACTACCACTCATCTTGATTTGAGGCATGTAGCTGGACCGTGCTTCGTCCTTCTTGCTTTGCATCTGCTCGACAGAAAGACTTCGGAGGTGAACAGAATGATTTTGCCTCAAAGCAAGATTGATCGCCTGTTCGAGTGTTAATTGCATTGGAGTGGCAGAGGATTGTTGTGCCAACGAAGTCGTAATGAATGTCGAACTCAGGAGTGCTAAGGGCAAGTACAGCTTGGCTGTTGCTCGAAGCCCTCGCCGTGCTGCAGAGGCTGATGTCATAAATCTTCCCTTTTTCATGGAGAGAGTGCTTCTCATTTGGCCTCCGCCGAAACAGCAATGATCTGCCGGTACTGAGTTGGCACTTTAGACATGAAAGAAACCACCACGAGGCATAGCATCCAGCGACCCGTGCATGCCGCAATGAGCGCATCAAGAAGTACACAGGCGACACCGAGCAACGGGTGAGTTGTCACTGCCGAACGAGTATCTTGCGTGTTGGCATCAGGACCTATCATTGAGCACCGCCGGATCGTCATCCAGCTCCCCGATTTGATTCGTGTGCTCAGTGGACACCGAGCACGCTGCAGGGAGCATCCTGTGCGAGGTCATAGACGGAACTCCAAAAACGAGACAAATAGAAGTCGTGCTGATGAAGACCAATAACAAACAGATCGGCCCGTTCATGTTTGAGAAAATGAAGCATTGCCTGTACCTCCTGCCCCTCTATGATTGAGCCTGTCGCGCGAACACCATGCTCCTGGGCCAACAGTGATGCTTTGTTATGCAATTCACCGTGGGCCATGAGCCGGTCCTCCTTCATCGCGTTGGCAGCATTTGGATCGACGACGATAGCAAACGAGATGTAGGTGGGAAGATCTCCCAAGACGGACACCGTTACGAGCCCCGCATCGGAGGCTCGGGCGAGTTCGATCGCCGTGCGAAGTGCACGCTGCGACTCGGGCAACTCATTCAACGCGACAACAATCTTGGAAAACATAAAGCGACTCGAGTGGAACTGACACGAGTCAATCGTAGGGTCGATTTCGAGCAGTCGCTATTACATGTTTCTGGTAGTGATCGCGTGGTATCGAAGAATGGGGTGGAGTGACTGCGAAGCAGGCATTCCTTGAAAGAAAAAACAAATGTGCCTCTAGGAGGGTTTGAACGATGTTTCGTGGACTAAACCGGGATTGCCACGGAGCAGCTCTCACTTCAGGAAATTCCATCCAGCAATGCCAGGGAGATGGGCCAGATCCCCCCTGAAGCGGTCCGACACGAATAGGCATTACTCAAACTGATGGGTTTAAATGAAAGGCAGAAACCAATGAAGGGTACTAACAATTGCAGGGATTTCCACATTGCTGGCTCTCTGCATGACTGTGGCGGTTAATCAGGATGGTGGCCACGACGTGGATCAAGCTGCAACCTAGTTCAGTCATGCTGTCAAGCCCGCGACTACAAGAGTCGGCAGCGACGCGCAGATGGGCACCAAGGTGCTGGTCGTGAAACCACGGTCGCGGTTAAGGGCGCCGGAAAAAGGCGTCGACACCGGTACGGAAAGGCTGGCGACGTCGTTGCGGATGCGGTTCATATGTAATTAAAGGGTTGATCCAGCAATCCGACGAGAGCGGCATGGCTTAGGGAGATTACGAACGTGGCTTAGGCGGCGAAGATGGTCGGATAAGAACTAGCGGTCCCTCATGTGTCAAGGACAGTGGCAAGGCGACATTGAAAGTGGCTCCCCTGCGGTCAAGAGTTTTCTCTGCCCAGAGCCGCCCGCCGTGGGCCTCGATGATAGACCTTGAGACGGTTAGGCCAATGCCCATACCCTTTTCCTTAGTTGTCACAAAGGCATCAAATATCTTTTCGGTTTCTTCGAGTCCGGCGCCATTGTCGATGACCTGAACAATGACCTCATGCTCCTGTGTAGCAAAGGCTCTCAGCAGAATCCTGGCTGTATCTGCACTCCCTTTGGTCGCTTCAATCGCATTCAAAATCAGGTTAATGAACACTTGTTGGGTTTGAATCCGGTCGACAAAAATTGGCGGCAAATTACCGTCGATGGACAAATCAATTTGAAGTTCGCGCTTGTTGGGGTCTTCATAGACGAAACGCAATGACTCTCGAATGATGTCCAAGATATTCTCGTCACGCTTCTCGTAGGGTTCGTTCTTAAAAAGTGCGCGAATGCGCTGCATGGTGTCATCAGCCGAGCGGATATCTCTCAAGATTCGCTCAATTGAGGTGTTTGTTTCAGGTAGATTAGGCGGATTGGTTGCCAACCAGCGCCTGGCGGCCTGGGCATTTCCAAGTACAGCCATAAGCGGCTGATTAAGTTCATGAGCGATCGATGCTGATAGCTCAGCTACGGTTGCGATTTTCGACGCTCTTGTAAGCTCTATGCGTGTATCCCGAAGGCGGTCCTCCGCCCGTTTCCGATCATCGACGTCCACCGAGAGACCGTACCACTGAATGATCTTGCCTTGGGGATCACGCAAAGGTTCGGCCATCGCGTGATGCCATCTGTACTCCCCATCTTTGCGTCGCAAACGGTGCATTACGCTGAATGACTCTCCAGTGTCCGTTGCCCGTGACAGTGCCTTCGCGGTCTCCTCTAGATCATCGGGATGAATGAAGCTTTCCCACCCGCCATTGACGAACTCCTGGAAGGGAGCCCCAAAATATTCAAGGAGTCTTTTAGAAAGATGAGTTGGCTCTAAAGTCGGTGAGGCCGACCAAATCATTGAAGGAATTGTTTCGACAATGCCAAGCAGCTGATGCTCTCGCGTTTGAAGAGCGTGTTCGGTATCCTTCAATGAATTGATGTCGAAGAGAATCCCGTACCATTTAGTGATCTTCCCCTCATCATCACGAAATGGGAGACTGCGATTCAGGAACCAATGATAGGTCCCATCAGCCCGCCGGCAACGAAACTCCTGCTCAACAGGTTTTCCTGAGGCCAATCCCGTTTGCCAGTTTGCTAATACTCGATCAGCGTCGTCGGGATGGACAGCACCCGCCCATCCCCACCCCATCGCCTCTTCCCTAGTCTGGCCGGAGTAGTCCAACCAACTCTGGCTCAGAAAATCAATTGTACCGTCAGGCAGAGAGGTCCCCATGTAAGCCGGCATAATCTCAATGATGGTCCGAAGCTCTCTCTCGCTGAGTCGGATCTTCTCTTCTGCACGTTTTGCCTCAGTAATATCGATGACCGCCCCAGCGAACTCGAGGTCATCCGAGGCGGTTGCCAACGGCCTCGCCAGAACTCGAACATACTTGACGCGATCATCGGGAAAGAGCAGGCGATACTCGCAATCGATTGCGCTGCCGCTGATAGAAGATCGTTCTACGAGCTCAAATACGAAAGCACGGTCTTCTGGGTGAACGCGTTGCATTACCATGTCGAGCGTGACCTTTTTCGTGGGATCGTATTCGAAAATGCAGTAGGTTTCATCCGACCAGACATGCTCTTCGCGGCCTGGCTTCCAACCAAAACTGCCTGTGTGACTCAACTTTTGAGCTTCCGTCAAATAGGCTTCGCGGCGCCGAAGTTCCTGCGTCAGCAACTCGTGTTCTGTAACATCGACGCCTACGCCAATCCACTTTAGGCTGCTCGTTTCGTTGGCCAGCGATCCAACACAACGGACATATCGAAGTTGGCCGTTAGGACGCACGATGCGTTTCGTGACGTCAAATCCGAAGCCTTCCGCAAGCATTTGATCCATGAGCGAAGCCATGAATTCACGATCTTCGGGATGGACAAGTGCTAAATATCTTTCGGAATGTGGAGCTCCCGGACTGGGTTCAAGACCGTGGATCTTAAAAAGTTCAGGAGACCAGTGGTCAAAGCCTTTTGCCGAATCAAAGGACCAACTGCCCATTTGCCCTAGACGCTGCGCTTCAGCCAAGAGGTACTTACTCGTTTGCAGCTCTTCAAGGTTTTTCCGAAGGCTGTCCTCCGCTTGTTTCCGACCCTCAATATCAAGACTCGTGCCGTGCCATTGAAGGATCGTTCCGTCCGCGTCGCGTTGAGCTATTTTCTGGTGCAGCATCCAACGAAACTCACCGTCAGCTCGACGAACCCGGGATTCTATCTCTAATGGATTTCCCGTGGTGATTGATTCTCGCCATTTCTCGAGAAGCACGCCGATGTCATCCGGATGAACGCAGGAGGTCCACTTCCAACCGTAGAGTTCTTCCATCGGTTTTCCAACAAATTCGCACCATGTTCGATTGAAGAAATCGAGATAACCATCTGCCCTGCCTGTGTGGATCAGCGCAGGGGACGAATCGAGAATCTGCCAAAGTCGCAGAGTCTGATCATCCACCGGAGGGCGTCGGTCCGAACTCATAATCGTATGGTATAAGTATTGATCGGTCAGCAACGTTTGGTCCGCTTCATAACTTCCGGAAGGCGCGAGATCGGAATCGCTTGCCAGCGAAGAGTGACCACAATCTGATGACTGATCGCGAGCCAACCTCCTTCGCGCTTGAATGGCTAAACTATTCCAAATACGAAGTTTATGTCTGGAGATAATTCCCAGCGGACCTGAAAATTCTTGTCAACATTGATTCGTTGACTGCAAAGTCTTAAGGAAACTTGCTTTATGACGGATGCCTGGCTCGATTCTGTTTTGCTCCCGTTGGTGTGACCAATCTCGAAGGGGTGGGTAAATCAAGCGAGGGAACATTAAGAGGCGAAACCTTCTCTATTGACCTATTCTTCTATGATCTTCGGCTGCACTGCAATTTCGTGATTGAACTGAAGACAGGAAAGTTCAGGCCGGAGTGGGCGGGCAAACTTAACCATTTCGCGGACCTTCCCGAGGTTGAGCTCGATGTGAGCAACCGAAGTTAATGCCCATACGGAGATATCTATCTTCCTCGTATCAGTTGCAACACCAGGGAAGTACTGGATGCCGGAATTGGAGTTGTTGCTCCGGTCACTTGGCTCCTTGAACACCGCCGAGTTGGGAGCTCCGCGACCGGCCTGAAATTCTACTCGCCAGTGACCGTTGACAGTCGTCGTCCGTCCAGTTCTGAAATCCTGCTTCCCAGCTGTCTGTTGCGACGTCGTTGACGCCATGCTGTCCCATCATTCCCTGAGAAGCGCCTTTCTTCAGCTTGTCCACCTCATACCCAGTTGCCTCCAGTGGCGCCGGTCCATTGGTCTGCCCTGTTAAGGAGTAGCCCATGCGAGCAACGATCCAGGTAGCCATTTGCGGATTGAATCGTGATCGTCCATACAAAAGCGACTGTTGTTTGTCCATTTAATTTTAGGAATGTTAGCAACCAACCTGGCGCATGAGATGGAGGCGCTCTGTTCTCTAACGACCGACGGAGATATCGGCTCTTCGGATACGATCTGGAAGCTATCCGTGAATGTGACCTGCGACTCTACGCTGGGCGTACGCACATTGTGGAATCGTATGTGTTCGAGCTTGATTTCAGGGGCACCCTCTCACTGGATCTGGCCCCTGCGGAGGCGTTTACGAGGAACGCAACGCTCGACACTCTGGTGCGGAGCTGGCAACGAGATATTTCCATTCGGGCTTTGAATCGTTCGGGATGGCGCCGTCCGGGTACGTTCTACGTGCGTGTAGGCACAGAGAATAGCTTCGGATCAGGTCTCCCCCAGGGGCATTCGCCCTTGTAGAACCGTTTGAGGAGGACGAGCGCGGAGTGCCAAATCCTCGCTCGACGTATCTCCTTCAGTTTCGGAATGGCTATTCGAACACCCTTCATCTCGAACTCCCGGCTGTCCGCAAGGCGATACGCATCGTTCGGACAGGCCGGCGCTCTCCATCTGTCGCAACCAATCATGCCCAAAATGCTTTGTTCATTGACGCAGCCGAGGTGTAACGAGGCAAGAGTGAGCGGCCGGAGAATCCGCTGCGAACCGGAATCAATTTTGCGGTAGCAACCCATTGAGAAGGAGATCATCGAAGTGTGCCTGCTCATTAGCTGCCATCGTGGTTCCTATTACTTGCATCCCTCCAATCCAGTCGGTCGATGCGGTCACTTTATGCGGAAATGTTATTTCGACATGCGGATGAACATCGATGAAGTTAACCGGACCGGGCCCCGTAGTGGCCGGTACGTGATGGTTACTTAGACATATTTCCGGTCTCCTTTTCGGGAAGAACTGCGGCCTGCTCCGATAGGGATGACTTTTTCAAAGCAGCTGCCACATTGTGTGCCAAGTTGTGGGTTGCTCGCAGATTGCCACCGATGAACCGGACATCGCCATCGACGACATGCTCCTGGACTATTTGGCCATCTCGTGTGGCCAACTGAACGCGAACGTTCAACTTGGTCGCCCCACTCACAGTAGTGACAGCCCGCCGAGTCTCGCTGCCCGGCGTATATTTTTTAACCGTTGTCTTCAGAATGAGCAGGCCGGGAACATCGTTTGCATTACGATCTCCGCTACGGAACACATGTCTGAACTGCTCCGTTTTGGTTAGCTCTTCGAGAAGACTCTCGTAGATGGCGGCTCCGAAGGACGGATCAAGGCTGACGTCTCCGGGATCGACTCTATCTACCTGTACGCTCCACGGTCGGGCGCCTCCGCTTTTTCCATCTGTAGAGGATTCCGCAAGCACAGTTGGGACGAATACCTGAAGCAGCAACGCACCGAGCAGGAGGATAACAGCCGCAAGTGGTCCCCAGTGCTTGTTTGGCCCGTGGAAGCCGGGCGGGCCCAGCGTGGTCTTAGTTGCGGCAAGGGAAGTTTTCTTACCTGTTTTCATCCTTGACCTCCAGAGTGTTTTGGGTGGGTGTTCGCTCTATAGGCGGCGTGATGTGTGCGCCGTTGGCTACCAAGGCCTTCTTGAAAGTTTCTCCTTGCCCCTTTTTCAATTGAAATATCGCACCATGAAAACCACCGCTGTTATCAAGATATTCAACTGTGAGGAAGTCGTATTTCTTATGTGCGAAGAGGCTCACCACCCGCCCTCCACCATATGGAGCTGCAGTTTTGCCCAGTGCCATAGCCGTGCCGCCTACCTGCTTGTCTCCTTCCTCGACAAAGATGTCTTGAATGGAGCTTATGCTCACCTGTACGGCTGCACTTCCATCGTGCTGGAATTGCATGACGCCATACTGAAGTTTCAACTCTCCGGTGGCGTTATGCTTCGCATTTTCAAATCCCAGGACTTCTGTGACATGGATGGCCGACCCTGGGTCCGGACTCTGTGCTTCGCCCTGATTCTGGCCTATCGACGCTACGCTTAATGAGAGCAGGACAGTTAGGAAAGCTAATCCATGCCCAACCTGGAAGGATGTCATGGGTGTTCGACTGGACAGTATAGGATTACGATTCATAACTTCTCACTTATAGCCGCAATGATGTGATCACTTCTTCGATTTACAACAACCTCGTTCCGAGACCTAATGGTTGCTTGGCGATCAAAGTTACTCGTTCCGAACAGCATCTGCGGTTGGCGATAGATCACCGCTACGACGCAATTGTCTGGCGTGAGTAGCTCTTTTTCGCTACGCTTCGATGTTCCGTAATTTTGAGCCATATTCGTTTCTCCGTTGGTTTGGTAGAGGTGCACTTTCAAAATCGCTCTTCAATAGTCGTTTGTAATCTTCGTGTTCTTCGCAACTATTGTGCCTCGGAGCAACACTGCAGTGACCCGAATGCTAGCAATGCTGGGGAGCGAAATAAATTACATGTTCCTGTGAGGCGTCCTGGGAATTTATCACCCGCAGAGCCAAGGCCCATTGCTGACGGCGCCTTCGTGCAGGATGCAGCTCACAGTGCCCTCAACCATACCTAAGTGTTCCGTTCAGGCTGAGTCTTTTCTTCGGAAAAGATGCAGGTCGAATTAAATGAAGTCGAAATGCGACAGAAACAGACCATCGTTAGCCCACGTGCGTGTACCTCCCGTCTACAAGAAAGATGTAATTGTTTGGCGCGGGGGTGATTGCTAGCATCGCGCCAATGGATGGGCTAAATGAGTCGGGCACTCCGTCGGTCTTCCAAATCGATATCGAGATTGAACGATGAGGATTACCGAGGAGATCCGTGGCGAATGCGGCGAGACGTGCTGAAGGATATCGGAAGGAAGCCGCGCCAATTTGTTATGCGTGCGCCGGTGAGGTTTTATCAGTGACTCAGCCGAACGAGCACTAGGAGGACAAACGCATGACACCCATTGATCTTGAAATCAATCAGGAAAGCATGTGGAGAACATTGGTATTCGAACAGCAAACCATCCTCACACTCACGGTCGAGATGCTTTTGCGTTGCCATATCTCCCGAACAGATCGTCACCAAGACTGCGATTGCACTGGAAGGCTCCCGCCAGGATTCGTGACGTTTGCGTAGGCATGAAGACGTTGATGGCCGAAATTCGTTTCTAGCAAGGGTGCGCGGGACAGTTGTCTATATGCCCAAGAAATCCCTACGCCGGTCAAAAGCACGGAAAGGAAAATCAGCATGAAGCAGAAACTTGCGGGTACAGCGATTGCCTTCGGATTGCTTGCAGCGTGTGTCTCTGCTCAGAGCACTGGGCAGGTTACCGGCACTGTTGACGGTGTGGTATTTACGGTGAATGCAAACGGGGGGCATGCTGTCATACCTGCTACAAGGATTTCCTTGGACGGCACAACACACATCGAGGCAAAGAGTGATGGCGCGGGCAGGTTTGCATTCAATGCAGTTCCTCCAGGGGCGTACACGATCAATGCACAAGCAGCTGGCTTGGCCGCAAATCGGACCATCGAGGTTACGGCGGGCTCTGCTTCAGAAATAGCCTTGGAGATGAGAGTCCAAACCCTTGTGGAGTCAACCACAGTCACGGCTAGTACAGATCAGATCGACACCAAAGAGTCTCCTGGAACAAGCATGCTCGGCGAATCGGCGGTCAG
>Ga0193716_1001337_pt1 | contig 14420 bp, 11 predicted proteins | sample U2c1metaG_FD_145901 | JGI IMG/M metagenome (GOLD analysis project Ga0193716, IMG submission 145901) | Soil microbial communities from a riparian zone of the East river system, Colorado, United States - U2c1 | ecosystem: Environmental > Terrestrial > Soil > Riparian zone | place: USA: East River...
CAATGGTACTCACCCATCGGCTTCACATCCCTCCACCGAACATGATATTGGTGAGCCCGACATTGAATTGCCGGAACTCATCGATATATCAGAGAGGGGACGTGATGCAACGATGGAGGATATCCCTCACGCCAATGGAATTATACATAACATTGGACCCGACTTAGAGGATGATGACGGGGATATCATGGAACGAATCCACTCCCTCCAGCTCCCAAGTTGTCCATACTGCAACAACTGCGTGCCGCACGTTGCTGTAGATCTCCTTGTTGATTATTACGGTGAACCTCTCACCCGAAATCGACTTATCTGCCAAACCACTGGCGCAGGAGTCGCACCATCCCTTCGCGCGATGAGGATGGTACACTCCTCAAACGTCCGACGAAGACAACCTGTCTTGATCGGACAGCCTGACCGTTCACCCAGACTTCAAGCCACACTAGCAGCTGAAGTCGAGATCAACGGTCTAAAGGCCCTAGTTCTATTCGACTCCGGGAGTACAACTGATTCAGTCACTCCCGAGTTTGCTTTCGCCACGAAAGCAAAACAATTCAAGCTGGAAGAACAAGTAGTTCTCCAACTAGGATGTGTTGGCAGCCGATCAAAGATTAGCTATGGAACCAAGGTTCCTATTAATCTTTGCGGCGTCCAAGACCAGATATACCTCGATCTAGTAAACATAGATCGATACGATTGCATAATCGGTACGCCATTCATGAACACGTATGGCGTTTGCCTCGACTTTGGCAAACGCACAATACGCATGAATGGACAAGAAATCAACGCATTATCGTTTGAGGAGGAACAACAATACGTTGATAAGAAAAAACTTGGTAGGAGTCGAGGACCTCGACCCCCACCTAGGGAGACTGCTCCCATACCGATTAGGAGGACAGCCCCACCTAATCGAACCACATCCACATGACTGGGCACGGCGGATTCCACGAGAGTGGAACCCGCAATGTCTCGATTCGAAATCTCTGGGGATGTTTCGAACAACAAGACTGTGCCTACCATATCCCCCGACGACCTCAAGGCCGTCGAAAAGCTGATCAAAAGGCCGACCGTTGGATTCCGAGCTAATAGAAATGTTGACGAATCCAAACGATCGACACAAAATAACATCAAAATACAGACTAGGCCCCGAGTCGAGGCTCGGGACCTCGTCGACTCGAAGGACCCATATGTTCCTTCGAATATACCCAAACTTCGAGAGCAGTGGTTCGATAGGAATTCTGACCTCCTCGGACCTATTCCTCTCGAACTACCGCCCTTCAGGGAAATCAATCACAGGATTTCCCTTATTGATGACAATGCGAAGCATAATTATTATATGCCTCGATGCCCCGAAGCCCTACAAGAAGAGCTTCGGGAGAAAATCACCCGGTATGTTACCGCCGGGTGGTGGGAGATGAAACCCGTTTATCAGGCCGCACCTTTACTCTGCGTGCCTAAGAAAAACGGGAAACTACGGACAGTAGTCGATGCGCGGAAAAGGAATGACAATACCTATAAGGATGTCACTCCTTTTCCCGACCAAGATCAAATCCGTATGGATGTAGCTCGATCTAGGTATCGAACAAAGATTGACATGTCCGACGCATACGAACAAATCCGAATAGAGAATGACGATGTATGGAAGACCGCATTCGCCAGTCCATTCGGTACGTTCGTATCCCATGTCATGCAACAGGGTGACTGCAATGCACCCGCCACATTCCAACGTCTCATGACTTGGATATTCCGAGACCACCTCGGACTCTTCGTGCGAGTATATCTAGATGATATATTCATTTTCTCGGATACTATACGAGAGCACGAAGAACATCTGCAGATAGTATTTTCTATCCTCAGAAAACATCGACTGTATATCAGTCGATCCAAACTGGATCTATATTCGTCGGACATGGATTGCCTTGGGCATCGTATAGATGACCAAGGCCTCCATGCCGACACTGACAAGATGGCAAGGGTATGCGAATGGCGCACCCTTAGATCATACCCTGAGGTGTTGCGTTTCGTCGGACTTGTGAAATATTTAGCACATTTCATGCCCGACGTTTCCGCATACACCTCACCTCTTGAATCCATCTGTAGTAACGGTCAACCATTTCAATGGAGACCGTTACACCAAACATGTCTAGATCGAATTAAGGATCTGGCGCGCAAGACACCAATCCTTAAACCCATCGATACAAAAATCGATGAGAAAATCTGGGTGATAAGTGACGCCTCCAGCTATGGAGTAGGGGCGTTATATGGACAAGGACCGGATTGGCAGACTTGTCGTCCAGCCGGCTTTATGTCCAAGAAATTCACCTCCGCTCAAAGGTCATATCGGACCTTTGAACATGAAGCGCTCGCCGTGATAGAAGCCCTCATGAAATGGGAGGATAAACTTGTTGGACGCAAGTTTCATATCGTCACCGACCATGAGGCTCTAGAAACCATCAAGACGAGCAATCGTGATGGTAAGTCCGGACGCCTCATTCGTTGGGACGAGTATCTGTCTCGTTTCAAATACGAGATAATGCACGTCCCTGGTGTAACGAATAAGGTAGCGGACTGCCTATCCCGCTACTATGAAAACGACCGATATGATGAGATTCACGAATCTCATCACTATGTATCGGCCGATGTTCGGTTAGATCCAAACCATGAGGACTTAACCGACCTCCGCCTTCAGGAAATTTTGGAGCTGAAACCATCCGCTCTATTACTTGCCAGAAGGCTACGAGATCGTAACGAGGATCGAGTGGCAGAGGCTGAGCGAATGGCTAACGCCATTATACCCAACCTACCCCAGGACGCTCAAGAGCGTGACTTAGGTAAAGATATGACTGTTGGAGAAGCCCTCCAAAACGGCCCTCCGCTGGACAAAATAGTCCTAGGAGATGGAATGTTCTTAGAAGCCATTAAATCAGGCTACAAGAACGATCCTATGTTCTCCAAAATACTCGAGAACCCTGGACACTATTTGAACTTTAGGGTTTTCGAGGGCATAATTCACACCAAGAACCGTCTTGGTGATGAATGTCTATGTATACCGAGAGCGCTATACAAAGGCAAGCGTAGCTTACCCGAAGTGACCATCGATCACGCCCATGACACCCTAGGACATCTAGGGTCTCAGAAGACATCGGAGTATGCTCGCCGATGGTTCTGGTGGCCCAGAATGGGGCGTGATATCGAGAAGTTTTGTTTGAGTTGCGAGACTTGTCAGATGAGCAAGTCTAGCAACCAACTGAAACCTGGCCTGCTCCATAGCTTGCCAATCCCGAGCCGTCCTTGGCAATCTATAGGAATGGACTTCGTTGGCCCATTCCCAGTTTGCCAAGGGTATGATTACCTTTGGGTAATCATATGTCGATTCACCAACCAGAGTCACCTCATCCCCATTACCGTTCGAACTAAGACGAACGAACTCGCGTGGTATTATATACGCGACATCGTTCGTCTACACGGTATGCCGGAATCTATCGTCTCCGACCGAGACTCTAAGTTCACCGCCAGATTCTGGCGTGAACTTCACCGCGCGTTAGGAACAAAGTTGCTGATGTCTACTTCGTTCCATCCGCAGACTGACGGTCACTCGGAGCGAGTGATTCGTTCTATTGGTCAGATACTACGTTCTGTAGTATCCCCTGACCAGAACGACTGGGTACCGCGAATCCCACTAACGGAATTCGCGCTTAACTCCAGTATCAATAATTCGAGTGGGTTTGCCCCATTCGAATTGAGCTATGGGTATATGCCCAGACTGACCCCATTCCCTACCCACGATATTAAGTATCGTGGAGTAGAGGAGTTCGCTCAACGTGCGAGAGCGAACCTCGAAATGGCACATGATGCCATTATTGAAGCTCGAGTGCACAGTACTTACCAAGCGAATAGACATCGCTCGGAAGAGAGGCCGTTCGAAGTAGGCGACCTTGCCTACCTCTCCACGGCTAATTTGAACTTACCGAAGCGTCGCGCGCGAAAACTCGCACCGAAATACATTGGTCCTTTCAGGGTGACCAAGGCGATACCCGACAGCTCTAATTATGAACTAGAGCTATCGGAAGAACTGAAAGCGAGGCGTATACACCCTCGCTTCCATGTATCTTTGTTAAGGCCGTTCGAACCCAACGACGACACGTTATTCCCTGGACGTGAAAGCAAGCGGTTCTACGATTTTGGGATGCCCGACGACGACGAGTGGCTCGTCGACGAAATTATGGGGCATCGATTCGTAGGCAAGTCCATCGAATTTAATGTTCGATGGACTGCTGGCGATCATACATGGGAGCCATATGCACATGTGAGAGATCTAGAGGCTCTAGATCACTACTTTGCGCTTATGGGGGTTACCCGTTGGCAATCGTTGGCTAAGAAGGCAACGATTGCCGCTGTGGACGGATCCTCGCGCAAACGAGTGCGAGGATCCGTCGAAGAAAAGTAGCGCCCATATCGACTGATGTGGGAGCGCCACTGAGCCAATCGTCTGGGTCTGTGGCTCAGTTGGGGTTTGCCCCTGAGCAACCTTGATTTGGCGCACATACCTATTTTGGCTCTTCTCCAGAACGATCACCACGATCGTTACTAAAATTTTCGTCACCCCAACCACCCCACCAGTGCTATTTCGACCACGTCGAAATGGACCGCTCCAACCGCAACCAACAACAAGACCAGGAAACGCGTCCCATGGATGTTGGGATGGCCGCGCCTAACGTGCAGCCATCCCCTTTTGCGGTACCGATACCGCTACATCCACTGGGCTACGCGTCCCCTGGCCATAGCCAACAAGGCCCGTACTCGCAGGTGATGTCGTACGGGCCGACGGCGTACCACCCTGCGTTACCGATGCAGTACGGGTACGCATCATCGATGGGTGGGCATCCCCAATACGGCCACCCTGACGCGTCTTGGACGCCAACACCATTCCCGGTGCCCGTGCCATACACGGACACCACACCGCCTGTGGGCTCCCCTGTCGATCATGGGCGATCGACAGAAGGGGAGGGACGTGTGAACACTGGTTCACGCGGTCGACATACCGACAGGTTGAGGAACGACGCGTTGCGATCGCGACAACGTCGTTCCTCCCCCAATCCCGAACCCCTCGAAGTCGAGAACGCCCGACTTCGAGATGAACTCCGAGACGTTCGAGAGGAGCAAATCCAGCTCCGACATGATGTGGAGCGGTTGCGACTCGAACGCGACCATCTAGCAGAGAGGTTGGAATTTGCAAAGGATAAGGGCTTGCGTCCTTATCCTCGCCCGTCATACTCCAAGAAGGAGATGACTCCGGATACCTCTAGTGAGAGTTCGATCGGTGCGAACCGATCGAAGGAACGAGCTTCGGCGAATAGGAGGGAGTATATCTCCTCCTACTCATCCAGGCCGACCAAGTCGGCCTCCAACAACACTCCACTTGGGATCCCCAGATTGTCGTCTAATCTGGGGATCCCACGTCAGGATGAGGAAATGGATGAAGGAGACAACAAACGCAATTCTCCTGGCCCCGCCATGTTGATTCCCCCTGGTCCTTCGATGGCGAAGCCACTCGCCTCGCCACCGAAGGCCAAATGGAACATGGCGCAGGGATACGACGACTTCTTCAACGAAGAAGATGATGAGTCCGACGACGACCTCGAGATCGAAGACGGCTTCGATCAAAGAGAGCGTCTACGCATGACTCGAGCTGTGCATAAGGCAGCACGAGACAAAGGGAAAGGAAAGGAGATCCCCCCTGCCATGTCGTATGACTCCCATGTGTCGATCCACGGGAAGTGGGCTTCCCGAAGGATCGTATCGATGGAGGACGCTCGTGCCCTTGAGGAGGCCGTACGGAAAAAGGACCAGTACGCGTTGGGGTACCTGTCCTACATCAATTCGACCGGACAGGTATCCACCAATCCTCGGTCCGTGGGCGTGGAATACCTCCTGAGGCAATACAACAGTATTGCCAAGGAGTATGCCCCCGCCCTCAAGAAGTACAAGAACGCCCTGGCTTCCTACAAGAAGAATGTGGCCAGGGGTTCCACATCCTCGAATCAGCGTCCTCCCGCTCCCCAGGTACCCATAAGGGCTACCTTGACCGAGCGTGGGCATTCCACCGTGGATGACGATCATTATAGATCGGCATCCCCCGTCTACTATGAAGGACCTGAATGTCCTCCTCCACAGGAGGACGATGTGCAAATGTCCAATCCACGCGACCCACCTCAGTCGGTGGGGTCGGATTGGGCACGAGTTACGGTACGGAACTGGCCACGAGGGATGCGTATTGACCCTGGTCATGGTCATCTCCCTCGACACGCCACAGCCGAGGATGGCGACACCCTTCAATCGCCATTCCTACCTGACGTACAGGCTGTGAGGTATCTGGTGGAACTCGCTCCGTTTCGCCGGCACGGCGTGAATGCCACTAAGTTGGCTCGACAGGTGTGGATCACCACATTCCTCGACCTGTTCTCTATCCCGGGGCTATACGCCCACATTATTCACACCACCGGCTTTCCCTTGGGGAATCGTACGCGAGAACGATTCCCCTTCATCACCAATAATCTCTCGTATTTGCAAGTCGCCGCGTGGATCCATGACCATGGACTCCACGCCAACGACCCTACCGTGGGTTACCTGGAAGATTGGGCCAATTCGTGTCGTACTTCCTCCGGGTCCATCCTCACCGATGGATCTTGGGATGCTTGGCCCACAAATTTTGAGGCAGTAGAGAGGGCGATGTCTAAGGAGCTGTCCGAAGCTCATGTAGCGTTCGCCTATCCACCCCGAGCCCCGAGTGCTCACCCTCGAAGTTGGGCAACCGCTTCTGAAATCGCCGTTGAAGCTAAACGCTTAGCTTACAACCTCACCCAAATCGTCAACGGCGTGTCCACTGATGAGGAATCCGAGGACACTCCCTCAGATGCGGCAGGCCCCTCTGGCGCGATCAATTAAATGTACGATTACACATCGTAGTGGCTATGGGCCCTACAATGCAAATCGTATATGTATAGACATTTCGGTCGTGGCTGGCTTAGGGCCGTCACATCCTTTCGTTTGGTCGCACTATGGGTCCGCCCAGAAGGGGAGAGTGTAACGGATAATATATTATCCGTTACATTAATTTTATATATTATCCGTGTCCACCGCCTCATACATATACCTCGGGACATTATACTGCCTGTTTATATGTATTTGCTCTATCTACTCGATGGAACTGTCGAAGCGTGGATGAAGTCTTCAGTCTTCATCCACCTTACGCAGCTTCCATCCAACCCAATAATATTTGGATTTGGCCGGTTAGCTCTTAGGTGTGATTTTAGTAAGACTAAAATACAACCCTTAACAGCAAGTTCTTTGGCACACAGTTTGTATAAGAATATTTCAGTGCATCTATTTTCTATTCCATTTATGTGCCACCAGATCCTGTGACAATTAAATTATATTCAAGGGATACACCAATTCACATTCTTTCAAGTCTAAATAGGCACTGTAACCAACTAGATCTTAGAAAAGTTCACACTTGTACATATTTCAGTACTTGTCACATGTAACTTGTATTTTGATTGTTACCAATCCAATCCCATCTAAGCTAGATCCAATCTGGTGAAAACTTATGTTTCTACAAGCAGTTTGCACTTAGAGATGATTTTTGCAGATGTGGAACATGCAGCTATACCTTAGAAATATGGAGTAGGGAGTCCATATCATAGTGTCATCTGCCTATTGTATCAAGCCATCATGGCAGAGTGGTTAACAGCTCATGTTCTTGTGGAATTCTTCCATGTCACAAGTTAAAATCCCTCAACTGGCAATTCTTTTTCATTGGATTGGATTAGATTGAATTAGATTGGATATTGGATTGGATTGGATGTAGATTGGATTCAATCAGATTGCTTATACATTTCAGCAGGACCACACCTCAGAACTCTAGGGAAGGATTGATCCTATGACCCTTACAATTATAAGGTAGGATAAATCCAACCAACTGAAGTTCCTGGGCACTTTGTCTTCATCAACTTTTGATCGCTCATCATCACCATCTAGAGATCCCACAGAAAATTCATCAAACCAGTCCAATAATGACCGTGCAATTAAGGCAACACCCTGTTGTTCCAATGACAAGGCTAAATCGGTATTTTCGTTAGCCTCAAACGCACCCCAGCCTTCAATTGGAAACGGTTCTGGTTCAGGAGTACGCTCGGTACAATTTGAACTGCTGTCAGCCACCCGAGTGTATGGTTGAGCGAGTGATGTGAGCAGGTTACGGGTTGCACTGTCAACTAGTGCAAGTACAGAGGGCAAGGCCATAGAGGGGCGTTCTTCATCATTTGTGACCTGTGCATTTTCATATTCATGCTCACAGCGGGCTGCTTCTTCAACAAGGGTCTGATGGAATGCAGACTTCTCATGCCGTGAAGTGTTGGTAATTGTGTGTTTGCGACCGTCAGTACATAATATACATGTCCACCCATTGTTGAGGGGCTTCCAGTCTGATATTTTCGATCAGCACCAATTTGAGGGAAGTCAGATTATGCTACGCACATTTTGGGTTTGGCAGTGATGGGCTGTCCGACATTTATAAAAGAAAACGGAGGCAAGCAAAGGCTCACAAGTGTTAGGGAGTGTAGAAACAGTGCAATTACTACAAGCATTATCCGTTGGTTTTTTTAAAATATGTGAGACATGGCTCTTGATTGTCCGTGCTAATTTCAAATTGTGCACAGAGTCAAAAGAAGACCTTTTCCGATGAGTCTTGCTGAGATGTAGCTGAGTTGTCTACAACCAGAGACAAATTCCGCGGCTGCGCACCCAGCATATGCAATGAAAATGTATGATATTTCGAGCGAGGATGCGAGAGATGCAAGCCAACAACGTCATTGACACATAATCGCGGAGTTCAAAATTTCAGTCTAGACCGGGAAGTTTGGCCTTAAGCTCAAAATACTGTACCATTTTGACCTTAGGTTCGTCAATTTTGTGATTTTTGGTCTCCGAGAAGGCCGAAAAATTCTCTTCGGATTTGTGGCGAATTTTAAAAGTGCCCATTTTTCATGGCTGTGACCTGTGACGAACCTAAGGTCGAAATGGTACAGTATTGCAGGTTCACCCAGGTTTCAACCTCAGCTTCAAGTCACACCTATCCATTAGAATTTAGACGTGGCTGTAAATTGGTGAACCACGGGCCCATATCTTATCTTGGCCTCAGCTCAGCGCCAATCAATTCGACCCTGGGACAATCGGGTGTCTGGCCGTGTACATGGCAATGCCGTTGAGGCATTCCGAGTCATTGGCCATTTGTGGTCTTTCGTTTTAAGCTCTTTCCTAGTGGTGTTAAGGAGCTGACTAGTGGTTGAAGGGAAGATAATGGTAAGATCGAGGTTAATGGGGGATTGTCTCTAGCAGGTGCGTTATTAATATAGATGCATATGAGTTCGATCACTAACATTGACTCTTCTTATGATTCCCGTCGCAGAACATAAACGAATGCTTTCAGGTACGGAAGTTCAGATGTTATGAAGTGAGTTGGTAGGTGCTGCATCGCAGCCGCGAATGATGTGGCTGGCGTTGGGAGCTTGCTATTGTAGACAGAAGTCTAGTAATTTCCATCCATTGTAAATCTCACTCAATACATCCATCTGAAATCATTAATATTGTCTCAATTTGCCGCCATCGGCGGTCCTGGTCCCCTGTCGTAGCACCATTTGTCTGGTCACAAATCTGGTATCTTAACGGTCTGAGTATGTCTGATATCAGAAACCGACATGCCTGGCCCCAGATGCCGTCTTAGAGCGTCTGAAAACTCTGAGGTGCCTGATCTCAGACCAATCAGGGAATTGCCCTTTTCCTGATGGCCTTCCGGGGGGCTCTGGTGAGGTGTCTGGAACGGGAAATTGCCTTTTCCGTACTAATTATTTCCTTTTCCGTACTAATTTTATTGAGTCCGCGTTTTTGGAAAGATGTTGCATTGCACGTTTACACTGTTTCTGTCTGGGTAATCACAATAGAATCCATACCAAAAAACAACATGTGTGTTTGTAAGCATTGAGTTGTATATTTTTAATATTTTGAACTATAAAACCCATGTGGGATTGGCTACATCTGGGTCTTATATTCTTTGTTTGCCACAATTCTGGTCTTTGTGGTAACAATGGGCAGTGCCCGCAGGGCCAGAAAATTAAGGATTATGAGTATGTGTGTTTAAAAGCTTTGTAGCATTTTTGGCCACTCAGGGATGATGATTGAGGATCAACTACCTGCCCAAGGCCTCAAATATTTTAGAAATACACTGTCTGGTTCTGAATCAATGTCCACATGCCCCGCAGGGCCACAATTTTTTTCAATATTGACAGGAATACAGGCTTTATGTGTTGATGGATATTTGACAATAATTGGTGCATTGCAAGACAGTAAACCAGGTGGGGAGCATAAATAACATCATAATACCTATTCAGGGATTTGGTGGTCCATAATAATTACTCAAAATAAATGAGAGACAAAAGAGACAGTCAGATGTATTGTAAATAATTCATATTATATAATTGTATCCAGTACGGACTATTCATTTCCAATTTCATGCCAAAAAAACAAAGTGGCATGGCACAGGATTGAACTCGGAACCATGCGGTGCCACCCAGATGCCGTCCAAATAAAAATGGAGCAATGTACCAGTTGAGCTACTTAGCAATAGTAAGAAAGGAGTTTTTGATTGTTTTATAGTCTCAAATTTTCGTTCCAGACATGACACCACAGCCTTCCGGGGCGCGGATCTCCACAGTGCTCATCTGGAGACACCTTGTGCAACAAAATTAAACCACTTACCGAGCAACGCAGCAAGGGCAGAAGTGAGGAGGTATACAGTGCCTTGCATAATACAGTGCTTTGCATTTCATTCTGCAGTCGCATGTTTCGAAAAATTATCAAAAAGTCCCGTGATCTAGTCCGCAAATGAGTGACGATCCGTCATGCCGCTTCTGGGCTAGATCCTTTCCACGCCCGAGCCAAATACATCAATATCAAATACAATTAACTTACATCCGCGAGTCAACCGCGAGTGCTCGGAGATCAGCGACATTCACATCTTTCATGTCCCTACAAAGGATAATGCGGCCAACTTGAACATCCTTAAGCTTTGCCCACTCCCGCCTTTCCATTTGTGAGACTGTCTTGGCCTCTGCGCTAAATCCTAGTTTCCATTCGAGGAGGAGTATTACATTTGCATACCTATTCAATATGTTATATTCCGCTCTAGATCTCTTTATCACATTTTCTCATATTCCACGTCCTCACGGACCTTATCTGTGCATTGCCTAACACATCGATCCTCAAGATGGGGAGGAGTTTTGGACATTACATCTATACTGTTGAACTCATGCACAGTAACTTGTAAATCCAGCCTACATAGTCGTACACTCGCAATTACCTCCCTCAATCAAACTGTTATCTCAACTGAGGTGAGTTTCGTATTTACACATCTATTCAGCAGTACCTAGTATAGATCCTCTCATTATTATTGTGTACTGTAGTATATACTAGTTGGATGATATCACAGGTGCAGCCAGTAACGGTAGGGCCACACCTCTTCGCCACACATATGAATGTTGCTGAAAACAGAACCAATAAATATCAGCTGCAATCAAACAACGACACAAAACACACCTCGTATAAGGCTCAAAGCACTCATCGAACCCCAAGATCCGACTCGTAGATGCAGTCGGCATAAATGCAATGAGCAACGAGTTCCCCAATCCATCCCCCGCGATCTCCGCCTTGAGCCCAGTCCAACTCCCGACTCGTAGGTTTAACACAACGCAAATCACTGCAGCCGACCCTGCTCAGCCGGTGATCCCACCCACGTCTCATGCGGCCCATCCATTGCTGCGATATCATCAGACGCCTCTAGCGCACTGTGGTGTATTGTTTCGAAGATCTGGATGTTGAGCTCTTTCGCTTCAGGCGTGTCGAATGTCGAATGGCATGCATAGGGCCATGAACGTATCCACGAGACCTTGCACACCAATGCCGATGGGACGATGGCGGAAGTTGGATTGGGGATGGGATAATAGTTGACGTCGATGATGCGGTTAAGGCTGTAACTTAACAGACTTGGTCACGGCATAGAACTTCTTGAAGTCGTATTTACCGTTCAAGATGAAGGTGGGAAGGGCGAGGGATGCTAGGTGGCAAGCAGGAGTATTCGATAATTTTTGTGCAGAGATTGGAGGATTTGATGGTGCCAAAATTTTGTTGATTCGATTTGGCTGCTGAGTAATCGCGGTTAGTATAAGATTGAAAAACGAATGAATCAAACCTACCACTGGCAGCGTCCTTGTAAACCATGAACGGACCCCCAGTCTCGATCTGCGCCTCCAACATAGTTACCGCAACTTCTGCGCAGGTGCAGTCCTCCTCTGCCTACCCTCCTTCTCATGCTCCCCATAAAGTCCCTCGGCATTATGGACGTCAGCCACGGCCAGCACCTCATTCTGGCTGAACAGTGACCAGCTCCTGTTCGCCTGACGCGCTTTGCGCTAATCACGCGAAGGTCAGGAATCCACAGCATGTAGAACGGATTCCTCGCACAAGCTTCCTCCTTTCCGCGGCTCTTCCTCAAGTCGAATATGCCATCATGCCAGGGCTCAAGGTAGATTGCTAGCGCGCCGGGCTCTCCTTGGTTAACATACCGAACAGTCGCGTCGTAAACGCGCAACGTGGGGATGATGCCGTTCGAATAGCCATTCATGCCTGTGATTATACAACCTACCACATAAGAAACATCAGCATGGATCAACCGACAAGATGGGGAAGAACAGCTTACCCAGTTGTCCAAATAAAATGAATGTTTAGCCCTCCCGCAGTCTTACTGATCATCGTACAACTCTTAAGCGTATATTATAAATCCCATCAATACTACCGGCCTCCATACGCACCAATGAGCAACTGGACATCTGCGGATGCGGTGCGCCCACATTGAACAGCGTGGGCGAGGCGTGGGCTTTGTGGACAGGGTCGATATTGCTGCCGTGAGACGAGCATGATCATGTATTGAGGACGTTCGACGACGCGGCCATTGGCGTAGGAGGTGAGAGCGTTCAAGGGTTTTGAAGCCGAAACTGAAGTGAATATTAGTGACAAATTAATCAGTGAGGAAAGAAGAAGTACTAGTTGTAGGGGAAGTCTTGATCGTAGGTGATGGCGGAGCCAAGGACTTCAGCGTTAGCCTGCACGACATCTTAAGGCTCTTTGGAGATCATACCAGGCGGCCTGCCATTCTTTGGGTTGACTACAATCAAACGCGTTGATAAAGCATATACACATCAAGACACTATAACGCACGATATTCTTCGGTGACCTGAGAGAAGTTCTTAGTACATAGTTTCTTTGTGTAGGTTGGAGATCGCGATATGTGCGGCGAAGAGTGCGTAGTCGGGATATTTGATTGTGAGGTACGCAGCGGTCTCTGATGCGAGATCCCAAGATGGAATGTCAGGCAAAGCGCGATGGACAGCATACATCGAGCTCCACGGTAGTGACGCCTCAGCAAGGCGTTTTATGTGACCCTGCAAGTTGCAATGTGCCATCAGCGACAAGTAAATCAATCAAAGGAACAGATGCGCACTCGATAAATTAGTCTAAGTCGACTCAGACACCATAACAAAGTTTATATATCCTTGCAGTGATCTATGAACAATATGATGAGACTCTGGCCCTTACAGCCCACCAACCGAACACGCACCTTATTGAACCGCATACGTTCCTTGCGTCTAAAAAGATAAACAACATGTTAATGAGGCTCCTGCCAATCATACCACGTCCCCAAGTAGATACGCACCCATCTATCAAATCAAATACGATGAATATTCCGAATCCCATGGGCCCACAAGTCACGGCTGCGAACGTGTATATATACTACAGGCCACCGTTGGGCCACCGTACTAGGCGTGTTGAGCAAGGAGATGGCACGGAGGTCGGACGTCAATTGTAGCATGAAACACGAAACACTACCTTCCTTGCATCAGCAGGCACCAGGCTCATGGAGAGGTCAAATCAAAGACTTTTCTGGACGGCCTGGAGCTGGCCCGGTACTCTAAGTAAGACCACACGTCACTCACTCTCTGCTTCAGTCGCTCCCTCCGCTTCAGTCCCTCTCTCCGCTTCAGTCCCTCTCTCCGCTTCAGTCACTCCCTCCGCTTCAGTCCCTCCCTCCGCTTCAGTCCCTCTCTCCGCTTCAGTCACTCCCTCCACTTCAGTCCCTCTCTCCGCTTCAGTCACTCCCTCCGCTTCAGTCCCTCTCTCCGCTTCAGTTACTCTCTCCGCTTCAGTCCCTCTCTCCGCTTCAGTCCCTCTCTCCGCTTCAGTCCCTCTCTCCGCTTCAGTCACTCTCTCCGCTTCAGGTCCCTCTCTCCACTTCAGTCACTCTCTCCGCTTCAGTC
>Ga0193716_1001339_pt1 | contig 14409 bp, 16 predicted proteins | sample U2c1metaG_FD_145901 | JGI IMG/M metagenome (GOLD analysis project Ga0193716, IMG submission 145901) | Soil microbial communities from a riparian zone of the East river system, Colorado, United States - U2c1 | ecosystem: Environmental > Terrestrial > Soil > Riparian zone | place: USA: East River...
CGGCGGACATCAAAAAAGACGCGAAGAAAGACGTCGTGATCGAAGTGCGCGGCCTGGTCAACGGCTTTGGCAACAAGATCATCCATGACCATCTGGATCTCGATGTCTATCGCGGCGAAGTGCTGGGCGTGGTGGGTGGCTCGGGCACGGGCAAGTCGGTGCTGCTGCGCTCCATCATCGGCCTGATCCATCCGCTGGAAGGAACGGTCAAGGTGCTGGACCAGGTCACCGGCGACGTCGAAGGCGCCGTCATGCGCAAGCTGGAGATGCGCTGGGGCGTATTGTTCCAGGAAGGCGCCCTGTTCTCCTCCCAGACGGTGGCGGAGAACATCCAGGTGCCGTTGCGCGAATATACCAGCATGAGCCAGGGCTTGATGGACGAAATCGCCGCCATGAAACTGGCCATGGTGGGCCTGCCGCCGGACACGGGCGACAAATATCCCTCCGAACTGTCGGGCGGCATGAAAAAGCGCGCCGGTCTTGCGCGCGCCCTGGCGCTGGATCCCGAGCTGCTGTTCCTGGACGAGCCCACCGCGGGCCTCGACCCGATCTCGGCCAACCAGTTCGACGAGTTGATCAGACAATTGCAGAAGGCCTTGGGCCTGACGGTGTTCCTGGTGACGCACGACATCGACACCTTGCGCGCCATCACCGACCGCATCGCCGTGCTGGTGAACAAGAAGCTGGTGATCGGCACCATCGCCGAACTTCGCAAGAACGGCGATCCCTGGATCAAGGACTATTTCTCGGGCGTGCGCGGCCGTGCCGCGCTTGCCAGCATGGATACCGCGTCACAGGAGGCGCACTGATGGAAACCAAAGCCAATTACGTCGCAGTGGGCGGCTTCGTGCTGGCCTGCGTCATCGGACTGGTGGTCACGATCCTGTGGCTGGCGGGGGCGCAGTACAGCCAGGAATACGCCTATTACCAGGCCTCGTTCAAAGGCCCCGTCACGGGCCTGGGGAAAGGCACCCTCACCCGCTACAACGGTATCGAGGTGGGGCGCATCACCAACCTGGAATTCGATCCCGCCGATCCCCAGCGCGTCATCGTCACCGTGCAGGTGCAGCCGAACCTCAACATCCGCGAGGACAGCGTCGCTTCGATCGACAGCCAAGGCCTTACGGGGGGCACCTTTGTCGAGATCAGCGGCGGCACCGCGCATGCGCCGCTGCTGGTGGCTAAGGAAGGCCAGCGCTATCCGATGATCCGCACCACCCAGTCTTCTTTCGCCCAACTGGCGCAATCGGCGCCCGAAGTGGTCGCCAAGCTGAATGTGGCGGCGTCGCGGCTGAACGACCTGCTGAGCGACAACAACCGCCGCGCCATCTCCCACGTCCTGTCCAACCTGGACGAGACCACCCAGGTGATTGCGCGGCGCAGCGCCGACATCGACGCCACCATCGCCAATGCCAACAAGGCGATGGCCAATCTCACCGAGGCGTCGAACAGCCTGCGGCCCACCCTCGGCCATGTCGATCTCACCATCCAGAAATACGGCAAGGTGGCCGACGATGCCGACGCCTTCATCAACGGCGACGGGCTGGCGCAGCTTTCCGACCTGATCGGCGAGATGCGGCGGCTGGTGGCCAACCTGACCCTAGCCTCCGACCAGCTGAGCCGCACGCCGACCAAGCTGCTGTTCGGCGACCGGCACAAGGGATACGAACCCAAATGAGCACTCCCATAATGCAAGAGGGCATGATGCAGAGGACCATGATCTCGCGGCGACTTTTCCTGGTTGGTGCTTCGGCGCTGACCTTGTCGGCCTGCGGCGGCAATGTGCTGGGCCTGGGCCCGCCCGAGGGTGGTCTGATCTATCCGCTGCGGCCCACTTTCCCCGCCGGCAGCGGCGAAAAGGTCGCCTGGGCGCTGGCGATCCTGCGCCCCGATGTGGTCGGCGGACTGGACAGCGAACGCATCGCCCTGGTGCAGGCCGATGGCACCTTGGATTTCTATGCCAAGGCGACCTATCCCGACCGCCTGCCACCCATTGTGCAACAGGCGCTGCTGGACAGCTTCGAGGCCTCGGGCCGGATTGACGCCGTGGCGCCGGAACAGGCGGCATTGCATGCCGACTATAACCTGCTGGTCGAGGTGAAGCACTTCGAGGCCCGCTACAAGACGCAGGACGGCATCCCCGAGGTCCAGGTGACATTGAGCGCCAAGCTGACCACCGCACATGGCCGCAAGATCATCGCCAGCTTCACCACCGACGGGACGGCCACCAGTTCAGTCAACAGCGTCGCGGCGGTGATCCAGACTCTGCAGGACCTGCTGGGCAAAGGCGCGACCGCGATTGCGAACTGGACCTTGAACACCGCGCCCGCTGTGCCGCCAGGACAATCGGCGGAAACCGTCTCGCCGGGAAAGCCAGCCGAGCAGCTTCTGCATGACGCGACCCGCGGCTCGGGGCGCCTGCGCGAAAAACTGCCGCCGCAATAGGTTCCCCCGCGGCGACAAAATAGTCGCGGGAACTATGGCAACTCATTCCGTGTTTCCAGTCTGATTTGGAAAAACGGAGTACTCCCATGCTGAAATGGGCGCTTATCTTCCTAGTGATCGGTCTTATTGCGGGCCTGCTGGGCTTTACCGGCATCGCCGGCACCTCCATCGCCATCGCCAAGACCTTGTTCTTCATCTTCCTGGTCATTTTCCTGGTGCTGCTGGTCGCGGGTCTCACCGTGGCAAGGCGCGTCGGATAGCGATCCCGGTTCCTGCCACCACCGCGGCGATAGCCTAACCCAGCTTCTTCACGGCCTTGGCCACGTCGCGCCAGGGCTTGATGTCCCAGTGATTGGCTGCCAGCGGCGATGGCGACGGCAGGACAAACACCCGCGTGTCGCCCAGCCTTTCCGGTTGCTCGCCGGCAATGGCGCGCGGACCCATCACCTTGCGTCCGCCGTTCAGGCTGGTGAAGGCCAGGATCTGCGGCCTGGCCTTGAGGATGCGTGCCTTCAGCGCCGCGACCGCATCGGCTCCCAACGCATCCTTGGGCAGCTGATGATCCATGCCATAGACATGCTTGGCGATGTCGGTGAGGCCGATGCCCAAATCCAGCAGCATTTCATACTCCCCCGGCGCGAACAGGCGCGGCGTCAGGCCTACTTTGTGCAGCGTGGTCCAGAATTTGTTCTGGCCATGGGCGTAATAGGTGCCACTCAGCGCCGACTGGCGGCCCGCCGCCGTGCCGCAGAACACCAGTTTCAATCCCGGCTTCAGGCGATCGGGAAGAACATGCGCTTTATTCATGTGTCGCGTCGACCTGTTTGAATGAGCCGGGTACTGGGACAGCAATCGTTCATCGGTCGCCGCTCCAGGGGCATCAGTGCGACCGGATGAAGTTGATCACGTCTTGCCGCAGACTGGTGGCGCCGCGAAAGCCCGGCACCAGCGACAGGATGGTGCCGATATGGCCGCTGCCGGGATATTTGATCACCTTCACGTCGCTGCCAAAGGACGCGAGCTTCGCCGCCATGCGGTCGGTATTGCCCTGGTCCACTGTCGTGTCGGCTGTGCCGGTCGCCAGCAGCATGGGCGGGCGCTTGCCATCCACGTGATAGGTCGGCATCGAGTCGGTGTTGTTGGTGCCGTGGAACATGTCGACATAGACCGGATCGCTCATGGGGAGAAAATCATAGGGTCCGGACACGCCGATCACGCCGCGGATCCAGTCCGGGCTGCCGCCTTTCGCGCCAAGAAATTTCGGCTCCGACGCCAGCATCACCGCATTGTACGCGCCCGCCGAATGGCCGCTGACAAAGATGCGCCCGGGATCGCCACCGTAACCGACGACATGGGCATGCAGCCAGGCCAGCGCGCCGGCCGCGTCCTCGACAAAGGCGGGATACTTCACTTGCGGATACAGCCGGTAGTCGGCCACCACAGTGATGATGCCGGCGCTGGCGAAGGCCTGCCCGAAAGCCAGATAGTCGGTGCGCTTGCCGCCCTGCCAGCCGCCACCATAGAAGAACAGCAGCACCGGCGCCGGCCCCTTCAGGCCTTGCGGCACATAGATGTCCAGTCTCTGGCGCGGGTCCTCGCCGAAGGCGATATTCCGGTGAACCGAATAGCCCGACCTGGGAACCAGAAGGTTTATGGCGCCGAAGGGCGAGCAGGCCGACAGCAGCGCCGTCGTGCAAGCCGCCGCCAGGGCTTTGATCTTGGACATGAGGCTTTTCTGGGGGAGATTTTCACCCCTGTCTACGTTCAAAAGCCCCTTTTGGTTCACCCAAAGGCGGCTTTTGGGAGAGACAGGCGCGCGTGTCCTGTGCAAGTCTTGCGCAACCAAAAAACAGTCGAGGGACCGATGACGCTCAACCCCACACGCCGCCGCTTCATCCAGACATCTGCCGTGCTGGCCGGCGCCTCCGGCCTGGGCTTGAGCCCGGCCGCGGCCAAGCCCCTGTCCTTCCGTTATGGCTACAGCGCCATCTCCTGGGGAACAAACATCGAGGAGGCCATCAAGGTCGGCCAGCGCGTCGGCCTGCCCGGCATCGAACCCTTCCGCCAGAATGTGGTGAATTATCTCGACAAGCCGCTGGTGCTGAAGAAGCTGATGAGCGACGCCGGCCTGACGATGGTGACCTGCTCCAACGGCGGCGGACCGAATTTCTCCGGCACCTTCTACGACCCGGCCAAGATCAAGAAGACCATCGCCGATCATGTCGCCTTCGTGCGCGACTTCATCGTGCCGTTTGGCACTTGCGACCATTTCAAGATGAACCTGGGCTCGCGCCCGCCTGGTTACGACACGCAGGACGAGCACATCAAGGTTTGCGCCGACGCGCTGAACCAGATCGGCGAGCAGATCATCAAGATGGGCATCAAGCTGGCGCCGCATCCCCATGTGAACTCGCTGATCCAGACCGATCACGAGACCCGGCTGCTGATGAAGCTGACCGATCCCAAGTATGTCTGGCTGACCGCCGACACCTCGCACCTGACCCTGGGCGGCATGGACCCGGTGGTGATCATCAAGGATTACTGGCCGCGGATCGCGGAAATCCATTACAAGGACGCGCCCAAACACCTGCGCGGCAGCAAGGTTGTCGCGGTGCCGCGCACCGGCGACGACGCCGGCGGCCATGGTTGGTTCCGCAACCTGAACGATGCGGACGGCGGCGGCGTGGACTTCCCCACCATCCAGAAATTCCTGATCGCCCAGAACTACAAAGGCTGGGTCGTGCTCGACCTGGATGCTTCGATGATCCCTGCCGGTAGCAACATGGAAGAAGTGTTGAAGGGCAACATCAAATACATGGTGGATGTCCTGCATGTGGATCCCAAGACCGTCTAGTTCTGTCGTATTGACGTTGGCATTTCTGGCGCTGGCCTGGCTCACCGGGCCGGCCGGCGCGGCCACGCTCACCGTCCTGGCGCCGGCTTCCGCCGCGCCCGGCCTGCGGGCGCTGGCGGCGCAGTACACCGCGGGCACCGGAATTGCGGTGACAGTCGGTGGCGGCGCACGTGACAAGATCTTCACGGCCTTGCAGGACGGCAGCGCCGCCGATGTGGTGGTGCTGCCCACAAGCGACATCACCGAGCTCCCCACCGTCAGCGGCATGACGCCGCTCGGGCGCATCGCGGTGGGCGTGGCGGTGAAAGCGGGCGCGGCCGTGCCGGACGTCTCGACGCCGGAGAAATTCCGCAGCGTCCTGCTGGCGGCCAGGGGTGTCGCCTATGCCGATCCGGCGGCCGGCACCTCGGCAGGCCAGGTGATCGACCGCATGCTGAAGGCGCCGGAGTTCGCCACCGTTAAACGCGTGCCGGTCAAGGGTCTTGCGGTCACGGCCCTGACCGGCGGCCAGGCCACCATCGCCTTGCAGATGCTTCCCGAGCTGGCGGCCAACAAGGATGTGGCGCTGGCAGGCCCCGTGCCCGATCTCTATGGCGCCAGTGTGGATTTTTCCGCCGGCATCGCCGCCGGCAGCGTGGATGCGGTGAAAGCGAATGCTTTCATCAACTTCCTCACTGATCCCAAGGCGGCCGCAGTGTGGAAAGCCAATGGCCTGGCCATGATGGGCGCCCATTAAGCTCTGCTGCGCTGCATAATTTTTCGGCAGGCCCACCCCGAAAGAATCAACCAGGCCCGCTTTTATTGACCCTTTTCAAGGTCACGGATTGGTGCCTTAATGGTGCGGCGCAGCATTGGTGGGGAGCCGCATGGGCCAAGTTCAAACCAGCACCTTCTTCAGCCACGTCAAACCGGGCGATACCGAATTCAAGCAGGGCGGCCTTCGCGACTTCTTCCTCTATCGCGACCTGGGCATCGCCGGCGCCACCAACGGCAAGGTGATCGCCCATCTGGTGAAGGCCAACAAGCCGCCGCTCGAAGGCACCGGCTGGCACTATCACGTCTGCGAATTCCAGATCGTGGTGATGATGAAGGGCTGGGCCAAGTTCATGTATGAGGACAAGGTCACCCTGGTGGAAGCCGGCGATGTGGTACACCAGCGCCCAGGCATGGTGCATTACCTGTTCGATTACTCGCCCGACATGGAATATCTGGAAGTCGTCAGCCCGGCCGATTTCGGTTCGGAATTCGCCGAGCCCGCCACCGATTACGTGCCGCCCGTTACACCCTGGAAGTAATTATTCCATCGCCGGCACGACCGTCTTCGGCGCGGCGCTCAGCTTTTTGATGATGGCGGCCTCGCGCGCCCGGTACGGCGTGCCGTCGGGCCGGAAAATGTCGTGGAACCACAGGGTCGGCGGCTTCAGGGTGTAAGGCCGCTGCCAGCTGTCCCAGGGCATGTCGGTCTGGGTTTTGCCGTTCACGAAGCCCCAGTTGATCATGCCGATATTACGACGCTTGCCGATGGGCAGGATGGTGTCGAAGGTCGAGCCCGCGCCCCGCGCCATATATTCGGTGCAGATCACGGGGCGGCCATAGACGGTGAGCGCGGTGGCGCGCGCCTCGAAGGTTTCCGGCCAGCTGTAATCGTGAAAGCTGATCACATCGGACTGGGTGAGCTGGGTCTTCTCGACGCTATTAAGACCGGCCAGGTTTTCCCAATGATCGTGGTGCCAGATGCCGCTGGTCAGGGGCTGTGACGGATCCACCGACCGCGCCCATTCGAACACCTTGGGCAGCAGGAACGCGACATGGTCGAAGCGCGCCTGGCTGGTATCGACATAGCTGCTGGCGTTGCTGTTGTCGGGCTCGTTCCACACATCCCAGCCCAGGATGCGATCATCCTTGGCAAAGCTGCCGACAATGTCCTTCACATAGGATTCCAGGCGCGGATATTGCGCGGCATCGGCCAGCGCTTGCGCCCCCGGCCCCTGCACCCAGCCCGAATTGTGCACGCCGGGAATGGGCGGATGCTGCGGGCCCAATTTGTAAGCGGGGTCCCAGCAACTGTCGAACAGCACGAACAGCGGCTTGATGCCGTGCCTGGCGGCAATCGCCAGGAAAGTGTCCATGCGCTTCTTGAAGCCCGGCGCATCCTGCCGCCACAGCGCATCGTGCAGGAACACGCGCATGGTGGTTAGCCCCAAGCCCTGGGCCCAGCCCAGCTCCTTGTCGATCTGGCCGGGATTGAAACTGGCGGCCTGCCACATCTCCAGCTGGTTGATGGCGTCGGCGGGGATATAGTTGCTGCCTACCAGCCATTTCTGCTGGCCGTACCATTGATTGGCCTGGGCCTTGGTCCACAAGTCTCGTGCCTCGGCTGGCGCCGCAAAGGCCAGCGCCACGCACAGCAACAACAGCTTCTTCATGGCTTCCCCCGGTTTTTGAGGAAGTATGACGGCTTATTCGCCCGGATGGTAGACGCGTGCGACATGGCCCTTGCGCTCATCGGGCCAGAAATAGACCGGGCGCAACAGCCCGCGCGCATAACGGATGGTCTGGTCGAAGAAATGCGGCGATGCGGGATCGCCGCTTTCCCCGCCGGCCGTCACCGCCACGGCGCGCACCCGCGGGCCGAACTCCACCGCCGCCACGAAACTGTTGCCCGAGGTGCCGTAGTAGCGCCGTGTGCCCGGATAGCGCTTGGCCCCGAAGCTGGCCAGTGAGCCCCATTGCGACGAGGTGAAGGGCACCGGCAGACTGGGCTTTGTATCGTCGAAGGTCTGCACGATGGATGCGTCATTGCGCTGGAAGCGGTTGATCTCGCCCCAGGGCGTGCGCCAGTTGCCGAAATCCTTTTCCAGCCGCGCACTGGCTTCGGCCAGCGCCGCCAGCCGCTGCGCGCCTGAGGCGCTGGCGATCATGTAATCCAGCACCTGGACATGCGCGGCCTTGGCCGCCGCCGCACATTTGTCCCACAGCGCCTCGCCCCAGAACACCGCCAGCGAGGTGGGCAGCGAATGATCGGACCATTTGAAATCCCAGTCCTTCAGCAGCGCCACCTGCTCCGCCAGTTTCGGATCGGGCGCAGCGGCATAGTCCTTGACCAACAGCGGGATCAGTTTGGCGAACGCCGGCAGATAGGGATCGAAGGCCACCTCGCTGACCAGTGATTCCAGGGTCAGGCCGCGTTTCTGGGTGAGCAGGCCGGTGGCATGCCAGCCGCGAGCATTCTCGCCCAGGCTGTCCATATACCGGGGATAATCCGCCTGCTTGGGACTGTCAGGCCCTGCGCCCCACCACGGTCCGTCATTGGTGTTGTAGATCCAGCCCAGCGGCGGATTGACGATATGGGGATTGTCGTCCAGCGCGGTCATGCCGTGCCAGTCGGTCGCCGGGTCGCTGCCGTCCACCGGCTTGGTGTAATCGAAACGATCATCGCGCTTGGGATTGAACTGGGGCAGCAGCAGCGCGACCTCGCCCTTGTCATCGGCGAACAAGGTGTCGTTGGAACTGTTGGCCTGCAGCGCCGCCACCTTCATGTACGAAGCGTAGTCGCTCTGCTTGGTGCGCAGCCAGCTCTGCTCCAGCGCCGCCATCGGTGTGTTCATCATGGCAAAGCTGATCCACTTGCCATCCGCCTCCTGCACGATGGGACCGTGATGGGTGGCATAGGTGGTGAACTTGCGCGACGCCAGCTTGCCGTCGGCGCCTTTGTAAAACACCGTCACGGTCTTGACCGTCATCGGGCGGTCTTCATTGCCGTAGCGATAAAAGAACTTGCCGTCCTTTTGCGTCACGGTCTCCGCAAACTCGTCCACCCCATCCAGCGTGCTGGTGGTGTGCATGAAGCCGACATGTTCATTGAAGCCCTGATAGATGAAGGGCTGGCCCCAGGTCACAGCGCCATAAGCGTTCAGCCCCTCATCGCTGGTCATCTGCAGTTCAGAGCGGAAGAAGAACGAGGTGTGGGGATTGATCAGCAGCAGGGCATGGCCGCTCGCGGTATCCTTGGGCGCGATGACGATGCCGTTGGAGCCGCCGGGCTCCTTGAACTTGAGGTCTGGAGTCTCGGCAAAGGCCGCGCGCGATTTGCCGTAAAAGGCTTCCAATCCCGCCGGCGCAATCTTTTCGATATCGCCGCCGATACTGCCTTCGGTGAAGCTGAGCGCCATCCAAGGCTCGAAATGCGCAATCACCCGCGGCTTCACAGCCGGGTGCGTGGCAAGATAATAATTCAGTCCATCGGCCCAGCCATTCATCAACGCTTTCAGCCAAGTGGGACTCTTGGCGTAATTGGCTTTCAGGAACAGCGGATCGAGAAACAGCTTCTGGCGCAGGTCGGCCCAGATCGCTTTCTCACCCTCTGCCTCGGCGGTGCGGCCAAGGTTGACGGCATAGTTGGTCTCGACCCGGTTGAAGTCGTCCTCGGCCTGGGCATAGGCCATCGCAAATACCGCATCGGCGTCGCTCTTGCCATGGACATGGGCGATGCCCCAGTCGTCGCGGGTGATGGTGACGCGCGCCGCCTCGTCTTTCAGGCGCGCCAGTTCATCGGCGGCGAAAGCCGAAGTCGAGATCAGATAGGCAAGCGAGACAGACAGCAAAAGACGCACAGCGGAACCCCCGGTTTGCCGGAAGATTGCGCGATTGCTGCGCGCCTGTCGCGCCCAAAAAAGCGCCAGCCGTGCTTACGGAATGCGCGGATCTTCGCCGGAATGGGCCCGGCGGATGGCCTCTTTCAGCTTGGCGTCGATCTTGGTGGAATCCAGGATCACCTTCTCGGACTCCGCATCCTTGATGGCGCTGAAGGGGATTTCAAAATCGCCGGAATTCTCAATATAGACCACCAGCTCGGTCTTGCGCACCTGGCGCACGGCGCCGAACGATTTTTCGCCGTCATGGAGGAAGACGTCGAAACCTTCGCGAATATTCTCGTGCATCATGGTCCTCAATAATAACGGGGAATGGGGCCGACTTGCGGGGTGACGTTGCCGGCCAGATCGAACATCACCTCGTCAACATAGCACCAACCCCAGCCTTCCGGGGGATCATAACCTTCGATGATGGGATGTTTGGTGTGGTGAAAATGCTTGGTGGCATGCTTGCCACGTGACTGGTCACAGCAGCCGACATGGCCGCAGGTGCGGCAGACGCGCAGGTGAAACCATTCCCAGCCCAGCGCCAGGCATTCCTCGCAGCCTTTGCTGCCCGGCGTGACCTTATGGATGGTGCCCAGGTGGCTGCAAAAATCCTGCGCCATTATTCGGCTGCCGCTTTCTGGTCTTGCGCCGCCCGCCGTCCGGCAAGATAGGCGTGGATCGCCGAAACCACGGTCGAACCCTCACCCACCGCCGCCGCCACCCGCTTGACCGAGCCGCAGCGCACATCGCCCACCGCAAAAACCCCTTCGCGATTGGTGGCCAGCAGATGGCCGTTATCGGCGCCGGTGATCACAAAGCCTTTCTCGTCCAGCGTGATGCCGGAGTCGGCCAGCCAGTCGGTATTGGGATCGGCGCCGATAAAGGAAAACACATGCCCGATCTCGCAGGCCTCTTCCTCGCCGGTGTCGCGATTGCGCAGGCGTACCTTCTGCAAGGATCCTTCATTGCCTTCAAAGCCGCAGATCTCGGTGCGGGTGACCACTTCGACATTGGGCAAAGCGCGAATACGGTCGACCAGATATTGCGACATGGTGGCTTCCAGGTTCTTGCCTCGCACCACCATCCAGAGTTTTTTGACCTTGCCGGCCAGGAACACCACCGCCTGCCCCGCCGAATTGCCCGCGCCGGTCAGCGCCACGTCCTGCCCGGCACAGAGCCGCGTTTCCACCGCGCTGGCCCAGTAATGCACGCAGGTCCCTTCAAAGTCCGACAGGTTGGGAATATCGAGCCGGCGATAGCGTGCCCCGCTGGCCAGCACCACGCTGCGCGCGCGGACGGTTTCGCCATTGCCCAGCTTGAGATGGAAGCGCGCGTCCCCCGGCCCGTCCGCTGCCAGCAGTTTCGCCTCGTCGGGAATGGCGATCTCGGCGCCGAATTTCTGTGCCTGGTTGTAAGCACGCGCCATCAGGGCCAGACCGGAAATGCCGGTGGGAAAGCCCAGGTAATTTTCGATGCGCGAGGAGGCGCCCGCCTGGCCTCCGAAACTGCGGCAGTCCAGCACAAGCGTGGAAAGCCCTTCCGACGCGGCATAGACCGCCGCCGCGAGGCCAGCCGGGCCAGCGCCGACGATGGCGGCGTCATAAATCACATCGGGATCGATCGACCGCAGCAGGCCGATGCAGCGCGCCAGTTCGCTCTCGCTGGGATTGCGCAGGATCTCTCCACCCGGACACAGCACGATCGGCAGATGCTCGGGCTGGACGCTGAACTGCTTGAGCAGTGTCTGGGCACAGCCGTCCGAGCCGGAATCCAGGCTGCGATGGGGATGGCCGTTGCGGGTGAGAAAATTCTCCAGCCGCAGCATGTCGCTGGTACCGAACGGGCCGATCAGGATGGGGCCGGTCTGGCCGGCTTCGAGCAGGCCCACGCGGCGCAGGATCAGCGCGCGCATGATGCGCTCGCCCAGTTCGGCTTCCTGCACCAGCACATCGCGCAGGCGGCGGCCCGGCACGACGATGGCCTGGACGTCGCCTTCAGCGGTGGCGTCCACCAGCGCGGGGCGATCCGACAATTGCGCCAGCTCGCCCAGGAAACTGCCCGGACCGTGCTGGACAATGGTTTGGCGCTGGGACGCGGCACCGCCCTGGCGCACGTCGATCTTGCCTTTCAGCACAAAAGCCAGGCCCGGCGCGACCTCGCCCGCCGTCATGATAGCAGTCCCGTCCGGGAAGGTGCGGACCTCGCCGAAGCGGCGCAGGCGCGCGAAATCATGATCGTCCAGATGCGGAAACATCTGCAGGCGGCGGGTCTCGATAATGGGGGTCTGGTTGGCCATGGGTGAGCGTACCAAAGGGCGCGAAGGGCTGGCTAGGCCAGTATTGCTGTGAACCGGCGCGGAACTCGCGCGTTACCGCCCGATAACAAGGGAGGATTCCATGCTTCGCCTGATTCTGCTGATAGTCCTGATACTTGCGGTCCTGGGCTCGGTACCGATGTGGGGCTATTCCACCGGCTGGGGCTATGGTCCGTCGGGCGGCCTGGGCCTTGTGCTGGCGATCGTGCTGATCCTGATATTGCTGGGACGAATCTAGCGTTTCATCAGCCCTGCCGCCTTGAGGGCGCGCAGGATCACATTCTCCACTCTCGTCTGCATCGGCGCCTGAATCGGCTCGAGCCGCGCCTGCAGCGCGGCTTCGATCTTGGGCAAGGCCGGCTGCTGCGCCACCACGCGCACCGGCGCCGGCTTGGGCGCGGCGGGCTTGGCGGCAACCGCGGCCGGCACCAGACCCCAGAAAGCCGCGATGCGGCGGGTGGAGGAAATGCCCACATCCAGGATGAAGGGCGCCGCCTGGCCGACATCATGGCTGTCGATCGGCGTGCCGTGGCCCAGGCCCGCAATGGTATAAAGCTCAAGCTTGTCGCCCCAGCTCAAATGGATCGCGCCATCCACCATCTGCTGCTTGGCTGCCGGCAGCGAAAGCCCCTGCACATCGGCCCATTGCGCCACACTGGCCTGGGCATTGTTGATGTTCACGGTGGTGTCGAGCGCGCCGTGCCAGATGGAAACCCTGGGCCAGGGGCCCTTGTGATCCGATGCGGCGCGCACGGCGTCGCCCCACTGCTGGGGCGTGCGCAAGGGCGCACTGCGCATATTCTCCAGCGCGTCGCGCACATTGGCGGCCGCGCCGAAAGGAAGCCCCGCGATGATGGCGCCGCCGGCGAACAGTTCGGGATAATTGGCCAGCATTACCGCCGTCATGGCGCCGCCCGCCGACAGACCGGTGATGAAGACGCGCGAGGCATCCAGCTTGTGGGTCTGAACCAGGTTGGTGATCATGGCGGCGATGGAAGCGGCCTCGCCCCCTCCGCGGGTGATGTCTTCGGGATTGAACCAGTTGAAACAGGTGTTGGGGTTGTTGACCGCCTTCTGCTCCGGCGCCAGCACGGCAAAGCCCAGCGCGTCGGCAAGCTGGCACCAGCCCGCGCCCAGGTCATAGCCGCTGGCGGACTGGCCGCAGCCATGCAGCACCACCACCAGCGGCGCGCCGGCCTTCAGGCCGCGCGGGAGATAGCGAAACATCCGCAGGTTGCCCGGATTGGGGGCAAAGGGTGCTTCGGCCAGCGGCGCTGTCCTGGGGGCGGGGCGCACCTTGAAGGGGCTTGCCTTCACGCCAGATCCGAATCCGTCAAATCGCATCAATCTCACCAATTTCCGCCACATGATCGGCTCCCAGAGAGATTATGTTGCAATGCAGCAAATACAAGGCCCGAAAGGGCGTTTCCGGCGCGACAATAGGCCTAACCGGGCAAAAGGAATTTCACGCAACTTTTACCAAAAAGGCACCTTTTTCGCGCCGCTGGTACGGTGGGTACGTTATCTGCGGCATGGGTCAACATGCAGGCGCGCGGGATTTGCGAAACTTGCTGTCAGTGGCAGCCAAGCTCCGCCACCTGGCAAACGATACCCTGTGCCGGGGCGACCAGTCGCTCTATCTGATGACGGCCGAGGCGCTGGAAATGCGCGCCAAATGGCTGGCCGCGGCGCTGCCCGAGGACGCCTTGGAGCCTGACGCAGAATTTCATGCCCACTTGCCGGTCGATATGATCGTCTGACCCACCCGCTTGCCAGGCGCCGCCGCTCCATCGGACAATGCCGCAATGGAGCAATATTTGTATTTCGGCAGCCTGGGCCCGCACGAGCGCCAGTACCAGGTTCCCAATTTTGTCGGCCTGGCGCTGGAGCCGGCCCATGCGCGCGAGATAAAGCACGACCTCGCCGCCGCCCTGCCCTATGGCGACAGCACCATCGCCAAGATCCAGGCCCAGGACGTGCTGGAACATCTGCCCTTCGAAAAGGTGCCTTTCGTGCTGGATGAAATCTACCGGGTGCTGAAGCCGGGCGGCACCTTCCGGCTCAGCGTGCCCGACTATCGCAGCCCGGTGCAGAAGCGCCGTTCGATTTATGACGGGCGCGGCCGGGTGATCGGCGACCTGATGATGGGCGCCACC
>Ga0193716_1001340_pt1 | contig 14398 bp, 15 predicted proteins | sample U2c1metaG_FD_145901 | JGI IMG/M metagenome (GOLD analysis project Ga0193716, IMG submission 145901) | Soil microbial communities from a riparian zone of the East river system, Colorado, United States - U2c1 | ecosystem: Environmental > Terrestrial > Soil > Riparian zone | place: USA: East River...
TCCGCGCCTGGATCGACACCTGGAACGACAACCCGCGCCCCTACGTCTGGACCAAGACTGCCGACCAAATCCTCAACAGCATCGGCAACTACTGCACCCGAATTAACGACTCAGGACACTAGTCGGCGCCGACGAGTCCCGGCCAGGCGGCGATGGCCGCCTCGGCGACGGCGGACAGCTTCGATCGGTCAGCGCCGTCGCGTGCCTGGATGGCCATGCCCTGGTTCACCGCGTTGTAGAACGCCGCGATCGTGGCCGCATTCGCACCGGCAGGCACGTCACCGTCGGCGATTCCCCGTTCGATGCGCTCCCGGAAGTCCGTCTCGGCCGCCAGCCGCCATTCGGCGAGGTGGCCGTGCACCGCGTGGCTGCTCTCGCTGTACGTCGTGGCAGCCAGCACGATAAGGCATCCGCGCGGTTTGTCCGGTTCGGTGAAGACCGTCGCGTTGTGCCGCAGTAGTGCCGCGATGCCCGCCCGAGCCGTCGGTTGGTCGCGTAGCGCATTGGCGGCCGCGGCGCCCTCCGTCGCGTCGTAGTGGGCGACGGCCTCGCGGAAGAGTGCTTCCTTGCAGCCGAAGGCCGCGTACAAGCTCGGCGAATTGATGCCCATCGCCGTGGTCAGGTCGGTCATCGAGGCACCCTCGTAGCCGTGCTGCCAGAACACCTCCATGGCGCGATGCAGCACCTCGGTCCGGTCGAACGCGCGGGGCCTGCCGCGTACCGCCATCCCGGAACCCATTTCTGTATCGATCGGCACTGAAGTCTGTTGACAGTCTAGCGTCCAACGGTAATTATGTGTCGATCACTACAAAATAGGAGGATCGGCATGGTCGAACTGGCAGGCAAGGTGGCACTGGTGACGGGCGGCAGTCGCGGGATGGGGGCCGCGATCGCGCAGCGGTTGGCCGAACTCGGCGCGGACGTCGCCATCACCTATGCCCGGTCGAAGGAGCGCGCCGACGAGGTGGTCGACAAGGTCGGCGCCACTGGCCGACGCGGTCTCGCCATCGAAGCCGACAGTGCCGACGCCAGCGCAGTGGTGGCTGCCGTGGAGCGCGTCGTCGAGGAGTTCGGCCCGCTCGACATCCTGGTGAACAACGCAGGCATCTTCCCGTTCGGCCCCATCGAGGACACCTCACTCGAAGAGATCGACCAGGCGCTGGACATCCACCCGCGCGCGGCCTATCTGGCCAGTCAGGCCGCGGTACGGCAGATGCCCGACGGCGGGCGGATCATCAGCATCGGGAGCAATCTCGCTGAGCGCGTGCCGTTTTCGGGTGTGACCCTCTACGCCATGAGCAAGTCGGCGCTCATCGGCTTCACCAAGGGTTTGGCCCGCGATCTCGGCGGGCGGGGGATCACCGTCAACCTCGTCCAGCCCGGGTCCACGGACACCGACATGAACCCCGCCGACGGGGAAAGCGCCGACCACCAACGCGCGCTGAGCGCGCTGGGTCGATACGCCGAAGCGGCCGAAATCGCGGACGCCGTCGCCTTCCTGGCGGGTGCAGGCGGACGCAACATCACCGGCGCGATTCTGACCATCGACGGCGGCACGAACGCCTGACGCCGCGGGCGATTACGTGTTGTCGGCGCTGCTGCGCGGGAAGCCGCCCTGCGGGAAGAGCGGGAAGACCACGTCGTCGAGTTTCTCGGCGTCACCCGAGGTCCTGTTCACGGTTGCGCCCCAGACGTTGCCGTCGGGCGACAACTGCAGTGCCCAGACGTGGCCGTGCTGATCCTGACGGATCACCTCGGGATCGCCTGTGACGGCACCGGTTTCGGGGGCCAATCGGACGGCGACGGTCTGCTTGGTGTTGATCAGGTTGACCAGGACCGTGCCGTCGGACGCCGCGCAGCCGGCAACGCCGGGACGGTCCGGCCACGTCCACACCGTCGAGACCTTGGAGTCCTTGGTGATTCGTTGTAGCCGGTCGGCGGTGGGCGTCCGGTCGGTGACGTACAGCGACCCGTCTGAGGAGTCGATGCACAGTCCGCCGCCGGCCCCAAGGCCGCTGAGCGCGGTGGTCTGCGGCGCCTGATCGACCGTCGTGGGCTGTTCGATGCGCAGCAGCTTGCCCGCAAGCGATGCCGGGTCGGCAGCCATGGCCGGATTGCCCGCGTCGCCGGTCTGCACCGTCAACGTGGTGGGGCTGGTGAAGATCAATGCGCCCGCGTTGCCGGTCGCGCCCTTCGGGATTCCGGCGAGGATCGGCTTGGGCACGTCGCCGTCGGCGATCCGAATCACCCGATTGTCGGTCGGCGTGCTGATGTAGGCGTACATCAGCCGGTCCTCCGAATACGTCGGCGACAGCACGATGTCGAGCAAGCCGCCGTCACCGGACGGATCGACCGGGATCACTACCTTGACCTTGGGTTCGGCGCTCACCGAGACGTTCTTGACCGCACCCGTCAGCCGCTCGGCCACCAGGGCGGACTGGCTGTCTGGAAGCATGACCAGCCCGCTGGTGCTGTCCAGGCAGCCTTGCATCACGCCCGGTGCTGGGCAGTCCTTGGGAAAGGGCTTCGGCGGCAACGGCGGCGGGGGCGGTGGCGTCGTGCTCTCCCCGGGCCCCATCTGCGGTTCGGTGGTGAACGGCTCCGATTGCGCCTCGTTGAACCGGGCGCAACCCGATCCCACCAACAGCGCGGCACACAGCAGCGCCAGCACTCCTCGCAACGGCCGCCGCTGTGTCATGCACGCCAGGTTACGGATGCTTCCGCGATGCGCGCCACGCCGGTCGTCGCAGATCGCTCCGCAAATGGGTACGCGAAAGCGCCGCGCCAATGCGCGACTCGCGCATGACTAGCACTTACGCTGGAAACGTGACCAGTACCTCACACGACCCGCGCGCGTGGCAACGGCCCGAAGACATGGCTGCGCGGCCCGCGTCAGCGCGCCTGGTCGACCCAGAAGACGACCTGCCATCAGAAACCTACGGCGGTGACTACGAGACCACCGCGATTCCACGCTACGACACCGGCACCCCCAGCCTCGAGCCCAGCGGATACTCGCTGCTCGGTGAGCCGGAGCCGCTGCCCTACGTCCAGCCCGGCGGACGGCACTCCGCGATGCCGGTCGAACCGACCGAGATCGAACCGGACGGCGGTACCCGCGACCAGGCACGTCATGCGGGCAGGCGCGGCACGCAGGACCTCGGGCTCATGCTGCTGCGCGTCGGACTTGGCGCGCTGCTGATCGCCCATGGCCTGCAGAAGGCATTCGGCTGGTGGGGCGGGTCGGGCCTCGGCGGCTTCGAGCAGTCACTGGCCGACCTCGGCTACCAGCACGCGAACATCCTCACCTACGTCGGCGCCGGTGCGCAGATCGGCGCAGGTGCCCTGTTGGTACTCGGCCTGTTCACGCCGCTGGCCGCCGCAGCTGCGCTGGCCTACCTGATCAACGGCCTGCTGGCCTCGGTGACCGCCCAGTCCGACCACGGCTACTTCCCGTTCTTCCTGCCCGAGGGGCACGAGTACCAGGTGACGTTGATCGTGCTTGCCGCCGCGCTCACGCTGACCGGCCCAGGTCGCTACGGCTTCGACGCGGGCCGCGGCTGGGCCCGTCGCCCGTTCATCGGCTCGTTCATCGCGTTGTTGGTGGGTATCGGAGCGGGCATCGCCGTGTGGGTGTTCCTCAACGGCGCAAACCCGTTGGCCTAGTCGTACGGGTTGGGCACGCGGCCGTCGGTGGCCGCCGTCAGCTCCGGCAGGGTCGCGAAGGTCACCGCGGGAAGCCGGAACTCGGAGCCGTCGTTGCGGTGGGCCAGGGCCCACGACCGCCTGTCGAACCGAATGCCTTCGACGTCGGACCACGGCACCGTCCGGCTGCTCAGCATCGTGCGCGCGGTGACGGTGTCCCGGTCGGCCACCGTCCGGTAGCGGAAGATGGCCGCCGACGCGATCACCGGCAGCACCAGAAGCGGCGCGAACCAGACAGGCTGTGCCAGTACCAGGGTCAGAAGGCCGAGCGTGAAGAACCCGACTGCGAGATGGGCCATCGGCGAAATCTTGAGGATGACGGGGGTCTTGGCACCCGAGGTGGACGGCGAACTCACGTCGACCATCCTTGCACTGCGTCGAATTCGCGCCATCACATTCCCCGGTCGCTTCGCTCCTGCCCTCCATGGTCGAGGCAATTTGACCTTTGACCTGTACGGCGGCTACCGTCGACTGCTATGCAGACCTCGGGATTGCTCGTAGTAATTGGTTGGCGCGTTGGTGCGTAACCAGGCCTGAACCTGCGAGCATCGACGCGCAACCCTCGTACAGCTGACGCTGACGGGGGTTTTTTGTTGCCTGAGAACCCATAAGTCGTAACGACGAAGATCGAAGAGGAAATCGTGAGCGCACCCACCACGCGACCACCGGAGCCGGCGCACCGCGCCAGTGCCCCCGCCGTCGCGACCACGCCCACATCGCAGCCGAGAAGGGTTGCCCCACAACAACTCACCGGCGCACAAGCGGTGATTCGCTCCCTGGAGGAGCTCGACGTCGAGGTGATCTTCGGCATCCCCGGCGGCGCCGTGCTCCCGGTGTACGACCCGCTGTACGACTCGGAGAAGCTGCGCCACGTGCTGGTCCGCCACGAGCAGGGCGCCGGCCACGCCGCCAGCGGCTACGCCCACGCCACCGGCAAGGTCGGTGTCTGCATGGCGACATCGGGTCCCGGCGCCACCAACCTGGTCACGCCGCTGGCCGATGCGCAGATGGACTCCATCCCCGTCGTGGCGATCACCGGGCAGGTCGGCCGCGGGCTGATCGGCACCGACGCCTTTCAGGAAGCCGACATCTCGGGCATCACGATGCCGATCACCAAGCACAACTTCCTGGTTCGCAATGGTGACGAGATCGCTCAGGTGATGGCCGAGGCGTTCCACATCGCCAAGTCGGGCAGGCCGGGCGCCGTGCTCGTCGACATCCCGAAGGACGTGCTGCAGGGACAGTGCACGTTCAGCTGGCCCCCGGTGATCGATCTGCCGGGTTACAAGCCGAACACCAAGCCGCACAGCAGGCAGGTGCGCGAGGCCGCCAAGCTCATCGCCGCCGCGCGCAAGCCGGTGCTCTACGTCGGCGGCGGCGTCATCCGCGGCGAGGCCACCGCGGAACTGCTGGATCTGGCCGAACTGACCGGGATTCCCGTCGTCACCACGCTGATGGCGCGCGGTGCGTTCCCCGACAGCCATCCGCAGCACATGGGCATGCCTGGCATGCACGGCACCGTCGCCGCGGTGGCCGCCCTGCAGCGCAGCGACCTGCTCATCGCACTGGGCACGCGATTCGACGACCGGGTGACCGGCAAGCTGGACTCGTTCGCGCCAGAGGCCAAGGTGATTCACGCCGACATCGACCCGGCCGAGATCGGCAAGAACCGCAACGCCGACGTGCCGATCGTCGGTGACGTCAAGGCCGTCATCGCCGACCTGATCGAGTTCCTGCGACGCGACGGGACGGCCGCGGCGACGCTGAACATGGACAACTGGTGGGAGTACCTGCGCAGTGTGCAGTCGACCTACCCGCTGAGCTACGGCCCGCAGAGCGACGGCAGCCTGAGCCCGGAGTACGTCATCGAGACGCTGGGTCGCATCGCCGGGCCCGACGCGGTGTACGCCGCGGGCGTTGGCCAGCACCAGATGTGGGCCGCGCAGTTCATCAAGTACGAGAACCCGAGGACGTGGCTGAACTCCGGCGGACTCGGCACCATGGGCTTCGCCATCCCTGCGGCGATGGGCGCCAAGTTCGCCAGGCCCGACGCCGAAGTGTGGGCCATCGACGGCGACGGCTGCTTCCAGATGACCAACCAGGAACTGGCCACCTGCGCCGTGGAGGGCGCGCCGATCAAGGTGGCCGTCATCAACAACGGCAACCTTGGCATGGTCCGGCAGTGGCAGACGCTGTTCTACGAGAAGCGGTACAGCCAGACCAATCTGGGCACGCACGGCGGCCAGCGCATTCCGGACTTCGTCAAGCTCGCCGAGGCGCTCGGATGCGTCGGATTGCGTTGCGAGCGTGCCGAAGACGTCGAGGACGTGATCAACCAGGCGCGGGCGATCAACGACCGGCCGGTGGTGATCGACTTCATCGTCGGCGCCGACGCGCAGGTGTGGCCGATGGTGGCCGCGGGCATGGGCAACGACGAGATACAGGCCGCCAAGGGCATTCGGCCGTTGTTCGACGACAGCGAGAACGAGGGGCATGCCTGATGGCGACGACGACCCACACCCTGTCGGTCCTCGTCGAGGACAAACCCGGCGTGCTGGCCCGTGTGGCAGCGCTGTTCTCCCGGCGCGGCTTCAACATTCAGTCACTCGCCGTGGGCGCGACCGAGCAGAAGCACCTCTCCCGGATGACCATCGTGGTTGCCGTCGAGGACTTTCCGCTCGAACAGATCACCAAACAGCTCAACAAGCTGATCAACGTGATCAAGATCGTTGAGCAGGACGAGGACAACTCGGTGTCGCGCGAGCTGGCGTTGATCAAGGTGCGCGCCGACGCCGCGACCCGTGGACAGATCATCGAGGCGGTGAACCTCTTCCGCGCCAAGGTGGTCGACGTGTCGACCGAGTCCCTGACCGTCGAGGCCACAGGAACGCCTGGCAAGCTTGATGCGCTGTACCGACTCCTCGAGCCCTACGGCATCCGCGAGATCGCCCAGTCGGGCATGGTGACGCTGGCCCGCGGGCCACGCGGCATCGTCAAATGACGACTTTTCCAACGAACACGAACACTGAGAAGGAAATTGAGGTGGCATCAAAAAATGGCAGTTGAGATGTTCTACGACGACGACGCAGACCTGTCGATCATCCAGGGACGCAAGGTCGGCGTCATCGGCTACGGCAGCCAGGGCCATGCGCACTCGCTGAGCCTGCGCGACTCCGGCGTCGAGGTGAAGGTCGGCCTGAAGGAGGGCTCCAAGTCCCGCGACAAGGTCACCGAGCAGGGACTCGCCGTCGACACCCCGGCCGAGGTCGCCAAGTGGGCCGACGTCATCATGCTTCTGGCGCCGGACACCGCGCAGGCAGAGATCTTCAAGAACGACATCGAGCCCAACCTGGTTGCCGGCAATGCGCTGTTCTTCGGCCACGGGCTCAACATTCACTTCGACCTGATCGAGCCTTCCGACGACATCACCATCGGGATGGTGGCGCCCAAGGGCCCCGGCCACCTGGTCCGCCGCCAGTTCGTCGACGGCAAGGGCGTGCCCTGCCTGATCGCCATCGACCAGGATCCGACGGGTGAGGGCGAGGCGCTCGCGCTGTCCTACGCGAAGGGCATCGGCGGCACCCGCGCCGGCGTCATCAAGACCACGTTCAAGGAAGAGACCGAGACCGACCTGTTCGGTGAGCAGGCCGTGCTGTGCGGTGGCACCGAGGAACTGGTCAAGATCGGCTTCGAGGTCATGGTCGAGGCGGGCTACGCACCCGAGATGGCCTACTTCGAGGTGCTGCACGAGCTCAAGCTGATCGTCGACCTGATGTACGAGGGTGGCATCGCCCGGATGAACTACTCGGTGTCCGACACCGCGGAGTTCGGCGGCTACCTGTCCGGCCCGCGTGTCATCGACGCCGATACCAAGGAGCGGATGCGCGGCATCCTCAAGGACATCCAGGACGGCAGCTTCGTCAAGGAGCTCGTCGCCAACGTCGAGGGTGGCAACAAGCGCCTCGAGAAGCTGCGCAAGGAGAACGCCGAGCACCCGATCGAGGTCACCGGCAAGAAGCTGCGCGACCTGATGAGCTGGGTCGACCGCCCCATCACCGAAACGGCGTAGTTTCTAACGATTTCGGCGCGCTTGCGGACGTTTCACCGTCCGCAAGCGCGCCGCAGCCGTATCTAGGGGCGGGCTACCAGACGGTGTATCCCAATTCGGCGAGAGCGCGTGTGGGGTAGTTACCATCGGCACTGATGAGCTTGGTGCTCGCGCCGAGCTGCAGCGCTTCGTTGGCCACGCCGTACAGCGTCGTCGACACGGGGTCGTCCTTCCGCCCGTGGACTTTCCCGTCGGCATCGATGTATTGAGCGTGCATGGCATACGGGGACGTCGCGGCCGCGATGATGCGGTACCCGCACAATGGTGGGTCGACGCGGTAGATCTCGAGGTCACCCCGCTGGAGGTACTCCACCTTTTCCGGAGACAATCCGACAGCCGTGCTACCCCGTCGATCATCGCTTCCCTCCCCGAAGTGGTCTCGATCAACGGTATTCGACCGGCCGGGGGAGTCCGCGCACCAATTCTCAGCTGAGCCGATCGGCGACGGTCACCACGCGACGGGCGAGGTGATCGAGCGCGTTGTTGGTGGCGTCGTCGAATTCGCTGATGTTGTCGTGGCCCGCGGTGAGGCTGGCGCCGTACGGGTTTCCGTCGACGAACTTGAGCGCATCGGTGTAGCCCGGCGGCACGATGATGCCGCCGAAGTGAATCAGCGTGACGTAGAGCGTGAGAAGCGTCGTCTCCTGGCCGCCGTGCGCGGTGTTCGTCGATGTGAAACCCGCGTACACCTTGTCGGAGAGCTTGCCTTCCGACCACAGGCCGCCGAGCGAGTCGAGGTAACTCCGCAGTTGTGATGCGACGGAACCGAACCGCGTCGGCGACCCGAAGATCACCGCATCGGCCCAGACGATGTCGTCTCCCGTTGCGGACGGCAGGTCCTTGGTCGCCTCGTAGTTGGCGGTCCACGCCGGGTTCTGAGCGAATGACTCCGGATCACGTGTCTCGGCGACGTGGCGGACCCGGACTTCGGCGCCCGCGGCCTCCGCGGCAGCGGCCACCCGTTTGGCCATCGAGGTGCCGTGCCCAGTGGCCGAGTAATAGATGACTGCGAGTTTCGTCATGGACACAGCGAATCACGATCGCCTGTGTGTTACGGCGAAAGTTTGGGCAGCTTCTTGATCCCGAATTCGCGGCGCAGCACCGTGCGCGCGGCGTAGTAACCGGCCATCCCGTGCACCCCGGTGCCAGGCGGTGTGGCCGACGAGCACAGGTACGCCTTCGGGATGGGCGTGGTCCACGGGTTGAGCCTCAACGTCGGACCGACGATCGCGGCGAACAGCGTGGCGCCGCCGACGATGATGTCGCCTCCGACGTAGTTGGCGTTGTGGAGTGACATCTGGGCGGCGGGCACGGATCGCGTCGCGAGCACCAGGTCTCGGAACCCGGGTGCGGCGCGCTCGAAGATCCCGGTCACCGTCTCGGTGAGGTCTCTGGTGGAACCCGCGGGTACGTGCGCATAGGTCCACAGTGGTCGGCGGCCCTGCGCGTCGATGCGCGACGGATCCGTCAGATGCGGCAGCGCCGCCAGCGTCATCGGCGACTCGGCGTGGCGGCCCGCCGCGACTTCCCGTTCGGCCAACGCCATCTGGGCGCGGGTACCGCCCATGTGCACCGTCGGTGCCTGCGCGACGCGCTCGTCGCGCCATGGAATGTCGCCGGACAGCACGAAGTCGACCTTGCAGACCCCGGGACCGAATCGGTAGCGGCGCAACGCCTTCGCGTACCGCGGCGGAACGGCGTCGCCGTAGATGTCGAGCAGTGCCGTCGGCGCGGTGTCGTAGATCGCCACGCCGTCCGGCGGTGTGGTGACGGGTTCGCCGAGCAGCAATTCGCCACCGTGGGCCAACAGGTCTGCGATCAGCGCGTCGGTGATGGTCTGCGTTCCGCCGATCGGCACCGGCCATCCGGCGGTGTGTGCGACGGTTCCGAGCATCAGCCCTGCGCCGCTATTGACCGGCGACGGCATCGGCGAAATCGCGTGTGCACCAACGCCGGTGAACAACGCCCTGGCGTCGTCGCCGCGAAGCAGGCCCCACGCCGGGCTGCCCTGAGCCAACACCCGCAACCCGGTGCGCACGGTGGTCAGTAGGTCCGGCGGTAACGACCGCTTGTCGCCGAGGAAGAATCCCAGCACGCCGTCGACATGCTCGGTCAGCGGGCCGAACAGCCGTCGCCACGACGGGCCATCGTCGAGGTCGGCACACGTGCGTTCCAACGACCGGTAAGCCAGTGCGGCAGGCCTGTCGGGCAGCGGGTTGGCGTACGACACGTCCGGCGCCACCAGGTCCACGCCACGCGCCGCAAGATCGAACTCGGCGAAGAACGGCGAAGCCACCCCCAACGGGTGCACCGCCGAGCAGACGTCGTGGCTGACGCCCGGATACTCGGGGTCGGCCATGGTGCGCGCACCACCCCCGGCGGTCGGCTGGGCCTCGACGACGCGCACCGACAACCCGGCCCGTGCGCAGATCACGGCGGCGCTCAGACCGTTGGGCCCACTACCGACGACGGTGACGTCTGTATCTGCTGGCATCCGACCCCCCGACGTCGCTTCGCTCCTGCCCGCCACGGGCCAATTACAGCCCATTACTCTGTCCACGTGAGCCTGCCCGTTGTATTGATCGCTGACAAACTCGCCGAATCGACCGTCGCCGCCCTCGGTGACCAGGTGGAGGTGCGCTGGGTCGACGGCCCGGATCGGGAGAAGCTGCTGGCCGCGGTGCCCGAGGCCGACGCGCTGCTGGTGCGTTCGGCGACCACCGTGGACGCCGAGGTGCTGGCCGCCGCTCCCAAGCTGAAGATCGTCGCCCGCGCGGGGGTCGGACTCGACAACGTCGACGTCGACGCAGCGACGGCTCGCGGCGTGCTGGTGGTCAACGCGCCAACGTCGAACATCCACAGTGCCGCCGAGCACGCGCTCGCGCTGCTGCTGGCCGCGGCTCGACAGATTCCTGCCGCCGACGCGACACTGCGCGATCACACGTGGAAGCGGTCGTCGTTCTCGGGCACCGAGATCTTCGGCAAGACGGTCGGCGTGGTCGGTCTTGGTCGCATCGGGCAGCTGGTGGCCCAGCGGCTCGCCGCGTTCGGCGCGCACATCACCGCCTACGACCCGTACGTGTCACAGGCCCGCGCCGCACAGCTGGGCATCGAACTGCTCACGCTCGACGAGCTGCTGGCCCGCGCCGACTTCATCTCCGTGCACCTTCCGAAGACGAAGGAGACCGCGGGGCTGATCAACAAGGAGGCGCTGGCCAAGACCAAGCCCGGCGTGATCATCGTCAACGCCGCCCGTGGTGGGCTGATCGTCGAGGAAGCCCTTGCCGAGGCAGTCATCAGCGGGCACGTCCGCGGTGCGGGCCTCGACGTGTTCTCCACCGAACCATGCACGGACAGCCCGCTGTTCGAGCTGCCCCAGGTCGTCGTCACCCCCCACCTCGGCGCATCGACGGAAGAGGCGCAGGACCGCGCAGGCACCGACGTGGCAGCCAGCGTGAAGCTCGCGCTGGCAGGCGAATTCGTGCCCGACGCCGTCAACGTCGGCGGCGGTGTCGTCGGCGAGGAGGTGGCGCCGTGGCTCGACCTGGTGCGCAAACTGGGCCTTCTGGTCGGCGCGCTGTCGCCCGAGCTGCCCGCATCGATCTCGGTGCAGGTGCGCGGCGAGCTGGCGTCCGAAGAGGTTGAGGTGCTGCGACTCTCGGCGCTGCGCGGTCTGTTCTCGGCGGTCATCGAGGACCAGGTGACGTTCGTCAACGCCCCGGCGCTGGCCGCCGAGCGGGGTGTCGAGGCCGCCATCGCCACCGCCTCGGAGAGCCCCAACCACCGCAGCGTCGTCGACGTGCGTGGGGTGTCGGCCGACGGGACGACGGTCAACGTGGCCGGCACGCTGTCGGGTCCGCAACAGGTGCAGAAGATCGTCCAAATCAACGGTCGCAACCTGGATCTGCGCGCCGAGGGCGTCAACCTGATCATCAACTACGGTGACCAGCCAGGAGCGCTCGGCAAGATCGGCACACTGCTCGGCGCTGCTGGCGTCAACATCCTTGCCGCCCAACTCAGTCAAGACGCCGACGGCGTTGGCGCCACGATCATGCTGCGCATCGACCGTCAGGTGTCAGCCGACGTGCTGGCTGCAATCGGCACCGACGTGGGCGCCGTGACGCTGGAAGAGGTCGACCTGACATGAAGTTGGCCGTAATCGCCGGAGACGGCATCGGACCCGAGGTCATCGCCGAGGCACTCAAGGTGCTCGACGTCGTCTTGCCGGGTGTAGAGAAGACGACCTACGACCTGGGTGCCCAGCGCTACCACGCGACGGGGGAGACGCTGCCCGACGGCATGACCGACGAGCTGCGCGGGCACGACGCGATCCTGTTGGGTGCCATCGGTGATCCGTCGGTGCCCAGTGGCGTGCTGGAGCGCGGGCTGCTGCTCCGGCTGCGCTTCGAGCTCGACCATCACGTCAATCTGCGTCCGTCGCGGCTGTTTCCGGGTGTCGACAGCCCGTTGGCAGGCAATCCCGCCATCGACTTCGTGGTCGTTCGCGAGGGCACCGAGGGGCCTTACACCGGCACGGGCGGCGCGATCCGCGTCGGCACCCCGCACGAGGTGGCCACCGAGGTCAGCCTGAACACCGCGTTCGGCGTGCAGCGCGTGGTGCGTGACGCGTTCGGCCGGGCGGCCAAGCGGCGCAAGCACCTGACGCTGGTGCACAAGACCAACGTGTTGACGTTCGCCGGCTCGCTGTGGTCGCGGACCGTCGCCGAGGTGGGCAAGGACTTCCCCGACGTCGAGGTCGCCTATCAGCACATCGACGCGGCGACCATCCACATGGTCACCGACCCCGGCCGCTTCGACGTCATCGTCACCGACAACCTGTTCGGCGACATCATCACCGACCTCGCGGCGGCCGTCGCCGGTGGCATCGGGCTGGCCGCCAGCGGCAACATCGATGCGACCCGGGCCAATCCGTCGATGTTCGAGCCGGTGCACGGCAGCGCACCCGACATCGCCGGGCAAGGTATCGCCGATCCCACCGCCGCGATCATGTCGGTGGCACTGCTGCTTGCACACGTCGGCGAGGACGCCGCGGCCGCACGGGTGGACAAGGCCGTCGAGGAGCACCTGGCCACCAGGGGCGACGAGAAGCTGTCGACCTCGGAGGTCGGCGCCCGCATCGCAGGGCTTGTGTAACTGCCTACCGCTCGTGCACCGATTCGACGGTGTAGAGATGCGGGTCGAAACCCGACGCGAGGTCGGCGGCCTTCGACATGTGTTCGCGCGCGGCCGGATCGGCCAGCATGTCTTGCATCGCCTCGGCGCTCTCCCACTGGGCGTAGTTGACGACACGTGTCCCGTCGGTGCTGACGTGGATGTTGGCCGAGACGAATCCGGGTGCGTGACGCATCACCTCGTCGGTCGCGTCGCTCAGCAGTGCGGCGAGCTCGGATGCCCGCTCCGGTTCGACGGTGAACACGTTGATCAGCGTGGCGTGCGGGCTGTGTTGCTCGATGGTGGTCAATTCGCTTCCTCCGTGTCAGGTTCCTTACATGATACCGCAATGTAAGGTTCCTGTCATGTCTGAATCGGATGTCGAGGGCGGCGCGGGGTACTTGGTGAAGCGGGTGCAGCAGTCGATGCGACGCCGCTGCGATGCCGCGTTGCGGCCTACGGGGCTGTCGATGGCGCAGTACGCGGCGCTGCGTGCACTCGCCGATCATCCCGACGCCTCGGCGTCCGAGTTGGCCCGACTGTGCTTCGTCACCCGGCAGTCGCTGCAGGATCTGCTGGCCGGGTTGCGTTCGTCTGGACTGGTGCAATCAGTGGCATCACCGGGGCAGGGGCGGGCCATCGCACTCGCGCTGACTCCGGCTGGACGCAAGCGATTGGCGGCCAGTCATGACGCGGTGCTCGAGGTGGAACAGGCCATGGTGCAAGGGCTTTCGGCAAATGCGAGGCAGCAGCTAGCCGACCTGTTGACCCGATGCGCCGAGAACCTCGAGGGCGGAGCGTCCGATTGAGTACACGTCTGCCGGCGATGGTGACGTTGACGCACCAGTGTTGGTTGTTCGTCATCGGATCGCTCTGTTTCGCCACGGGCACGGCACCCGGTTTCTCCGCTCTCGCTGGCGCGGGAGCGGCCAACGTCGCCTGCTTCACCGGCTCCTGGTTCTTCACCAGCGCGGCGTGGGTCCAGCTGGTGCGGTCGGGGCCGGAAGGCAGCGCCGAATGGCTATCGGCGGCGACGCAATTCGCAGGAACCGTGCTCTTCAACGTCAGCACCGGAGCCTCGGTTTGGGCACACGCGGTGCTGGCCGAGCGCAGGCTGGTGTGGGCGCCCGACGCAGTGGGTTCGTTCGCCTTCCTCGTCAGCGCCGCGCTCGGCGTCGTCGCGGTGTCGGCGCAGGTCGGCTCCTGGGTGCCAAGGTCACCAGACTGGCAAGCCCAATGGGTCAACATGATCGGCTGCCTCGCATTCGGCGCCAGCGCAGTCGGGGCGTTCGTCTACATGACGGGCACCGCAGCCGACGAGGCATTGGCGAATGTGGGCACCTTCCTCGGTGCCGTGTGCTTCATGGCCGCCGCGCTCCTGGTATTGCCGAGGCGTCAGTCGGCCCGTGGGCGAGG